>ERZ724525.1816-NODE-1816-length-12435-cov-4.042730_pt1 | contig 12435 bp, 7 predicted proteins | sample MGYA00376058_ERZ724525 | MGnify/ENA primary metagenome ERZ724525 (study PRJEB28724, sample SAMN07190888) | wastewater metagenome | isolation source: influent of sewage treatment plant in Hong Hong | place: USA: Christiansburg, Virginia | collected 2016-03-01 ... | reverse complement strand
TGACCATTCTCCCGACAGGCATTAGAAACTCTAGTTATCCAGAGCTGCCTAAAGTCTCTTTTGCGGTTTCTTCGGTCTCGATAGGAGTACTCTAGAGACCGGTTTACGGCTTGTTTCGCCAATCTGTAGGACCTGGTTCGGGCATGTTGCATGCCCCTTACCTTTTTGAGGATTTTTTTATGTTTTCGGTGCTTGGTGATGCTTTTGGTTACTCTCATAGCTATGATATTCTTATATTGATGTTATTTGCACTATATTCCAAGGGAACGCTTAGTGCTCTTGGTACGCGTAGCGCTAACTTCTTCAGGTTTACTGTTCCTTCTCTTTCTTCCGCCACTCTTTTTTTGCATAAAGTGATTAGTAAAGCCTCTTCGTCTTATAAGCTTTCCAGAGCCGGTTACCCGTGTTCTTTTTTTTGTTGATTTGTGTGTTTTTAACTTAGGCATAGTTTAAGAGTTATTGTTAGATTTATATATGATACTGATATTTTTTCCAGCCACCTTTACTGCCTGGTCTACTTCGGCCCATTCGCTTATTTTACCACTGATATCCTCTATTCGCAACAGTGCTAGTTCCTTGTGATGGTTCTCTCTGCCTCTTAGCATCATCGAAACCCTAACTTTATCCCCGCTTTGGAGGACTTTCTTGATTTTATTAAGTTTAGTTTCTAGGTCATGGTCTCCGATTTTTAGAGATATTCGAACTTGCTTAACTTCTGTAGAATTGCTGGTCTTCTTGGTCGCTCGATCTTTTTTTTCTTGTTGGTACTTAAACTTTCCAAACTCTATAATCTTAGCAACCGGTGGAGTAGAGTTAGATGAGACTTCGACAAGGTCTTTGCCTTTTTCTTCCGCGAGCTTTAGGGCGTCTTGTTTCGTTAAAATGCCTATTATTTCTCCGTCTTCACCTATAACCCTAAGTTCAGTAGCCCGAATTTGGTGATTTCTATTGATTTTAGCTTTTGGTGATACTTTTCTTCGTTTTCTTCTCAAATTTGTTTACTTAGATTAAGTTTAACTTGCTTTTATATCTATAAATTGTAACATAAAATTCAGTATTGAATGCTCTGAATCCTCCATTTGGTACAATCCCCTCTCTTGTTAGCCTTAGCCCCCTTTCTGTCTGTACTGTAGTGCCTCAGTTATGTGCTTAGCTTTAACTTCCTCGCATTGCTCTAAATCTGCGATGGTTCTGGCTACGCGTATCATTTTTATGTATGATCTTGCGGAGAGATGCAGCTTTTCTGCCGAGATATCTAGAATGGTTTTAGCCTCTTTAGAAATAGCCGAAAGTTTCTTGATGGTGGCGTTGTCCATTGATGAGTTGCTAGTCTCCAGGTCGCCAAACCTTTTGGACTGCATTTTTTTGGCAAGGAGAACACGTTTTTTTATCTCAGAACTAGGCTCAGCACCATGACTGGTATTAAGTATTAGGCTGTGTTTTATATTGGATACGGTTATATTAAGGTCAATCCTGTCTAGAAGTGGCCCGGAAAGCTTTTTAGAGTAGTTGGATATTTGATTTTGGCTGCATGTACACTCTTTGTTGTCATCTAAAAGATATCCGCAAGGGCAGGGGTTCTGAGTGGCGACTAGCATGAAGTCTGCGGGGTAGCTAGATGTTTGATTTGCTCGAGATATGTTAATTAATCTATCTTCGAGTGGTTGTCTTAGCGCCTCAAGCGTAGCCCTTGAAAATTCTGGAATTTCATCCAGAAACAGAACTCCTCTGTGGCTTAGGCTGATCTCCCCTGGTCGAGGTATCTTGCCTCCGCCAGTAATGGAGACTGAACTTGATGTATGATGGGGTGACCTGAATGGTCTTTCCGTGATTGCTTCAGTGACCGTATCTGAAAGGCTGTGAATCTTCGTCATAGCAACTATTTCCTTTTTACTTGGTGGCGGGAGGATTGAAAGTAATGCTTTGGCAAGCATGGTCTTACCTGCCCCCGGTGATCCGTTTAGCAGGATATTGTGATGTCCTGCGGCAGCTATCTCCATTGCTCTTTTAGCCTGGGCTTGACCTCTAACGTCTGAAAAGTCCACTTTATACTTAATAATCTTGGGCTCTTTATTTTCAGTGGCGTAGAATTTTTGTGGCTTTACTTTACTGTTTAGTATATCTACGACCTGCTTTAGGTTTAAACAGGGGACCGCCTCTATTTCGCCTAGGAGCTGAGCTTGCTGCATATTTCCGTAGGGAACGAATGCTCTTTTTAGTGCAGCCTCTTTGGCTGCTTCCAGGTGGGGAATTATACCCTTGACTGGTCTGATCGAGCCGTTGAGTGACAACTCTCCCACAAAAAGACTAGAGGACATGTATTCGATGTCTTCTATTTGGTCGCTAGCGGCTAAAATTGCGAGTGCAAGCGGCAGGTCGTAGGTTGTGCCGTCCTTTGGAATGTCTGCAGGCGCAAGGTTGAGGGTGATCTTCTTTTTAGGAAGCAAAAGCCCTGAGTTGACTATGGCGCTTCTGACCCTCTCCTTGGCCTCGTCTATCGCCTTGGCCCCTAAGCCTACTATCGTTATTCCTGGAAGGCTATTAGACAGCCCACATTCGATAGTTATTATCTGTCCGTTGTAGCCGATGTTGGCTGATGAGCGTACTAGAGAAATCATGACTTTAGACGATGTCTTGTTAGCAAAAGAAATATATTTAACCTACCGGTCTATTATATTTTTAGGGCAAAGAAAAAGCAATGACTTTGCGAGTTGTCATTGCTCTTAGAGAAGGAGTAGTCTTTTTGGTTTTTATTTTTGAGCACTATTTTTGTTCAGGTGCTAACTACTAATAATAGAGGCTGATTTAGCTTAAGTCAACACCCAAGTTAGGTGCTGTATAAATAATTTATCCACAGGTTATAAATTCCTAAAACTTAATTCGCTGTTGCCGGCCGTTTCATCTGGGATGGTAGGTTGGGGTCGTTGTGCCGAGCAGGCTTTAAATGCTTGAAATTGTTAAGGTATCATGATATGATTACGAGTAGAGGAATTCAGAAAAAATAAAAAAACTCTAAAATACACACCCGAAGTAGCAAAAAAGCTATGGAGGGTGATCGGTTAAAGTCTTCTGGGCTATTGCAAGCACTGATTATTTATAAACAGAGTGCATTTGCGGCTCAGAATACTTCCTTATTTTTGCACATTATACTATATGCTATATTGAATGCTGGAATATGAAGTGTGTTCAAAGTCGCGTTATTTTTTGAAGTAAAATATCAATGATGTCACTTTGAACATAGCGCTACTGTTAGTTATAAGGGCGCATGCATTTTAAGAGCTATTTAAGCTATACTTTGTGTTACTAGCTATTCCTATTAATTGAACTTGTCCTAATAACTAGCTTGAACACTTTTAGTTTGTTAAGTGCATGGTCTAATTAACGATAAGGCTTAATATAGATATTAAAAATCCTAACCATACTAAAGATGAATCCTGAATTACCAAAAGTTAATACAGATAAAGAAGAGATTTTAAAAAGCTTGGAGGGCCAGTATGGTGGTGAGGTAACTTCAGAATTTCCAGTGAAGCCAAAAATTGATTCTCAAGAGCTCAACAGAGTAGGCTCTTTAGGGATAGAAGCCGGGTTGAGAGATTTTGAGGCAAGACCTACCGGTAGTGATGGCTCTGGGGATGACGACGACGATAGCGACGAAGGTGACGGACCCATAGGTAATGCTAGCCAAACCGTTGACCCAAAGAGAGTAGTCGGAGCAACAGCCATATCTCAGACTCCTGAAGGCGGCGCGTCGCCTCCTCCTCGCCCAGCGGACCCTCTTCGATGCGCAGCTCGCGCAGGTGGCCATTGAGCGAGAGTGGGTAAGCAAGGCTAAGAAGATAGTTGAGCAAACTAAAGGTGACCCGTTTCTACAGGAACGGGCTATTTCCAGGTTGCAGGCAGATTATATGAAAAAGAGATTTAATAAAAAGATTAATCTGCCGAATGAAGATAAATAGCAAATTATGTACTTAGCATTCACATTAGTATTAGTTCTTATTATAATTGTGGGCCTGATAGCCTTGGCGGTATTTATAAGCTATAGAAGAAATAGCAGAGAGCTAAAGAATTATGAAAGGGGCCTAAAGATGGTTTCTCTTTTGATACACCTTCCTCCAGGTAGTGAAGATGTTGAAAAGGGTGGTAGAGATGAACGAGATGTTGTGGAAGAAACAATATCACCAGCTGAGTTTATGTATAACATCCTCTCTAGTACTGCAACAAAAGGTTTTAAGGCGGACTTTTATGGCCAAAGACATATTGGGTTGGAAGTAATAGCGGTCAATAACAGCATAAACTTTTATGTGGCTGCCCCCTTGGCACTTATAGACGTGGTTGAGCAAGCTGTTACTAGCGCATATCCTGCTGCCCGCATAGAAGAGGTTGAGGAGCATAACTTGTTCAATGAAGTTGGAAAGGTGGGGGGTGTTAGTGGAGGGGAAATCCATTTAACCAAAGATTTTGCATATCCAATTGCAACATTTAAGGAGACTAGAAGAGACACTATGCAATCCCTCTTAAACTCGCTGATTTCTCTCGATAAGCAGGATGGGGTGGGTTTTCAGATTCTACTGAGACCTGCCCATGAAAATTGGTCAAAAAAAGCTGCATTGGTGGCTAGCGACAAGAAGTCTGGCAAGAAAAGCAAGAAAGGTCTGAGTCTAAACTCCCTGCCTATTAAAGAGGTGGTACAGGCACCGTTTAAAGTCCCGGACTGGGGTGTAAAAAAGGATGGGGCTAAGCAAAAAGAACTTTCTGGTTCAGATAAGTCCTTGGTGGACGCCATAGAAGACAAGACTCAACACCCTGGTTTTGAAGTTTTGATTCGAATGGTTGTTTCATCAAATACTTCTACTAAATCACAAGCTATCCTGAATAACTTGATAGCTACTCTCGCGCTTTATAAGTATGAGGGAAGGAATGGTCTTAAGTTTAGTGCAGCTAAAGATATAGAGAAGTTTATTACAGCTTTTATCTTTAGGTTCTTTCCCCAAGAGATGGATAGAGACGTGTTGAATAGCGTGGAGCTAGCCACGCTATTCCACTTGCCAGACCAGAAAAGTACCCCAACCGCACAGTTAAAGAGGCAGGCCTCTAGGCAGGTTGATGGCCCAGCTAATACTCCTGTTGAGGGGCAACTAATGGGATACAACTTGTATAGAGGCTTAAAGAAAGAAATCCGAATTAGTGCAGAGGACAGGTTAAGGCATATGTATATTGTTGGACAGACTGGTACGGGTAAATCAACTCTTTTGAAAAACCTCATGATTCAAGATATGCTGGACGGAAAGGGCTTTGCATACCTAGACCCGCATGGACAAGATTTAGATGAGCTGATGGGTATGGTTCCTAAAAATAGGGTTGATGATGTTGTATATTTTTCGCCCTCCGACTTGGATAACCCGGTTGGTTTGAACATGTTTGAATATCCGCCAGATCAACCAGAGCAGAAAGATTTTTTAATTCAGGAGACAATTAGCATGCTCTATGAACTGTATGACCCACAAAGGCAGGGGATGATGGGTGCACGGTTTGAGCAACTCTTTAGGAATGCCGCGTTAACTGCTATGGCTGACCCTGTCGGTGGGACAATAATAGACCTTCCTAAACTGTTTGTGGATAAGGAGTATCTTGAGAGTAAGCTTAAATATGTTACGGCGCCAGATATTATAGAGTTTTGGAGAAAGGAAATGCCTGCATCTAGTAAATCTAGTGATCACGGTGAACTTATTTCTTGGTTTGCGAGTAAGATCGGCGCCTTTAGGACGAATGAAATGATGAGAAATATAGTTGGCCAGATCCATAGCGGTATAAAAATCAGGAAAGCTATGGATGAGGGTAAAATAGTATTTATCGCTCTAAATAAGGGTAAAACCGGAGATATAAATGCCCGACTCTTGGGGATGATATTCCTGACAAAGTTTACTGCAGCAGCGATGAGTAGGGTTGACACTCCAGAGGCGGAGAGGAGACCGTTCACATTATATATAGATGAGTTTCAAAACTTTTTAACTGATTCTGTTAAGACAATCCTTTCTGAGGCCAGGAAGTACAGATTGAGTGTAGTGATGGCAAATCAGTATGTTGGACAGCTGACTGATGAGATTAGAGATGCCGTTTTTGGAAATGTTGGATCGTTGGTCTCCCTGAGGACGGGTCCTGAAGATGCCGCTACTTTAGTTAAGCAGTTTGACCCAGTATTCACGGCTGACGACCTAATTAAAATGCCGAATCTAAATGCAGCAGTAAAAATGTTGATCGGTGGGGTCCCAACAAGTCCATTTACTATGTTTATACCTTTCCCCGAGAAAAAGTCCAACCCAGAGATAGTCAGACTCTTAAAAAGATTGTCTGCGTCCAAGTACTCTAGGCCAAAGGTGGAGGTTGAAGCTGAAATTTTTGAGAGGATGAGAGATAAAAGTGGATCCGATACGGCTAACTCTGCGCAGCAACAGCTTGATGCCATGAAGCCAAAATCGTTTATGGATGGGTTTTTAGCTAAAAAAAGTGCTAAAAGTGTTGGCGATGGATACGGTACCACCACCATTCCGCTGTCAACGCAAGGTTCAGTTAATGGTCGGCCCCAAGTCTTTAGTCCTGTGACTCAACCGGCAATGCATAATAATCCGCCCAATCAAGGTTTTGGTTCATCACAGTATGCTGATGCAAGCGTTGCCAATCCTAATAATGCCCAGCCTAGCACTACTAACTTTGTTGGCCCTCACTCTATGGGTACGAACAATACTGAAAGTGGTGAATTTCTAGTAAGATAGCACCTTTCTTATTAGTTTTTGTTAATTTTCGAAGTGAAAAAATTGAGTCTGTATGCTATAATTTAACTAAAATAGACAGAGCAGACCACGGAAGATAGCCGGTACGAACACGAGTTCAAAGTAGGCTTAGGTCAATTAATTTTTTTAATTTGATATGTATGGCAAATAAGACAGACTATGACGCAGGCCAAATCCAGGTTCTAGAGGGGCTAGAGCCCGTTAGAAAAAGGCCTGGAATGTATATCGGTAGTACTGGCTACGATGGGCTGCATCACCTTATTAAGGAGATCGCAGATAACTGTATAGATGAAGCTATTGCAGGTAGGGGTAGTAAAGTTATAGTTACAATCCTTGAAGATGGTGGAATTAGAGTGGAGGACGATGGAGCTGGCATACCTGTAGACAAGCACGAGAAGACCGGCAAGAGCGCCCTTGAGACGGTTCTAACCGTCTTGCATGCGGGGGGTAAGTTTGGTGATGGAGGCTATAAGGTCTCCTCGGGTCTGCATGGAGTAGGCTCTAGTGTGGTGAACGCGCTATCTACAAAGCTGATTGCTGAAGTGAAAAGAAACGGAAAGGTCTATAGGCAGGAATTTAAAATAGGAGTACCTCAGGGCGAAGTTGAAGTTGTCGGTAAATCCACCAGTACTGGTACGTGTATAACTTTTTGGCCAGATTTTAGTATTTTTGAAAAAATGGAGTGGGATTATTCTTACATCTCTAGCTATATACGGAACCAGGCCTACCTCACTAAAGGTCTTTATGCAGAAGTGAATGATGAAAGAGATGGAAATGGTGAGGCATACTATTTTGAGGGTGGGATATCTTCCTATGTTCGGCATTTGAATTTTGGTAAAGAGTTAACTCATGGGGAGATTTTTTATGTTGAGAAGTCAGTTAAAGATGTAGAGGTCGAAATTGCCGTGCAATACACGGACTCCTATACAGAACAAGTTAAAGCTTTTGCTAACAATGTTTTTAACCCAGACGGGGGTACGCACATGACTGGATTTAGGACTGGGTTAACTAGGGTAATTAATGATTATGCAAGGAAGAACTCCATACTCAAGGAAAAAGATGACAACTTGAGCGGAGAAGATGTGAGAGAGGGCCTCACCGCTGTAATCTTGGTTAAGATACCCGATCCTCAATTTGAGGGACAGACCAAGAATAAGCTGGGTAACCCTGAGATTCGTGGGTATGTAGAGCAAGTTTTTTCAGAACACTTTGCTTACTTTTTGGATGAGAACCCATCTTCAGCGAAGAGCATAATAGGTAAGTCTTTGTTGGCGGCGAGAGCTAGAAAGGCCGCCAGGGCCGCTAGAGATAATATTATACGTAAAGGTGTTCTAGACGGTGCTGCAATGCCAGGTAAGCTTGCAGACTGTGCAACAAAAGACAGAACGAAGGCAGAGCTATTCGTTGTGGAAGGTAACTCCGCTGGTGGTTCCGCTAAAGACGGCAGGGACAGTGAATTCCAAGCCATCTTAGCTTTAAGGGGTAAGGTTCTTAACGTTGAGAGAGCGAGAATGGACCGGATGCTCGCGAATAGAGAAGTTGTTGACCTTATTAAGGCGATAGGTACTGGGATAGGTGAACAATTCAGCATGGAGAGCTTACGGTATGACAAGATTATTATTATGGCGGATGCCGATGTTGATGGCGACCACATTAGCACGCTACTTTTGACATTATTCTTTAGGCACTTCCCTGAGCTAATAAGTGCGGGCCATATATATATTGCCCAGCCCCCTCTTTTTGGGATAAAAAAAGGTAAGAAATTGCATTATATCTTTAGCGATGAGGAAAAAGACGTTATGATCGGAAAGATTATAGCCGAAAAGCTAGATAAGGGGCTGCAAGTTGATCCAGAGCAAGATAAGATTAAGCAGGCTGGAGTTGAAGTTAACAGATATAAGGGGTTGGGTGAAATGGATGCTGACCAACTCGCTGAAACTACGATGGCTCCAGAAAGCAGGGTTCTACTACAGGTTACGGTTAGCGATGCAGAGAAGGCTGACGCAGTGTTTAGTAAGTTAATGGGCGATGAGGTAGCCATAAGGAAGAAGTTTATAGAGTCTCAGGCTAAGTTTGTTAAAGACCTGGATATTTAAATTTAAAGGATATTACAACATGGATGATAATTTAACGCAGATCGATGAAGCAATGGATAACGACATTCCGAATAATACCGTGAATCAGGAATTGGCTGCCGGTAATGTGGTTTCTGCGAGCATCGAGAAAGAGATGGAGCGCAGGTTCTTGCAGTATTCAATGAGTGTTATCGTGGCGCGTGCTCTACCGGATGTACGTGATGGGCTTAAGCCGGTGCAGAGGCGGATTTTGTTTACAATGCATAAAAAGAATGTGGGATCTTCTGGTAAGACAATGAAGAGTGCCAAGATCGTAGGTGAGGTTATGGGTAACTATCATCCACATGGTGACTCGTCTATATACCTTGCTATGGTACGACTAGCCCAATATTGGTCGCTAAGATACCCCTTAATAATTCCTCAGGGTAACTTTGGGTCTATGGACGGTGATGAACCGGCGGCTCAGCGTTATACAGAGGCAAAGATGCATAAGCACGCAGAAGTTTTGCTTGAAGACCTGGAAAAAGAGACAGTTAATTTTGTAGACAACTATGATGGGACAGAACAAGAGCCAGAAGTGCTGCCCGGAAAGCTTCCTAATCTTTTGATAAATGGACAAATGGGTATAGCGGTTGGTATGGCTACTAATATTCCACCACATAATATTTCAGAAGTTGTGGATGCTACAATACTTTTAATAGACAACCCTGACGCTGGAGCTGAAGACCTGGCTGGTGTGATAACTGGTCCAGATTTTCCAACAGGTGGAGTGGTGTTCGGTAGGAAGTCTATTTCACAGGCTTTTTCTACAGGCAGGGGGGGTGTAGTTTGTAGAGGCATTGCAGAAATCACCGAAAATTCTAAAGGTCGTTCTCAGATTATAATTTCTGAAATCCCATACGCTGTGAATAAGGCAACTTTACTGCAAAAGATAGCCGATGCTGCCAATGATAAAAAAATTGTCGGTATTGCTGATGTTAGGGACCAGACCTCTGGAGGACGAGTAAAAATTGTGATTGATCTAAAAAAGGATGCTTATCCCAAAAAGATTTTGAACCAACTGTTTAAGCTCACGCCTATGCAGACAACCTTTCACTATAATATGCTGGCACTCATTGATGGCTTGCAGCCAAAGGTTCTAAGCTTAGCCGAGATTCTAAAAGAGCATACAAAACATAGGCAAGTGGTGGTTAGAAAAAGAACTGAGTTTGAGCTCAAAAAAGCATTAGCAAGGGCCCATATTTTAGAGGGTTATAAAATAGCGCTAGATAATATAGATGAGGTGATAAGAATTATACGTTCTAGTAAAACTAGTGACGAGGCCAAGATAAGCCTTATGGAAAAGTTTAAGTTTAGCGAGATACAGGCCTCAGCTATCTTAGAGATGCAACTTAGAAGATTGACAGGTTTAGAGCGCGGAAAAATAGAAGAAGAGCTGAGTTCTTTAAAGAAGCTAATATCAAAACTTGAAGCGATCCTTGCTGATGAGAAGGAGATATTAAAAATCATAAAAAAGGAGCTCTTGGAGATTAAGGAAAAGCATGGAGATGAGAGAAGGACTAAGGTTATACCTCAGGAGCTAGACGGGTTCAGCGAAGAAGATTTGATTCCTAACGAAGAAGTGGCGATAACAGTCACGAGGCAAAATTATATAAAGCGGGCTCTTCTGGCGGATTACAGGAAGCAGAATCGTGGCGGTAAGGGAAAGAGGGGTATGGGTGTAAAAGATTCGGATGTAATAAAGCAGCTGGTGGTTGGTGGAACTCATGACAACCTGTTGTTCTTCACCAACAAGGGTAGGGTGCTGCAAGCAAAAGCATACGAGGTCCCTAGCGTGGGTCCCAATGCGAAAGGTACTCCATTAGTAAACTTGTTAAACCTACAACCTGAAGAGTCGGTTACTTCTGTGTTGAACTTAAGTGCTGATGCTAATGCAAAATTCCTATTCATGGCAACTAAGAATGGAGTAATTAAGAGAATCAGGCTAGAAGACTATAAGAATATAAGATCTAACGGAATAATTACCATAAAATTAGATGAAGGTGACGAGCTACACTGGGTTGCTCAGACTGATGGAGAAAGAGAGGTAATACTCTCGACTGCAGACGGTCAAGCAATAAGGTTTAGTGAAAATGAGGTTAGGGCTATGGGTAGGTCTGCCAGAGGTGTAAGGGGTGTGAGGCTGAGAGTTGGTGATGAGGTGGTGGGTATGGACATTGTTGTAGAGAAGTCTACAATAGTTGTAGTTTCTGAGAATGGTTATGGTAAGAAAACGAAGGTTAAGCAGTTTACGTCTCACAAGAGGGGTGGCGTTGGGATAAAGACAGCCATAGTCAATGGTAAGACTGGAAAAATTGTAACCGTTAAGTCTGTAGACGGAGAGGATGGTGAATTAATGATAATCTCTGAGGCCGCTCAAGTTATTAGAGTTGGCCTTAAGGATGTACCCTCCTTGAGTCGGACGACCCAGGGGGTGCGAATTATGAGATTGTCTGAAGGTGATAAGGTTGTTGGCTTTGAATTGGTTCAAGAGTCGCTAGACTCCTAGGGTCTTTATAGACTAAATTACAACAGTATCTTAAGATAAGTCTGTTGTTTATAGCGTTGGCAGTGGGTTATACTTGTGATTAACTAAGTTGAGTTTAGAAGTTTTTTGTTAATGTCTTTACATTCTCAAGATGCGAGCTCTTAGAGGTACCTTCAAATAAAGTCGAAGAATCTAGTCTAGCACTACAAATGACAGTTCTTCAGGTGGCTAAGAAGTTGGTAAGAAGTTTAAAAATTTGGTAGTGCAGCGTCAACGTCAAAATTTTTTTTGATGTTTTTAAGTTTGAATAAAATAAATATTGAATCAGAATTAGATTCTTTTTTGGAGAGTTTGATCCTGGCTCAGGATGAACGCTGGCGGCATGCCTAATACATGCAAGTCGTGCGAGAAGCTATCTTCGGATAGCGGACAGCGGCGGACGGGTGAGTAACACGTAGAAATATACCCCAAGGTGAGGGATAAGCATCGGAAACGGTGTCTAATACCGCATATTATCTAAGGATAAAAGATTTATCGCCATGGGAATAGTCTGCGTCTGATTAGCTAGTTGGTAGGGTAAAGGCCTACCAAGGCGATGATCGGTAGCTGGTTTGAGAGGATGATCAGCCACACTGGGACTGAGACACGGCCCAGACTCCTACGGGAGGCAGCAGTAGGGAATTTTCCACAATGGACGAAAGTCTGATGGAGCAATGCCGCGTGCAGGATGAAGGTCTTCGGATTGTAAACTGCTTTTATAGTTGAAGATTATGACGGTAAGCTATGAATAAGGACCGGCTAACTACGTGCCAGCAGCCGCGGTAATACGTAGGGTCCAAGCGTTATCCGGATTTATTGGGCGTAAAGAGTTGCGTAGGCGGTAGAGTAAGCAAATAGTGAAAGGATGTGGCTCAACCACATGAACATTATTTGAACTGCTCAACTAGAGAGTGGAAGAGGTAGCTGGAATTATTAGTGGAGGAGTAATATCCGTAGATATTAGTAGGAACACCAATGGCGAAGGCAGGCTACTGGTCCATTTCTG
>ERZ724525.1812-NODE-1812-length-12453-cov-10.687127_pt1 | contig 12453 bp, 13 predicted proteins | sample MGYA00376058_ERZ724525 | MGnify/ENA primary metagenome ERZ724525 (study PRJEB28724, sample SAMN07190888) | wastewater metagenome | isolation source: influent of sewage treatment plant in Hong Hong | place: USA: Christiansburg, Virginia | collected 2016-03-01 ... | reverse complement strand
TCCGATTTCAGCTAGCAACAAGGCGGTTGATGTCGTTGTAGAAGGCAAAAGCCATAAGCGCCGCCAGCAGAGCCATTCCAATCTGCTGGCCGATCTCCATAACCCGCTCGGAGACAGGGCCGCCCTTGATGATCTCGATTACATAATACAACAAGTGTCCGCCATCGAGCACAGGGACGGGCAGCAGATTCAGGACGCCAAGACTGATGCTGATGAGCGCCAGGAACTTGATGTAATGGGAAAAACCCATCTTTGCCGACTGCCCGGCAAAGTCGGCGATGGTAACCGGGCCACTGAGATTCTTGACTGAAACTTCACCGACAATCATTCGCCCCATCACCGAAAGGCTCATGGCTGACGTATCCCAGGTCTGGCGAACGCCCTTGCTCAGGGAGTCAAGCACACCGTAGCGCACCGTGACAAACATCCGTTCGCGCCGTCCTTCGGCATCAGCCACACCGACGCCGATACGACCGATCTTCCGGCCACTCTCCTCAACCACTGTCGGCACCACACTGAAAATCCTGGACGCACCATCGCGAAGCACCTCGATCTCAAGCGTCTGCCCCGCCCCGTCGCGGACCGCCTGCACAAGCTCGCTCCAGCCGGAAATCGCCTTGTCACCGATACGCAGCACTTGATCGCCAGAACGCAAACCCGCAGCCTGCGCCGGACCATCCGCACTCAAATTGCCGAGAACTGCCGGCAGGTTAGGACGATGCAGGCGCAAACCCAGCTGACTGGCGATATCGCGCTCCCCCTGATCGACCACTGTTCCGGCCAGATCAAGCTTGCGAAATGCGATTTCCTTGCTGTCGTTGATCGTCTCGACGGTAATGCTCCGGCGCTCGAACGCCTCATTGATCAGTTGCCAGCGAAACTCCTGCCAGGTTTCCACCGCCCGGCCGTCCACCGAACGAATCAGTTCGCCATCCTTGAAACCGGCCTGCTCCGCCTGACTGGCCGCCTCCGGGGCGCCAATGCGGGGCCGCAGCTCTTCGACGCCGCCGGTGTAAAGACCCCAGTACAAAACAATCGCAAGCAGAAAGTTGGCCAAAGGCCCGGCCGCAACGATGGCAATCCGCCGCCACACGCTCTGCCGATTAAAGGCCCGGTGCTGCTCCTTCACATCGACCGGCGCTTCGCGCTCGTCGAGCATTTTGACGTAACCGCCAAGAGGAAAGACCGACAAAGCCCATTCCGTCTGATCCGGCCCGATACGGCGCACGAACAGGGTCTTCCCGAACCCCACCGAAAACCGTAAAACCTTGACGCCGCAAAGACGCGCAACCAGGTAATGGCCGAACTCGTGCACCACGATCAGAATGCCGAGGGCCAGCAGGAAAGGCAGGATGTAATCCAGCAAGCTCAGCCCCATCAGTTCAGGGACTGCATGACAAAACCACTCGCCAGGCGGCGGGCACGCTGGTCCGCCTCGAGCACAATCTCGAGGGAGTTTGCAGCCTGCGACTCGACAGCGTCGAGCGTCGCGGCAATCACCCCGGCAATGCGGTCAAAGCCGAGCTTGCCGTCCAGGAAGCTGGCAACCGCCACTTCGTTGGCCGCATTCAACACAGCAGGTGCAATCCCGCCGGCCTCCAAAGCCCGGTAGGCATGGGCCAGGCACGGGAAGCGCTGAAAATCCGGCCGCTCGAAGTCGAGCTGCCCGATCGCAAACAGATCGAGTGGCTGCACGCCCGAATCCACCCGCTCGGGATACGCCATTGCATGTGCTATCGGCGTTCGCATGTCAGGGTTGCCCAACTGCGCAATCACCGAGCCATCCACGTAGGCGACCATGGAATGAATGACGCTTTGAGGATGAATGACCACCTCGATCCGCTCGGCCGGCACGCCAAACAGCCAGTGGGCTTCGATCACCTCCAGCCCCTTGTTCATCATCGTTGCCGAATCCACGGAAATCTTCCGACCCATGACCCAGTTCGGATGGGCACAGGCCATTTCCGGCGTCACTGCGGAGAGTTCTTCGAGGGGTTTGCGACGGAATGGCCCCCCCGATGCGGTCAGGAGAATCCGGGTAACACCATAACCTTCATCGCCACGTCGAAAATCAGCCGGCAAGGCCTGGAAAATCGCGTTATGTTCGCTGTCGATGGGCAGAAGCGTCGCACCATTGGCCACCACCTCCTGCACGAACAAGGCCCCGGACATCACCAGGGCTTCCTTGTTTGCCAGCAAAATACGCTTTCCGGCCTTGGCAGCCGCAAGCGCCGGCACCAGGCCAGCAGCACCGACAATTGCCGCCATCACCATGTCGACTTCCGGTGCCGAAGCAACGGCGGCCAGCGCAGCACTGCCGGACAGCACTTCGGTGCAACATCCCGCTTCGTCGAGCAGGCCTTGCAGACGCGCTGCGTCCTCAGGGCGGTCGAGCACGGCGTAAGCAGGCCGATGGTGCCGACATTGTGCGAACAGTTTGTCCACTTGCCGATGGGCTGTCAGCGCAAAAACCCCGTAGCGCTCCGGATGCCGTCCAACCACATCCAGGGTGCTCACGCCGATGGAGCCGGTCGCGCCCAATACCGTTATGAGTTTCTTGCCTTGGGTCATGACTTATCGGGCTATCCAGAGAACAAGCAATCCAGCCATCGGCAGGGTCGACGTCAGGCTGTCGATACGATCGAGGACACCACCGTGGCCCGGAAGCAAGGTGCCGCTATCCTTGACCCCCGCCTGCCGTTTCACCAGGGATTCAAACAGATCACCAACAATGCTGACAGCGGTGAAACCCAGCAAGGCAGGAATAATGACAGGAAGTCCGCCGATGGCGGCCGTGAAATGCCCCAGATAGGGAAGGCAGACAAGACCGTAAATGACCACCCCGAGCGCTGCGCCATACGCCCCCTCCCAGCTCTTGCCGGGACTGATCGAGGGAGCCAGCTTGCGACGCCCGAAAGCCCGGCCAGTGAAATAAGCCGAAATATCTGCAATCCAGACCGCAGCCATGACGCCCAGCAACAACCAGGGACTCAGCAGCCTCAAGTGGGCGATGGCCAGACTCGGCGGCAGCAGCAGGACCAGACCGACCAGTGCAGCCGCTCCGGCACCCGGCAGTTGCCATTTCGCCCGCAACCAAAACGGCACGCAGGCCAGCCAGAACAAGGCACTGACGGCATAAACCGGGGCCAGTCCAAAGGGGGCCACAGTCGCCTCCCGATGCAGTCCGGCAACCATGCCGCCAGCCAGGCAAAGGGCGCCAAGAAGGAAAGCGTAAATCCGGCGTTTGGTCGCCGAAAAGCCGACCATCGCAGCCCACTCGCCGGCCGCGATGCCACAAATGATGGAAGCGAACCCCAGCCAGGCGAGGGCTGGCAACAAAAAGAGCGCCGCCAGCAAACCGACAAGAAGGACCAGCGCGGTAATGACCCGCGCCTTAAGCATGATCGGAAGGGTCGGACTTGTCGGAGACGAGTTGTTCACTCGTCCGCCCAAAGCGGCGCTCACGCTGCTGATAAGAGGAAATGGCTTCATCCAGCGCAGCCTCGCCAAACTCCGGCCAAAGCTTGTCGGTGAAGTAAAGCTCCGAATAGGCGAGTTGCCAGAGCAGGAAATTACTGATGCGCTGCTCACCGCCCGTGCGGATGAAGAGATCCGGCTCAGGGCTGAAGCTCAGCGCCAGGTGGGGAACCAGATCTTCTTCGGCAAAAGCACCGGGAACCCCCGGCGCCGCCGTCATCATCTTGCCGATGGCCTGCATGATGTCCCAGCGACCGCCATAATTGGCGCAGATCGTCAGGTTCATCGCAGTGTTGCCTGCGGTTTGCGCCTCGGCATCCCGAATGAGATCCACGAGCGGCTTGTCGAAACGCTCAAGATCGCCAACCACCCGCAGACGGATGTTATTGCGGTGAATCCGCTCGATCTCGGCCTTCAGTGACTTCACAAACAACTGCATCAGGAAGGACACTTCATCCTTCGGCCGACGCCAGTTTTCGGAACTGAAAGCGAAAACGGTCAGGTATTCGACGCCACGATCCAGGCAGGTTCGAATGACCTCCCGGAGGGAGTCGACTCCCTTGGCATGACCGGCAACCCGCGGCAGCAGGCGCTTGCGCGCCCAACGCCCGTTGCCGTCCATGATTATCGCGATATGCCGCGGGACTTTAGCAGCCTCGGGTACACTCCGAGTAGAGCTGAGAAACGGCAATCGCACCATTATTGTGTCCGCCTGAAAGAAACCGGGAAAGCAAAAACCGACCGGGGTGGTCAGATCTGCATCAGCTCTTGTTCTTTCTGAGCGAGAAGCTTGTCGATTTCGATAATCGCCTTGTCGGTCAGCTTCTGGATGTCATCCTGAGCACGCCGTTCGTCGTCTTCGGAAATCGTCTTGGCCTTGAGGGCATCCTTCAGGGAGCCATTGGCGTCACGACGCAGATTGCGCACGGCAACCTTGGCGCCCTCACCTTCGGTCTTGACGACCTTGATGAGATCCTTGCGGCGCTCTTCTGTCAGAACCGGCATCGGCACGCGAATGATTTCGCCCTGCGATGCAGGATTCAGACCCAGATCGGAATCGCGAATCGCTTTCTCGACCTTGCCAACCATTGGCTTTTCCCACGGCTGAACGCCAATGGTACGCGCATCGATCAGGGTGACGTTTGCCACTTGGGTGATCGGCACGGGGTTGCCATAGTATTCAACCATGACGTGATCCAGAATGCCCACGTGAGCCCGGCCGGTACGCACTTTGGCGAGATCCAGCTTGAGGGACTCGATGGACCGCTGCATCTTGTGTTCGGTAGTCTTCTTGAGCTCCGGAATCATCGCTTCATCCTCAGCAATAAACCAGCGTACCCTCGTCTTCACCCATCACCACACGCTTCAGCGCGCCGCTCTTGAACAGGCTGAAAACGTTGATCGGCAAACGCTGATCGCGGCACAGGGCGAACGCAGTCGCATCCATTACCGCCAGATTTCGGGAGATCGCCTCATCAAAGGAGATCCGCTGAAAACGGGTCGCCGTTGGATCCTTTTTGGGATCCGCAGTATAAATACCATCTACCTTGGTCGCCTTCAACACGATATCGGCACCCATTTCGGAGCCCCGCAAGGCTGCGGCCGTATCGGTCGTAAAGAAGGGATTGCCGGTGCCGGCACCAAAAATGACGACGCGACCTTCTTCAAGGTAGCGAATCGCCTTTCCACGAATATACGGCTCGACCACCTGGTCGATCCGCAAGGCCGACTGAACGCGCGCATTGACCCCTGCGGCACGGAACGCATCCGCAAGAGCAATGGCGTTCATCACGGTGGCCAGCATCCCCATGTAATCGGCGGTGGCGCGATCCATACCGGATGCAGCCCCCGCCATTCCACGGAAGATATTCCCGCCGCCAATCACAATCCCGACTTCGACACCGATGCGGGTCACTTCGACCACATCATTGACGATACCGGCAACCACCTCGCGGTTGATACCGTAGGCGTCATCACCCATCAGGGCTTCGCCTGAGAGCTTGAGGAGAATGCGTTTGTAGGCGGGTTGACTCATCGTTAGGAGACCTTCTTACTTCTGGGTGGCAGCAGCAGCCTGAGCGGCTACTTCAGCGGCAAAGTCGGTCACCTTTTTCTCGATGCCCTCACCAACGATGAACAGCGTGAAGCCGCCCACCGATGCGCCCTTGGCCTTCAGCAACTGGCTGACGGTCTGCTTGCCATCCTCGGCCTTCACGAAGACCTGATCCAGCAGCGTTACGTCCTTCAGGAACTTCTGGACGGTGCCTTCGGCGATCTTCTCGAGCATGGCTTCCGGCTTGCCGGCTTCGCGTGCCTTTTCGATGGCGATGCGACGCTCGACGTCCAGCAACTCGGCAGGCACGCCGGAGGCGTCCAGCGACTTCGGCTTGGAAGCGGCAATGTGCATGGCCAGATCCTTGGCCAGCGCTTCTTCACCACCAATGAGGTCGATCAGCACGCCGATCTTCGAACCACCGTGGATATAGTTGGCCACCGCGCCCTGGGCTTCCAGGCGCACGAAGCGACGGATGCTCAGGTTTTCGCCGATCTTGCCGATCAGCGCCTTGCGGATTTCCTCAACGCTCTGGCCATTCACTTCCAGGGCGGACAGGGCATCCACATCGGCGGGGTTTTTCGTGGCAACCAGTTCGGCGATGTTCTTGGTCAGCGCCAGGAAGTCGTCGTTCTTGGCAACGAAGTCGGTCTCACAATTCACTTCCACCATCGCGCCAAGCTTGGCGTCGGCAGAGATGTAGACACCAACCACGCCTTCGGCGGTCACGCGGGACGCGGCCTTGGAGGCCTTGTTGCCCAGCTTCACGCGCAGAATTTCTTCTGCCTTGGCCATGTCACCAGCAGCTTCGGACAGGGCCTTCTTGCATTCCATCATGGGCGCGTCAGTCTTCTCGCGCAGTTCCTTGACCATGCTTGCGGTAATTTCCGCCATGCTTGCTCCTAGATAACTATTGGATTGAATTCAGTCGGGCTCAGGCTTGCTGCTCTTCGCCGCTGTCTTCGACTTCCACAAACTCGTCGGAACCGGCCGCGACGAGGTCCTGGAGAACCTGGTTCTTGCCTTCCAGCACGGCATCAGCCACGCCACGGGCATACAGACGGATCGCACGGGAGGAGTCATCGTTACCCGGGATCACGAAATCCACGCCTTCGGGGGTGTGGTTGGTATCAACGATGGCAATAACCGGGATACCCAGCTTCTTGGCTTCGGTGATGGCAATCTTGTGGTAGCCGACGTCGATCACGAACAGGGCGTCAGGCAGGCCGTTGAGGTCCTTGATGCCGCCGAGGCTCTTTTGCAGCTTTTCGAGTTCGCGGGAAGCCATCAGGGCTTCTTTCTTGGACAGGCGCTCGATGGAGCCGTCTTCCACCATGGCTTCCATGTCCTTCAGACGCTTGATCGAAACCTTGACGGTCTTGAAGTTGGTGAGCATGCCGCCCAGCCAGCGCTCGTCAACGTAAGGCATGCCGGCGCGACGGGCTTCTTCAGCCACGATTTCGCGAGCCTGGCGCTTGGTGCCAACACACATGACGGTACCGCGATTGGCCGCCAGCTTGCGCACGAAATCCATTGCCTCGTTGTACTTGACGAGGGTCTTTTCGAGGTTGACGATGTGAATCTTGTTGCGTTGACCAAAGATGTACGGTGCCATCTTCGGGTTCCAGAAACGGGTTTGGTGGCCGAAATGGACGCCCGCTTCGAGCATTTGACGCATGGTGACAGACATTTGTTGACTCCGATACTGAGGTTTGACCGCCGCCCGACCTGCCGGTTTTGCCTTGCAAAACCTGGCTACGCCTCGAATCTCCGCCAAGGAAATCCGCCGGACCCCAATGGGCCGGACGTGTGAATTTTGCCTGACACATGCCAGACAAGCCGCCGAGTATATCAGCAACCGGACTATTCCCTCAAGACCGGCCAGCAGCCTCATTGTGCGCCGGCACATCGGCCGCATTGCCGGCAAAGGCGGCTTGCGCTAGCCTAAAGGGCTCAAAACCCCACAAGATCATGCCCCCATGAGCGTAACCATAAAGACGCCGGAAGAAATCGAAAAAATGCGTATCGCGGGCCGTCTCGGCTCGGAAGTTCTCGATTACATCACTCCCTTCGTCAAGCCGGGCGTCACGACCGCCGAGCTCGACAAGCTTTGCCATGACTACATGGTAGAGGTCCAAGGTTGCATTCCTGCGCCGCTGAACTATGCACCGCCGGGCTACAAACCCTACCCCAAGTCGATCTGCACCTCGATCAACCATCAGGTTTGCCATGGCGTGCCGAGTGACAAGGCGCTCAAAAAGGGCGACATCGTCAATCTGGACATCACAGTCATCAAGGACGGCTACCACGGGGACACCAGCCGGATGTTCATCGTCGGCGACGGCAGCATCCTCGCCAAGCGCCTGTGCCAGGTGACCTACGAGTGCCTGTGGATCGGCATCGCCCAGGTGAAGCCCGGCGCCCATCTGGGGGACATCGGTCACGCCATCCAGAAGCACGCCGAAGGCAACGGATTCTCGGTAGTGCGCGAGTTCTGCGGACACGGCATCGGCGCCAACTTCCATGAAGATCCGCAGGTTCTGCATTACGGCAAGGCCGGCACCGGCATCGAACTCAAGCCCGGCATGATCTTCACCATCGAGCCGATGATCAACGCCGGCAAGGCTGCAATCTCCGAGCTTCCCGATGGCTGGACCATCATTACCCGCGACCGCAGCCTGTCGGCCCAGTGGGAACACATGATTCTCGTCACGGAAACCGGCGTGGAAGTTCTCACCCTGTCGGCTGGCGCCCCGCCCCGCCCGGACATCGTCGCCAACCTTCTGCCCTGAGCCCGTCAGCGTAAAGCTGAGCGCCTGAAAAATGTCCGATATCGCGCCCGTCATCCCGCTTGATGCAGCCCGTGAGCTGATCACGCGTTACAAGACCCGCCTGAAAAGCGGCGGAGAAGCCCTGCGGGTCTCCTACGAAAGCCGCCCCCTGACGGACCCGCTGCTGAAAGGTCGCTCCCACCTGGTCGATGGCGTACTGCGCGAACTCTGGAAGGATTTCGACCTGCCCGCCTCGGCTGCCCTGGTGGCCGTCGGCGGCTATGGTCGCGAAGAGCTGTTTCCCTGCTCCGACGTGGACCTGCTTTTTCTTCTTGCAGACCAACCGGACGAAGACCTCAGCGAACGCCTGACCCAGATGATCGGACTGATCTGGGACATTGGGCTCGACATCGGACACAGCGTGCGCACCGCCGAGGAATGCCTGGAAGAGGCGGCCCTCGACGTGACCGTCATGACCAACCTGCTCGAGGCCCGCTTTCTGTGCGGCAACGCACCGCTGTTCGGACACGTCGTGACGAGCCTGCGCAGCCAGATCAACCCCGGCCAGTTCTTCAAGGCGAAACGACTGGAGCAGGAACAGCGCTACACCCGTCACAACGAAACCCCCTACTCCCTCGAACCCAACTGCAAGGAAAGCCCCGGCGGCCTGCGCGACTTGCAGGTCATCGGCTGGATCAGCCGCGCCGCCGGCTTCGGTACCCACTGGCGCGACCTGGCCAAGCACCAGCTGATTACCGACGAGGAAGCCACCGAACTGCGGGAGCTGGAACGCTTTCTGCAGCACGTCCGCATCCGCCTGCATCACATGACCGGGCGTCGCGAAGACCGTGTGCTCTTCAACCACCAGGAAAAACTCGCCCGCAAGTTCGGCTATGCCCCCACCGAGGCCCGCCGGGCGTCTGAAGTTTTCATGCAGGAGTATTACCGCACGGCCAAGAAGGTCACCCAGCTCAACACCATTCTGCTGCTGAATTTCGGCGTCGAGTTTTTCCCCAATCGCTATCCGGCGGCCATCAACATCAACGAGCGCTTCCAGTGCGTGCGCGAAATGCTCGACGTGCGTGACGAAGGCGTCTTCGACCGCCACCCGAGCGCGCTCCTCGAATGCTTCCTGCTGCTTGAGCAACGCTCCGAGCTGAAGGGCATGACCGCCCGCACACTGCGCGCCCTGTGGCGCGGCCGCAAGCTGATCAACGCCGAATTTCGCCAAAACCCGGCCAACCGGGCACTTTTTCTGCGTATTCTTCAGCAAAAGCGCGGCGTCGTGCATGAACTGCGGCGGATGAACCAGTACGGAATCCTGAGCTTCTACCTGCCGGCCTGGCGACGCATCGTCGGCCAGATGCAGCATGACCTCTTCCATGTTTACACGGTTGACCAGCACATCCTGCAGGTCGTGCGCAACGTGCGGCGCCTCATGGTTGCCGAGCACGCCCACGAATACCCGCTGCTCACGCGTCTGTGCACCGGCTTTGAAAAACCGTGGCTGATCTACATTGCCGCCCTTTTCCATGACATCGCCAAAGGCCGGGGCGGCGACCACTCCCGGCTCGGCATGAAGGACGCCCGCGACTTCTGCGAATCCCACGGGCTTGAAGAAGCGGACACCGACCTGGTCGAATGGCTGGTGGGAAATCATCTGTCCATGTCGAACGTGGCGCAAAAACAGGATCTCTCCGACCTCGAAGTGATCCGCCGTTTCGCCACCGTCGCCAAAACCGAACGCCAGCTCACCGCCCTGTACATCCTGACCCACTCGGATATCCGCGGCACCAGCCCGAAGGTCTGGAATGGCTGGAAGGGCAAGCTGCTGGAAGACCTGTTTTTCGCTACCCAGCGCCTCCTCCGCGGCGCAACGCCCCAGCAGGCCCTCGGCACTCCCATTCGCCAGGACGATGCCCGCAATCTGCTGCGCTACTACGGCCTGCGACCGGCCACTGAAGACGCCCTGTGGGATCAGCTCGACACGGTTTACTTCCTGCGTCACGACGCCGAAGAAATCGCCTGGCATGCCCGCACGCTGTACTACCGCGTGAACGCCGAGGAGCCGGTCGTCAAGGCACGCCTCAGCCAGGTGAGCGAAGGCCTGCAGGTGATGGTTTACATGAAGGACCAGAAGGATCTCTTCGTACGCCTGTGCGGCTTCTTCAGCCGACTGGGCTTCTCCATCGCCGACGCCAAGATCCACACCACCCGCCACGGCTATGCGCTGGACAGTTTCGTGCTGCTCGATCCGGGCCAGGAAGTGCATTACCGGGACTTCATCAACCTGCTCGAACACGACCTCACCGAGCGCCTGCACAGCAACGCCCCCACAGACCAGCCGGCCAGCGGTCGCGTATCGCGGGAAGTCAGGCACTTCCCGATCACACCAGAGGTCAACATCCGCCCGGACGAGCGTGGCCTGCACTACATCATGTCGGTAACAGCCGCCGATCGGCCCGGCCTGCTGTTTGGTGTTGCCGAAACGCTGGTCGAATACGGTATCAACCTGCATACCGCCAAAATCGCCACCCTCGGCGAACGGGTCGAGGATACCTTCCTGATCAGCGGCCCGAGCCTGTCCCAGGACGCCCAGGTGCTGAAGATCGAATCAGACCTGCTGGAAAAGCTGACGGTGTAAGCCAACCCGGCCGACGTTCAGTCGTCGGCCGCCACCGAACCATCGGGAAACAACACCTCGGTGTAGCCGAAGCGGGAAAAATCGCGCACCCGCATCGGATACAGGATGCCGTCCAGGTGATCGCATTCGTGCTGAACGACCCGGGCATGAAAACCTGTGGCAATGCGATCAATCGGCTCACCGTCCGCATCGAAGCCGGTGTAACGCAGATGCGTCCACCGCGGCACCCAGCCACGCAGACCGGGAACTGACAGACACCCCTCCCAGCCCCCCTCTTCCTCGTGCGTCACCGGCATCAGCACCGGATTGATCAACACCGTATCCGGCACGGCGGAAGCATCCGGATAACGCGGACTCGGCCCGCCACCAAAAATCACCACCCGCAGATCGACACCGATCTGCGGTGCCGCCAGACCGGCACCGCTCAACTCACGCATCGTGTCGCGCATGTCCTCGATCAGCGCAGCCAACGCCGGGGTACCGAAATCGTCGACCGGCTGCGCCTTTCTCATCAAGCGCGGATCGCCCATGCGAAGGACGTCGCGAATCATGATTCGCAGATGTGATCAAGCACGCCACGGACCCGCCCCATGGCATCGCGCAAGACGGCATCAATGCTGTCGAAGCAGATGCCGGAAGCACTGGACGCCCGGCCCGCAGCAAAGTTGGCTACCACGTTGATGGCTGCGTACGGAATACCCAACTCCCGGGCCAAAGCCGCCTCGGGCATGCCGGTCATGCCGACCACGTCGGCGCCGTCGCGCTCCAGGCGGTTTATCTCGGCCGCTGTTTCCAGGCGCGGGCCCTGGGTTGCCGCATACACGGCCCCGTCGATGATCGTCTCGCCGGCCTTCAGGCCCGCCTTCAGGATGCGCTGACGGATCGCCTCGTCGTAGGGCTCGGTAAAATCAATGTGCACCACCGGCTCATCGGAATTTTCATGGAAGGTGCTCTTGCGCCCCCAGGTGTAGTCGATGATCTGGTCCGGAACGATCAAGGTGCCCGGGCACAGGTCGGCGCGAATCCCGCCCACCGACGCCACCGAAATAATCGCATCCACCTGGGCCTGCTGGAGGGCCCACAGGTTGGCCTGGTAATTCACCCGGTGCGGTGGAATCGTGTGGCCGTAGCCGTGACGAGCCAGAAAAACCACCGGTTGCGAACACAGCCGCCCGAAGGTCAGCGCGCCCGAAGGTTCGCCATAGGGCGTGCGTACAACCTCGCGCCGGATCAGATCCAGGCTGGCCAGTTGAGTCAGGCCACTGCCGCCAATAATTGCCAGCATGCTGGGCTACTCCTCGAAAAAAGCGTATGGGGCGCGCATCTTAGCACGCAGCCCAGTGCACTTCCGTGATGCTGCAACGCGCCAAGACGTGCTAAAATTTCGCCTTTTCAAGCACTTCCGGTATCCCCATACATGTCCCGTTCCATTCGAAACATTGCCATCATCGCCCACGTTGACCACGGCAAAACCACCCTCGTCGACCAGCTCCTGCGCCAGTCCGGCA
>ERZ724525.1811-NODE-1811-length-12458-cov-4.423043_pt1 | contig 12458 bp, 9 predicted proteins | sample MGYA00376058_ERZ724525 | MGnify/ENA primary metagenome ERZ724525 (study PRJEB28724, sample SAMN07190888) | wastewater metagenome | isolation source: influent of sewage treatment plant in Hong Hong | place: USA: Christiansburg, Virginia | collected 2016-03-01 ... | reverse complement strand
AAATTTGTTGACTTTATTTTTTATTCGTCATTAAATGATTTGACACACGACATTATTAACAATCAAAGACGCAAACTAAAAATGCTAAAAGGGAAGTGATGTTGCGATGAATTTGTACAATGCCAAATGCCCAAACTGCCAACATGCATTTAAAATCAATGATGAACAGTTAGCCGTTAGACATGGGTACGTTCGTTGTTCCCATTGCAAAACCATTTTCTCAGCTGCTGAACAACTAGAACAAAAAAAATTTGCTAACAACAATCCGCTCTCAAGTCCAAACCATCAGACGCCCTCAGCGCTCATTGACGATAAATCTGAGGGTATTTTATTTGATGATGAGTCAGGTCTTGATGAAGCCGGCAATCCCATTGTCGACGAACCCGTTAAACCCACCTCACCGTATGCCTTGTCAAAATCTTCGACCACATCAGCCAAAGCTAAATCAACCAGCAAATTAGATGACTTTGAGATTATAGATAATTTTGAGCAACTGCCAAAAGCCAAAGATAGCAAGCCTAAAAAGCCAATCATTGACGATAAGGATGCCGCTGAAGCGATAGAACTCGCCCAAGATAAAGACGCTTCAGGCGATGAGAATGCTTGGCTGCAACGTTTAATGGCGCAAGCGGATGACAACGAAGCAATGGACGACTCCTCCGCCGCCCACACCAAACCCAAGCGAGGCATAAATACTGTGTTTAACACAGATATTTTTGACCAAATTCCGATTGATACGGGTAGCGAGCAACAAGCAGATTTATTAGCCTATCAACAAAAGATTGATGAACGCTTGTCGCAACAAGTTTCCTCGCAGCAATCACTGAATGCAAAATTTTTTAATATGCGTATCATTTGGGGATTAGGCAGTTTACTATTAATCTTTGTATTAGCCGCGCAATATATTATTTTTAACATCAACACCTTAATCACTTCAAAAACAAACGCAGCCGTGCTATCAACTATTTGCCATAAAATACCCGCCTGTCAATTGCCTCTGGCTGATACCGAGCTTATTGATGTGCAGATGCTTGCGCTTGCCCATTCATCCAAACAAGCGGGGCAGACTGACTTGGTATTTACTCTGACCAATACCACCGATAATCATATTATCTACCCAAGTGTTAAGGTTTCGCTACGCAATGGCAATACCATACTTGCGCAAACCCTACTTACCCCTAGCCATTATTTGGAAGCGGGTAACAACTATTTGATGCCGCATCAAATAAAACCCATCAAGTTGCGGATTGATTTTCCAAAAACTAAAGTCCAAGCCGCTAACATTGAGCTGGTTTATTAAATTTTTTTTAGCTTGATTACAGCGTTGCTAATGTCAATCTCATACAGCCCCCACGATTTATCGCAGAATTTTACATATTACAAACAACTTACGCTTGCTATCGCTTTTATAATTGTTTTAGTATAAGTATCAATAACTTTATTATTCGTCCATATATTTAAGTTTTATTTAATCTATCAACTAACGAGTTATTCGATAAATTTGTCAGCAAATTTATTTTGAGAATCTGCTATGCCCAATTCTATTGCTTTAAAAAATCGCGCCAAGTATTCTAATATGTCAGATAGCCCATCTAATCCATACACTACCCATACCCCATCGCAAACTTCTCCAAGCGCAAGCTTAGCTCATCACATTGAGCTTGTGGTGCGAGAGTACTTCGATAATTTAAAAGAACAACAACCCACCCAGCTTTATGAGCTTATGTTGTCACAATTTGAAAAACCGCTAATCAGTGTCGTGCTTGAACACACCCGCGGCAATCAAACCAAAACCGCAGAGATTTTGGGACTTAATCGCGGTACATTGCGTAAAAAACTCAAAACCCACCAATTATTATAATGGATAAAAATACCCGCTTTTTTATGATAAGATATCCGCATATTTAGGGATTTATAGAATTGGGGTATTAAAGTCAATCAGTCAGTTCGTCACAACTGACTTTTTGTTTTTCTGCACCCAGTGTTTTTTTGTCAACGAGTCGAGTCAATTATGAATCAAGCTTATGCATTGCTCTCTGTTTCTGATAAGTCGGGTATTGTGGATTTTGCCAAAGGTCTAATCACCCACGGTTTTCGTCTACTATCAACGGGCGGCACCTACAAACTACTCAAACAACATGACTTAGCAGTGACTGAGGTCGCAGAATACACAGGTTTTGCAGAGATGATGGATGGTCGGGTAAAAACCCTGCATCCAAAAATTCATGGCGGTATTTTAGGTCGCCGCGGCACTGATGATGCCATTATGCAAGAACATGGTATCGACCGCATTGATATGGTGGTTGTCAATTTATATCCATTCGCCCAAACCGTTGCCAACCCCAATGTCACCAAAGAAGACGCCATCGAAAACATTGATATTGGTGGACCTACCATGGTGCGTGCCGCGGCAAAAAATCATGACCATGTCAGCATTGTGACAAGCCCCAACGATTATGCAGCAATCTTGGGTGAGCTAACAGCAAACGGTCACATCAGTGATACCACCCGTTTTGATTTAGCAGTAAAAGCATTTGAGCATACCGCACATTATGATGGTATGATTGCCAACTTTTTAGGCAACCGCCTGCAAAGCTTTGAATCGGCTGACCAATTCCCGCGTACTTTTAACGTGCAAATGGACAAAGCCCAAGACTTACGCTATGGTGAAAACCCGCATCAACAAGCTGCTTTTTATGTCGAAAAAGCGCAGGTAAATGGGCAAAAAGAAGCCAGTATTGCCACCGCCAAGCAATTACAAGGCAAAGAACTATCTTACAACAACATCGCAGATACCGATGCAGCGTTAGAATGCGTCAAATCGTTTGATATGCCTGCGTGTGTCATCGTTAAACACGCCAATCCCTGTGGTGTGGCCGTGGATGCCGATTTAACCCATGCTTATCAAAAAGCCTTTGCCACTGACCCAGAATCTGCGTTTGGCGGTATCATCGCCTTTAACCGTGAATTAGATATCAAAACAGCAAAAGCGATTGTGGATCAGCAATTTGTTGAAGTCATCATCGCCCCAAGTGTTGCCGACGGTGTACTTGATGTCACATCTGCCAAGAAAAATGTGCGTGTGCTAGTCTGCGGTGAATTACCAAACCCAAGTGAGCGCCAAGCCCAATTTGACTTCAAACGCGTCACTGGGGGTTTATTGGTACAAGCGCAAGATTTGGGCTTAATTACTTTAGATGATTTAAAAGTAGTGACAAAAGTACAGCCGACTCAGCAACAATTCGATGATTTGCTATTTACTTGGCAAGTTGCCAAATATGTGAAATCCAACGCAATTGTGTATGCCAAAGATGGGCGTACCATTGGTGTCGGCGCAGGTCAAATGAGCCGTGTCAACTCAGCACGTATTGCCGCGATTAAAGCTGAGCACGCTGGTCTATCGCCTGTGGGTGCGGTGATGGCATCAGATGCCTTCTTCCCATTCCGTGATGGTATTGACAATGCCGCAGCGGTGGGGATTAAGGCGATTATCCAGCCCGGTGGCTCCATGCGCGATGACGAAACCATCGCTGCAGCCGATGAACATGGCATTGCGATGGTGTTTACCGGTATGCGTCATTTTAGACACTAATTTTTGTTAGCCATAAAAAAGGCGAAACTGATTAGGTTTCGCCTTTTTTCATTGATAATTTCTCTTTTTATAGCTTCGTTAGTGTTTATAGCTCAGCTAAGGTTTAGATTTTGGCTAAGGTTTGGCAAATATCAAGCATGCGATTGGCATAGCCCCATTCATTATCATACCAAGCAAACACTTTAAACTGCCGCCCCACACTCATGGTCTGTAAGCTATCAATCACCAATGAATGCGCATCATGGATAAAGTCACTGGACACCAATGGCTCATCGCTGTAATCCATGATACCTGCAAACTCTTGGCGACTGGCATGTTTTAATAGCTGATTGATAGCGGTAACATCCGTGGCTTTGTCAAAGGTAAATGTCACATCAATTGCCGCGACATCAATGGTCGGGACGCGGATAGAATACCCATTCACCTTGCCTGCCATATGCGGCATCACCCGATTGACCGCAGCGATACTACTTGATGTGGTTGGAATAATGTTATGACCAGAAGCCCGTGCACGGCGCAAATCACGGTGGACTTGGTCAAGCACGGTTTGGTCAGCGGTCACTGCATGGATTTCGGTCATCATTGCTGATTCGATGCCATAGGCATGGTGCAATACATACAGTAAAGGCACGAGCGCTTGGGTGGTACACGACACGCTGGATAAAATCTTTTTATCACGGCTAAGCTCATGGTCATTGACGCCCACTACGATACTGGCATCCACATGATCAAACGGAGCAGCCCCTATCATCACCTGCTTGGCGCCCGCCATAATATGCTGTGACGCCTGTTCATAGCTGCGAAAATGACCCGTGCTCTCAAGCACCATGTCGATGCCCAGTTTTTGCCAAGGTAATTTGGTGGCAATGGGCTGCTGTATCAATGCAATTTTCTGCTGAAACTCCCCTTGGCTTAATAGCAAAAAATGCTGTTGTTTTTTACCTAAATCCAGCGTTTTTAATTCAATATGGATATCACTGACCGCAGATAATCGACCGTGGGTACTGTCATATTTGAGTAGATGTAACAGGGTCGCTGGCTCAGCAATATCATTGATGGCGACGATATTTAACGGCTGCAATTGTAAAGGATTTTGACAAAACCGCTCGATATAAGCACGGAGCACGTTGCGCCCAATACGACCAAAGCCATTAATAGCGATGTTAAAAGGTTTGATAGTGGAAGCATTCAATCAGGGATATTCCTTACTAGACAAGTGCTCAATTGCCATGCGGTTTTAAAAATAACAAGGCAAGTTTGACATCATTATAAGAATAGACGTTTCTTAATTCTTCGACAATCGCGCGAATTTTGATTTTGCCATCATTATCTTTATCGCGTTTGTCATCACGTTTGGCTATTTTTTGATACGCCTTATCAATCGGCTGTAGCCATTCGTCATCAGGGCGTAGATGGGCTATGTTGGCGCGGGGGAAATGCTCAGCAATTTTCTCGATATGCCCCATCACGGTTGATTGGGCGAGATTACGGGCTTGCGCAATTTCTGCGATGGTCAAACTTTCATCCAACAAGGCTTTGGTTTCCAGCACCGTGGGGGTGATAACGCCTGCCGCATCATCTGCCAAAGATTGCAGCTGCTGTACAGCATGGCGACGTTTTTCAATCAGTTTTTGCTGTTGTTTGGCGCGATTTTCATACGCAGCGATTTTTTCTTTATCCAGCGTACCCCGGCATTGAATGATAAATTCACGATGAAGGTCATTGAGCTGTTTTTTACTGCGCGTCAAAAATTCACCTTCTTGCTCTGCACTGATGACCTGAAATCGCTGATCAGCCCCGCGCGCTAAGGGATCAAGCTGTAAACTTAATTCATTGACGCCCAGTAATTGTAGCCCAGATAGCTGCTTTAACCGTGATAAAGCCACATAGCCCTGCCCTTTTTCAAAGGTTTTCGACAAATCTACTTCTGCCGCATCCAGCGTCATGCCTTGGCTTTTGTGAATGGTAATCGCCCACGCCAGCGTCAAGGGGATGTGATAATAGGCAGCCAGTATTTCGCCCTCTTCATCATCAATACGCCATGAATCATATTCAGCGATGACTTTGCGGCCGTCATTAAGCTCAACTAAGGGGTACAGTAACTCCGACAGCTTGTCATCAGCTGTGTCTGTCGCGGCGGTATCATCATCAGTGGGGTGAGTTTGTTGTGATTGACCGCCATTGACTTCATCGAGCAAGTCTGCCATATCCGCTTGTTGTTCTTGTTCGATGGCATCTAGCAAGGCAGTCGCATCTGCTGCTAGCGCTTGTTCATCAAGCGGCTCAGATAGGTTTTTTGATGGGCTATTGTTTGATGGGCTGTTTGTTTGTTTATTTGGTTGTTTAAGGGTCGTGGCAACAAAATCAACTATCTTGCCCATGGTGCCATTTGAGACATTAAGCTCGGTGTTGTTTTTGATAAACATCACTTTTGCGCCAAGTTTGAGCACGAGCTCTGGGGTATTGCGTACGGATTTTTTTAACGTCTCGACCAGCTTTTCATCGCCTTCTCCCCAAGCGCGAAAAGTATGCGCCGCTGTGGTAAGTTTGCCAAGTTCCTGCTCATTGATGGCTTGCACGTTGACATTGTGGGTAAACAGTCGGGTACGGTTGTCGGCTAGCACATGCTCAGCCGTTGCAGTCAAAGCAGGCATGATATGGGGGGTAAACTGCTGGCTACGAATCTGATTTAAAATCGCATTTAAATCCAAACCATAATAGGTGTTGCCTAATACCGCTGTTTTGTCAGTTGTTTGACGGTGCTGCTCGGATAAATAGCAAATCTGAAAATCTGCATCCAGCCAAGCTTGCGCCATAAAGGCAAATTTATCACGGTTGCTCTCATGGGGCTCACCAATCGGCGGCAACTGAAAAAAATCCCCGGCAACCAATAACTGTATCCCACCAAACGGCAAGGTGTTTTCCTTGATGGCTTGTAGCACTTGGTTAATCAGCTCAAATTGCTGTCGATGCAGCATCGAGATTTCATCAATCACCAATACTTTGGTGCGCTCAATGCGCTCCACAACCACCGTGCGTTTTTTGATACGGGCGATGTCTTTGGCGGTTAACTCATTACTAATGCCGATACCTGCCCAGCTGTGAATGGTCATGCCGTTCATATGGGTGGCAGCAATGCCTGTGCTTGCCGTCACCGCGACCGCCACATCCCTTGCGCGCAGATAATGCAAATACTGATTGATGGTATAGGTCTTGCCCGCCCCTGCTGAGCCTGTTAAAAATACATTTTTACCAGTTTTAAGGATATCAAGGGCGGTGGCTTGTTTCATTGGTTATACAAAGCTTTTGTAGATAAAAAGAAGGGGTTAAAAAAAGCGAGTTGAAAATGAGCCTACTATAAAGGCAAAGCCGAGGAAAGGCAATGATTGACAGCGCCAAAATACGCCATCAAATGCTTCACGGGTTAGTCAATCATGGTTTTGATTTGCTTGAGACTTAAATAACCGATATGCAGCGCATCGTAAGGTAACTGATTTTTTTCAGGCTCGGTTAATGGCTGAATGGTTAATGCCACGTCATTTGGCAGTAAATCAGCCACACAGTGAATATCATCCAAGTCTAGTTGATGCTTATCATCAACATGACTGGTTGCCACCCCGCTTTTAGCAGTATCGACATTATCAAATGTATAATCTTGATAAAATGCCGTTTTTTTAACTTGCGCCGTTGCTTTACCTAGCGTCTCGGCTATCACAAGTGTTTTATAATGGAATTCTTCAAATTGACCTGGCAGATAACCGCCTAAATTGACAAAATAAAGTTGTTTGCCCTGATTATCTAATTTGTTATCTACCCTATCCTCTGCAAATATGTTATCTGCCAACATCTTATCTGCAAGCGCGTTATCTTTTGACCATCCATCTTTTGACAAGCTATTTTTCGACAACAAAATTTGACAATCACCCACCCGCTTCACTTCTCGCCATGCGTCTAAGTGCCAGTTGTTTTTGACTGCCGGCCAGTGCTGATTGACACTCTCAATTGTTTCACTTAGGCTATTTGCAATCACAAACATCACATCATGCTGTTCAATGAGTCGTCCTTGGGGACGCGCCCCGATTTTTAACATAAATAGTTTCATATTGATACGCCCAAATGTATCACCATTAAAAATTAAAAACCTGCCAAGCCTCATAGGTTTTTGTCACAGGTTTTTATCACCACAGGTTTTTATCATTTTATCTTACGGTTATTTTTTGACCATCGGCATTTTAGCGCTTTCTAACTTTGCCAAGGTATCTGGTAGTTTATCAATCGCGGTCGCTACCACCGCTTGTGCCGCTTGCGAGATGCCTAGCTTTTGTGCGATAGTCGGTTTTTGGCGAGATTGAATGGCATACAATTCGCTATCCGTCATCTTCTCTAAGATATAACTGTCCGATGTTTGCAGGGCATCGACCAAATTGCGTGTTATCGCATCTTCACCGTACCAATGCTCACCGGTTGCCACTTGTTCAACATCCAAACTTGGACGGTATTTGCGCACAAAGTCTTTAAATAGTTTGTGCGTTTCTTCCAGTTCTTGCTGGAATTTTTGTTTGTCTTCTTCGGTATTTTCACCAAACACGGTGACCGTGCGTTTGTATTTACCCGCGGTAAATACTTCGACATCGATGTCATGTTTTTCTAATAAATCATGAAAATTGGGCACTTGTGCCACCACACCAATCGAACCAACTACCGCAAAGGGCGCCGCCAAAATTTTATCAGCCACACACGCCATCATATAGCCACCACTGGCGGCGACTTTATCAATACAGACCGTTAAATTTAGTCCTGCTTCTTTTATACGTGCCAACTGGGCGGCAGCAAGGCCATACGCGTGTACCATACCGCCTGAAGATTCAAGGCGCACAATGACTTCATCTTCAGCTTGCGCAACCGTCAATAGCGTGCTGATTTCTTCACGTAGTTGCTGTACTTCAGTGGCTTTGATATCGCCATGAAAATCCAGCACAAAACAATTTTTGTTGGCGGTTTTATTTTTGAACAGACCAAATTTTGAGGGGGTTTTTTTGGTATTTTCTTTTTTCGTCAAGTCTGTAAATGCGCGGCTGATGAGTGATGTTAAACCCTTATCATTCACCATTTGCAATTGTAATTGTTGTTTGCGCTGGGCTTTGACTTTATTTAAATGGGTAACTTTCATTTCAACCGGATGTTTGGCATTTTGAAATAGCATAATAACTCTCTAATTAAGGGCTCTAATTAAGGAAAAAATTCACACAATGGGTTTTATATAGCGTTTATTTCGCTGTTTTCAATCGCTTACCCACACAATATTATCGAAATGTCTGTGACAGGCATGGCTAGTAGAGATGCATGATAAACCGTGTTTCATATTGTGAAATTTGAGTAAACAAGGCATAATATTCGTTTATAAAAATTTTTGCTACTTCTTACATTACGAAAAATATTGGGATTGCTTCATTATGATGCGTACACACTATTGCGGGCTTGTCACCGAAAACTTAAACGACCAAACCATCACTATTTGCGGTTGGGTGCATCGTCGCCGTGACCACGGTGGGGTTATTTTCTTGGATATGCGTGACCGTGAAGGCCTACTGCAAGTGGTCATCGACCCAGATACCCCAGAAGCATTTGCTACAGCAGATAGCGCGCGTTCTGAATATGTGCTCAAAATCACCGGTCGTGTGCGTCAGCGTTATGCCGGTACTGAAAACAAAAACATGACCAGCGGTCAAGTAGAGTTATTGGCCAAAGACATCGAAACAATCGCCACTTCTGAGACGCCGCCATTTCCCCTCAATGATGAGTTTACCAACGTTTCTGAAGAACTACGCTTAAAATATCGCTTTTTAGACATGCGCCGTCCAGAGATGCAAGAGCGTATGAAGTTTCGTGCCAAAGCCACTTCGACCATTCGCCGTTACCTAGATGACCAAGGTTTCTTGGACGTAGAAACCCCCATCTTGACCCGTGCCACCCCAGAAGGCGCGCGTGATTATTTGGTACCTAGCCGCGTGTCAAACGGTGAGTTTTATGCCCTGCCTCAGTCACCTCAGCTATTTAAACAGCTGCTCATGGTAGCGGGTTTTGACCGCTATTATCAAATTGCCAAGTGTTTTCGTGATGAAGACTTACGTGCTGACCGCCAGCCAGAATTCACCCAAATCGATATCGAAACCTCATTCTTAAGTGATGAAGATATCATGAACATTGCCGAAGGGTTAACAAAAGACTTGTTCAAAACCATGATGAACATTGAATTTGATACCTTCCCGCGTATGACATACGCCGAAGCCATGCGTGATTATGCGTCTGACAAACCAGACTTGCGTATTCCTATGAAGTTAATTGACGTGGCTGACATCATGCAGTCTGTGGAATTTAAAGTATTCTCAGCCCCTGCTCAAGACCCAAAAGGTCGTGTGGTGGCGCTTCGGGTGCCACAGGGTAGCGACCTGACCCGTAAACAAATCGAAGAATATACTAAATTTGTCGGCATCTATGGCGCAAAAGGTTTGGCTTATATCAAAGTCAACGATGTGAGCAACATCAACAACGGTGTCGATAAAGAATCAGGTCTGCAATCACCGATTATCAAAAACATGACCGATGAGGTATTGGTCGAGCTGATTAAACGTACTGAGGCGCAAACCGGTGATATCATCTTCTTTGGCGCGGATAAAGCCAAAGTCGTCAATGATGCCATGGGTGCGCTGCGTGTCAAATTGGGTCTAGACCTAAATATGCTAACCTGTGAGTGGGCGCCGCTTTGGGTAGTGGATTTCCCGATGTTTGAAGAAACCGACAGTGGTGATGGGCTGGGGGGCAAATGGACGTCGGTGCATCACCCATTCACCAAGCCAAAAGGCACGGTTGAAGCGATGAAAAACAACCCAGAAACCGCCCTGTCTATCGCTTATGACATGGTATTAAACGGTACTGAAATCGGTGGGGGTTCATTGCGTATCAATACTTTGGATATGCAAAAAGCGGTATTTGAAGCCTTGGGTATTTCTGAAGCCGAAGCCGAAGAAAAATTCTCATTCTTACTTAACGCGCTAAAATACGGTGCGCCACCCCACGGTGGTTTGGCATTCGGTCTTGACCGGTTAATTATGCTAATGACAGGCTCACAATCGATTCGAGACGTCATCGCCTTCCCAAAAACCAAAACGGCTGAATGTCCGCTGACTGAAGCCCCTGCGCCTGTGGATGGCAAACAACTGCGTGAATTGGGTATCCGTATACGCGAAAAAGACAGTAAAGCGCCACAATCTTAATCAAGGTCACCCCTTTAATTAGATGAATGCCTTTACTCTTCTCAAATATGTGCCAATGTGGATGCTGTATCTATTGGCACATATCGCAAGCTTTATTATTTCACTTCGTCGTGACAAAAGTATCATGAAAACGGTGGATACTAACTTACGACTTGTCTATCCTGAACTCACTGAATCCCAGCGTGACCAGCTTGCCAGAGCTTGTATTGCCAATCAAAGCAAAAACATGGTGGAATCGGCTAAAAGCTGGGCGATGCCACCTGCGTGGTCGGTCAAACAAATTCATACCATACATCATCAACAAGTTTTGATGCAAGGCTTACAAAACCCCAATGGCATGCTTGCAATTGTGCCGCATTTGGGGACATGGGAAATCATGAATGCGTGGCTCAACCAGTTTGGTGCACCGACCATCATGTATAAACCTGTCAAAGGTGAACAAGCCAATCAGTTTGTATTGCAAGGGCGTCAACGGCTCAACGCAACTTTGGTACCAACCGATGCTACTGGGGTCAAAGCGATTTTTAAAACCTTAAAAGCAGGCGGTTTTAGTATCATATTGCCCGATCATGTCCCTGACCCATCGGGCGGTGAAGTGGTGCCGTTTTTTGGCATTCCGACATTGACTAGTACCCTTGCTAGCAAATTAGCCAGTAAAACCAAATGTAGCTTGGTAGGTTTGACCTGTGTACGCCGTGACGATGGTCAAGGCTTTGATATTTATTGTGATGAGCTAACTGACCCCGCCTTGTATGACAAAAACATGGTAACAGCGACAACCGCGATGAACCACGCCATCGAGCGGATGATTGATCGTTTCCCCAGTCAATACATGTGGGGCTATAAGCGCTTTAAACGTGTGCCAGGATTTCCAGTTATTTATAATGCCGAGCCATCCATCGCAGTAGCAGTTCGCCAGCGTTATCCAAAACTTAGCAATCATGATATTATCAATTCACTTACTTAATATGATAATCATTTACTTATGACTTTACCAAATTATACTTCAGCGCCTGCTTTGCCTGATGAAAACCGTTACATTATTTGTATGAAATGGGGCACCAAATACGGTGCTGAGTACGTTAATCGCCTGTACAATATGGTTAACAGACATTTAACACTACCGTTTCAAATGGTATGTTTGACCGATGATAGCACAGGGATAGATGCCAACGTCAAATGCTACCCAATTCCTGAGCTCAATTTACCCAGTAATATTCCTGAACGTGGCTGGAAAAAACTGACCACCTTTAGCCCTGAATTATATGATTTAAAAGGCACGGCGTTATTTTTGGATATTGACATTGTGATTGTCGATAATATTGATTGCTTTTTTACTTATCAAACGCAGCACGATGACAGTGTGGTGATTATCCGTGACTGGAAAAAACCGTGGCGTATGGTGGGTAATTCATCAGTGTATCGCTTTAAAGTCGGACAACATACTTATCCGAATTTGTTATCAAATTTTGAGCAAAATTTTGACACGATTCGTAGCCAACTACGCCATGAGCAAGCTTACTTATCCAATTATTTACGTGAGTATCACCACCTTGAATATTGGGATGCGTCTTGGTGCGTGAGCTTTAAAT
>ERZ724525.1810-NODE-1810-length-12464-cov-9.989282_pt1 | contig 12464 bp, 10 predicted proteins | sample MGYA00376058_ERZ724525 | MGnify/ENA primary metagenome ERZ724525 (study PRJEB28724, sample SAMN07190888) | wastewater metagenome | isolation source: influent of sewage treatment plant in Hong Hong | place: USA: Christiansburg, Virginia | collected 2016-03-01 ... | reverse complement strand
AAAAAAAGGGGTTTGAAAATTATTTCAAATCCCTTTTTTTATTTAATTTTTATCTTCTAATAAAGGAACAAATCGAAACTCTCCAAACTCGTGCTTTTCAAATTGAGTGGCATTTTTCCGAATTAATAATGTCATTATTTGAACATCTTCCCCTAAAGGGATGACTAACCTACCTCCTATTTTCAACTGAGCCATTAAAGGTTTTGGAATAATAGGTGCGCCAGCCGTTACAATTATGCTATCAAAAGGTGCATGCAGTGGCAAACCTTTATAGCCATCGCCAAAAGACAAATGCTTGGGTCTTAAGCCTAATTTAGGAAACAAAACTGAAGTTTTTTTGAACAATTCATTCTGACGTTCTACACTGTATACTTTTGCTCCCATTGCACACAAAACAGCCGTTTGATATCCTGAACCCGTGCCAATTTCTAATACTTTATCATCTTTTTTAACCTCCAATAATTGGGATTGAAAAGCGACAGTGTAGGGTTGCGAAATCGTTTGGCCAGCTCCGATAGGAAAAGCCTTATCTTGGTAAGCATAATCCTCAAAACTAGAGTTCAAAAAAAGGTGTCTTGGTATCTTACTTATCGCATCTAACACGTTCTTATCAGTTATTCCTTTTTGTTGCAAAAGGCTTACTAATTGATTCCGAAGTCCTTGATGTTTGGCAGTATCTTTCAAATCTAAAACAAATTATTTTGGTAAAAATAAACTAAAAATTCAAATTCCAAATGAAAAAGAAAATCAAATAAAAAATAGCTATTTTTAATAAAAAGAGGCTTTAATTTGAAATTGTAAAAATTGGAAATTCTCATTAAATTGTTATTTTTGTAGAAAGAACATTCTTATGCTAAAAATTGGAGTATTGGGTGCTGGTCACCTAGGGAAAATACATTTGCGTTTGTTGCAACAATCAGAAAAATACGAGTTGGTTGGTTTTTATGATGAAAATCTAGAAAATGGTCAAAAAATTGAAAAAGAATTTGGCTACAAACAATTCAAAACTATCGCTACTCTAATCCATGCTGTTGATGTCATTGACATTGTTACACCAACGCTTTCTCATTTTAAATGTGCCAAAGTTGCCATTAAATCTGGAAAGCACGTCTTCATAGAAAAACCTATTTCTAATACCGTTGATGAGGCTCTTGAAATTATCGCTTTAGCCAAAGAAAATAATGTAAAAGGACAAGTGGGCCATGTAGAACGATTCAATCCTGCGTTTATCGCTACCAAAAACATGATTGAAAACCCAATGTTTATTGAAGCCCATCGACTAGCAGAATTTAATCCTAGAGGAACAGATGTTCCTGTTGTACTCGATTTAATGATACACGATATCGATGCTATTTTAAGTGTGGTGCAATCCAAAGTAAAACATGTAAGTGCAAGTGGTGTATCTGTTATTAGCGAAACTCCAGATATTGCCAATGCAAGAATTGAATTTGAAAACGGTTGTGTTGCCAATTTAACAGCTAGCCGAATTTCAATGAAAAACATGCGTAAATCAAGATTTTTTCAAAAAGACGCGTATATCTCTGTTGACTTTCTAGAAAAAAGATGCGAAGTAGTAAAAATGAAAGATGCTCCAGAAGTTCCTGGTGATTTTGACATGATTTTACAAAATGCCGAAGGTGTAAAAAAACAAATCTATTTTTCTAATCCTGAGGTAGAACAAAACAATGCTATCTTAGACGAATTAAATTCTTTCGCAGATGCTATTAACCACAATACTACACCAGTTGTTACCTTAGAGCAAGCAACAGAAGCGCTTAGAGTAGCGTATCAAATTATTGATTGTTTTAAAAAATAATACTACTATAAATAACAATTTAAAACTAAGCTTGAAGTTGTATACTATAACTTTGAGCTTTTATATTTAAACAAAAACTTATGAAAACAATAGCTGTTATAGGTTCAGGTACTATGGGTAACGGAATCGCCCACACCTTTGCACAAAGCGGATTTACAGTAAAGTTAATTGATGTTTCTGAGAAAGCATTAGATAAAGGAATGGCAACCATTGCTGCCAATTTGGACCGAATGGTAAGCAAAGGCACCATTACAGAGGAAGACAAAGCCAAGACCATTACCAATATTATTACGTATACAGACATCAAAGACGGAGTAGTTGGTGTAGACTTAGTGGTAGAAGCCGCTACAGAAAACGTAGAGCTTAAACTAAATATCTTCAAACAATTAAATGAAGTTTGTTCTCACAACACCATTTTAGCGACCAATACCTCATCAATTTCAATCACACAAATCGGAGCTGTGGTAAGTCATCCAGAGCGTGTTATCGGTATGCATTTTATGAATCCGGTGCCTATTATGAAATTAGTTGAAATCATTAGAGGATACAACACTTCTGATGAGGTTACGGAAATCATCATGAAATTATCCGAAAAACTAGGAAAAGTTCCTGTTGAGGTGAACGATTATCCTGGTTTTGTGGCGAACCGAATTTTAATGCCTATGTTAAATGAAGCCATTGAAACTTTGTACAATAAAGTAGCAGGCGTTTACGAAATAGACACTGTGATGAAACTAGGTATGGGACATCCAATGGGACCATTACAATTAGCTGATTTTATTGGCTTGGATGTGTGTTTAGCCATTTTAAATGTAATGTACGAAGGATTCAAAAATCCAAAGTATGCTCCTTGCCCATTATTGGTCAATATGGTGCGCGCTGGAAAACTAGGAGTAAAATCAGGCGAAGGATTCTATGACTATAGCGAAAGTAAAAAAGCAGAAAAAATTTCAAAAATGTTTTTGTAATTTTTATCCCTAAAAATAACAAACCCCAAAATCATTTGATTTTGGGGTTTGTTTTTATCTAAGCTTTCCAGTTTACAATAACGAATGACTTGTCATCACAGCAGGTTTTTCAATTCCCATCAATTCTAAAATTGTTGGAGCAATATCACCTAACACACCATCATTAATTTTTTTCAATTCTTTGTCAACTAAAATAATTGGCACTGGATTCGTAGTGTGCGCTGTATTTGGACTACCATCAGGATTAATCATCGTTTCGCAATTTCCGTGATCCGCAATTACGATAGTAGTATAATCATTTGCCAAAGCCGCTTCAATTACTTCTTTCACACAAGCATCTACTGCTTCACAAGCTTGAATAGCAGCACTCATTACTCCTGTATGACCAACCATGTCACCATTAGCAAAATTCAAACAAACAAAATCAACTTCGCCTTTATTCAATTCAGGAACCAAAGCATCTTTTAGTTCATAAGCACTCATTTCTGGCTTCAAATCGTAAGTAGCTACTTTTGGGGAATTCCTCAAGATACGAGTTTCGCCCTCAAATGGTGTTTCTCTACCTCCAGAGAAAAAGAACGTTACGTGCGGATACTTTTCTGTTTCTGCAATACGGATTTGTTTCTTATTCGCTTTTTCTAAAACCTCACCTAAAGTCTCCGTAATGTTATCTTTGTTATAAACTACTTTTACATTTTCGTAAGTTTCATCGTAATTCGTCAAAGTAACATAATACAAAGGCAGTTTATGCATGTTTTGCTCATGAAAATCTTTTTGTGATAACGCTTCTGTTAACTCACGACCTCTATCTGTTCTGAAGTTAAAAAAGATCACTACATCATCAGCCTGAATAGTTGCCAAAGGTTGATTAGTAGCATCAACCACTACTAACGGATCAATAAACTCATCTGTAACATCTTTTGCGTAACTTTCTTCAATAGACGCAACAGCATCTTGAGTAGGCTTTCCTGTTCCGTTAACTACTAAATCGTAAGCTAATTTTACGCGTTCCCATCTTTTATCACGATCCATAGCATAATATCTACCTACAACAGAAGCTAATTTAGCTGTAGTTGGTGCCATGAAATCTTCTAAATCTTGAATATATTGTTTTCCTGATTTTGGATCTACGTCACGACCATCAGTAAAAGCGTGTACAAATACATTTTCCAAACCGTATTCTTGAGAAGCAGTAATCAATCCGCGTAAATGCGAAGTATGTGAATGCACTCCTCCATCAGAAACTAGGCCTAAAAAGTGTACTTTTTTGTTGTTTTCTTTGGCATAAGTAAAAGCATCAATTAGAACAGGCTCTTTTGCTAAAGTATTATTAGCTACCGCCAAATTAATTTTAGCCAAATCTTGATACACGATTCTTCCCGCACCAAGGTTCATATGACCTACCTCACTATTACCCATCTGACCTTCTGGCAAACCAACGTTTAAACCATCAGTTCTTAACTGTGCACTTGGATAGTTGTCGTATAGACTATTTATAAAAGGAACATTTGCATTGTCTATTGCAGATACTTTAGGATCAGGAGATTTTCCCCATCCATCAAGAATCATAAGTATAACTTTCTTATTCATGATAATTTTTTTATCAAAGATAAAGAATTTTCAAAAGCCGAAAAAGGTTTCAAAATATACCTAAAAATTTCAATCGTTGTAGGGGATAAATAATCACAAATAAATAGCTAAATATTGGATTTAGCTTTTTACAAATTGATTTTTGATTTCGTTGTAATCAATAAAATAGCGAACGCTTACCGAAAGCGTATGTTGTAATTTTTCATTTGTCAAAAGAGCATTAATATTGTCTTTATAATTTTTATTAATAACATTTTCAAAAGTAGCAGAACTATTGCGGTACAAAAATGAAACTTGGCTTCCAGGAGCAAACCACCAAGAATACGACAAGTCCATATTCCAAGTATAAAAACTAGAATTTTTATTTTCTTTGTACCCCAAATAATCTACCAATCGACCTTTATCTGTTAAGGAAAGAATGTTTTTATTTTCCGCATAAGACCAATATTGACGAATTGACAAGTTAAAATTCATTTGACTGTTGATTGAATATTTACCTGAAATAATATGAGCATATGTAATTACATTTCGATTAGCGAACAATATCACATTGTTGCCCGAAGAGTCAAAAACATTACCTAAAACATCTATAAAACCTTTATTATTGTTGCGTCTGGAATAACTAAAATCATAAACCATCGCTAGTTTATCATTGAAACGATATCTTGGACTAAGAGTAATCCCAATAAAATCTCTCCCTGGTTCATCAGCTTTTGAATATTCTGGATTGATATCAAAGGCAAATTTATAGTTATAGTTACGAGAATAATAAGCCCAAAAACTGTAGCTAGTGGGAGTAATAACAAATCTTCCCTCTTGACGTGGTTCGTAATAATCATAACGTTCAAATGGATTGAAATTGATTCCAAAACCGTAAGAATTATTCTTCAACGTTTCAATATTGGTGTTGATGTTGATATTGCTTCCCTGAACTTGCCCCGTTTCTTTGTTAAATTGAATGAAGTTATTATAGTTCACTCTAAAACCATTAAAACGCTTGGTTGGGTTTAGAATTCGATAATTGGCATTTCCATAAAAACTGTAATAATTCGTCTCAAAATTGATTCCCAAATCATTGTTATCAAAATCTTTGGTATACATATCGGCGCCTAAACTATAGCGATAGTTACCAGATGTTTCTGCAAAATTTAATTGAGTTGCGATACCCGTTTTAATTTTATCTTCATTGACGTAACTGTATTTAAAATCACCCGATAAATTGTAAGAATTCGCTTTGGTATTCAAGTCCCAAACCAAAGCAGAAACATTACCATCTCTGAAACTGCCATTTCTGGTCACATTTGTATTTACAAAGGCAATAGAAGAATTTTTTCTAAAACGCTGGTCCAAAACCAAGACATTATAATTCGCTAAAGGTTCTACCACTTCTTTTCGTGAATCTCCCGTTACAGTATTTGTAATAGTTGCTGTGGTCTTTTCAGTAACCGCATTCAAAACCCCAATACCAAGTCCACCTTTGGTTCTTCCTGATATTTTTAAAGCATTAATCAAGTTTACACTTGCAGGATTATCTGTAATTATTTCATTTGTTCCTGTGATAGGATAATTAGTCGGTGCGCCACCAATTCGTCGAGAATACAACAAATTCCCTTTGCTAAACAAGTCTGTCCCTTCTGTAAAGAAAGGTCTATTTTCATTAAATTGTTGTTCGAATGGACCTAAATTTAAAATCACATCATCATATTTAGTTTGACCAAAATCTGGAATCAAAATGGCATCAAGCGTAAAGGCATCGTTAATTCCGTACTTCAAATCTAAGCCACCTTTTAAAGTACCTTTCGTTTTTTGTTGGTCATTGGCATTCAAATAAAACGAAGAATAAGGTAAAAAGAACAAACGTGTTGGGGTTTCTATATTTGCTATACCAGTTAAAACCCCATTTTGTTGCGTGAACGTTCCTAATTTTGAGTCAATAAAATTCCAAGAGTACTTTTGACGGTCTCTACGTATTTCTCTAAAAAAGTTAACGCCCCAAGTTTGCACTTTTTCTGGAGAAAAACGCAACGCGGCATAAGGAATTCGCATTTCAACTACCCAACCAAAATCGGTGATTACAGCTTTGCTATCCCAAACCGCATCCCAAGAATAATCTTCTCCATTTGAATCTGTTGCCAAACAATCAGCTTGTCCGTCGGCTGCATTGACAAAGAATTGAAAATTTTGCTGTCCGTCATTGTAACCATTAATGAAAATTCCAAAAAAGTCAGCCGTACCAAAATCATCTCTTTTTGAAATTTCTCTCAAGATTTTATTAGGCTCATTATCATACATCTTTGCAGCGATGTAAATAGCTGTGTTATCATAAAGTACTTTAACTTCTGTTCTTCTTTCAGGAATTACGGGTTTTCCGTTATCTGGTTGAAACATCACGAAATCGGTAGCAGAAGCAACTTGTTCCCAAGATTGCTCGTTTATTTTACCATCAATTACAATAGGAGTTGTGATAAACTTTGTTTCGAGGTTTTTCTTTTGGCTGTAGCCAAAAAAAGTAAATAAAAGTCCACTGATAAGAAGAAAAAATCTCATAGAATCTGATTGATTGATAATGAATGCGTCTGAATTTCTTTAATAGACTTAGTATATTAAAGTTTGTTACAGTTTTACAAACTAATTTTCATTACATCATTTCAAAACGAATCTTGATTATTCAAAAAGTGACTATTTTGGCTACAAAAACTAAAAACTATTCTTTATGGTATTGTAGTCAATAAAATAACGAATACTTACAGACAGATTAGTGGTCAAATTGTTATTTAAAACATTTTTAAAATTGGTCGAAAAATTCTTTTCAACAGCATCTGTTCTATCTAAAGCAAAATTTCGATATAAAAAAGACAATTGACTACCAGGTGCAAACCACCAAGTATAGGATAAATCAAAGTTCCAAGAATTAAAGTTTCGATTTTTGTTTTCGTTGTATAAAGTATTGAGAGCTAACTTTCCGTCATCTTGTAATGTTAGAAATTCATGGTTTTTAGCATAAGACCAATAATAACGTGCAGTTAAATTTACTGTCATTTTTTCGTTTATTGCATACTTACCCGTAAAATCATGTTGAATGTATTCTCTATTGCGTTCGGCAAAAATAATTCCATCAGTTGTAGTATCTACCCATCCCCTATCATTTTTTTTATTCAAATAATCGACAGCATAAGCCAAAGACAACTTATCATTAAAGCGATACTTTGGACTCGCATAAAAACCATAATTATACCTTCCTTCTTCATCAAATTTAGCACCTGAAAGGGTTAAATCAAATGTAAAAGGATGGTTTCTGTTCATTTCAATTCCAAAATAAGATGAAAATCGCTTGGGAATAAACACATAACGATTGTACTCTCTAGGTTCGTAAAAATCATAGGTTACCAATGGATTAGCAACAAAAGCAAACTCAAAATAGTCATTGTTTAAAGTAGTTCCTTTTAAAACGGTCTTATACCAAGCCTCCTGAAGTTTTCCAAATGTATTTTGAATCTCGGCATTGAATTCTTGTTCTACTTTAAAAGTATTGAAAACTTTGGTTGGATTGACAATTCTATAACTTCCATTTGCTAAAAAACCGTGGTAATTGGTATAAAAAATAATACCCAAATCATTGATGTCATAATTTTCAGAAATGTATTTACCTGAAAACAAATAGCGGTATTTTCCGCTAGTTTTAGCAAAATTTATTGCGGTTTTATAACCGTTATAATCTTGAACATCATTGATGGTACTGTACTTAAAATCTCCATATAAATTATACGAATTTGCTTTGGTACTTAAATCAAATAAAAGCCCAGAAACATTGGCATCTCTAAAACCTCCATTTCGTGTAGTATTCGTATTGATAAAGGTTACCGATGAGTTTTGATTAAAACGTTGGTCAAAAACTAAAACATTATAATTCGTAAGAGGTTCGATTACTTCTTTTCTTTGAGAATTGGTGATTGTATCTCTTATGGTAGCAAATGTTTTTTCGGTAACAGCATTCAAAAAACCAACACCCAATCCCTTTTGGGTTCTACCAGAGACTTTTACAGCATTAATTAAGTCAACTGAATTAGGATAATTGGTAATTTCTTCATCTTTGTTAAGATTGACTTCCGTTGTAGGAGCCAGTCCAATTCTTCTGGAATAAAACAAATTTCCTTTTGTAAACAAATCGGTTCCTTCAGTAAAAAAAGGACGATTTTCTTGAAATTGTTGTTCAAAAGGCTCAAGAATCAAAATGGCATTATCGAATTTGGTTTGACCAAAATCAGGAACTAAAATAGCGTCTAAAGTAAAGGAATCATTTATACCATATTTCAAATCCAAACCCGCTTTAAAAGTCGTTTCTGAACCAATGTCATTTCTTTGATTGTATATGGATGAATAAGGGATTAAAAAAAGTCGCGTTGGCGTATCAATATTCGAAATCCCTTCTAATATTCCAGCTTGAGGAATCACTGCTCCAATTTTGGTATCTACTAAATTCCAAGTATATCTTTGAACATCCCTTTTGATTTCTCGCATGAAATTAATTCCCCAAGTTTGCTTTTCTTGATTTGAAAAACGCAATGCTGCATAGGGAATTTTCATTTCAACAGTCCAACCAAAATCTGTCAGAACGACTTTACTATCCCAAATGGCATCCCACGAAAAATCTTCAAAATCTTCCGTAGCTAGACAATCCATCTGAACTCCAGCAGCACTAACAAAAAATCTGAAATCTTGTTGCCCATCATTAAATCCATTAATAAAAACAGAAAAATGGTCCGAAACTCCAAAAACATCTCTATTGGTTATTTCTCTTTGAATTTTGGTAGGTTCATTATCATACATTGAAGCTGCAATATAAACTGCATTGTTATCATAAATAATTTTAATCTCTGTTTTCATATCGGCACTTATTGGCTTACCATTATCTGGTTCAAACATCACGAAATCAGTCGCTACATCAGCGTTAATCCAAGCTTTCTCGTTAAATTTCCCATCAATAGTTATGTTTTCCGTAGTAGATTTCGTTACTAAAACTTTTTTTTGTGACCAAACAGTATTTTTGAAAATAATCAATAAAACAAGTAAAAACAAGTACTTTTTTTTCATTTTGGGGTGCTTATATGCAGTAAAAATATAAAATTTAACATATAAACAAGCTAATGTTAACTTTATTTCATAATATTCATGATAAAAATAAATCGACTAAGTGTTAAATTTTATCGACGAAATACACATGCTAAAGATTTAAAACGTATTTATTGTATATTTGCAAACCAAAAACAAGTGATTAATCAAAAGACAATTAATGATTTATAGCGCTTTCCTTACTATTGCTTTATTCTTTTTGAGTTCCTTTTCAATTAACAACTCAGTATCTGAAGAAAATAAAAATCATAAAAACAAATTTGAGCATGCAACTAACTTAAAATCCAAAGCTGATTTAATAGTTGAATCCGTGTATCACAATTTAAATGCTAATCAGTTTATCCTTCCTCAATTTGATAGCTTTTCAGAAGCATTAAAAGGCTATTATAGACTAAAAGAAAAAGGATTGGTTAAAAAAGAAATTTTAACCTTAGTTGACTTTAGTTTGTCATCAAATACGAAAAGACTTTGGGTAATTGATTTAGCTACAAATACAATATTGTTTCAATCATTAGTAGCACACGGAAGAAACACTGGAGAAGAATTTGCAACGAATTTTTCAAATAAAACATCTTCTTTCCAAAGCAGCCTTGGCTTTTATATAACAGGGGAAGTATACAAAGGAAAACACGGATTATCTCTTAAATTAGATGGTTTAGAAAAAGGGATAAATTGTAATGCACGTTCTAGAGCAGTGGTTATTCACGGTGCTGATTATGTTTCTGAATCTTTTATCAGGCAACACAAAAGATTAGGCAGAAGTCAAGGATGTCCAGCATTACCAAATGATTTAACTTTACCAATCATAAATACCATAAAGGAGCAATCGATTTTATTTATTTATCATCCTTCAAGAAAATCTGAAGAGATAATAGAAAAGTTAAGTTCTTAGTTTTTCATACAAAGCAGCATCATAATCATAAATATCTTTTCTGAATTGAAGCTTACCATTTAAACTCCAAGCTGTCCAATACCATATATAAAGATTGTATTTTTTCTCAATTTTCACATAATGTGTTTTTCTTGTGGCAACAACAGAATCAATTTTTTCTTTGGACCAACTTTCAGAATGATTCAAAAAATACCCTGCTAATTCAAGCGGTTTTTCTACTCTAATACAACCAGAACTCAACGAACGATTGTTCAAACCAAATAAGTTACGATGATTCGTATCGTGCAAATAAATGCTATGATGATTGGGAAATAAAATTTTCATTTCTCCAAGCGTATTATTAGGACCAGGCTCTTGGACATATCTGTAATTATGAGGTTTAGAGGCATTCCAATTCTCTGGGGAAACTACATTATTACTCGCATCATAGATTTTAATATTCTTATTTGAAAGATAATTACGATTTCTTTTCATAGCCGGAACTACATCTTCTTTCAAAATAGTTGGAGGTATGGTCCAAGTAGGATTCAAAACAACAGTTTTTAAATAAGAATTCAATATTGGTGTTTTTCTTTTATTCGTACCCACTACAACTTTCTGAGTAATTGTAGTGTCGTTGTTTTCAACCACAATTAATTTATAATCCGGAATATTAACAACTATATAATCTTCATCTGGAACCATCTGAAACCATCTCCAACGCTCAAGATTAGCCAAAATTTGCTTCTTCCTACTGGATTTAGAAAAATTTAATGCCTCAATTGTTCCTGCTCCAATTACACCATCTGGAGCCAGTCCGTGTCTCACTTGAAAACGTTTCATTGCAGCAACAGTTTTTGAATCATAAATTGCCGTCAAACTATCTGAACTATTCAAATCATTCCAAAATAATAATCTTTTTTTTATGCTTATAATTTTAGGATTGGTATCATTGGCAACTATTTTATCTGTAAATGCAATAGAAGAAAAATCAGAATCAGAAAACTCTTCAATCAACTCTAAAGCTTTTTTTAATTGATTGTAAACTTTTGAATTTGGCTTGCAACTATCAATTGTTGCTACAAAATCTTTTTTAGCAAATGATTCAGCGAGTAATTCGTTTACATCAAAAGGTGCTCTCTCAATATCCCAATTATTGTAAATCTTTTTTGGGTCTAACTTACCTAGTTTTAAATGAGTTAAAAACAATTGAGTATTTAGAGTTAATACTAAATCATAGTTAATCAAATCCTTCTTTTTAAGAAGAGCGTGTTTATTTTCTAATGCTTCTAAAACTTTTATTTTATAATCATCAGGGAATAATCCTTCCTGATACGAATCTTTAATAGCTTTCAAAACAACTTTACGAAGAATGGCTGATTGCCATACCGTTTTAAATCCTGTAGCTCTATAAAATTCAAGTAGTTTTTGATTTTCGAAAGATAAAACTACCGCACTATCTATTTCAATAGCATTACCGTCTACCTTAATTTTTGGTATAATTACAGCTTTAGCTTTTATTGTTTTTACAGAAGTGTCTGTTTGTTTATTACAACTTAGCAACAATAAAAAAATAAGCAAAAGGTAAAATTGTTTCATATTAATTGATTTAAACACAACTGAACTAGAATCAAAATCATAATACATATCCCTCATTTCATTTTGATTTAAAATTGATATACTTTGAAATTATGACTATTTAAAATATATGATTACTAAAACAACTTTCGGAAGAATACGCTACACCTAAAAATCATTTCAAGTCAAAAATGGAAAAAAAGAGATTTCATCTATCATCACTTTCAAAATAACAACATACAATTGACTATTCTTGTCGCACTATTTGGGTGTATTGTTACAAAAGTAACTGCTAATTCATTGTTTTCTTCTATGTGCATCATTTTTTTTTATAAAAAAATAAATGTATAACAATTTAGTTTTAAATTAATTATAAACAACTGTCTTTTTTGGGTGATTTTTTTTTGTTCTAAAATTTGCAAATAAGTGAAATGTTTATCTATATTTGCACCACAATAATGCGAAAGTAGCTCAGTTGGTAGAGCTCCAGCCTTCCAAGCTGGTTGTCGCG
>ERZ724525.1808-NODE-1808-length-12466-cov-4.383772_pt1 | contig 12466 bp, 13 predicted proteins | sample MGYA00376058_ERZ724525 | MGnify/ENA primary metagenome ERZ724525 (study PRJEB28724, sample SAMN07190888) | wastewater metagenome | isolation source: influent of sewage treatment plant in Hong Hong | place: USA: Christiansburg, Virginia | collected 2016-03-01 ... | reverse complement strand
TCAGCTTGTTGTAGATCGTCAGGTTGGGAGCCAGCACAAAAAAGTTGTTGATGCCATGCGCCAGATGCAAGTACGCAATGAACGCCCCCATCAGGCGCGTCTTGCCCACACCCGTCGCCAGCGAGAAGCACACCGAGGGAAACTCACGCTCAAAGTCTGCCAGCGTGGGGAACTCGGCCTTCAGCGTGGCGAGGATGGCCGCCACATCCTGATCGTGTGCCAGCAGGCTCGGGGCGGCTTCGATTGCCTGCACCAGTCTGGCGAGGGACTCGGCCTGCGGCGGACGCAACGACAAGCGGCCCGTGACATGGTGTTGAACCCGGGCGCTCATGCGGGCTTGCCCTGCTGCGCCAGCGTGTAGGCAGACAGGCGCACGATCTGCTGGTTCTCCACAATCACGATGTCGGTGCCGGTCTGCACTGCGGTTTTGCGCGCCAATTCGGCGGCACGCTGCATGGCCTGCAAGGAGGTACGCAAATCTGGATCTTTGGCTTGCGACAGTTCTTGGTGTGTCATTCGTTTTCTCCCCATTCCAGCAAAGCGGGTGTAGCGCCGCTGTTGTCGTACAGCGCCCAAGCATGCACGACAGCGCGGTAGTGGTGGTCAAAATGGTCTCGCCCGGCGACAAAGCGACGGCGTATCACGTCTTCGGGAATGTGGTGCCCGCCCTGCTTGACGCGCTCGGCCACCCGGGCCACCGCCACATCGGCAGACGGCAGCGCCAGAAAGAACAGGCTGACGTGGTAGCCCTGCTGCCGCCATTGGCGGATATGGCGCAGGTACATCAGGCCCGACAGCGTGGTCTCCACTGCAAAGCTGTCGCCGCGCGTGGTGCATTCCGCCATTTCGGCCAGCATCAGCCGCCCGGCCTTGACGGCAGCCGTTTCGGGCGCAAAGGGTGCCAGCCCGGCGGCAATCAGATCGGCGTTGATGAAACGCGGGCAATGCGCTTCGGCGGGCAGAAAGGAACGGGCAAAGGTGGTTTTCCCCGCGCCATTCGGCCCGGCGATGATGATGACCTTCTTGCTCACGCCTCGTCCCCGAACAGGCCACCTTGTCCAGCATCTGGGGCTGCCGTCTTCCTGCTCCGTGCCGTGTTTTGGTCTGTGCCCACGGGGAACGGCGGTGCCGAGGGCGCAGGTGCCGACAGCGGCAGATTGGCGACGTTGAGGCTGTAGTCGTCATGCCCCCATTCGCAGCGGGACAAGACGGCCTGCGGAATTTTCTTGATCGTGAGGTTGGGCCAACGTTGGGCGGCCTGTGCGGCGGTAACGCCACGGAACGCCGCGCACATGACCAGCAGGCTCTGGTCGCTGCCCACTTCGTCTGACAGTGCCTGCAAGCGTTCGGCTGACAGGTTCTGGGTGGTGACGTAGATGAAGTCGCGCTCGCTGGAATAGCCGTGCCGCCACCACTGCGACTCGGACGGGGCGTAGGTAAAGCCCTCCAGCTTGGCCAGCGCCTCGGCCAGCATGGCGGCGTTGTATTCGGGGTTGATGATGGGGTTGCCCCAGCGGTCGTTGATGATGAGGCTGGGGGCGAGTTTGAAATAGCGGAAACCGCCGCCGCCTTGCCAGTTGACGGCATCTGTGATGCCGCCCTTATCTTCCCCGTCGATGACTTTTTTGAGGCGCGGGATGACGTGGGTGTGGCAATGCTCGCCCAGCTCAATCATGATCCAGCGGCGGCCCATTTTGTGGGCGACTGCGCCGGTTGTTCCTGAACCGGCAAATGAGTCCAAGACCAAATCACCAGGATTGGTTGCAATCTCCAAAACTCGCTTTAGTAATCGCTCAGGCTTTGGGGTACTAAAAACATCGCCGCCATTGAACGCTCGCACCTCCAACTTGGCCTCATGGTTATGACCTACTTCCTCGTTTGGCCAAAAGGTTGCGGGTGGGCGAGTTGGACTCTCTTCGAGGTACTGTTTAACGTAAATCTCCCATCGCTCATCCTTATTAACAAATTCCAGTTGATCAAGGTTTATTAATACATTTTCTTTCTTCCAGCGCCAACGACCTTCTGTACCATCAGGCTTGACCGGCCAAATATCTTTCCCATTTGGTGCAGAAATTGGATACCACATAGATGGACGATCCTGTCTCAGAGACTCGGAGCCTTCTTTTCTAAGGGAGCGCCGCCTATAATATTTTTTTGCAGCCTGATCAAAAAATCCGAATTGAGCAGCGTTCTGATCCTTGGGCAACTGAATGGGGAAAAACTCATCAGTCTTTTGGTAAACAAGCAGATGGTCGTGAGAAACACTAAATCCTCTGGCATCCATGCGCTCGCTGTAGACCTTCTGCCAAAAGCAGTTGGCAACAAAGTTTGCCCTGCCAAACACCTCGTCGCATAGAACCTTCAGATAGTGTGCCTCGTTGTCATCAATGGTTATCCAGAGCGATCCATCATCTGAAAGAAGTTTTCTAATTATTTCTAACCGATCACGCATCAATCCCAGCCAAATCGAGTGTTCGAGACCGTCGTCGTAGTGCGTGAAGGCACTACCGGTGTTGTAGGGCGGGTCAATGAAAACGCATTTAACCTTACCAGCAAATTCCTGCTCTAGGGCTTTGAGCGCCAGCAAGTTATCCCCAAAAATCAAACGATTATCAAAAATATCGCCATCCGAAACACGATGCTTGGCGTGATAGGATTTTTCTGGGTTTTCCAGCAGAATGCGCGGCTCCAGCTTGGGGCGCTTTTCCTTGCCGATCCAGGTCAGTTCTAATTTTTGCTTACTCATGGCATTGTTCTCATAGTTGCGGTGCGCTGTGCAAGCGCAGCCATTACACGAGTTTCCATTCGATGGTGAACAGCGTGTATTCAACAATCTGTTGCCGCAATTGGACTTCCAGTTGAGTAATCAGATCGTTGCGTTGGGCCTCGACATCGTCTTGCCGGGCGAACAACTCGCGCCGCAGCTTACTGCGCTTGGCTTCAAGCTCGCGCTGGCGTTTTTGCTGAGTCAGCTTTTCTTCAAGCGTGGGTGAAGTCGCCGCTGTGCGGCGCACTTCCTTGATCTCGGCATCAATCGCTTTGATCTCTTGCTCAAGCCCCAGTTTCAAATCATCGGCCCAGGCATCCAGCTTCTGGACTTCCTGATCGAAGTAACCAAGGTTGCGCTGGTTGATTTCACGAAGCAGGGCTATCTTGCGGGCTTCCACGTCTTCCACAAGGGTAGCATCAGCCGTGCTGAAAAGCCCCGCCGACTGCGACCGCGCGGGCAGGCGCAGCAACTTTTCCGGGTCGTCTTCTACCAGGGTTTGACCATCCGAAGTGCTCGCAGACACCACCAAATGCTGTTCCTCGCTCCCCAGCGCTTCCACCGAAACCAACTTCAAGGTCAGCCAGCCTGTCTTGCCTCGATAAGCCTTGAGCGTGCTGACCTGGGTGCCGTAGGCGTCGTAGTCAAAGACCAGCCGCATGTTCGTTAACGCACGGTTCTTGGCCTGCTGAGTCACCCATTCGGCAAGAGGATGCCCGACGCGGTAGAGGTGCGAATCACCAGATCGCCGGGGCAACTCGTAGCGCCCTAGGTCGATGCCGTCGAGGGCCGAATTTTCCAAACTCGCCGGGGCGCTCTGAAGGACGAATCCATCGTCGTCAAAAGTAGCGCAGTCAGCCAACTCTGCTCTGGTCAGATCCATCAGCATTCGTTCGTACTTGCTGCGTGCGGCGCAACTGTCCTCCGCGCGGACGCGCAACTTGTCTTGCACTTCCTCATCGAAGTTCTCCAGCAAAATTTGGCGCGTCTTGACCATCGCCTCGCTGATCTCGCCCGACAAGTCGAGTTGCAGTTGCTCAAAGCTGGCCTTGATGGCGACTGGGTCGCGGCAGTTTTGGTAAATGTCTGCAATGCGCCGCTCAAAGTCCACGCCAGAACCAATCGCCCCCAGCACCTCATCGCTGGCCCCAAACACGCCGTCAAATAGCTGGAATTTCTGATCCAGCAGTTCGTAGACCCGGGCATCGGCTTCGTTGCTGCGGTCTACAAAATTCACCACCACCACGTCGAACTTCTGCCCATAGCGATGGCAGCGCCCGATTCGCTGCTCAATGCGCTGTGGGTTCCACGGCAGGTCGTAGTTGATGACGAGTGAGCAAAATTGCAGGTTGATGCCTTCAGCACCCGCCTCAGTGGCAATCATGACCGTGCCGCGCTCCTTGAAGTGCTCAACCAGAGCAGCGCGGGTGTCAGCAGTTTTGGAGCCAGTGATGCGATCCGTTCCCTCGTGGCGCTTGAGCCAATCTTTGTAGACGGCTTGTGCGCGGGCATCGCTGTTGGTGCCGTTGAACAACACGATGCCTTCCCCGTAGGACGTGTCCGCCAACAAGGAAAGGAGGTAGTCCTGCGTGCGCTTCGACTCTGTGAAGATGATGGCTTTCTTCGCCGCACCCAGGCGTTCGAGTTCGGCAAAAGCTCGATCCAAGGCGGTTAAAAGCGCCCTGCCCTTGGCGTTGTCGCGGATATTGGAGGCCAGCGTCTTGAAGTGCAAAAGCTCGGCGATCTCCTGAGCGACTGCACCGCGCTCATTGGATGTCGGTGTCTCAGCGCTTGAATCTTGGCCACTCCACTCGTCAGCGGTTTCATCGAGCGACTCATAGTCTTCGTCCAGCACTTCGGCAAGATCAGGAACGTCCGAGGATTCGTCGAGTTCCCCTTGCAGGCGCTTGGCCATTGTCCCCAAGGCTCCGGCGATTGCGTGGGTAGAGGACGCAAGCAGCTTCCAGAGCACCAGGGAGATCAACTGGCGCTGGCCCTCCGGCAGCGCCTTGAGGTTGGGCCGCCGCAAGTAATCAGCAACGAGGCTGGACAGCTCCCGCTCCTCAGTGGACGGGGTGAACTCCTCAACGATGGCTCTGCGCGCGGTGTACGGAACGTACTGCTGAACTTGGCGGCGCAGCGTTCGCTTGCAGACCGGGGCCAGCCGGGTTCGCAGCGCGGCGAACGCTTGCTCTTTGGGCTGGGCAGTGAACTGGGATCGAAAGCTGTCGATGTCACCAAAGACTCGATCGTCGATCATGCTGACCAAACCATACAGCTCCAGCAACGAGTTTTGCAGCGGCGTGGCGGTCAGCAGCACTTTAGAGTGAACATGAGCCAGCGCTTCTTTCAGCGTCTTGGCAATGACGTTGCCGGTCTTGTAAACATTGCGCAGGCGATGCGCTTCGTCGAGGACGACCAAGTCCCAAGCGATGTCTTTGATGTCGTGTGCTTTCGACTTCGCAAACTGGTACGAGCAAATGACCGGCCCCGATGCCATCAGAAATGGGTTTTGACGGGACTGCTTGGCGATGGTGTTGTAGTTCTTGGCCTCAAGGATCAACCCCTGCAAGCTGAACTTGTCCTGTAGCTCCTGATGCCATTGCTTGCGCAGGTTGGCGGGCACGATGATCAGGATGCGGCGGCGACGCTCTGCCCAGCGCTGTGAGATCACCAAACCGGCCTCGATGGTCTTGCCCAGCCCCACTTCATCCGCAAGGATGACACCTCGCGAGAGCGGATTGGCGCAGGCAAATAAGGCCGCTTCCACTTGATGGGGGTTGAGGTCAACCTGGGAGTCCACCAGAGTGGAGGCCAGGGACTCCACGCTGTCGCCTGCGGCACGCCGGGTCAAAAGCCATGCGTAATAAAGACTTTGGTGCGGCGTCAAAGGCTGCTGCATTTTGTTTCCTCCCTTGTACTGGAAGTCCACGGGGCTCAACACCCCTTACTGGTGGAGCCAATCAATCCATGAACGTTTAGAGCAAATAGGATAACCCGAACGGTCTGGACTCACGGATAGCTGTCGTCGCGGCGGTAAATGCACAAGCCCTTGTCAGCGATAAACCTCTTTCCGGTTCCCCATCTCGTCACAGTACATATCGAGTCGATCCAAGGCTCGCTGCTTCCTCCTTACCCCCGCATACACGTCAACCAGAGCAAGGTGAGAAAATCCCCCATCTTTTGAACCCTCTAGGAGCAGTGACATGAGCGACACCCAACAACGCATTGACGGCTTGGTCAAATCCAATGACGTGGTACTTTTCATGAAGGGCAGCGCCAGCTTCCCGATGTGCGGCTTCTCGGGCCGTGCCATCCAAATTTTGAAAGCCTGCGGCGTGGACACCAAGGGCATCGTCACCGTCAACGTGCTGGAAGACGATGCGATTCGCCAAGGCATCAAGGAATACAGCCACTGGCCGACGATTCCCCAGCTCTACGTGAAGGGCGAGTTCATCGGCGGCTCGGACATCATGATGGAGATGTACGAGTCCGGCGAGCTGCAAAAAGCCTTGGCTTGAGCCTCAGCGCCCAGCTTGTGCAAGCCACCTTCGGGTGGCTTTTTTTGTGGGCGACGCAGGCTAGGCCGACTCAATCCCAGCCATGCCGCCCGCTGGGTAGCGTGCTCCGGCCACGCGTGCCGGGTCAAACAGCGTGTCCAGCTCGGCCACTTCAGCCGCACTGAGTTGGTGTGCCACGGCGGCGGCGTTTTGCGCGAGCCATTCGATGCGGCGCGTGCCGGGAATGGGCACCACATGCGGGTGTTTGGACAGCAGCCAAGCCAGCGCGGCTTGGGCGTTGCTCAGGCCGCGTGCGCTGGCAAAGGCGTGCAGGCCGTCTACCAACTGTTGGTTGATGTCGATGGCGGCGGCGGCAAAGCGCGGGTTGTGTTTGCGAAAGTCGTCTGCCGCCAGCATGTCGGGCTTGAGCGTGCCGGTCAAAAACGCCCGGCCCAGCGGGCTGTAGGCCACCAAGGTGGTGCCCAACTCGGCGCAGGCGGCCAGCAGCTCGGCCTCGGGTTCGCGTGACCACAGCGAGTATTCGCTTTGCACGGCGGCAATCGGGTGCAGCGCCGACGCCTGCCGCAAGCTGCTGGCCGAGACTTCAGACAAGCCCAGGTGCCGCACTTTGCCCGCGCGCACCAAGTCAGCCATCGCCCCGACCACATCCGCCAACGGCACCTCGGGGTTGCGGCGGTGGCAGTAATACAGGTCGATGGTGTCCACGCCCAGCCGCTGGAGCGAGGCTTCGCAGGCGCTGCGAATGTAGGCGGGGCTGTTGTCGATGCGGCGTTCGTAACGCCCAGCCTCGCGCACGATGCCGAACTTGGTGGCGATCACCACCTGCGCCCTGCGCGCCGGGTTGTCTTGCAAAAAGCGGCCCAGCAGGGCCTCGTTGTGGCCGTGGCCGTAGGTGTCGGCGGTGTCCCAGAAGTTCACGCCCAACTCCAGCGCGTGGGCCAGCGTGCGCAGGGATTGCGCGTCGTCGCTGCTGCCATAGAACTCGCTCATGCCCATGCAGCCCAGGCCAATGGCCGAGACGGGTTGCTGCGCTGGCCCCAAGGGGCGTTGGATCATCAAATCGGTCATGTGGGTGCTGCCTTTACTGTGCGGTGTAGCCGCCATCCACCGCCAGCCCTTGACCGCTGATGTAGCTGGCCGCCTCTGACAGCAAAAACAGCACCGGGCGTGCCACTTCTTCAGGCTGACCGGGGCGGCCGGCGGGCAAGTTGGCCAGCACGGCGTTCAGGTTGTCCAGACCGCCAAAGCCGACTTCGGCCATCGGCGTGGCAATCGGGCCGGGGTGAACGGCGTTGATGCGGATGCCTTGCCGGAAGTATTCCAGCGCCGCCGTGCGCGTCAGCCCCAGCACCGCGTGCTTGCTGGCGGTGTAGGGGCTGAAGTTGGCAAAACCGACCTGCGCCACCACGGAAGCGTTGTTCACAATCGCCCCGCCGCCCGTTGCCAGCATGGCGGCAATCTCGTACTTCATCGCCCAAAACACGCCGTAGACGTTGGCTTGCAGCACGGCGGCCAAGTCGGCGGTTGCTGTTTGGTGCAGCGGGGCGGCGTTGCCCAACACACCGGCGTTGTTGAATGCGCCATCCAAGCGCCCGAAATGCGCCACGGTGCGGGCCACGGCCTCGCGCACGTCGGCTTCGACGGTGACATCGGTACGCAGCACCAGCGCTTGCCCACCAGCGGCGGTGATGCGTGCGACCAGCGCCTCCAACGCTTCGGTGCGCCGCGCGGCCAACGCCACATTCGCCCCAGCTTGCCCCAAAGCCAGCGCCACCGCCGCGCCCATGCCCGACGAAGCGCCCGTCACCAAATAGGTTTTACCGGCCAGATCGACACCCCAACTGTTCACTGCATTTGCCATGTTGCGACTCCAAAGCGCTCAAAGTTCTGACGAAAAGCCGTCGCTATGCAGCGTAAGGGCGGGCAATGTGCAACACAATCCACCACAATGGTGATGATCTACTGAGTTATTTTCATCAATCTACTCACGCCGCCTGCCATGAACGTCGCCAGCCTGTCTGATTTACAAGCCTTTGCCGCCGTGGCGCGGCTGCGCAGTTTTCGGCGTGCGGCGCAAGAGCTGGGCGTGTCGGCCTCGGCACTGAGCCACACCTTGCGCGGGCTGGAGACGCGCCTGGGCGTGCGCTTGCTCAACCGCACCACGCGCAGCGTCGCGCCCACCGAAGCGGGCGAGCGGCTGCTGACGCGCTTGGCTCCGGCGCTGCAAGACCTGCACAGCGCGCTGGACGAGGTCAACGCCTTTCGTGATTCGCCGCTGGGCACGCTGCGGCTCAATGCCCCACGCGCCGCCGCCGAGTTGGTGGTGGCGGCGTGGGTTGCGCGGTTTGTGCAGCAACACCCCGGTATGCGCGTGGAGCTGGTCACCGACGATGCGCTGGTCGATATCGTGGCGGGCGGCTTCGATGCGGGCGTGCGTTTTGGCGAGAGCTTGCAGCAAGACATGGTGGCCGTGCCCATCGGGCCGATGCAGCGCTTTGTGGTGGTGGCCGCGCCCGCTTATCTGCAAACCCACGGCGTGCCGCAATGCCCGCGTGACCTGACGCGCTACCCCTGCGTGCGCATTCGCTTTCCCACCGGCAGCTTTTACCGCTGGGAATTTGCCAAGGGCAGCGAACAGTTCGACATCGAAGTCGATGGCCCGCTGGCCGTGAGTGACATGCCGCTGATGGTGCAAGCCGCCGAAGCCGGACTCGGGCTGGCCTACGTCTACGCCCAATACGCCGCTCCCGCCATCGCCGCAGGCCGCCTGCTGACGGTGCTGGACGACTGGTGCCCCCGCATTCCCGGCTTTTACCTGTACTACCCCAGCCGCAAACTGATGCCCGCAGGGCTGAAAGCTTTCATCGAGATGCTGCGCACCCACGCGGCGTGAAGCCATCCACGCCACTCAGTGCGAGAAGGCACATTTTGTGCTTCAATGAAACCGACTGGTTCACAAGGAGTGTTTCATGACATCGCACAGCTTGGTTCCGACTTCTGCCCCTGCGTCGCAGTTTCACTTGCCGGTGGCGCAGATGCGCCGCGTGTTTCACCCCGACGAGGTGGAGCGCAAACTGGCCAAGCTGCCCGAGCGCGAACACGAGGCGCTGCGCAGCACCTACCAGCGCATGATGGAGCGCGGCCCGCAGCGCTTTCAAGTCAAGCCTTCGGGCGTGCCGGACATGAGCCACCTCTACGACAGCCTGCCCAATTTCACCGACGTGCTGGACGACGTGAAGCGCCACGTCGCCCTGGCGCAAGACAGCCGCGATGGGCTGGAAGTCACCCCCATGCTGCTGCTCGGCCCGCCCGGCATCGGCAAAACCCACTTTGCCAAGCAACTGGCCGACCTGCTGGGCACCGGCATGAGTCTGGTGCCCATGAGTTCGATGACGGCGGGCTGGCTGCTGTCGGGCTCGTCCTCGCAGTGGAAGGGCGCACGCCCGGGGAAGGTGTTCGAGGCGCTGGTCGATGGCGAGTACGCCAACCCGGTCATGGTGATTGACGAAATCGACAAAGCCAGCGGCGACGCGCAATACGACCCGCTGGGCGCGCTCTACAGCCTGCTGGAGCACGACACGGCGCGGCACTTCACCGACGAGTTCGCCGAGGTCGCCATCGACGCCAGCCAAGTGATCTGGATCACCACCGCCAACGACGAGCGCAGCATTCCCGAGCCGATCTTGAACCGCATGAACGTGTTCCAGGTCGAAGCCCCCTCGCTGGCGCAAGCTCGCGTGATTGCCCAGAACCTGTACCACGGCATTCGCAGCGGCCACGACTGGGGACTGCGCTTTGCCCCCGAGCTGAACGACGACGCGCTGGACATGCTCGCCACCCTGCCCCCGCGTGAAATGCGCCGCGCGCTGATGACCGGCTTTGGCAACGCCCGCTTGGCCGGGCACGATGCCATCGAACCAGCAGATTTGCCCCGCGCCAGCAGCAGCAAACCGCGTATTGGGTTTATGCAATAAAAAATATTAACTAAAATTGTGGCCCTTTCAAATTTAGATAACACGAAAGGGCCACCCCAAACTATTAAAGAAAATTTGCCACCCTTCTACAAATCATCTTTTATTATCTATCAAGACCTTTTGTCGCAACACGGCGACCTGAATAACTGCTGGAATTGTTACTCGATAAGCCGGGCTAGCAATATCAAATGCTGTCCACAACCCAGTAATTACCCAACCAATCGGACCCGCCAATATTGACGCTGTTCGCGTCATTGCTCCAGTCGCAGCGAACGTTAGACCTCGCCCTATCAATGCTTTCAGGACAGCATTAACTACAATAACAAGGATTTGATACGATTTAAATCCACCTGCGCGAAAAATTGCAATAAATGCTGCCATTGCCGCATCTTTGCTCAAAGCACCAAAATCAGGAACACCAGCGTCTTCAGCAAGTTCCCTCACCTCTTCAGGCGACATCTTATCTAAGGCATCTGAAATAATCTTCATCATCAGATTTTGCTCAATCATGTCAACACTAGACTTACTGCTGTAATTTACTTTCAGCTTGTCACACACATCACAAAGAACCTCCTTATATGGGACACCCTTCCCACCACGAAAAAGCGTTGCGAAGGTATTCGCACCAAAACTCTGAATCTCAGCAGCCACCAACTCCCAATATGCCGCATGATTAGGATGATGCCGCTTATACTCAACAGCCCCCGTCAACTCCTCAGTAAACCTCACACTACCATCTTTATCATGGGTTAGCGTGGTAACAAGTCCATCCATATCCGAGGACGAAACTTTGCTCAAAAACTCTAAATCAGCATCGTATCTATAAGCCATAAATATCTCTCAAGTCAGTTTTTTAGCTATTTTTCATTGCGGACAGTCCGCTCCACAAATTTTCCATAAGCAGTAAAAGCAACTGCCGTCACAACACCCAAAACATAAGCAGCCAAAACAGCCTCCAATGAATTAATTGGGACACGATGGTTTTGCATTTAAATCCTCCTATGAATAAAATTTATTATTTCTTGTAGTTGACTGTCAGTGTTCCCGTGACAATATTTTTTGCAATTTCGTAGTCTGGATTCCAAGTGGCCAAATTGTGAATCCCAATTGCGGCGACTGATGCCCAGCCCACCAACGGAACGGCTAACTCACCAATAATTGCCGCCGATCGGCCCTTTGTATATACACGAGACTTGAGGCCCTTGTTTTTCAACATTCGCTCGAGTTTATCAATAGCTTCCCCCATGTTGGTTCGACCAATATCTTCCAAAACGAAAGATTTCTTAGCCGAGATCATTTCTGCAACTTGCTCATCAGTTACATTTTTTATTGAATAAACAGAAATATCCATTTTTTCCTCCAAAGATTATTTGAAATTGCGAATTTCTATTCAATAGAAATTAAGAACCATCCGACTTATGGTGCGCCCCAAATATAACACTAACCACAAATGCGGCCAGCCTCTCCCTCTCCTTCATATAACTAATAGGAGGCAATGCAGAAGTTGCATAAATACTTAGCCGCCTAGATCTTGCAGAAGAATTTATATCCTCGCGAAACTCAACCGAAGCCCCATCCAAAGTCGAATCACTCACTCTACCATCAATACCTAAAGCAATAGCAAGCTGAAAAGCCATTTCCGCTTGATCTAATGGCAAAAATCCAGAATTAGTCGATATCTTAGAAAACAAAGGTGGCAGTCGATTTGAAGCAGAAATTTGAGCATAATAATTAATAGCTTGAGCAAGTCTCGTCCAATCTTCTGGCCTCATTAATAGAAAAGCAGGCGGGACGTTCAGTGCATCAGCAATATTACAAATCTTCTCCAAAGTTGGATTGGGTGATGCAGATTTATCTGCCTCAAGCTCCCTATGAAGAGCCAAAGTAGATCTTGCGACTCCGGCAGATTTTGACAACTCTGATTGCGTCATTTTCCCAGGAAAATCAGAATCCCCACCAGAAACCCTCATTGCTCTTTGTATATTTTTAACAAAGCTACTTGCTGTTTTTTTATGCTTCATTCCCTTTAATTCCTACTTAATTTTAAATTTTTTTTTCGATGAAATGAACTTTACCCTGTACGATGATCCAATGCCGAAGATCTAGTCCGATCTAATGGACATTTCTTGCCGCATGCGAGGGATGACATCGACATCAAGCTCAACAACTCTTTGGGAAAGAATAGCCCGCAGGCTAAACTGCCC
>ERZ724525.1804-NODE-1804-length-12473-cov-4.527541_pt1 | contig 12473 bp, 2 predicted proteins | sample MGYA00376058_ERZ724525 | MGnify/ENA primary metagenome ERZ724525 (study PRJEB28724, sample SAMN07190888) | wastewater metagenome | isolation source: influent of sewage treatment plant in Hong Hong | place: USA: Christiansburg, Virginia | collected 2016-03-01 ... | reverse complement strand
CGTACGCCGACAAGGTGCTGCATTCACCGGGCTACCTGCTGATAGCCTGGCTGATGTACCCGCTGATCAAAACCGTGCACGAAGCAGCGCACGCGCTGGCCTTGCGCCACTATGGTGAGCACGTGCGGCTGGCCGGTATCACGCTGATCCTGCTCAACCCGGTGCCCTTCGTCGACGCCTCAGCCGCCGACGGCCTGCGTAGCCGCCACCAGCGCGCCCTGGTGAGCGCGGCTGGCATCATGGCCGAGCTGTTTATCGCGGCCGTAGCCATGGCGGTGTGGCTGGCGGTGCAGCCCGGGGTGGTGCGCGATGTGGCCTTCATCACCATGCTCATTGGTGGCCTATCCACCCTGCTCACCAACGGCAATCCGCTGCTGCGCTACGACGGCTACTACGTCTTCTGCGACCTGCTGGACCTGCGCAACCTGGCCACACGCAGTGGCCGCTACTGGACCGAAGGGCTGGCGCGCCGCCTGTTCGGTATCCGCGTGCCGGTGCCGCTTGACGTATTGCCTGGCGAACGCTTCTGGCTACGGACCTATGCGCCGCTGTCGTGGGTTTACCGGTTGGTGCTTTCGGTGGCGGTAGGGCTGTGGGTGGGCAGCTTTTCATCGCTGGTGGGATTTTTCGTCGGGCTGATGATGCTGATCGCCAACATCGGCCTGCCGCTGTGGCGCGTCCTGCAGATGCTGCGCACCGCCACCAGCGAAGATGGCGTGCGGCTGCGTGCCGCATGGCGTGCCGGTGCGGTGGCCCTGGTGTTGGTAGGCCTGCTGGGCTGGCTGCCCCTGCCGGACCGTACCCTGGCCGAAGGCGTAGTCTGGCTGCCCGAGCAGGCGCAAATCCGGGCCAACACCGACGGTTTTATCAAAACACTGTACGTGCGCAACGGCCAGCACGTCCAAACCGGCGAGCTGATCGCCATCTTGGACGACCCGCCACTCAGCGCCCAGCGCACCACGCTGAACGCCAATGTGGCCGAACTCGATGTGCTGCTGTTCCGCGCTATCGACACCACGCCCCAGGATGCGCCGGATCTACGCGAACGCCTGGCCTATGCGCAGGCCGAACTGGCCCGGGTAGAAGACAAGCTGGCCCAGCGCGAGATCCGCGCACTGAGCCATGGTTTGCTGGTGCTACCGCACGAAAACGAACTGGTCGGCCAGTTCCACAAGCGCGGCGACCGCATCGGTTACCTGCTGACCTCAGCCCCCACGGTGGTGCGCGTGGCGTTACCGCAGCAAGACGCGGACCTGGTGCGCCGCAGTCCATCCGCCGTACAAGTCCGCCTGGCCGACAGCACCGCTACCGTGCGCGCAGGCCGCATTGCCACCAGCGTGCCCGGAGCGGCAATGCGCCTGCCCAGCGCCGCACTCGGCGACACCGCAGGCGGACGCATCGCCACCGACGGTATCGACAAGCAAGGCCTCACGCCACGCCAACCAGTGGTGATGATGGACGTGGAGCTGGCAAACCTGAACCCGACTGCCCATACCAGCGACCGGGTTGGCGCGCGCGCGCTGGTGCGCTTCGACCACGGGACCCAGTCCATTGCGGTGCAGGCCGTACGCCAGTTGCAACAATTGTTCCTTGGCCATTTCAACCCTTCCACATGAACTCCAGCACCCTGCCCGTTCCCGGCCTGTGCTGGGGACAATACCCAGAACGCTCTGAGCCCGTCGGCTTGCGCCAGTGGCGGCGTGCGCCGCCACTGGCGTGGGGCTGGCCAGGCGGACTGCGTGGCCGTGCGGAACAGGCGGCACGCCAGGCCACGGCCCTGCGGGACCTGTCGGCACAGGCCTTCGCAGCACAGGGCGAGGCGCTGCGGCAGAGCATGTTGCAGCACGGCTGGCGGCACGACGTGCTGGTGCAGGCCTGCGCCCATGCGGCGGAAGGTGCAAGACGCTCTCTGGGCTGGATGGCCTATGTGGAGCAACTGATGGCCACGTTGGCCCTGCTAGACAACCAGATGGCCGAAATGGCTACGGGCGAAGGCAAGTCGCTGGCTGCAGCACTGGCCGCAGGTGTTGGCGCACTGGCTGGCATACCGGTACACGTGCTGACAGCCAACGACTACCTGGTCGAGCGCGACGCTACCACCTTCGCGCCGTTCTACGCGATGTTGGGCCTGCGCGTGGCTTTCGTCACAGCGCGCGATTCGGCCGAGACACGGCAGGAGGCCTATGCGCAAGACATTGTCTACGTCACGGCGCGGGAAGTGGCTTTCGATTACCTGCGCGATCGGCTACGCCACAGCAGGCTGCGGCAGCCGCTACAGCGTCGGGTACAAGCTCTGGTCCAACCCACCGAGGTGCAGCCGCTGCTGCGGGGCTTGTGCATGGCGGTGATCGACGAAGCCGACAACATCTTGATCGACGAGGCACAAATGCCGCTGATCCTGACGCGCAAAGTAGCGCACGCCACCGACCGGGCCTTCTTGTGGCAGGCGTACGCATTGTCGGCCCGCCTGGCTGCCGGGGTGGACTACCGGCTGAAGGAGGGCGAGCAACACGTGCAACTCACGGAGGCGGGCCGCGCGCACATCGCCAGCCTCACCGCCAAGCTCGGCCCGCTATGGCTGAATGCGCGCCACCGCGATGAAACGTTGGCCACTGCGCTTACCGCGCGGCACGCACTGGCGCGCGACCGGGACTACCTGCTCATGCCATCGGCAGACCTGGAGGATGGCCCAGAAATCGCCATCGTGGACCCCGTCAGTGGCCGCATCGCCGAGGGCCGGAAATGGTCACGCGGCCTGCATGCGCTGGTGTCCATCAAGGAAGGCTGCAAGGTGCCGCCCGAGATGGAAACCCTGGCGCAAATCACGTTTCAACGCTTCTTTCGGCGCTACCACCGCCTGGGCGGCATGAGCGGCACCCTGCGCGAAGCACGGGCCGAGTTGCGCTCTCTGTACGGCTGCAGCATGGTGCAGGTGCCACTGCGGCGACCAAGCCAACGCATGGCCTGGCCCACGCGCCTGTATGCTGACGAGGCCGCACGGCGCCACGCTGCGGTGGAACGCACACAGGAACTGGTCGCCCTTGGTCGCCCAGTGCTGATCGGTTGCGATTCGGTCGAAGCCTCCCAGGCCATGGGCCTTGCCTTGCGCCAGGCCGGAATCCACCACGCGGTACTGAATGCGCGCTTCGATGCCGAAGAGGCGGCCATCGTGGCCCACGCTGGGCGAAGCGGCCAGGTCACGGTGGCGACCAATATGGCTGGGCGCGGTACCGACATCCACATCGATGCCGAAGCCCTGGCCGCAGGGGGCCTGCACGTGCTGTGTTGTCAACGCAATCCATCCAAACGCCACGACCGCCAGCTTCTGGGCCGCGCAGCCCGCCAAGGCGAGCCCGGTAGCGGAGAGGTTTGGCAGGTCCTGGCTCCCCACGACACCAGCCGCCTGGCTACGGTGCTACGCGCCTGGTGTCTTGGCATGGCCTCCACTGACGGCCTGGTACCGGTGCCTGCCCCACTGCAATCGTTATGGCGACGCGCCACCCAGATACGGCAAGAAGACCACCGGGCACGCCGCCGCCGCCAATTGTTCCGACACGACCTGGCCACAGACGACGGCCTGTCCTTCTGTGGATCGACCGAATGAAAAATCATAAGTACCACCGCCCGATTTCCGCCCTCCGAAATCCGCCCGATGCCATCGCGCACAGGTTGGCCCTGGGCTTCTGCCTTGGGCTGCTGGCCACCGCCCTGCCGGTCGCCGCTCAGCCAATACCGGCTACCACGCCCGCCCCGTCCATGGCCCCATTGGCCTGCCTTATCCTGCCCGAGCGGGTGGCCGACATCGGCAGCGCAGTCATCGGTATCGTGGACACCATCGAGGTGGAACGCGGCGACACGGTGCGCAAGGGCCAGGTGCTGATCCGACTGCGCGCCGAAGTGGAGCGGGCCAGCAACGAGGTGGCGCGTTCGCGGGCCCATAGCGAAGCCGAACTGCGCGGTGCATTGGCGGCACGGGATCTGGCCCAACTCAAGCTGGAACGATCACGCTCGTTAAAAGCCGAGAACTTTATCTCGACGCAGGCCGTCGAACAGGCCCATGCCGAATTGCGCGTAGCCCATGAAAAGGTAGCCCAAGCCCGCGAAAGCCTGCGCACGCTGACGCAAGAAGTGCACATATCAGACGCACAAGCTTCGCAGCGCATTTTGCGCAGCCCATTCGACGGCGTAGTCACCGAACGCTACGCCAACCCCGGCGAACGCTTTGAAGACAAGCCTCTGCTCAAAGTAGCAGCGATCCATCGGCTGCGTGTGGAGGTGGTGGCGCCGACTGCGCTGTTTGGCAGCCTCAAGCCGGGGCAAGAGGTGATGGTGTCGCCCGAGTTGCCTGGCGCTGCGCCACGCAGCGCACGCATCGCCCAGATCGACCGGGTGCTTGACCCGGCCAGCAACACCTTCCGGATGCGGCTGGACCTGCCCAACGCCGATGCCAGCCTGCCCGCCGGGCTGCGCTGCAAGGTAGACCTCGGCCTACGAACAGCCAAGCCACCTGCATCCACCGCACGCTGATCGCCTGCTTACTCCACCATGGTTGACTCCACCCACCGCCGCGCCGTCCTCGAAGACGTAGAACCGCGCATCCTCTACGCCGCCGACCATCCAGCGGCAGTAGTGGCCGCGCCGTTGCTGGCGCAGGAGGCAGCCACGGTGGCGCGGGCCGAAGTCCAGCCCGAGGCCGAGACACCGCGTGATGCCACGGAACTGGTGTTCATCGACGAGCGCGTGCCAGATGCCGACATGTTGATTGCCGACATCGCTGCGCAGGCAGCAGCGGGGCGACACATTGAAGTCGTGCGCATTGGTGTGGACGATGACGGCATCGCGCTGGTTTCCTCCACCTTGGCCGACCGCAACGATGTCACCGCTGTGCATGTAGTGGCGCATGGCAACGCGGGTAGTGTGACGCTGGGCAACACTACGCTGGACCAGGAAGCACTGATGCTGCGCGCCGACGAAATCGCCGCCTGGGGCGGACACCTGAGCGGCGATGCCGACCTTCTGCTCTACGGCTGCGACGTGGCCAGCACCACCGACGGCCAGGCGCTGGTGCTGAACCTGGCACAGCTGACGGGGGCCGATGTGGCCGCCTCAGACAACCTCACGGGTGCCGCCGGACTCGGCGGAGACTGGGTACTGGAGATGCAGACCGGCAACATCCAGGCAGCCAGTGCCATCGACGCGACCGGGCAGGCCGCATACAACGCGGTGCTGGCCACCTACACCGTCACCAATACCAACAACACCGGCGCGGGCTCCCTGCGCCAGGCTATCACCGATGCCAACGCTAACGCGGGCACCGACACCATCAACTTCAACATCAGCGGCACGGGGGTGCACACCATCACGCTGGCGAGCGCATTGCCCACGATCACCGGTGCGGTGATCATCAATGGCACTACCGACGATAGTTTTGCTGCGAACGGTAGCAAGCCCGCCATTGTCATCAACGGCAATGGCCTTAACGTCGATGGGCTGAGCCTGAGCGCCACCGCCGACGGCTCCACCGTCCGCGGCCTGGTGATCCGCAACTTCAGCGGCGCGGCGATCAACATCGACGCAGGCTCCGACGGCAACACCATTGTGGGCAACTACCTGGGCGCCGTGGCGGCAACCGGCAACCTGGCGGCGTCCGCCAATGCGTCCTACACGATGTTCATCGAGGGCGCGAACAACACCATCGGCGGCAGCACGGCGGCGGACCGCAACGTGATGGGCACCAGCGGAGCCGGTGGTGTCTACGGACTGCTCGTCTTGGGCGGCACAGCCACAGGCAACCAGATCCTGGGCAATTACATCGGCATCGGCGCCGATGGCAGCACGGCCTTCAGCGGGGCGCAGGCGGGCATCAACGTACTCGACGCCGCCTCGACCCGCATCGAAGGCAACGTGATCGCGGCTGACGGTGATTTCGGCGTGTATATCAGCACCACCGGCGCAGGCACGGTCGTGCACAACAACCTGATCGGAACGAATGCCGCCGGCACGGCCGTGGTCAGCGCACCCACCAGCGGCTTGTGGATGCAGTCGGCTGGGGCCGGCACCTTGCTCACGGGCAATGTGATAGCCAGCGCGGCAGAGTCCGGGATCTTGATCAGCGCGTCGGCCAACGGCGTCACCGTGCAGGGCAACCGCATCGGCACCGATGCGGCGGGCACGGCCAACTGGGGCGTCCAGCGCAATGGCATCCAGATCGCGAGCAGCAACAACCTGATCGGCGGCACCGGTGGCGGCCAGGGCAACATCGTCGCCAACAGCAACCAGGCCGCGTCGACCTACGACGGCATCACCGTCACCAGCGGCACAGGCAATGCGATCCTGGGCAATAGCGTCTACGGCACCGTGGCCGGCACCAGCGGCCTGGGCATCGACCTGGGCACGAGCGGCGCGACGGCCAACGACACGGGCGATGCCGACACCGGCGCCAACAACCTGCAGAACTTCCCGGTGCTGACCCTGGCCGCCACCGATGGCGCCGGTTTCGTCATGGTCGGAGGGACCCTCAACAGCACTGCCAGCAGCTACTTCCGCATCGAGTTGTTCAGCGCGCCGTCGGGCGCTACCAACAACGGCGAGGGGCGCACCTACCTGGGCTTTGTCAACGTGGGCACGGACGCCTCCGGCAATGCGAGCTTCAGCACGACGTTGTCGGCCACGGTGCCTGTGGGTTCCTTCATCACGGCCACGGCGACACGGTCCGACGCCGGTTTCAGCAGCTTCACCGACACCTCGGAGTTCTCCGCCCGCCTGGCCAGCGTGGCCGTGCTGACCGTCGACACCACGGCCGACAACCTGGGTGGCAACACCGCCAGTGTGTCGGCCCTGCTGGCCAGCAAGGGCGCCGACGGCCTGGTCTCGCTGCGCGAGGCCATCACCGCCATCAACAACACCGCAGCCGGCGCGCAGCCCACGTTGGTCCGCTTCAACATCGCGGGCAGCGGCGTGCACACGATCACGCTGGGCTCGGCGCTGCCCAACATCACGCGCAGCGTGGTGATCGACGCCAGCACCGACGACAGCTTTGCGGCCAACGGAAGCCGCCCGGCCATCATCCTGGACGGCAACAGCCTCAACAGCGACGGCCTGGTGCTGGCCAGCGGCTCGGGCGGCTCGACCATCCGCGGGCTGGTGATCCGCAACTTCGACCTCGACGGCATCCAGATCAACAGTGGCTCGGATGGCAACACCATCGCGGGCAACTACATCGGCAGCCTGGCGGCCACCGGCAACAGCGGCGGCGTGGGCAACGGGGGCGCGGGTGTCAACGTGCTAGGTGCCAACAACACCATTGGCGGCACCACCGTAGCCGACCGCAACCTCGTCTCCGGCAATGCCAATGGTGTCGTCATCAACGGAGCCAGCGGCAACCAGGTGGTCGGCAACTACATCGGCACCAACCTGGCTGGCACCGCGGCCATCGGCAACACCTTCGACGGTGTTCGCATGGAGGCCGGCAGCACGGGCAACACGATTGGCGGCAGCAACACCAACCAGCGCAACATCATCGCGGCCAGCGGCTCCGAAGGCATCCAGATCGACGGGGAAACCAGCGACGGCAACACCATCCAGGGCAACTGGATCGGTGTCGGGGCCGACGGCACGACTCTGCTCGGAACCGGCAGCGACGGCATCTACATCTACGACGGTGCAGACAACACGGTGGTCGGTGGCCCGGGCGCCACTGACGGCAACTGGATCGCGGGGGCAGGTCTGATCGGCATCGAGATCGATGGGACCAGCACCGGCACGCTGATCCAGGGCAACCGCATCGGCACCGATCTGACTGGCACGCTGGACTGGGGCTCGCAGCAGAGCGGCATCCTGCTCGAGGACGCAAATGCCCCCTTCAGCGGCCCCAGCAACAACCAGATCCTGGACAACATCATCGCCTTCAACGGCAAGGGGGGGGTCTTCACCGGTGGCATCAAGGTGCTGACCAGTTCGAGCACCGGCAACACGCTGCTGCGCAACCTGGTGTTCGGCAACGTTGGCATTGGCATCGACTTGAACAACGACAGCGTCACGCCCAATGACGCCGGCGACGCCGACACCGGCGCCAACAACCTGCAGAACTTCCCGGTGCTGACGCTGGCGAAGACCAACGGCAGCAGCAGCGTGGACGTAGCCGGCACGCTGAACAGCACGGCCAGCAGCTACTACCGCATCGAGTTCTTCGCCTCCCCCACGGGTGACACTACCGGCTACGGCGAGGGCCAGATCTACCTGGGCTTCCTCAACGTGGCCACCAACGGATCGGGCAATGCCAGCTTCGCGACCACCTTGTCGGGGGTGGCGGTGCCGGTGGGCTACGTGGTGTCGGCCACGGCCACCAAGTCCAACGTGACCTACACCACCTTCACCGACACCTCGGAGTTCGCGCGCAACGTGGTGGCGATATCGTCCGTGCAGGCCACCATCGTGGTGGACACCGGGGCCGACACGAGCGACGGCGACACCACCAGCCTGTCCACGCTGCTGGCCAACAAGGGGGCGGACGGTTTCGTCTCGCTGCGCGAAGCGATCACCGCCACCAACAACACGGCCAACGGTACGGGCGGGGCGGACCGCATCCACTTCGGCATCAGCGGCACCGGGGTGCACACCATCACGCTGGGTTCGCTGCTGCCGAGTATCACCAGCGCGGTAGTGATCGACGCCAGTACCGACGACAGCTTCGCTGCCAACAGCAGCCGTCCAGCCATCGTGCTGAACGGCAACAATCTCAACGGCGATGGCCTGGTACTGACTGCAACAGCCGACGGCTCGACCATCCGTGGCCTGGTCGTCCAGAACTTCCAGCAGAACGGCATTCGCATCGACACCGGATCGGACGGCAACACCATCGCGGGCAACTACGTCGGCCGCCTCACTTCGGCAGGTACGGCCGGCGGCGTAGGCAACGGCCAGTCGGGCATCTCCGTGCGGGGCAACAACAACATCGTCGGGGGCAGCAGCGCGGCAGACCGCAACGTGGTGTCCGGCAACAGCGCCAATGGCATCTTCCTGAGTGGCTCCATTGGCAACCAGATCCTGGGCAACTACATCGGCACGGACGCCACCGCCAGCACCACCATCGGCAACGCCGCAGATGGCATCAACCTGACGGCAGGTTCCAACAACAACACCATCGGCTCGGCTGCGGCTGGCAACCTGATCGCAGCCTCGGGCGTGCGCGGTGTCTACCTGTTGGACAGCAGCGGCAACACGCTCCAGGGCAACCGCATCGGCACAGACCTAGTCGGCACCGCCAACTGGGGCGTGGGTGACCACGGCATCTACGTCGACGGGACGAGCAACACCAACCTGGTGGGTGGTACCAGCGCGGGCCAAGGCAACACCATCGCCAATAGCAACCAGCTGAACAACGGCTCCGACGGCATCCACATCGGTGCCAGTGCTGCGGCGACCACCACGGTGGGCAATACGGTGCTGGGCAACAGCATCTACGGCACTGCTAACAACAGCATGGGCATCGACCATGGGGGCTCGGGCGTGTCGGGCAACGACACGGGCGATGGCGACACCGGGCCCAACAACTACCAGAACTTCCCGGTGCTGACCCTGGCCACGACCAACGGCAGTAGCCAGGTGCAGGTGGTCGGCACGCTCAACGGCAACGCCAGCAGCTACTTTCGCATCGAATTCTTCGCCAATGCCACCAGCCCCACGCTTGACCATGGCGAGGGGCAGTTGTACCTGGGCTTCGTCAACGTGACGACCAACGGCTCGGGCAATGCCAGTTTCTCGACCACGCTGTCGGCCAATGTGCCCGTGGGCTACAGCATCTCGGCTACGGCCACCAAGAGCAACGCTGCCTTCACCACCTTCACCGACACCTCGGAGTTCGCGCGCAACGTGGTGACGATCTCCTCTGTGCAGGCTACCATCGTGGTGGACACGGCGGCCGACACGCTGGACGGCGACACCACCAGCCTGTCCACGCTGCTGGCCAACAAGGGGGCGGACGGATTCGTGTCGCTGCGCGAGGCGATCACTGCGGCCAACAACACGGCCAACGGCACGGGCGGTGCGGACAGGATCCACTTCGGCATCGCCGGCACTAGCGTGCACACCATCACGCTGACCTCGGCCCTGCCTTCGATCACCGGTGCCGTCATCCTAGACGCCAGCACCGACGACAGCTTTGCCACCAACGGTAGCCGACCGGCCGTGGTGCTCAACGCCAACCAGGTCGGCACGACGAGCACCGATGCGCTGCTGCTGACCAGCACGGCCGGCGGCTCCACCATCCGCGGTCTGGTGATCCAGAACTACCGGGATGCGGCCATCGAGATAGCGTCGGGCTCCAACGGCAACCTGATCGTGGGCAACTACCTCGGTGCCATCGGTGCCAGCGGCGAGCAGGTCGCCACGAGCAGTGGCAACCGGGCTCTGCTGATCAGCGGCAACAACAACACCATCGGTGGCAGCACGGCGGCCGACCGCAACGTGCTGGGCCTGGATGGCTCGAACAGCGCGCTCAACACCATCAACCAGGGCGGCAGCGGCAACCAGGTGATCGGCAACTACGTGGGTGTCAACGCGACGGGTACCACGGGCTTCACCGGCTTCCAGGGCGGCATTTCGATCAGTGGCACGAACCAGCGCGTCGAAGGCAACCTGATCGGCGGCCACCAGGACGATGCCATTTCGGTGTTCGCGGGCGGGACCGGCACCGTGATCCACAACAACCGCATCGGCATTAATGCCGCCGGGACCGCGCTGCTGGCCAGCCCGACGATCGGCATATCCCTGGCGTTGACCCCTGGCACCGTGATCACCAACAACTGGATCGGCGGCGCTGGCACCGCCATCACTGTTGCGGTGAACAGCGATGGGGTGGTGGTGCAGGGCAACCGCATCGGCACCGACCTGGCCGGTACGGCCAACTGGGGCTCGTCGCTCAGCGCCATCGACATCCAGAGCAGCAACAACGTGCTGGTGGGGGGCACCGGCGCGGGCCAGGGCAACACCATCCTGTACAGCAACCAGAGCGCCGGCGCCAACGCCGCCATCCGTGTGCGCAGCGGCACGGGCAACGCGATCCTGGGCAACATGGTGACCAACACCGCCGGCACCGGACTGGGCATCGACCTGGACGCCACGGGCGTGACCGCCAACGACACGGGGGATGCCGACACCGGCCCCAACAACCTGCAGAACTTCCCGGTGCTGACCGAGGCCTATACAACCCCCGGCGGCCAACTGGTGGTGCGCGGCACGCTCAACAGCACGGCCAGCACCAATTACCGCATCGAATTCTTCGGCAACGACGTAGCCGGCGCGTCGGGCAACGGTGAGGGGCGCACCTACCTCGGCTTCGTCAACGTAACGACCGATGGCTCGGGCAACGCCAGCTTCAACACCACTCTGGCCACCGCCGCCAGCGCGGTGCTGGTCAGCGCCACGGCCACGCGCGCCAATGCCGACTACACCGCCTTATCCGACACCTCCGAGTTCTCGGCCAACCAGGCCATCGTGGAAGGCCGCCCGCGCAACACCGTGCCGGGCCCGCAGACTGTGCCCGAAGACACGGCCCAGACCATCGGCGGCCTGTCGCTCGTCAGCCCGGGTGCCAGCACGGTCAGCATCACCTTGTCCGTGACCAACGGCAGCCTGACCGTCAGTCTGGCGGGCGGCGCCACACTGACCGCCGGGGCCAACAGCAGCGCATCGCTCACATTCAGCGGCACGCTGGCGCAGGCCAACGCCGCGCTGGCCACGTTGAGCTACCAGGGCGGCGCGAACTACAACGGCAGCGCCACGCTGACCATGCTGTCAAACGACGGCATCAGCACCGACAGCGACACCGTACCAATCACCGTCACGGCGGTCAACGACGCGCCGGTGCTGGTGGGTGGCACCTCGATCCTGCCCAATGTCAGCGAAGACAACAGTACCCCGGGCGGGACATCAGGGGCCGACCTGCTGGGCGTGCGGCTCAGCGACGTGGACGCCGGTGCCGTGCAAGGCATCGCGATCATCGGCACAACGGGCAGCGTGGGCACCTGGCAGTACTTCAACGGCAGCACCTGGGTGGCCATCGGCGCCCGCGGCGCCAGCAACGCCCTGCTGCTGGACGCCAGCGACCTGGTGCGCTTCCGGCCCGACGGCACCAATGGCGGCACGGCCACACTGACCTACCTGGGCTGGGACCAAACCAGCGGCACGCGCTACGGCAATGCCGATGCCTCCGTGACCGGTGGCAGCACGGCCTTCAGCGTGCAGAGCGCCGGGGCCAGCGTCACCGTCCTATCGATCAACGACGCGCCGGTGCTGACGCCGATCGCCCCGACCTTGACCGGCATCACCGAGGACGATGCCAACCCGGCTGGCCAGACGGTGGCCGCCTTCCTCGGGAGCAGCGTCACCGATGTGGACACGGGCGCCGTGCAAGGTATCGCCATCACCGCGGTCACCGGTGCCAGCGGGCAGTGGCAGTATTCGCTGGACGGCGG
>ERZ724525.1801-NODE-1801-length-12480-cov-10.339074_pt1 | contig 12480 bp, 13 predicted proteins | sample MGYA00376058_ERZ724525 | MGnify/ENA primary metagenome ERZ724525 (study PRJEB28724, sample SAMN07190888) | wastewater metagenome | isolation source: influent of sewage treatment plant in Hong Hong | place: USA: Christiansburg, Virginia | collected 2016-03-01 ... | reverse complement strand
TTCCAGAAGGGCATCATCGCCATGCGCAGTTTTGTGTGCGAGACGATGCAGCACGGTCGCCTGTTCCTGGCCGGCGACTCGGCCCACATCGTGCCGCCCACCGGCGCAAAGGGGCTCAACCTTGCCGCTGGCGACGTGGTGCTCTTAACCCGCGCGATCACCGACTTCTACCGCAACAATAGCCAGGACGGCCTGGACGGCTACAGCACCCGGGCGGTCAAGCGGGTGTGGCGCGGCGAGCATTTCAGCTGGTGGATGACCAACATGCTCCACGACTTCGAGGGCGAGGACACCATCACTCGGCGCTTCCGCCGCTCGCAGCTGGAGTACGTGATCAGCTCCCGGGCTGCCGCCACGTCGCTGGCGGAGAATTACGTCGGTGTGCCCTTCGAGGGCATAACGGAATGATCTAGCTGCTAGTCGGGAAGGGGGGCTTTCAGTGCAGGCTGTGGCGAGCCATCATTCCGTGATGAGCCTCTCTTCCCTTTCCAGGCCCCTGATCCCCAGCTTCACGCTCTATGGCGAGCCCGCCGAGCCGGTGCACGAGTTGCTGCATATCGAGGAAATCCAGTCCCGCAGCCGTGGTCACGACTGGGATATCCAGCCCCATCTGCACCATGGTCTGTACCAGGTGGTGTGGATCCGCGAGGGCAGCGCCCGCGTGGCACTGGATACCGATCGCCAGGAGGTAAGCGGCCCGGTGGCGGTGATCGTGCCGCCCGGCATCGTGCATGGCTTTCGCTTCGCGCCGGAAACCCAGGGGCGGGTGCTGACCCTCGGAGGGCATTTTCTGGTGGAGGGCGAACTCGACACTGCCGGTCAGGCCTTGCGTGAATTGTTCGCCGGGCCGCGGGTGCTGTGCTTCGAGCAGGACGATCCGGCCGCCGGCCGCCTTGATGCGCTGCTGTGCGAACTGGCGGCGGAGTTCATCACCCCCGGCATGGCTGGTACCCCACCGCTGCGCTGGCTGTCGCTGGCCGTGGTATGGCATCTGGCCAAGGCCGGTGTGCGTCTCCAGGCTCGCGGGGAGGGCGGTCCGCTGGCGCACCATCAGGCGTTGTTCACGCGCTTCGTGCTGCAGGTGGAGGCGCGTTACCTTGAGCACTGGCCGGTGGCCCGCTACGCGGCCCAGCTTGGTGTGAGCATCCCGCGCCTCAATCGCCTGATTCGCGTTGAATCAGGTAATAGTGCGCTGGCGCTGATCCATGAACGACTCACCCGCGAGGCCTGTCGTCTATTGTTGTATACGACCGAGCCAGTAACGGGTGTGGCATTGAGTCTCGGCTTCGAGGATCCGGCTTACTTTTGTCGCTTCATCAAGCGCCGCACCGGCCTCAGTCCGTCCCGTTACCGGGAGGCCCACGCGGCCGGCTGATAGGGTGGGGGCTTCCTGTAAAAAAGGGGCTGTTGAAAGTATTTAGGATTAATTTCACTAAATGCTTTCCTTTTTGAAATTCTTGTGTATAATTTCGTTCTCTCAAGTGCGCCCGTAGCTCAGTTGGATAGAGTACTTGGCTACGAACCAAGGGGTCGTGGGTTCGAATCCTGCCGGGCGCACCAGTTTTACCAGGAGTCGCTTCAATGCGGCTCTTTTCAGCTGAAGGAAGCGTGGTGCTTTCGCCGGTTTTGCCGGTAAGCTGAATGTGAGCAAGTCATGCGCCCGTAGCTCAGTTGGATAGAGTACTTGGCTACGAACCAAGGGGTCGTGGGTTCGAATCCTGCCGGGCGCACCAGTTTTAAGAAGGGACTGCAGAAATGCAGTCCCTTTTTGTTTTGCGGCTTGGTCCCTACACAAAAAACCGCCCCGTGCCTTTGCAGGCCGGGGCGGTTTTGCGTTCAGGGGCCCGTTGCTCAGGCTGCGTCGGGTTGTGCGGCCGGAACCGCCAGCCGGAAGGCATCGAGCTTGTGGCAGGCGGCGTCGATGGCGCTGATCAGGGGCCACTGGGCCATGTCCACCTTGAAACGCCGGGCGCTTTCCACCTGGGGGATCAGATACACGTCGGCAATCGACGGCGTCTGGCCGAAGCAGTAGTCGCCACGTGCCGTGTCGGCGGCCAGCAGGGCTTCCATGGCATCGAAGCCGGCACTGATCCAGGTGGCGCACCAGGCGTTGATGGCAGCCTCGTCACAGTGCAACTGATTGCGCAGGTATTCGAGGATGCGGCGGTTGTTGATCGGGTGGATGTCGCAGCCGACAATCGCCGCCAGTGCCCGCACCCGGGCCCGTGCTTCCGGAGCCGCGGGAAGCAGGGCGGGTTCCGGGTGACGTTCTTCGAGCCACTCGATGATCGCCGGAGACTGGATCAGCACCCGGCCTTCATCGACCAGCGCGGGCACCAGGCCTTGCGGGTTGAGCGCCTTGAACTCGGGCTTGAGGTGCTGCTCGGTGCGCAGATCCACCGGCAGGTACTCGTACTTGAGGCCCTTGAGGTTCAGGGCGATGCGGAGGCGGTGGGATGTACCGCTGCGGAAAAAGTTATAGAGCTTCATGCGCTCACTCGGCTGCGCCGATGGTGAGGGTGACTTCGCCGACCTTGTCGATGGAGCCGGTGATCTTGTCGCCAGTCTTCACCGCACCGACGCCTTCCGGGGTGCCGGTGTAGATCAGGTCGCCGGGTTCCAGGTGGTAGAACCTCGACAGGTCGGCAATGATTTCCTGGATGTTCCAGATCAGCTTGGAGAGATCGGACGACTGCCTGGTCTCGCCATTCACCGACAGGCTGATGGCGCCGCTGTCGAGCACACCCAGGTCGCCGATCGGCACTATCTCGCTGCACACGGCGGATTTCTCGAAGTCCTTGCCCAGATCCCACGGACGACCGGCTTCGCGGGCCACCAGTTGCAGGTCGCGGCGGGTCATGTCGAGGCCGGCGGCATAGCCGAAGATCATCCCGGCCGCATCGGCTTCGGAGACACGGAAGCCGCTGGCGCCGATGGCGACGACGAGTTCCATTTCGAAGTGGTAGTTGTTGGTGCCGGTGGGGTAGGGCACGGTTTCGCCGGATTCGACCAGGGTCGAGTTGGCCTTGGTGAAGTAGAAGGGGCTGGAGGTGGACTTGTCCACCGGCCGGCCCATTTCAACGGCGTGGGCGTGGTAGTTGCGGCCGACGCAGAAGATGCGCTTCACCGGCAGGCGGGCTGTGCTGCCGCGCACGGGCAGGGAGAAAACCGGCTGCGGATTCCAGAGGTAGGTCTGTTGGGTCATGTCTTTTTCCTTTTTGAATGGGGCTGTGGGCGCTGGGTGTGACGTTCAGCCGCGGTTCTCGAAGACGCCGAGCTTGCGGTGCAGCGGGCTCTCGTCGGCAATGAAGACGAAGGCCGGCGTATCGGCGGACGGGTTCGTCAGGCTCACCGGGGTGTAGCCGGGGGCGCAGCAGGTGTCGCCTTCGGCAAGGCTGAAGTGCTGTTCGTCGATGCTGATCTTCACGCCGCCTTCGATCAAGTGGAAGACCATGGCGGGTGAGCGCACCGGCAGCCTGAGTGTCTGGCCGGGGCGCAGCATCAGGGCGTAGAAGCCGAGGATGTTCTGTGCATCGCCGCCGGTTTCCGGATTGACGTAGGTGAGCTGAACCGCTTCGACATTCGACGCGTCGGCGGCCAGCGATTCCAGTGCGGCGCGGGCTTCGGCCCACGGGTAGTGGAGCATCGGGTAGGCCTTGCCGGCGCGCTCGAAGACCGGTGTCGGCACCAGGCCGCCACGGGCGTAAGACTTGGCGCCCTGGCCGGGCTTGACGGTCTGGCTCGGGCCTTCGAGGTGGTAGGAGGCTTCGACGTAGTACACCAGCGGCAGGTCGAGCACGTCCAGCCACACCACCGGCTGGTCGCCTTCGTGGCCGTGTTCGTGCCACAGGCCGGTGGGGGTGAGGATCAGGTCGCCGCGGCGCATCGGGCATTTTTCGCCATCGACGGTGGTGTAGGCGCCTTCGCCTTCGACGATCATGCGTATCGCGTTCGGGGTGTGGCGATGCGGGGGCGCCAGCTCGCCGGGCAGCAGCAATTGCATGCCCAGGTACATGGCGGCGCTGGCCTGCATCTTTTCGAGGCCGTGGCCGGGGTTGGCGAGCACCAGTACGCGGCGCTCGGCTTTTTCGATGGGGGTCAGTTCGCCGGCCTTCAGCAGCAGCGGGCGCAGGGTCTTGTAGGGCCAGTGGATGGCGTGGGTGTTGGGACGGGGCTTTTCCGGCGGCAATACGGCACGCAGGCTGGGCCACAGGGGGACCAGGTTGTGGGCTTTCAGTTCGTCGCGGTAGTCCTGGGGCAGGTCTTCGAGACGGCCCAGGGTGTCAAAACGGCCATGATCTTGCATTGGGGAATTCCTTGTGTGCGGTCGGGCGGTGGGCGTGATCAGTCCTGGGTCAGGCAGTTGCCGACGTTCCAGCCGTACAGCCATTCCATGGCGTCGTAGAAACGATCGGCCGTGCGGCCCTTCCACAGCGAGTTGCGCACCAGGCGCTCGACGCCCTTGGCATGGTAGAGGCGGCCCATCTCGCGGCCCGACAGTACGATGCGGGCGGTGCGGGTGATGCGCGAACGCTGGTACAGATCGAGGGCCTTGGTCCAGTCCTTGCCGGTCACGCGGAGGGCTTCGCCGAGGGTGACGGCATCTTCCAGCGCCATGCAGGCGCCCTGGGCCATGTACTGGGTGGTGGGGTGGGCCGCGTCGCCCAGCAGGGTGGCGCGGCCAAAAGTCCATTGGCCGATGGGTTCGCGGTCGGCGGTGGCCCAGCGCTTCCAGGTCTTGGGCAGGTCGATCAGCTGGCGGGCTTTCGGGCAGATGCCCTGGAAGTAGCTCTGCACTTCTTCCTTGCTGCCTTCGGTGACGCCCCATTCTTCGGTCTGGCGGCTGTGGAAGGTGACGACGATGTTGTACTGCTCGCCGCCGCGCAGCGGGTAATGCACCAAATGGCAGTTGGGGCCGACCCAGATGCTGGCGGCGTTCCATTTCAGCTCGTCCGGGAAGTCGGCCTTGTCCACCACAGCGCGATACACCACGTGGCCGGTGACGCGCGGGGGATCGCTGACGTATTGCTGGCGCACCACCGACTTGACGCCGTCGGCGCCGATCAGGGCAACGCCCCGGTAGGCCTTGCCGTGCTGGTCGTAAACGGTGACACCTTCCTCATCCTGCTCGACGCGTTCGATGCGGGTGCTGGTCTGGAACTCGACCTTGCCGGTTTCCTGGGCACCTTCGAGCAGCGACAGGTGCACATCCACCCGGTGGATCACGGCATAGGGGTTGCCGAAGCGCTTGCGGAAGTTTTCGTCGGTGGGGATCTTGCCGACCTGGTATTCGTCGATGGCGTCGTGCATCACCATGTAGTCGGTGAACACGGAACGGCTGCGGGCCTTGTCGCCCACGCCCAGCGCGTCGAAGGCGTGGAAGGCGTTGGGGCCGAGCTGGATGCCGGCGCCGATTTCACCGATTTCGGGGGCCTGCTCGAAAACCTTGACCTGAAAACCCTGGCGAACCAGGGCGAGGGCGGCGGCCAGACCACCGATGCCGCCACCGGCGACAAGAACAGGAAGCGAAGCGGAACTGGAAGTCATAGCGTCTCCTTATTGGTGTATATGCAGTGTCAATGAGGAGAACTATTTCGTAAATATATGCTATTGAATAGAGAGATTTCCAATTTTAGATAGAGGTGTGGCGTCGGGCATGCACAGCAGGGCTTCGCCCATGCGGATCGGGCTGCCGTCCTGACGCCCGGGGCACAGGGCAAAGCCCTTGGGAGCAAAGACGATGATCGTCGAGCCGTGTTCGAACCAGCCCATCTCCTGTCCCTTGGCAAAGTCGGCCTGCGCAGGAATCTCGTTCGGCCCCCGGTAGCGGATGTGCAGCAGCACATCCAGCCAGTGCAGGCGGATGCTGGCGACGAGGATGGCCGCCACCGGCACCAGGGTGATCGGCGCGCCGCCGTCGGCAAGGCGGGTACGGATCACGGCCCGTTCGTTCTTGCAGTAGAGCTTCTCGACGCGCTTGAGGGCGACCGGATTGACGTTCCAGGTGTCGCCGGAAATGTAAGTGACATGCTCGACGCGCAGGTTGGCCGGCGCATGGAAGCGGTGATACATGCTCGACTTGAGGCGCAGGGTGACGTAGCTGCCGTCCCGGTAGGTTTCTACCAGAGCAGGGTCGCCGAGCAGGTCGATGAGCGGGTAGGGCGCGCCCTTGGCTTGCAGCACATCGGTGCCGTCGATCTGCCCGCAGGCGCCGATGATGGCGTCGCAGGGGCTGCTGAGGACGGCCGGGTTGGTGTCGATGGGGCGGGCGCCGTCCTTCAGTTGGCGGGTGAAGCAGTCGTGCATGCTCTTGAAGCGGGTTTGCCTGGCTTCGGACAGATCCAGGTCGGCAAAGAGTCGCCAGACAGCGATGGAAAGTTTCGCCACGACGGGGTTTTCGATCTTGCTGAATCTGCCCATGAAGCGGGTCAGCAGGGCACGGGGAATCCGGTTGGTGAGGAGGAAGTTGAGGTCTTCCTGGTTGCTGATGCGGGCGACGAGGCTTTTGATTTTCATGGCTTTGTAACCGGGGTCGGTTAAATCAGTCATCTTTCAACTGTGGAGTGCTTGCGCGTGGAAGATGCATTGGTATTGGCCGGGCTCGGGGCGCTTGTGCTGCCCGCTCTGGTTGTGAAGGCGAAGCGTCGGCTTGAGCTGTCGAAGGGCAAGCATCCGTCCCTTGCCGGGCATTCGAAGATGTCCCGTCGGGTGGCAAAGTTGCTGCCTTTTTACGAATACGACGAGTACGGCTTCTTCCGTTCGGACGACGCACCGGAGGACGTGGCGGTGCGGCGCCGGGAGGGCTTTTTCCGCCTGGCATCGGCCTACCGGGAGCGCTTTGCCCAAAGCGCGGCACTGACCGCCGAGGCGGCCGAGGGTGTGTCGGACATGCAGTTCACCGGCGCCTACCGGGTGCCTTTCCAGTACAGCCGTTTCGTGCGCCAGCACCTCAAGGGCGGCTCCTTCCTGCAGGCGTCGTCCGGCGTGACGGTTACCGATCTGGATGGCAATGTCTTCTACGATCTGACCGGCTCCTACGGTGTCAATGTGTTCGGCTATGACTTCTACAAGGACTGCCTGGCCCGCGGCGCCGATCGGGTGAAGGATCTGGGCCCGGTGCTCGGCGCCTACCATCCGCTGCTGGCCAGCAACGTGCGGCGCCTGAAGGAAATCTCGGGGCTGGACGAGGTGTCCTTCCACATGTCGGGCACCGAGGCGGTGATGCAGGCCGTGCGCCTGGCCCGCTACCACACCGGCCGGACGCACCTGGTGCGCTTTTGCGGGGCGTATCACGGCTGGTGGGGCGACGTGCAGCCCGGTGTCGGCAACCCGGTGGCGGCCAATCAGACTTACACGCTGAAGGACATGCACGCCGATGCGCTGCGTGTGCTGCGCCGCCGCAAAGACATCGCCTGCGTGCTGGTCAATCCGCTGCAGGCGCTGCACCCGAATGGTGGTGCGCCGGGGGATTCGTCGCTGGTGGACAGCGCCCGCAAGGCAGCTTTCGACCGGGCCGCCTACACCGCCTGGCTGAAGGAACTGCGCGAGGTGTGCACCGAGCGCGGCATCGTGCTGATCTTCGATGAGGTTTTTGTCGGCTTCCGGCTGGCCCGCGGTGGTGCGCAGGAATACTTTGGCGTGCAGGCCGACATGGTCACTTACGGCAAGACCCTCGGCGGCGGCATGCCGGTGGGCGTGGTGTGCGGCAAGCGGGCGCTGATGAAGCGTTTTCGCGACGATCGGCCGGCGGACATCTGTTTTGCCCGCGGTACCTTCAATTCGCACCCCTACGTGATGGGGGCGATGGCCGAGTTTCTGGCGCGCATCGAGACGCCGGAAGTGCAGGCGCTGTATGCCGGACTGGAGGAAACCTGGAATGTCCGGGCGCAGCGCTTCAATGCCCGGCTGAAGGCCGAAGGCCTGCCGGTGCAGGTCGCCAACGTGTCGTCGATCTGGACGGTTTTTTACACGGAACCAAGTCGTTACAACTGGATTCTGCAGTATTACCTGAGGCTGGAAGGGCTGGCCTTGAGCTGGGTCGGCACCGGACGCTTCATCTTCAGTCTGAACTACTCGGATGCTGATTTCGACACGGTGCTGGAGCGCTTTGTGGCCGCGGCGAAGAAGATGGCGGCGGATGGCTGGTGGTGGACCGACGGGACGCTCAGCAACAAGGGCATCAAGCGCCGCATCCTGAAGGAGATGCTGATCCATCGTTTTCTGAAGTAAAGAAAACGCCCTTCCACCCCTCGCAGGATGGAAGGGCGTCGCGCCTTGATCAGGCGTGCTGGCGGGACACGATGCTGCGCAGCAGCAGGAGCGGGGCTTTGTGGTACAGCTTGATGTCGTGGTACGGGTCGGTGAGGATCTTGGTGAACCAGACGAGGCCGGTCTGCACGTCGCGCAGGAAGAACAGATGCACGGTGCGGAAGAGCAGGCCGCCAACGCCGAGGGCCAGCCACATCTTGCCCACGTGATCGATATAGCCGTCCATGTTGGTGTGGGCGTCGAAGAGGCCGAGCAGGGTCGGGTTGAGGTAGAGCGCGACCGGAATGAAGGCCCAGATGGACAGCAGCACGACCTTGCGTTTCAGGTTGTAGCCGACTTTCACCGCTTCCTTGTATTCGTTGGAAACCTGGTTTTCCTCGTCGAAGCCCAGCGGTTCGAAGAAGAAGTGGCCGGATTGGCGGGTCACCATCGATACCATCCAGCCGATCAGGGCCGCATTGACCGGATCGGAAAACATGAAGGCGTAAGCCGTCAGAAAACTGACCGCACTGATGAGGTGCAGAGTCTGATTGACCAGGCTGTGGTGATAGAAGCGGTGGTCGTCCCACCGCTGGGTTTCAAGTGCGCGCAGAAAGTCCTTCATTACGTCTCCCAAGTTTGGCAATCAAGCCTTCAAGGCAAGACTAAGAAGCGCGCGTTACCGGGCGGCTGCGGGAATGTTAAGGAACGGTGATCCCTTTGCGTCGCTCTGGTTTGCTGTTTTGTTCCTCGTCAAAATGTGAACTTCACCGGGTTGTCGGGATACGGGAGTGTGAATTCGATGAGGCGGGTCAATCAGGGGCGCTGGATTGCCGTGGTGGTGCTGGCCGTTGGCGGCGTGCTTGTTTCCAGCCATGGCGGAGCCGGGAAGTGGCTTGCGGGGCTTCTGCTGGCTAGTCTTGGCGTGCTGCTGGGGCGCATCCTGTGGTTGCGCTGGGCCGAGCGGAGCAGGGAAGCATTCGTGAAGGATTATCGTTTTCCTCCCGGTCTTGCGCGCAAGCTGCGGGACACCTATCCGCATTTGAGCGAGGGGCAGGCGGAGATGGTGCTGCGCGAGCTGCGCAACTTCTTTCATGTGGCGAGGGCGGCCCGGGGGCAGATGGTGTCGATGCCCAGCCAGGCCGTCGATGTGGCCTGGCATGAGTTCATCCTGTTCACCCGCGGTTATCGACTGTTCTGCCGGCAGGCCTTGGGACGCTTTCTTGATCACACCCCGGCCGAGCACATGCAGTCACCCCAGTCGGCGCAGGTCGGCTTGCGCAGGACCTGGTTGCAGGCCTGTCGCCTCGAGGGGATCGATCCCCGCAAGCCGGAACGCTTGCCGATGCTGTTTGCCCTCGACGGTCTGCTCCAGATTCCGGATGGATTCCGTTACGCCTTGAATTGCATGGGGCCGGACGGAACGGGGACGACGGATGCCTATTGTGCCAGCCATATCGGTTGCGGCGGAGGTGATGGTGGTTGCGGTGGTGGTGACGTGGACGGTAGTGGTGGAGATGGATGCGGTGGAGGAGGCTGCGGCGGCGGAGATTGATCGCCGCCGCTCAATGGTCAAGGCGAGGCTATGCCGGGGCCAGCAGTTGCACGAACCAGAAGCCGAGGACGACAGCAAGAATCAGGGCTGCCAGCGCACCGTGATTGCGCTTGATCAGATCCGGTCCCCGGCCGGGCAGGCGTCCGCTGAACATGCGGGCGGCCAGGTTTTGCCGACGCAGCAGGCTGCTGGTAACAATCAGCAGCAGGTGCCCCAGCACCATGACAAGCATGCCATCGCTGCTCAGTTCATGCAGCTCCTCCAGCCAGTCTCCGCCGAGTTCCTCGTAGACGGCGTAACCGCTGATGCTGGCAATGAGCGCAAAGCCGAGGATCAGGATGGCGAACAGGGTGTTCAGCAGGTTCTGCGCTGCGCTGGGATTCGGTTTGCCGCTGCGAAGGCTGCGCAGGAAGTCCGGTGTGCCACGGAGTTTTGCCGCCCATGCCGACAGCCGGGTGTGACGCGGCCCGATCAGGCCCCAGAGTACGCGATGGACCACCAGACCGAGGATGGTGTAGCCGAGGCTCACGTGCAGGAGGCGCCAGCGTTCGCTGTCGCCGCTTAGATAGGCGCCGATGAAGCTGAGGGCCAGCAGCCAGTGCACGACCCGGGTCGGAGCGTCCACCACCCGCCGGCTGGCCGGGATGGCGGGGCTGCGTTCAGCGCGGGATGCGGATGCGGTGTTCATTGAAATCACCTTTCTCGGCCTGGGGGTGGCAGGCCGAGCAGTTCGCTGCGCTCTTGATGGCAGGGCGCGCCCATGTCGCGGCCGGCACTTCGTCGTGCTTCTTGATGAACCAGCGGGTGCGGGTGATGCGGTCTTCGGGCGGTGCTTCGCGGACGCGTTTATAGGTGCCGGCGTGGCTGCCCAGCCAGTCGCTCACGGCGGCGGCCGTTGCGGCGTCGAGGGAGGCATCCGAGCCGAAATGGGTGGGCAGGGTGTGCATCAGGCGGCGCCAGGATTCGGCGGTGAGGTAGGCTGGTGGATAGGCCATGTGGCAGGCCGCACATTCTTGCTGATAGGCCGGCAGCAGAGGAACCTGGCGGGTTTGCTGCTCACCGTCGGCCCAGGCAGCGATGCCCATGCCAAGACCTGCCAGCAGGCCGAGCAGGTGAAGCAGAGCCACTACCGGGCGGGAAGAGGGATGAGAAATGTTTGGCAATGGGGCTCTCCTTGGTCAGGGCCGGTGGGCGGGATCAGGGCTTGAGGCTGAGCAGCCAGGCCAGCACGTCGGCCTTTTCGGCGGCCGTGCATTCCCGCGTCAGTACGTCCTTGCAGTTGCGGCGGAACCATTTTTCGACTTTGGCCGGATCGGTAAAGCGTTCCGGATTGACGGCCGGGGCCAGGGCCGTGATGGGCTTGCCGGTCGAGGCGTGTTTGCCGCCTCCGGTTGGAACCGCCCCGTGACAGGAACTGCAGCTCCAGTCGCCGCCATGTGTGCCGGTAAAGAATTGCTGACCGCGCGTGGCCGAAGACGGTGCCTGAGCCTGCCCGCTGTAGCCAGCGAGCAGTTCGGTCGGGGCTGCCGCGTGAACGACTGCGGCGAGGCTGGTGCTGGCAACAAACAGTGTCGTCGGCAGGTGCTTGAACAGGGACTTGCGTGTCATGGCGTCTCCTCGATGAGGATCTTCATCCTCGGCGCCATTCCTTAATTCAGCCTTAACCACAAACGCAGTGGCGTTGGTTGCTGTGGTGGATGCAGAAGAGCCCGGAGCGGGCGGCCTGGTGATGGCCGCCCGCTCCGGGCTCTTCTGTGTACCGGAAACGCTTACAGGAAACGGTCGAGCATCTTCTTGCTGTGGCTGTCCAGCGCGTAGCGGTCGCGGATCAGGAAGTGGATACCGCGGCTGTCGGCAATGAGCAGTGCCGGGGAGGTGAGGCGACGAATGTCTTCTTCGCCCTTGAGCACCATGGTGGTCGGGCCGCGGTCTGTTTCGAGGTCCCAGGTGCTGGGGGTGGCGAAGCTGGAAACACTGTTGATGCGCTGGATCACCGGCATGAATTCCCGGTTGGCCATTTCTTCTTCAAGCAGCTTGCGCGGCTCCGGTGCCAGGTCGGACAGGCGCGCGACCCAGGCCACTTCCGCGCCTTCGGCATTGATCAGTCCGATGTTCTCGGTGGGCGCGGCGATGGGGAAAGCGCGCACTGGCGTGATGGCGTGGCCCTTGCCGTCGGCGTCGGTGAGCAGCAGCTGACCGAAGGCGTTACGTTCCAGATGGATGTTCTGCGTGGACATGGGGTGACCTTCAGACGGGTGCGTGTTCGCGGTGGAACGGGACGCGGGGCTTTTCGGCGGCGATGGCGCCATCGTCGAGCTTGCGGGTCTGGGCTTCGTACAGGCGGAAGTAGGCGCCCTGTTTCTCCATCAGCGCGTCGTGGTTGCCGATTTCGACGATCTGGCCGCGATCCAGCACCACCAGCCGGTCGGCCTTGCGCAGCGTGGACAGGCGGTGGGCGATGGCGATGGTGGTGCGGCCGCGGATCAGGTTTTCGAGGGCGGCCTGGATTTCCATTTCGGTCTCGGTATCCACCGCGGAGGTGGCCTCGTCGAGAATCAGGATGCGCGGGTCGATGAGCAGCGCGCGGGCGATGGAGATGCGCTGGCGCTCGCCGCCAGACAGGGCCTGGCCGCGCTCGCCGACCAGCGAGTCGTAGCCCTGCGGCAGGCGCAGGATGA
>ERZ724525.1792-NODE-1792-length-12515-cov-4.512921_pt1 | contig 12515 bp, 13 predicted proteins | sample MGYA00376058_ERZ724525 | MGnify/ENA primary metagenome ERZ724525 (study PRJEB28724, sample SAMN07190888) | wastewater metagenome | isolation source: influent of sewage treatment plant in Hong Hong | place: USA: Christiansburg, Virginia | collected 2016-03-01 ... | reverse complement strand
TCGAGCAAAGGACGCAGAGTGGTGGTCATCAGGGCGACATCCATCCCTTTGTCGATGTACATGTCTGCACCGGCCTCCAGGCATTTTTCTTCAATGTCATCGCTGTCGATGCCAGAGATGACGGCCAAAGGCGTATCGGGATAGAGTTTGCGGGCACGCTCAACCGTTGCAACCCCTTTGGTGTCGGGCAGATTCAGATCCAAGCAGATCAGTATAGGAGCGCCGTGCAGTTGCACCGCAGACTCCAGTTCACCCAAGGTTGACATTTCGGCCACATTGACACCGGCGCGCATGCGCCGAAACATCATGGTCATGCCTTCGCGTATCAGCGGATGATCTTCGATCACATAAATGGTCATAGTGGCCTTGGTAGTGGTGTGACAGCAAACTTAGGACTTAAGCATAGCCTGCGAATCCACCCTTGAGGAGTCAATCAGCCTTGTGTGGCCTTGTACAGCACCTCTAACGCAGCACGGATTTGCTCTGGCGCAACTTCCGGCAGGTTTTGGAGCTGGGCGGCGAGTTCGTCTAAGGCCGCCACGTCACCGGTTTGCAGACGGGCGATGGCCTTGCCTGCATCACGCGGTGCGGTGTAGCCGATGCTTTGCAGCAGCAGCGTGCCGTCGGCGGCAACCATCTTGAAGTAGAACAAGCCGTCTTTTTCGCGGTATTGCTTGAATGTGGGTGGTGCGGGCGGCTCAGCTTGCGCGGCGGCTTGGGGCTGCGCTAAACCTTGCATGGCGCGCAAGCCCACGGCAGCACGCAGCTCGGCCATGAAGGGTGCGGCCAATGTGCGTGCTTTGGCGGCACCGGCCAGCAAGATGGCTTCGATTTGTGCTGGGTTGGCCATCAACTCGTCGTAGCGGGCGCGCATCGGGGCCACGGTGCGGCTGATGCACTCGTACAGGCGCTGCTTGGCCTCGCCCCAAGCGATGCCGTCGGCGTAGGCTTGTCGCAGTGCCTCAATCTCGTCGGCGCTGGCAAAGGCTTGGTAGATCTGGAACAGCGCGGAGCCTTCGACCTCTTTGGGTTCGCCGGGCAAGCGCGAGTCGGTGACGATGCTGGCAATGGCTTTTTTGAGCTGCTCGGGCGGTGCAAACAGCGGAATGGTGTTGTCGTAGCTCTTGCTCATCTTGCGGCCATCCAAGCCGGGCAAGGTGGCCACGCTGGCTTCAATGGCGGCTTCGGGCAGCACAAAGTGCTCGCCGTAGCGGTGGTTGAAGCTGCCCGCAATGTCGCGCGCCATTTCAATGTGCTGGATTTGGTCGCGTCCCACCGGAATGCTGTGCGCTTTGAACATCAAGATGTCTGCCGCCATCAGCACCGGGTACATGAACAGGCCCGCTGTCACATCGGTGTCGGCATCGACTTCAGCGGCGGTGTTTTTGTCTACGGCGGCTTTGTAGGCGTGGGCGCGGTTGAGCATGCCTTTGCCGCTGACGCAGGTCAGCAGCCACATCAGCTCGGTGATTTCGGGGATGTCGCTTTGGCGATAGAAGTACACGCGCTCGGGATCCAGTCCAGCGGCGAGCCAAGTGGCGGCAATTTCCAGGCTGGAGCGCTGAATGCGCGCCGGGTCTTCGCACTTGATCAGGGCGTGGTAGTCGGCCAGAAAGTAAAAACTTTCGGTGCCGGGTTGCAAGCTGGCCGTGATGGCGGGGCGGATGGCTCCGGCGTAATTGCCCAAGTGAGGGGTGCCGGTGGTGGTGATGCCGGTGAGGACGCGCAAGGGTTGCATGGAGGTAAAAAAATTCAGAGCAAGTAAGTCAAAGGCGTGAGCAACCAGTGCAGCACGCTGCTGGTCAGGGCCATAAGGGGCTGCATCCACAGCGCGCTGACCACGCCGGTGGTGACAAGTGCCATCACGATAAAGAAGCCCCAAGGCTCAATCCGCGACACCAGCACAGCTTGCCGCCACGGCAGCAGGCCGACCAAGATGCGCCCGCCATCCAGCGGCGGCAGCGGAAACAGGTTGAAGGCGAACATCACGAGGTTGGTCAAAATGCCGCCTTGGCACATTTTGATGAAGAAGGGCTCTTGCACACCAGCAGCGGTCAGCAGGTAAAACAGCGCGCCCCACAAAAAAGCCTGCACAAAATTGGCCCCCGGCCCGGCCAGCGCGACCCAGATCATGTCGCGCTTGGGGTTGCGCAGATGGCTGAAGTTGACCGGCACCGGCTTGGCGTAGCCAAACAACAGCGCGCCGCCCGTTGCAAAGTACAGCAGCAGCGGCATGACGATGGTGCCCAGCGGGTCGATGTGCGCGATGGGGTTGAGGGTGATGCGGCCTTGCGCATAGGCGGTGTTGTCGCCAAAGTAGCGGGCTGCGTAGCCGTGCGCCGCTTCGTGCACCGTGATGGCAAACAGCACGGGTAGGGCGTAAATCAAAACGGTTTGGATCAGATCATTCAAGATGGTGGGGTCTCAAAACGAGGGATAGTCACAGGCCGAGCAGCGCTGGGTCGCCCCGGCCTTGGCGCAGCAGCACGGGTTCGCCGCTGGTCAAGTCCACCACGGTGGTGGGTTCGGAGGCGCAAGCCCCAGCATCAATCACAGCGGCCAAGTCGTGCTCGAAGCGGTCACGAATGGCTTGCGGGTCGTTCATGGATTCGATTTCGCCGGGCGGGATCAAGGTGGTGGCCAGCAGCGGCGCACCGTGCAGGGTCAGCAGCTCTTGCAAGGTGACGTGATCGGGCACGCGCAAGCCTATGGTTTTGCGCTGCGGGTGGCTGACGCGGCGCGGCACTTCTTTGGTGGCTTCCAGCACAAAGGTGTACGCGCCGGGCGTGGCTTGCTTGATGAGGCGAAATTGCTTGTTGTCCACCTTGGCGTAGCTGGCCAGCTCGCTCAAATCGCGGCACAGCAAGGTGAGCTGGTGCTTGTCGTCCATGCCTCGGATGCGGCGCAACTGGTCGGCGGCGGCTTTGTCGTCAAGATGGCAGGCGAGGGCGTAGCTGGAGTCGGTGGGTACGGCGACGATGCCGCCCTTGGCCAGCAAGGCCACCGCTTGTTTGAGCAGACGCGGCTGCGGGTTGTCGGGGTGAACGCTGAAGTACTGGGCCATGCCGGGAGTTTAAGCCGCCGGGGCGAGTTGCTGTAGTCTCCGGCGCTCATGCAGCGTGGCCCACGCACCTCCAGCACCACACAGCGCCACCAGCACCATGCCCAGCACCGACCAGTGGTCAGGTACGTGTGCAAACACCAACCAGCCGCCCAGCATCGCAAAGCCGATTTGCGCGTAGAGATAAGGTGTGAGTGTGGCCGCAGGCGCACGCGCATAAGCCAGGATCAACAAGAAATGCCCGACGGAGCCGGTTACGCCCATCAGCACCATGCCCGCCCACAGCCACCCAGAGGTCACGGGTGCCCACACGAAAGGCAGTATCACGCTGCTGAGCAAGGTGCCGATCCAGCCGGTGTAGAAGTGCATGGTCAGCGGCGCTTCAGTGCGCGCCATTTTGCTGGTCAAAATCTGAAAACTGGCATTGGTCGCGACCAAGCCCAGCGGCAGCAGCATTGTCCAACTGAAGGCTTCGCTGCCGGGGCGGATGATGATCAGCGTGCCGATAAAGCCGCCACCCACCAGCGCCCAGCGCAGCGGCGAGACGCGCTCGCCCAGCGAGGTTGCCGCCAGCAGCGTGATGATCAGCGGCGTGATCATGACGATGGCCGTGAACTCGCCCACTGGCATGTATTTCAGGCTGAAGAACGCCAACAAACTGGTCAAAAACAGCAGTATGCCGCGCAGGAATTGGAGCTTGGGTTGCTCGGTGCGCAGCACACTGCGCCCCATGTACGGCAGCACCACCAGCGTGGTGGCCACCGCTTGAAACACGTAGCGAAACCACAGCGCCATCAGCACCGGGACGCTCAGACTGACGTACTTGGTGGTGGTGTCTAGCGTGGCAAAACAGGCCACCGCCGCGATCACAAAGCCAATAGCGACCAGCGTGTGAGGTGGGCGCTGTGTCACTGGATGCGGTGGGTCAGCAGCGTCCACACCGGGGTTAAATTGCCGGTCAGCAGCGGGAGCTTGCCCAAATCAGTGTGACTCTCGTCCGGGCTGTGGAAGTCGCTGCCGCGTGAGGCGGCCAGATCAAATTCGCGGGCCGTGTCGGCGTAGCGCAGCGCTTCTTGGGCGGAATGGCTGCCGGTGACCACGTCCACGCGTTGGCCACCGTGGGCTTTGAATTCGCTGAACAGCGCGTACTCTTCATTGGGCGTGAAGTCGTAGCGGGCCGGATGGGCAATCACCGCCACGCCGCCAGCTTGGGTGATCCAGCCGACCGCATCGCCCAATTTGGCCCAGCGGTGCGGCACGTAACCGGGCTTGCCTTCGGTCAGGTACTTGCGAAACACCTCGTAAGTGTCTTTGCAGACACCGCTTTCCACCAAGAACCGCGCAAAGTGGGTGCGTGAGATCAGCGCCGGGTTGCCTGCAAATTTCAATGCACCTTCGTAGGCCCCGGTGATGCCGACTTGCGCCAGCCCTTGTGCCATTTCTTGGGCTCGACCGCCGCGACCGCCGCGTGTTTGCGCCAAGCCTGCTTGAATGGCGGCGTTGTCTGCATCAAACCCCAGGCCGACGATGTGTACCGTTTGCCCGGCAAAGGTGACGGAGATTTCGGCCCCGGTCAAAAACTTGAGCCCTTCTGCGGCGGCTGCGGCGCGGGCGCGGGCCAAACCGCCAATTTCATCGTGATCGGTGAGCGCCCATAACTCGACCCCGTTGGCCCGCGCTCGGGCAGCCAGCGCCTCGGGAGTCAAAGTGCCGTCGGAGACGACGGAGTGGCAGTGCAGGTCAGCGTTGAGTAGGGTGGTCACAGGTGAATTTTAGGGTTTAAGTCGGAGTCCCGCTTGGCAGCAGGGTGGGGGAGAGCGTCGATAATTGAGGGTATGAAATCCCGTCCCCAATCCACCGGAGTCAGCGCATGGCTTTGATGATCACCGATGAGTGCATCAACTGCGATGTGTGCGAGCCCGAGTGCCCGAATCAGGCCATTTACCTTGGCCCGGAAATTTACGAAATCGACCCTCACAAGTGCACCGAATGCGTGGGTCACTTTGATGAGCCGCAGTGCGTGCAGGTGTGCCCGGTGTCGTGCATCCCGCTGCACCCCGGCCACATCGAAGACAAAGAAACGCTGATGCAAAAGTACCGGCGTTTGCAAGCTGCCAGCGCCTGAGCGGCGCTTGGAGCTTCACTTTTCAGCAGATTCGCCAGCCTTGACCGCCGGGTTGGTGCCGCCTTCGGGGCGCGGTGGCTTGGGGCGAGGTGGTTTCGCGGTGTGAATGAGCAAGGTGGCTTTTTCCATGTCGCCAACCAACAAAGCGGGCACAGCGGTCAAGGCCCGGTCGATGCAAGTTTCGATGGCAACGCGGTCATCGGGCGATGGTTTTTTCAGCACCCAGTTCACCACTTCAGCTTTCACGCCCGGATGGCCCACGCCCAAGCGCAGCCGCCAATAATCCGCCGAACCCAGTTGCGCGTGGATGTCGCGCAAGCCGTTGTGTCCGGCATGGCTGCCGCCCAGTTTGAGCTTGACTTGGCCGGGTACCACGTCCAGCTCGTCATGCGCGACCAAGATCTCGGACGGCTGAATTTTGAAGAACTTGGCCAATGTGGCCACGGACTTGCCCGACAAGTTCATGAAAGTCTGCGGTTGCAGCAGCCACACGGTTTGCCCTTGCACGGTGGTGCGTGCCACGCGCGCGTGGTAAGCCTTGTCTGGCACCAGCGTCACTTTGAGCTCGTGCGCTAAGGCATCGATCCACCAAAAACCGGCGTTGTGGCGCGTGGCTTCGTATTCAGAGCCGGGATTGCCCAGGCCGACAAAAAGTTTGATCATGGTGCGAAATTATCCGGTCTGAAAAGCACAACGGCCCACCGAAGTGGGCCGTTGCGTCACAGGGATGAAACCTGTTTACTTCTTGCCTTTGCCCTTGCCCTTGGCAGGAGCGGCAGCAGCGACCGGAGCCACCACTTCTTCAACCACGGTCACCACCGACACCAGAACCGGGTTCGGCTTGCCGTGCACCACAGCCTTGACACCCTTGGGCAAAGCGATGTCGTTCAAGTGCAGGGAAACACCCTTCTTCAGGCCAGTCAGGTCGACGGCGATGAATTCAGGCAGATCGCCAGGCAGGCAGGTCACGCGCAGTTCGCTGACCACGTGGTTGATCATGCACTTGTCTTGCTTGACAGCCGAAGACTCTTCTTCGCCGCTGTAGTGCAAAGGCACCTTCATGCTCAAACGTGTCGTGGCATCCACGCGCTGGAAGTCAGCGTGCAGCACCAGTTGACGGAACGGGTGCATTTGCAGATTGCGCAGCAGCACTTTGGTGACTTCACCGTTGAATTCCATTTCCAAGATCGAAGCGTGGAAAGCTTCTTTCTTGATGGCGTGCCACAGCGAGTTGTGGTCGAGTTCGACCACTTGGGGTTCTTGACCAGCGCCACCGTAGACGATAGCGGGGGTACGACCTGTATTGCGGAGACGGCGGCTCGCACCCGTGCCCTGCTTGGAACGCTCAAAAGCGACAAATTTCATGATTCACTCCGAAAAAGAGTCCACCGCGACCAGTGTGACTCCAACTAAAAAGGCCCGGTGTCGCACAGCGCGACTCGGGCCTGCTTTTTGACTCGATCAGAACTGACTGTTTTGATCCGAGAACAAACTCATCACCGACTCGCCTGTGGAAATGCGCTGAATGGTTTCGGCAATCAGCGGAGCCACGGAGAGTTGGCGGATTTTGGGGCACTTGGAACCTGCATCACTCAAAGGAATGGTGTTGGTGACCACCACTTCGTCCAGTGCCGAGCCTTGGGTAATGCGCTCAATGGCCGGGCCGGAGAAGATGGAGTGCGTGCAGTAGGCGTAGACCTTCTTGGCACCGCGTGCTTTCAGCACTTCAGCGGCTTTGACCAAGGTGCCTGCGGTGTCGATCATGTCGTCCATGATGACGCAATTGCGGCCTTCGATTTCACCGATCACGTGCATCACTTCCGACACGTTGGCCTTGGGGCGACGCTTGTCGATGATGGCCAAATCACAACCGAGTTGCTTGGCCAGCGCACGGGCGCGCACCACGCCACCCACGTCGGGCGACACCACAATCAGGTCTTCGTAGTTCTTTTGGCGCAGATCACCCAACAACACCGGCGAGGCGTAGATGTTGTCCACCGGGATGTCGAAGAAGCCTTGAATTTGGTCAGCGTGCAAATCCATGGTCAGCACGCGGGCCACGCCCACGGCTTGCAGCATGTTGGCCACCACCTTGGCGGTGATCGGCACACGGCTGGAGCGCGGACGGCGGTCTTGGCGGGCGTAACCGAAGTAGGGAATCACGGCGCTGATGCGCTCGGCCGAAGCGCGCTTGAGCGCGTCAACCATGATCAGCAATTCCATCAAGTTTTCGTTGGTGGGCGCGCAGGTGGATTGCACCACGAACACATCGCGAGCACGAACGTTTTGCTTGATTTCGACGGTGACTTCGCCGTCAGAGAATCGACCCACATCGGCAGCACCGAGCGTGGTGCCGAGGTTTTTGGCGATTTCGGAGGCGAGGGCCGGATTGGCATTGCCGGTGAAAACCATGAAGTCGGGTTGGTTGGCTTGCATGAGCATCCCAGCGATCTAAAATGTTGGTCTTGATGTGCGACGCGTGCCCTATGTGGGCACTTTGATGTATTTGGCAGGGGAAGAAGGATTCGAACCTTCGCATGTCGGAATCAAAATCCGATGCCTTAACCAACTTGGCGACTCCCCTACACCGGTCAACAGCCGTAAGCTGCCAACTCTTAACTGTCGCTGATTGCCCAGCCCTGCAAGGGGTGAACAATCAAATTTTTGCATTCTTGAATTAACCACGCTTTTGGCGCGTCGCTGATTCTAACCTCATTTACCAGAGGCGCGAACACCGCACTGCCTGAACCTGTCATTCGACCTGTAAGGTCAGCCGAATCTAGCCACTTGAGTGCTTGATCGACTTGAGGGCATTGCCTCATCGCGACGGGCTGCAAGTCGTTACAGCCGAAGCTGTATGGGTACGCTGCAAAGTCTGCAATTGTAGCGGTATTTGTGTCGCGTTTCAAATCTGGCGTTGAAAAAATTGTTTTGGTGTCGAGGCCAGCTTCGGGTTTGATCACCAAGAACCGTGCGGAGGGCAAATCCAAAGCGGTCATTTGTTCGCCGATGCCTTCGACCCAAGCGTTGCGGCCAAACAGGAAGAAGGGTACATCTGCGCCCAATTGCAAGCCGATACGTGACAGTTGCTGCACGCTGAGTTTCAAATTCCACAAACGGTTCAGTGCCAACAGACAACTTGCAGCATCTGACGAGCCGCCACCCATGCCCGCTTGGGCGGGAATGCGCTTTTCCACGCTGATGTGCGCGCCCAGCGGGCACGCTGTAGCGCTTTGCAGGGCACGTGCAGCGCGGGTGATCAAATCATCAGCGGGCAAAGCGTGGGTCAGGTCGGTGCGAGTGATTTGGCCGTCACTGCGGCATTCAAAGTGCAGCGTGTCACACCAGTCGATCAGCATGAAGGCCGATTGCAGCAGGTGGTAGCCATCGGCGCGGCGGCCTGTGATGTGCAAAAACAAATTGAGTTTGGCCGGAGCGGGCACGTCGTACAGAGACTTCATGGGCGCGATTATCCGTATCTCGTCGGCGGGAGCGGCAGCGCGTGCCGGTTTAGCGTTCCAAAATCAACCGCAAATCGGCGCTGGGTGCTGGGTTGTGGCGTTGGGCGCTGAGGCGACCTTCGGGCAGGCGCGACAGGTCGGCTTGCCAGCCTGCTGCCGGGGTTGCTTGTCCTTGCAGCCAATCAAACAAAGCGGCCACGGGGAGGGCGGTGCCCGTCAGGGTTTGGGTGAGCGCATCCAGCGACGCAAAGGTTTGGACGCTGCCGCTGTGCAGTTCGGCGTGTGATGGGTTCCATGTGATGCGTGCCAAAGTGCCACCCAGCGGGCCGTAGAGCATCAATTCACCCGCGCTGGCGTTGCCTTGCAAGTCAAATTCAGCGCTGAAAGACTGCGCGGGTTCGCTGACCACCGTCAGGCTCAGGCGGCCAGCCCAACGGGTGCTGGTGGTGGAGCGCGGTGGCCGCGTGGCGCAGCCGCTCAACCAGCCGCCCACGCCGAGGCTGCTGACCACCAACCAAGCACGTCGTTTCACAGCTTGACGTGCAGCCGCTTCAAAGTTTCGCGCAGCACAGCGTTGTTGGGGTCAAGGCGCAGGCTGGCTTTCCAGATTTCTTGCGCACTGTCGCGCTGGTTCATTTGCCACAGGGCTTCGCCCAAGTGCGCGGCGATTTCAGGATCAGGCTGCGCTTGGAAGGCGGAGCGCAGCAGGCGCACGGCTTCGGCGTAATTGCCGCTGCGAAACTCAACCCAGCCCATGCTGTCTTGAATCATGGGGTCTTGCGGGGCTTGCTTCAGTGCTTTTTCGACCAATTGCCGTGCTTCGTCCAAGCGCAGATTGCGATCGGCCAGCGAGTAACCCAGCGCGTTGTAGGCGTGGTAGTAGTCCGGCTTGAGCGCAATGACTTGGCGCAGCAAGCGCTCCATCGTGGCGACTTGATCAAGCTTTTCAGCCAGCAGCGCCTGCTCGTACAGCATGTCGGTGTCGTTAGGTTCGCGTGACAGCCACGTGCTCAGCAGGTCAAAGGCGGCGCGGTACTGCTGCTGTTCACGCAGCAATTGCGCTTCGGCCAGCAATTTCAGGCGCGCATCAGCCGGGGTTTGTTCTGGGTAGGACTGAATCAAGGCTTGGGCTTGTTCCATTTTTCCTTGCTTGGCCAGCAGCGTGGCGCGGCGGCTGAGCAAGCCCAAACTGTCGTCGGTGGCTTCAACTTGATCGAGCAAGCGGCTGGCTTCGGCCAAGTTGCCGTTCTTTTCGGCGATTTGTGACAGCGTCAACAAGGCTTGATTTTTGCCACGGCGGTGTGTTTCGCTGGTCGTGTTGGCGTTCAGTGCCAAGTAGCGTTGCAGGGCAACCGTGGCCGTTTGGGGCTGGTTGGTCTGCATCAGCGACAGGCCGTAGATCAGCCAACCGGGAGCGTAGTCGGGCTGTGTGCGAGTCAATTGCTGCAAGTGCGCCTGCGCATCGGCCAAGCGGCGTGTTTCCAGCAAGGTGCGGGCGTAGGCCATGCTGACATCAGGTTCTGCATCGGCTTGGGCCAGGTAGCGAAGCACTATCGCTTCGGCCTGCGGTTGCTCGGGGCGCATCAATTCCAGCGCCAGCAGCACCGGGCCTGCGGTGCGCGGGCTGAAGCTTTGCGCGCGTTCTATGGCTTCCAATGTGCTTTGGGGCTGATTGGCCATCAGGCGCATCCGGCCCACAGTTGTCCAAGCGGCGGCGGCGGTGGTGGTGTCGGTCAAGTAAGGGGCGAGCACGCGCTCCACCACTTGGTCGGCCAGCACTTTGTCTGACACCCGCGTCAGTCCAAACGGAATGCCGGTGATGGCATTGGCGCGTTCGGCAGCCGGGGTGGCGGCCAGTTCAGAGGCCAGCAAGTCGCCAATTTCGCCGACGCGGTTGAGCGCGATCAAAATTTGCAGCGTGATTTGGATGGCCGGGCGCGAGGTCGGTTGAGCTTGCCGCCAAGCGCGTGCGGCTTGCAAAGCGGCATCACCCGCACGGGTTTGCAGGGCTAAATCGACAGCGCGTTGGTACAGCCCCGCGTCGTTGGTTTTGCGCGCTGCGTCCAGCAGCAGGCCGTAGCCGGTGGCGGGATCGCCGTTTTGCAGGCTGAGTTCGCTCAGCAGCAGTTCATAAAACAGCGGTGCGTCCAAGGCTGAGTTGACCAGTTCGGTTGGTGCTTCTGGTGTGACCGTGGCTGATGGAGTGTCCGTCGCGGGCGTGGACGGTGTTTGTGCCAATCCCGCCAAAGGCAGGGCCAGCAAGGCGGCAAGGCAGAGTGCGAGCTTCATCGGCTCATAATAATCCAAGCCCGTTCACCTCACTCCTTGGTTGCCTCCTCATGCCTGAATTACCCGAAGTTGAAGTCACACGCCGCAGTTTTGCCGAGCGTATTGCCGGGGGCTGGATTGAATCTGTGCGCTTAGGCAAGCCGCTGCGTTGGCCGCTGGGTGCCGATCCCAACGGGCTGCTGGGGTTGACGCTGCAAGCCGTGCGGCGGCGCGGTAAGTACCTGTTGCTGGACTTGAGTGATGGACGTTTGCTGCTGCTGCACCTGGGCATGTCTGGCAGCCTGATCTACACCCCGCAGACTCGGCACCCCAACGCAGCGGGGCCGCACGACCACTTTGATTTGTGTACCAGCCAAGGCAGTCTGCGCTTGCACGACCCGCGTCGCTTTGGTGCGGCGGTGCTCACCGAGGGCGAAACTTCGCCGCAAGCCATCAAATTGCTCGGGAAATTGGGGGTGGAGCCGTTGTCTGACAGCTTTACCGCCCTTGATTTTTACGACCGGTTACAACGGCGTCGCGTGGCCATCAAACAAGTCTTGTTGGCCGGGGATATCGTGGTGGGTGTTGGTAACATCTACGCTTCTGAAGCGCTTTACATAGCGGGGATTAACCCCGTGGTGCGAGCCTCAGATCTCAGCTTGGCGCAAGCGCGGCGGTTGCATCGGGCGGTGCGGGACGTGTTGACTCGGGCCATCTCCAAGGGTGGCAGCACTTTGCGTGATTTCGCCAGTGCTGATGGGCAGGCCGGGCATTTCCAGTTGGAAGCCAAAGTTTATGGCCGCGCCGGGCAGCCTTGTGTGCAATGTGGCACCCCGATTGAGCTTCTGCGGCAGGGGCAAAGATCGAGCTACTACTGCGCGGTGTGCCAAGCAGTTTGAGTGCGACAGCACAAGCGCGTGATGCGGCTTGGGCCAGTGTTATATTGATTCATCCTTGGAGGAACGGTGGCTACTTCATTCAATCAGCAGTTTGATCAGCATGGTGCTTGGCGCCGGGAATTTACCCTGCGCCTGAAGTTGCTGGGCGATTGGATGCGGGACAACGAATTGCTTGATGCCGCCCTTGAAGAGCGGCTGCATTGCCTAGAGGTGCAAGTGCGCGCTGACAAGGTGATGGTGGCTTTTGTGGCTGAGTTCTCACGCGGCAAATCTGAGCTGATCAACTCCATCTTCTTCGCCGGTTATGGCCGACGCATCATGCCCGCCAGCGCTGGTCGCACCACCATGTGCCCGACCGAGTTGGGCTACGACGCCAGCGTGCCGCCGTGCCTGCGCTTGCTGCCCATTGAAAGCCGCTTGCAGCCCCAGTCCCTGATGGAATGGCGCATGGTGCCCGAAAAGTGGACGCGCATCGATCTGGATGTGAACAATGCCGAGCAACTGGCCGGCGCACTGGAAAAAGTTTCTGAAACGCTGCGCGTCTCGCAAGACCAAGCCAAAGCGCTGGGTTTTTGGCACGAAGACACTCCTGCCGACAACCCTCCGCTGGATGCCAGCGGCATGGTCGAAGTGCCCAAGTGGCGCCACGCCCTGATCAACATGGCGCACCCGCTGCTCAAACAAGGTTTGGTGGTGCTCGA
>ERZ724525.1791-NODE-1791-length-12520-cov-6.275812_pt1 | contig 12520 bp, 10 predicted proteins | sample MGYA00376058_ERZ724525 | MGnify/ENA primary metagenome ERZ724525 (study PRJEB28724, sample SAMN07190888) | wastewater metagenome | isolation source: influent of sewage treatment plant in Hong Hong | place: USA: Christiansburg, Virginia | collected 2016-03-01 ... | reverse complement strand
CTCCTGGTAGAGGATGATGAAAACCTCGCCTATATGGAGAAAAGTTGCTTCGAAGATATCATCGGAGGATATGAGGTGAAAACTGCCGTAAACGGCAAGGAAGGACTGAAAGTGTGGCAAGACTTTCAGCCCGATGTTATCGTATCTGATATCGACATGCCCATCATGGACGGAATAGAAATGGTGAAGAAAATACGCGAGGTTGACGGAAAAACCATAATTCTGTTTACCACCGGACTCACCTCGCCGAAAGACCTGAAGGCAGGTTATGCCGCCGGGGCCAACAACTATGTGAAGAAGCCGTTTATTCCGGAAGAGCTTGATGCTCATATACATAGCCTGCTTCAGCTGAAAGCCGGAGCCCGCAGCGAAAACGCCAGCAACCAGATAAAACTGGGTAAATACATTCTAGATGCCGACCATGCTACTCTGAAAGATACGCAGGATGGTAAACAGAAAATGCTCACCGCACGAGAGGCAAAGATTCTGGAACTGCTGGCAGTAAACAAAAACGAGGTGGTGCGCCGCGAAGCCGTGTTGAGCCGCTTCTGGGGCGTGGAAGACAAAGACTATTTTGCTTCCAGAAGTTTGGATGTATTCATCAAGAAAATCCGCACAGCGCTGGAAGACGAACCGGGCGTAGAACTGAAAACCATCAGAGGTGTGGGATTCAAACTCATCGCAGAATAGACATCCCCCCTCATAACATCATACGAGAATCAAATTAGAATAAAGAAAAAAGACAGAAAAGACATCATTATGCTGAAAGCGATATTATACTACATCCTGTTTCTGGCAGAATATCTCATCACCATCTTCCTGGGAGGATTCCTGGTGGGACTCTACATGGCAATGAACATGGATTCGGGCTCCCACAGCCAGCAGATAGGAGCCCTGAAGGAATCCGTCTATCCGTTTATAATAGTCATCGGATTTCTGGGCATACTCATCGTATGGTTCACCTTCGGACATTACAAATTCTCCAGGTTCTCGCTTGGAAAGGTGATTCCTGCAGCCAAATGGAAGGCGATGACCATTTGCACCATGCCGATTCTAGGCTTCACCATGGTCTTCTATTCCATCATGAATCTCTTCCATCTCGACTTCCTTCCCAAGCAGATGATGGATATTAGCTATCTCGGCTTCCTGCCTTTTAATATCAACGGATCGTTTATATCTGCCTACATATTCTTCGGCGCCATTCAGGAGGAACTGATCCGCTGCGGCAAGAAGAGTTGGGTGCAGCTGCTCACACTCTCGATCATGATGCTGCCAGCCAGCATGATGTCGGTAACACCCAGTGGTGATATCAATGTAGATCTGACCGTGCTCGGTTTTATCACCCTCTGCTATTGCAGCTGGATATACGGCAAGACACGCAGCACCATCATTCTCTTCGTGCTTTATTTCGTATCCAATCTGGTTCCCTTCCATTTTGAATCGAAAGTGCTCGGCATATTGCTCCTGATAGCCGGTACGGCATTAACCATAGGCGGATTCGCTGCCCTGAGCAGGAAACTGCCTGAAATGCTTGTGAAAGATGAAAACGAATAGAACCAAAATACTCAGCACCACGGCGCTGATAGCCGTGCTCTGCATGCAGCTGTTCTGGATGTGGAACTCCTTCGAGATGACCGTTCACTAGTGTTGAGGATGCGGGTGGAGATGACCGTTCACCAGATGGGGTTTGAAACACCCTGGAACCTGGCACCGGATGTCAGGGCACAGGCCCTGCTCGCAGCCTTTTACGAAAGCAAGTTCACCGTTCTCACCTCTCTCCTCACCACGGTGGTCATCATCCTGAGCCTCATCGACCAGATTAATTATATTGATGAGCAGGAAAGGGTGCGACTGCTGCGCGAGGACTTCTCCTATGCGATGGTTCACGATATGAAATCGCCCCTTACCTCCATCATCATGGGAACCAAGTATCTGCACAGCGGCGTACTGGAAAAGAAACCGGAAATGAAGGAGAAATACTTCTGCATCGTAGAAGACGAGGCACAGCATCTGCTTGCTCTCATCAACCGCCTGCTCACCATCTCGAAACTGGAGCACGGCAAGCTGCATATTCAAAAGGCGGAAGTAAATTTGGAAACGATGATAGAGGATGTGGTGGATAAATACAAGGCGAAATCGGCGAAACCGATTCATATCACCACCCACATAGGAGCCACCACCGCCCTGGCCGACGAGGAATATCTGAAGGAAGCCATCAGCAACCTGGTGGATAACGCCACCAAATACTCTAAGGAAGAAATCAATATCCAGATTTCCACCCTAGAAAATGATAAGAACGTATATATCAAAGTATTCGATGAAGGTATCGGCATTGCCAAAAGCGAGCTGAAAACCATCTTCAACCGCTTTGAGCGTGCTGCAGAGCACGAAAAGGATGCCAGGAAAACCCGTGGCGGCTTCGGTATCGGCCTGAACTACGTGCTGCAGGTAATCAACACCCATGGCGGCAGGATAAGCGTAAAAAGCGAGAAAGGCAAATGGTCGGAGTTCACCATATCGCTGCCGAAATAATCTGCTTGCACAGCCATATTAATAACAAAGCTCCCGATGCATCATGCACCGAGAGCTTTGTTTTATCTTATTTCACGATTGAAGAAACCGGATTTCTCACACCCTTCATTCCTACGAGGAATGCCTTGGCAGCACCAAACTTGAGGAACATATCCAAACGGATAGGAATATGATTCTCATCATCGGTTACATAGAAATCTACGATTCTCTTATACTTGCGATTCTCATACTCCATATAGGCAAGGCGCAGGCAACGGTATTTCACACCATTATCTGCCTTGATGGTAACCTTACCATCAAACTTTATCTGAGCTGGAGTGCGGTTCTTTCCATCAGCAATAGGGAATTTTACGGTATAACCCTTCTTCCAGTTGGCAGGATTGAAACTGCGGGCACGCAGGAAGATGTTCATCATGTCAAAAACACAATCATCGTAGGTGGCATTCTTCCATACATGCTTGCCATCATGCTGCTGACGGTGCTGCTTGAGATGACACCTACCGCCAGAATAGCTGTAGAATACCTCATCTACCGTATAGCGCTTGCCCTCGTGAGCTCCCTTACGGAAATACATAGGCGCCAGATCGGTGCCGCTGTAGCAGAGCAGAGTGTCGCGAAGCACAAAGATATCATCTACACGCTTATTGCCTCTTGTAACAAGAGAACCGCGATAAGCAGGCTTACCATGACGGGTGGTTTGGACGATAGACATACTGGCATTACCAGCTTTTACCCAAACAAACTTCCAATTGTAATACAGATTGTAAGTAAGGAACTCACCCGACTTGAAGGCTGTATTACGGAAGGTACACTGGGCAGACACCGTAGTGCTGACCAGAAGTAGCAATAATGCAATCCCGAATGATTTGATCGTTTTCATAACTCTTTATAATTTAGGAATGTACTCGATGCCAAGTTTCTTGGCACGTTGCGCATTCTGGTTCTTAACTTTCTTTTCTTTATCAGGCTTCTGCTTGGTAATGGCACCAGGCTTCTGACGGGAAAGTTCACGGGCCGTAGGATCCCAACTCTCGGTTAAATCCCATTTAGCCTTGCATTCTATCACGTCTGGATAGTAATACACCTCTTCTGCCTGTTCATCCTTATCATAGCAGCCTGTATCCCACTTGCCGTTGCCGTTGCGGTCTACTATCAGACGCATGTAATACTTCTCCGTCTTGAGATAATAGAATTCGGCTACTCCGTTCACTGCCTTCACTTCTTTCACCACCTGATCCTGCGCATTGAGTAGCTGAACGAGGAGCGGATGATTGTCGAAATCGTGCGTTACATTAATAAGCAACGTGCCGTAAGTATCTAGGGAATTGACCTTGAAACCCTGTTTCACAGGTTTAGATACAAGTCCGTAGATGTCCTGGAATGCGGCAGAATCAACCTCCAGACTATATTCTATGTCCGGACGCCACTCGCCTCTCAGAATATACTTGCGGTTGCCCAGCGGCTTAAACTCCATCGGCGCCCTATACCATAGCGTATCATGCTTGGCATAGAGATGAATGCCTGCTGTATCGGCTTTGGCAAGCGGCGTATTGAAGGTGAAGATAACATTCTTGTCAGGATCGAGCTGAGAAGAGACACTCATCTGAACATCAAGCGGTTTTACAGCCATCACGCTATCATAAGGTTCACCCTTCTTCTTCAGTTTTTCCTGCTTCTTGGTCCATTTCTCCAGTTCCTTAGCCTGCGCCTTCATACGCTTTTCGTAAGGTTCCTTCGAAAGAATTTCGAGCGTATCAGTCTGGTTGCGGAGCACGCCCGTACTGTCTGTTATACGGTAAGTAAGCTCAATATTCAGCGTATCCTGGTTGACCAGCGCCGTATCCTTGAGCCAATAGGTAAGCGTATCGTTCTTCTCCGATTTTTCCAGAATAAAGGCATCTTTCTCATTAAAATTCAAGCCCTTGATCTGTGGCAGGATAGAATCACCATAACTGTAATAGAGCGAGAAGCAGTTGGCCTTCTGACGCTCTGCCTTGAGGAAGAAGCGGTCGGAAACCTGTTCGGTAAAGGCACGGAGCACTACATTATCCGGTAGAAAATGAGTATAATTAACCTGATCTATCGACTTGATATGCAAGGAATCAATCCATGTAGTATCCTGTCGTACATCCGGCTTGCTTGACGGCACGATAATATCATGAGAAAAAGCGAGTTTTTCGCTTTTCTGGCTGAATATATAGTTGCCATCCATATCCTGCAGGGCATAGATGCGGTAAGAGCCCGGAGCCACACCTTTTATGACGAAGCGACCACGGCTGTCGGTACGGCTTACACGCAGCATAGGCTTGGTCTTGAAGGCTGAATCGGCATGATCAGCGTAAAGACCTACCAGAATACCCTTGATAGGCTCCAGATTCTCTGATTCGAGCACATATCCCGACACCTCCATCGTATCGATGACCTCGCCGGTAGAGAAACTGTAGGTATAGTTTCCCATCGGATTGCCCTCGTTATTATCGCTGATGGCATCGGAAAAGTCGATGGTATAGGTAGTATTCGGCTTAAGCGAATCTACCAGAGAAATCTGAATATGCTTGCCCGAAGCCTTGATTTCAGGCACTTCGAGCTGCGGAGGCGAAACAACCACTTTCTCGGTAGGATTATCTACCTTGATATATTCGTCGAAATAGATATTCACCTTCTTCTGCTTCACATTTACGCCCTTATCAGCTGGCGAAGCTCCAATCACCTTAGGAGGAGTTTCGTCGAACCAACCACCATCCGGCTGTCCCATCTTGGCACAGGATGCCAACATGAGGAAAGCTAAGACGTAGAAAGGCAGAAACAGTGAATTTGCCTTCAACTTGCTCTTTATGTCGTTCAATTGAATCATTCTTTATATCTTCTTAATATCGCAGCATCACTTCAACTTCAGGCGGAAGAAGCATACAGCTTGTTTTATTTGTTCATCATGAGCATCTCATCAATGTTCTTGCGGCTGTTGCTCAAGCGTGGAATCTTATGCTGTCCACCTAACTTGCCCTTGCTCTTCAGCCATTCATTGAAGAGTCCCGGCTTGGCCTTCACTATCTCCAGATGCTGGAGGGTAACGTCGTGAAAGCGCTTGGCCTCATAATCGCTGTTGATTTCCTGCAGCTTCTGGTCTAACAGACTGGCAAATTCATCGAGGCTGGCTGGCTCCTGAGAGAACTCTATGAGCCACTGGTGACGGCACTTGGCATTACTGTCCATATAAACCGGCGCAGCGGTATAATCAGAAACCTGAGCACCCGTCTTCTCGCAGGCATAAGCCAATCCCTTCTCAGCATTATCCATAATCAGTTCCTCGCCAAATGCATTAATAAAGTACTTGGTACGGCCGGTAATGACAAACTTATAAGGATTCTTGCTGGTAAACTGAACCGTATCGCCGATGAGATAGCGCCACAAGCCACAGGAGGTGGTGATGATCATAGCGTAGTTCTTGCCTACCTCAACACCCCAGAGAGGCACAACGGTAGGATTCTCGCTGCCGAATTCGTCCATAGGGATAAACTCGTAGAATACATCATAATCTATCATAAGCGACATGGCTGGGTCTGCCGGATCATCCTGCAGTCCGAAGAATCCCTCGCTGGCATTATAAGTCTCCATATAATGCATGTTCGGCGAAGTGATGAGCTGTTCATACTGCTTGCGGTAAGGAGTAAAGGCAATACCGCCATGGAAGAATACCTCCAGATTAGGCCATACCTCTTCCAGATGCTTCTTGCCGGAAAGTTCCATGACACGCACCAGCACACTAAGCATCCAGCTAGGAACACCCGAAATATTGGTTACGTTCTTATTCATCGTTTCGCAGGCAATAAGGTCGCGTTTCACTTCGAAATCGCTCAGGAGAGCAGTTGACTTCTTAGGAACACGCACCAGATTGGCAAGCGGATTGATATTTTCGATGAGGATAGCGCTCAGGTCACCCACCAGACTATCCGACACATTATAGTTAGGCGAATGGCTTCCACCTAAGATAAGGCTCTTGCCATCAAAGAGTCTGCTCTTCGGATTATTGCGCAGATAATAGGCTACGGCATCAAAACCTCCGGCATAATGAATGCCATGCAAGCCATCATGAGAAACCGGGATAAACTTACTCTTATCGTTGGTGGTGCCAGATGACTTGGCGTACCATTTTACCAGTCCCGGCCATAGAATATCCTTTTCGCCATGACGCATACGGTCGATATCCCCCTTCAACTCCTCGTAGGTATTGACAGGAATATTCTGTGCAAATTTATCATAACTGTTGGTGGTATTTAATAAATGCTTGACACCATATTCAGTATTTTTTCCTTTATTTATAAGGTGCATAAGCACTTTATGCTGCAAATGTTCTGCATCATAGACATACTTCTCCAACTCCTTCTGCCGAGGTTTGAAGACGTTACTTACTATCGTTGTTAAACTCATATCTAGATATATATCATTTAAGTAGATGCAAAAGTAAATCAAACTTTTGATATAGAGAAAGTTTTTACTATTTTTTAATACAAAAGGGTAAGATAAAGTATACAAAAAGGAAATATACAACACAAAAGACTCTCATAAGTGGCGATATTTACCATCTTATGGGAGTCTTCTGTTAAATCGTATTTTCTATCCGGAAAGAGATACAGTTTACTCATCGTTACCGAAAGCTGCCGCTTCGGCAGCGGCAATAATCTCTTCTCTTGATAATTCCTTAGGCTGAGCCGTGATGTCGCTCAAATCGAACTCATCACTCTCCTTCTTTTCATCCTTCACCTCGACCTGCACTTCAGTTTCCTGGGCAGTTTCGGCAGATTTCTCTGTGAAAACCTCCTCTTTGAAAACATTGATGTGCTTCTCCTCTACCGGTGCGTTTTGTGCATCAGCATCCTGCGAGATGATGAAATCGTCTTTCACTTCTGTGTTAGGCACGTTTTCAACAGGTTCCTCTTCCATCTTGGTGCGGTTAGCCTTAGCTGTGAACACAGCATCAATATACTGTGGTTCTTTGCGCAGTTTTTCCAAGCTAGTCTTAGAAGCCACCTGCTGGCTTTCCTTCTTGGAATAGCCCTTTCCTACTCCACCTTCAACACCTTCGAGTACAACCTGATAGGTGAAAATCGGGCTACCATTCTTGTCTTTTTGCTGGTCTAGCATAACGAAATCCAGCTTCACGCGGTTTTTCTGGCTCCATTCGATGAGTTTGCTCTTGAAGTTAACCTCCTTATAAGCCACCTTATCGATGTTTATCATTTGTGCCAGAATACGTTTCTGCATAAAATACATGCAGGCATCGTAACCACGGTCCAGATAAATGGCACCTACCAAAGCTTCGAACGCATTTCCTCCCATATAACTGTTATGAGAAGAACTGTGTCCATTAGAAAGAATCAGCTGGTTGATGCCCATTTCCTGTGCCAGTTTATTCAGCGTATCACGCTGCACTAACTTGCTTCGGGTATTGGTAAGGAATCCCTCACGCTTGCCAGGGAAATGCTGGTACACGATATCTCCTACTACAGCATCCAAAACCGCATCACCCAAGAACTCCAACCGCTCATTGTTCACTGGTTTTCCCTTAGAATTGCGGTGCATGATGCTCTTGTGCAACAGCGCCATCTTGTAGTAGCTGATGTCGTGAGGATAAAAACCGAGGATTTCATATAAAGACAAATAAAGCTCTTTATCCTTGCGGAAAGAGAGCTTTATCCTATCTATAAAATTATTCAGCATACTTCTTGAATACTACACAGCAGTTGTGACCGCCGAATCCGAAAGTATTACTCAATGCAGCACGAACCTCACGCTTCTGAGCTTTGTTGAAGGTAAAGTTCAAGTTGTAATCGAGCTCTGGATCATCATCACCCTCTTCGTGGTTGATAGTAGGAGGAACGATATCGTTCTTCACACTAAGAACACAAGCCATAGCCTCTACTGCACCAGCAGCACCAAGGAGGTGACCAGTCATTGACTTGGTAGAACTGATGTTGAGCTTGTAAGCTGCATCACCGAAGACAGCCTTGATAGCCTTAGCCTCTGAGATATCACCTACGTGGGTAGATGTACCGTGAACATTGATATAGTCAATGTCCTCTGGCTTCAGATTGGCATCAGCAAGTGCACGCTCCATAACGAGCTTAGCACCAAGACCCTCAGGATGAGATGCTGTGATGTGATAAGCATCGGCACTCTCGCCCTCACCTACCATCTCAGCATAAATCTTCGCACCACGAGCCTTAGCGTGCTCAAGTTCCTCGAGAATCAAGCAACCTGCACCCTCGCCCATAATAAATCCATCACGGCTTGCGCTGAACGGACGTGAAGCATGCTCTGGGTCATCATTACGTGTTGACAACGCATGCATAGCATTGAAACCACCTACGCCACAAGCGCAGATAGCAGCCTCTGCACCACCGCTAACGATGATGTTTGCCTTACCCAAACGAATCAGGTTGAAGGCATCAGCCAATGCATTGCTTGAAGAAGCACATGCAGATGTAGTAGTATAGTTTGGTCCGTGGAATCCAAAGTGGATGGAAATCTGACCAGAAGCGATATCTGCAATCATCTTAGGGATGAAGAATGGGTTAAACTTAGGACCATTCTCCTCGTGAGTACCATAGTACTTCACCTCATCCTCGAAAGTCTTGATACCACCGATACCTACACCGAATACAACGCCAACGTTGTTCAAGTCTTCCTTCTCAAGATCGATATTAGCATCCTTTACACCCTGCATGGCAGCAATCATAGCCAACTGGGTATAACGGTCAAGCTTGCGAGCTTCCTTACGATCAATCCAATCATTGATGTTCAGGCCTTTAACCTCGCAAGCGAACTTGGTCTTGAAAAGGGTTGTATCGAAATGAGTAATAGGCGCAGCACCGCTCTTACCAGCAAGGAGGCTCTCCCAAGTTTCCTCAGGAGTATTACCAACTGGAGTCACAGCACCGAGACCTGTTACAACAACTCTCTTTAATTCCATTTAGTATAATTTAGCTGCTAAATTACTTAGCGTTCTCCTCAATGTAAGAGATAGCGTCACCTACAGTAGCAATCTTCTCAGCCTTATCGTCTGGGATAGAGATAGAGAACTCCTTCTCAAACTCCATGATCAACTCTACAGTATCCAAAGAATCTGCACCAAGATCATTTGTGAAGCTTGCCTCTGGCTTAACTTCAGCCTCATCAACACCGAGTTTATCAACGATAATTGCCTTTACTTTGCTTTCAATTTCTGACATAATTGTAACTTTTAAAATGTTTATAAATCAATTTCTAATTAAAAATCTGAGTGCAAAGGAACACTTTTTTTTTGAGATAAACAAATATTTTGGCGAAAAAAGTGCATTATTGTGCACAAACACCCCCTAATTGTGCATATTTTTGGCATTTTTTTCCTTTTTTGTTGGTCGTTTCAGATTATTTTGTTACTTTTGTACGGTATTAATTAAACATTTAAATCCATTATGACATTTACAGAAAAAGCCAATAAGATATTTAATCAGGCGATAGCCGATTATCATATCAAAGACAACATTGATACACCAATCAATAATCCATACCAGGAAGGTAGCATCGAGAACTGCCTTTATCTGAAGTGCTGGATTGACACTGTACAGTGGCATTTCGAGGATATTATCCGTGATCCTCAGATAGACCCGGCTGAAGCACTCGTATTAAAGCGCAGAATCGACAAGAGCAACCAGGACAGAACTGACCTCGTTGAGCAAATCGATACTTACTTCCGCGAAACATACAAAGACGTGAAGGTTCTGGATGATGCACGCATCAACACTGAGAGTCCTGCATGGGCTGTTGACCGCTTGAGTATTCTTGCCCTCAAGATTTATCACATGAAGGAGCAGGTGGAACGCCCGGAAGCTTCGGCTGAGCACAAAGCGAAATGCCAAGCCAAACTGGATGTACTCCTGGAACAGCAGGTAGACCTTTCTACAGCTATCGACCAACTCTTGGAAGATATCGAGGCTGGACGCAAATACATGAAGGTTTACCGACAGATGAAGATGTACAACGATCCTTCAACAAATCCTGTACTCTACAAGAAATAAAAAAAACAGAATAGGAGAGCGCATATACCTTATTATATAATAAGAGGTATGGCTCTCTTTTTTCACCTTATATTATATATAGAAGAAAAAAACGATGAAAACTGAGCATATCCTGGTAATTAGATTTTCAGCCATGGGCGATGTAGCCATGACCGTACCTGTAATTCAATCTTTGGCCAAACAATACCCGAAAGTTAGAATTACTGTGCTCAGTCGTCCCTTTGCCCGTCCTTTCTTTGAAGACTTGGCTCCTAACGTTGGCTTTATGGAAGCTGATATAAAGGAGGAGTACAAAGGGGTGAAAGGACTCAACGCACTCTATCGCCGATTGATAGCCAAACAGTTTACAGCAATTGCCGATTTACATAGCGTGCTGCGTTCCGATTATCTGCGTATGCGCTTCAACCTGGATAACTTCAAGGTTGCACATATTGACAAACATCGCAAGGGAAAACGCAAGCTGGTAGCTTCTAATGGTAAAAAACTTGTGCAGCAACCTACATCGTTCCAAAACTATGCTGATGTTTTTGCACAACTTGGATATCCTATCCACATGGATTTCACATCTATCTATGGGGATGGAAAACAAGGAGATTTAAGTATCTTACCACAGGAGGTGTTCGGAGTAGGAGAGAACGCTATCTCACTAGAAGACAAGCACATAACAGAGCCGTGGATTGGTATTGCTCCCTTCGCTGCACACGAGGGAAAAATATATCCGATACAACTGATGGAAAAAGTTATCCAGCGACTTATCCACAATCATCCACACGCTCATATCTTCCTTTTCGGTGGAGGTAAAGACGAAACACCAGTGATGAACGACTGGGCTGAGAAGTATCCACAGCTCATTAACGCTTCTTCTCATCTTAACGGATTGAAACAGGAACTCATCCTGATTAGTCATCTGCACGTTATGGTGAGCATGGATAGTGCCAATATGCACTTGGCATCGCTTGTAAACACTCCTGTAGTAAGCATCTGGGGAGCTACCCATCCATACGCAGGTTTCATGGGCTGGCATCAGGATCCTGCCAATGCCGTACAGCTTGACTTACCTTGCCGCCCTTGCAGTATCTATGGTAACAAGCCTTGCGCTAGGGGAGACTTCGCATGTATGAAGAATATCTCTCCTGAACTGGTAACAGAAAAAATTGATTCTGTTTTGAACAAAAGATAGGGAATCAGAACTTCTATATATAATAATATATCAGAAACCTATATATAAATAGGTATTGAATAGAAAGAAACAGATGAAAATCCTATAACCAAAACCAACCATATAAATAACTCAATCGAGTAGGAGGAAAACGAAGTAGTTTTTCTCCTACTTTCGTTTTCCGACCTCTCACACCACCGTACATGCGGTTCCGCATACGGCGGTTCCTATTTTGGGTGCCATTCGATGTATGAACCCATCAATGTAGCATAGCCTGCCATGCTCAACTTTTCGTTGGTTATCGCACGACATAGTATGTAACTGCCAGCTATGCGCCAATAACCCAAACGACTATTGCCCCACATGTAAGCTTGGTATTTATCTATACCACACTTTATCAAGTTGGCAATTCTCGTTTTCACCCTCTTCCACGACTTCCATATACACATACGTAGCCGTCGCCTTAGCCACTCGTCCGTTTTCATGAGGAAACGTTTCATGTTGGCGAGGTGATAGTAACCTACCCACCCCCTTATGTACTCTTCAAGTTTTTGCTTCCTCTTGGCATATCCCCAACCATTGCTTCGGGAAGTCAACTCCTTGAGTTTGGCTTTCATCTTGGATTTGGCTCTTGGGTGTACCGTGAGTTGGCATTTGCCTTTCATTACATAAAAAGAGTAACCAAGGTATTTCACACCTTGCACATAGGACACAACTGTCTTGTCCCTGTTCACCTTCAGATGAAGTTTTCCTTCGATGAATCGGGTTACAG
>ERZ724525.1789-NODE-1789-length-12521-cov-4.817504_pt1 | contig 12521 bp, 12 predicted proteins | sample MGYA00376058_ERZ724525 | MGnify/ENA primary metagenome ERZ724525 (study PRJEB28724, sample SAMN07190888) | wastewater metagenome | isolation source: influent of sewage treatment plant in Hong Hong | place: USA: Christiansburg, Virginia | collected 2016-03-01 ... | reverse complement strand
CCCCGTGACTTCAAAGCGGCGTTGTAGCTGGGCCAGTTAGTGGTGCGGTAGCGGGGTGTGGAACTGCGAGGCTGACTCATGCGGCGAGCCTAGCGGCTTGCGCAGGCTGATTTATGCAACAACGCCTAGCCCCGTTCAAAAAGCCGACTGATGGCCTCATGCCGCAGATCATGAAACCGCAGATCTGGAATGTTCAAAAGCTTGCACGCCCGAGTGAAGCTTGAGCTGATGCTGCGATGGTTATAGGGAAAAACCAGCTCATCGGCCTGACCTGACTCAATACGCCGCTTGACCAGTTCCAACGCGGGTTCCAGCATCCGAAAACAGCGGCGATTGCCTGTCTTTAGCTTGGGGTGCTTCACATCGTCCAGCCATCCAACGCGGCTCCCGAAGTCCACATCAGCAACCTTGAGCGTCGTGATCTCCTCCTGGCGCCGTGAGGTCAGCAGCGCAAACTCCATGATCTGGAGCATGGGGACCTTCGCGCGAACCTCTTGCTTGCCAAAGTACTCCATTAGTGCAGCCTCTTCCTCGGGCTTCAGGCGACGTATGCGGCGGCGTGGCTTGGCTGCATCAAGCTCCTGTACCAGTTTGTTCATGCCATACCGAGTGACAGCCCCCAGGCAGGCCTGGCGCAACCAGACGATGTCATTGAGTACTGTGGCAGGGCCGGCTTCCTCTTGGGTACGGCGCCACCTTGCGTACTCGACGAAGTCAATAGCACGCAGATGTCGGGCATCCCGGTGCGCCAGCTTGGCTTTCTGCAGACGGGCGATATCGGCCGTCTTGGACCGCCCCCATGCCACGATGCCTTTTGCATCGCTGACATAATCCTCAAGTATCTGCTTAAGAGTTACGAGACCTTGCACAGGCTGGCCAATGGCCTGAGCCTCCTCGATCTCCGATTCGCGGCGACGCAACCATCCCTGCGCAAGGGCACGCCGCGTGAACGTCTTGGACTCTGAGTAAGTCAGCTCTCCGTCTTCTTTCAGGCGGATCTGAGCCCGGAACGCTACAACGCCCTTGGCACTCTTTCTCAAGGTGATGGTCCCCATCAGTGCTCCATGAAATTCGTGGTGCACCAATGTAGCATTCAGCATCAAAAAACCCGGCAAAACGGGGTAAAACAAGGCCAAATTTCAGTGCACCACAAGGCACTTTTCATAGTATGAGCACCGAACAAACCGTTAAAAAACAACTAGATAGCAGCATGTGGCGTATGTCGGTGGCCCCTATGATGGATTGGTTTTGCAAGCCTTTAAGTGCTTGATTTACAAATAGAAAGTTGAGCTTAACTTTCATCCGTAGCACTCTCGTAGGACTACACCAGAAATTTGGTCTTTCCTGTTGTTGATCGGACGGACAACACAAGCTGAAAACACCTCTCAAAACTAAGCCACAAACAACAAAAAGCCCCGATACCGCAAGGCATCGGGGCTTATCTTTGACAGAAATACTCTTCGGATTATTTCGCAGTAATTCCTGCCGTTGACTGCAGACTCCAGCTCACAGTGACAGGTCGCTGAAATTTCATGGATACATCAATGCCCAACATGGGCGACAGCTAACGACGGTAGGCGACCGTTTCAGAACGGAGCGTGTCCTCAGCGAAGGCGGTGATAGCTAAGACGAGACTTTTCTCGTCCAAATCACCTAAGACTTCGAGCAAGCTGTTCAAGTCATCGAGGTTCTTGTCACCTTGGATGATTGCAGGAGGAAGTGCGTATCCCTTTTTGGGCTCCAATGTTTTGGCCAAAGTTACCCCAGTACAGGCTTTTTGCTCCTGCTTTCTGCAGTTCTGCGCCCACGGATAAGCACACCGTCCTTTTTATCTGCTGCTTTAGCGGACTTAAGGGCTTCGGGAGAGAAGATGGTCGTAACCCTTTTCTGAGCGATGGCGCGGGCTTTCTCGAGGACAGAGGTCGTCACAGCGTGCTTCACTTGGGCGCCTTTAGCGTCGTGAGCGACGACCACATGAGTTGTCCCAGCTTTTAGCACCACACTCGGACCACCCTTAACTTGGCGGATCACAGTTTTAGCAGTAATCAGTTTGCGCTCAGTCATCGTTAGACCTCCTTCTTCATGTACGTCACCTTGTCAGGATCTCCGTCTTCATCAGTATGGGCCAAGTAGCCGAACTTCGCATAGTGTGTTAATAAATCAGGGTCAGGATCTACCAGCAACACAGCCTTAGCCCCAATCAACTCAGCCAGGATCGTTGCAAACAAGTCTGCAACTGAGGTTGCCAAGCCACGCAATTCTTCAGCGTCAGGTAGTCGCTCAAGGCGCTCAACGGTGACAAATTCTTCGTCAAAGTCGAGTTCAATCCGGCCGCAGCACATTGAACCTACTTCATCCGTCTTTACAAGAGCGTACATCCAGCCCGAGGAAGGGGTTGTTACGTAGTCTCTGAAGATGCCCGCCCAATCCCACTCAACTTGATGCGCACGCGACCTGGATTGGACATAGCTGTTTAAGCGGTGCACCGATTCATTCGTTACTAGCTCAATCCCATAGGGCATCGGCTCTCCACTATCGGTGGTCATCTGACTTAACTGCTCAGTAACTGCAGCAACCGTGGCAGCCACTGCTTCTCTAATTTCGGTCGGTGTCACTGTATTTTGTAAGGCACATGCACGAAGCGCAACGCCCTATCTTTCTTAAGTGGATGAACACAGTCCAGCAGTTTATCTGTAGGCGCGTTCTGACGCCACCCAGCTTTGTGCACAAACGCTCGAGGAGCAGCTTGTAAGCTCAGGGCATGATTCACGAAAGAGCTAAAAAACGTTACAAAACAATGAATTGGGCACAGTACAACGCCTCACTTGAATCGACCAGCTCTTCTTGGATAGCTGCTAGCTTCAGCTCACTGACTGCTATGAGCATGAGCAGCCTTAGATATTTCTGAGTTGAAAGATTGCAACAAGCCTAGACCTGCCGTTCACGGCTACTTATCGGACGACAGCTTCTGGCCGTTTGCGGCTGTCGCTGATCGACCCCAAGGAGACATCACTCAACCGGCTAAAAACCGCCTACCACACCGATCACGCGCTCAGCTTGTAGGCGTTGTCCCTGTTTAAGGTATTCAGCGATAGCGAAGCGCCTATTCAAACACTGCGAGGGCGCACTTGAGGACGATTTGGGCATCGAAACCCTATTAGCCCCCTTGCCACAACTCAATTGAAGTACGGCACTTTTGTAACAGGGTAAAGCCCTACCGGCACAGTGATGTACTGCTCCTCGGGACCATACTCTGGGAATGAAACTGTTTCGAAAGCTGAGTATCTATTTCCGTGAAACCGGTGATATAGCTCTGGGCCCCACTGGGCAACTTGGAGTACGTGCACCGCAGCCATAGCCTTGATCAGTGCGCCCATTGAGGCCCTGTGAAATTCATTTTCCCTGTTGTGCTTTGTAGCGTTGTAATCGTCATACCAAGGTAAACTTTTTGTAGTCATCCTTTCAGCGTTGACCCATCCTTTGAATGGATTGATCTCAGGATAGCCGGGATAGCTTTTCAAACGAACAACCCACTCATCCAGTCTTAGCAGAGGCTTCAACTTGACGTAATCCTTTGTTGAATACGATCCCTTGGTCGTTGAACAATTGGCTGTATAGATGCCTCTCCATGATGCCTCTACTTCAGTACACGCCAATATCAGCAGCTCACGTACACGATGACCATACGTTGTGTCATTTGTGGGTGCTGGCGCGATAGTTCGAAACAACGTGGTTAGCTCCTCAAGCAAGCTTGTCGCCGAATGGGTGCTTTCCATGTAGAGATGGTATTGAGCTTGATCGAGAGTTAACCCGTTGTACCCGCTATCAAACGGGTTCTTCGGTGGAATTCCTCTCCAGACTCTAGGGTTGTAATTCCCACGCGGACGTACAAGGGGCTTCAGAGTCCGCTTGTCCATGTACGAGTTTTCCCAGCTAGTAGCCAATGCAGCGGCATTAATCTCCGAACTGAAGTTCTGCTTGTCCTCAGGCGTCCCGACGTACTCATGGTGCTGATGCCAGAGATCAAGTGAACTTTTCAGTATCTTTTGCGACGTGTGAGGAAGAAATACTGTGATGTCATTTCCCGTCTCGTACCACAGCGCCCCAAATCTTCCATCGTGATCAAGAAATCCGTACTCCGACATTGTCGAATCTCCCCAAACCCAAAAAGCACGATGATCCCACGAAAGCCTGCTTTGCTAATCCCTCCTTGATCGCAGGATGCTTTCCAGGGTCCGCTTCTGGCCTAACGCAGTCGTTGCCCCAAAACTCGGCAGTCACGACCCCAGCGGTGCCTGCCGCACGCGACTGTCCAGCCCTTACTCCCCGTTTAGCACGCGCTCGATCTGCACTTGCTGGCTGAGCAGCTTTACTTCGTCGTCTCGCCTTGCAAGATCGCCTCGGAGTCTTGCAACCACTTCGACGCCTTCGACAATGTGTCGGTCGTAGGCTTCAAGTCGATCTGCAAGATCGCTGCCGGCAGCTGCATTGGCTTTGGCTTGCGCGCGATAGGTTGCGGCCCGTCGCTCGGCATCGAGCTGCAGGCGCTTAGCGCGATCGAGATCAGCACGCAGCTGAGCATCGCGGCCAGGTTGTTTTTGCGTGAATTCATCGCTTGCTTTCTGAGTGTCTACGGCGTGTTGCCGCTCCTGAGTTCCCGTCTTCTGCTCGGCCTTTACGTTTGCCTGCGCCTGGCGCATCGCCTCCGTTGCTGCAACCGCCCCAGTGCGCCAGCTCTGCGCATGCCAGCCGGCCAAAAATGAGAGCGCGATCAGAAGCAATGCCAGCAGCCCCTTTGTGCGATCAGTCATGGGCCTCCCAATCAGGTAAATCAACGGTCTGCCCCACCAGTTGGTGCGAGCAATCGGCCAGGAACTGAATACGCCCATCCGTCACGTATGAGTGACAGCGGCTGGGGATTCCATCCGGCGTATCTGCATCTGCACCGTCGTAAGTCGCCAGCACGGAGGGCGTGAAAGTTGGTGCGGTATCACTACCGTTCCAAGTCCATTGAGGCCCTGGAGGATGAATGCCCACTGCATGCGGGCCATCACAACCGGGGCACCAGAACATGACCGCAGTGGGGCCGTATTCCTTGAGCTTTGGCATCACACCCCCAGCATCTCGACGTATTTGGCCCGCCGTGACTGCAGCGGGACCGTGTTGCGCACATGGCCCCGGTTCACGTCATAGGCGCTCTGGCCGTAGCCCTGCCACTTCTCGCGGCTCTTGACGCTATGCTTTTCAACGTGTCCGAACCACTGATTGGGATTGCAGCCTGGCGTCAGTCCGCAGAGCTTGCGGTCTTGCTGCAAGTGCGCCCAGCCGCCGTTGTAGGCAGCGCCGCACATCGCCACACGGGTGATGTCATCCAGGCCAGGCGTTAGCCTGGTCAGGTTTGCATCGCAGTTGCGCAGCTTGACGATCGCAGCACGCACATTCAGATCCGCGCGCTGGTACACCGTCTCCCAATTCAGCTCCTCCAGCGCCTTGGGGGCCATGGCCTTGACCTCGGCCAGCGCATCAAAGCGCTGCGCGCCGGCAGCCGTCCAGGCCCGTGTGAACTGGGTCAGACCACCACCCTCCTCCCGCGAGGTCTTGAGCTGGGCCGTGGTGCTCCAGCACATGCGATGCGACAGGCTCGGGCAGCTCTCCTGCTCGATCAGCGCCCCCAGGTAGCTGCGCCGGGGCATGTCGGCCCAGTGCTGCTCTATCTCGCTGACCACCATGGGGGCCAGCGCACGGGCGCGCTGGATGCCGGCAGGCTCTGCGGCATTGGCAAACTGCGTCATGCTGGCCCACACAATCGCAATCACCATGGCCGAACGCAGCAGGCACAGCGCCAGGAAAGATAGCCCTGCACCAATGGGATGCTCCAGCGACTTCTGCCAGGCCTCGCGCCCATGGGCATAGTCCGCCATGGCCTTGCTGGCCGAGAGCGCGATCGACACGGCAACCGCAGTCCAGGACAGCCACAGCAGCCGCACCACAGGCTCACGCCAGCCATTCGGCCCCATGGCATTGAGCACAATCACCACCACGGGCAGCACCAGGACTGCCCACCAACGCCAACGCTTGAACGGGTTCATAAACCTCTCCTCTTTCCTTCGGACACAAAAAAGCCTGCCGGTGTTGCCACGGGCAGGCACATAAAAAACTCGGGAGCGACGCGGCTAGATCTCAGCCCTCACATACGTGAGAGTGGGAGCGCGCTCCACAATCTCCGCATCGCGCACAAACACCGCCTGGTCGACCGGGGCCGCAATCGGATTGCTGACCATGACGCGCACGCCACCGGGGTACTCGATCTGGGCCTGGTTGCCGACCAGGGCCTTGACCGTGGCAAACAGCTTGGGGGACTGCCGCTGCAGGGCCTGCAGGCGCAGATACAGATTGATGGGGGTCATTGAAAGCGGTCCACGGTCAGGGTTTGGGTGAATTCGGGCATGTTTTCATCCAGGGATAGGTGACGCACCAGGCCGCGCCATGTCTCGCCAGGCTCCTGCACTTCAATCAGGTAGCCAGGCAGGATCAAGCCCGGAGCAGTACCGCCTGTGATCAGCGGCACGCTGACCTCCTGCCGCCAGCGCAATGCAGAGTCGGCCAGCGGCACGATACCGCGCTGGCGCACCGCGATCACGTCGGTCATAAGCGGGTCTGTGATCTGGGCAGCCAGCAGATCGCCAGCGGTGCCGGCGCGCACAATCTGACCCACCACACCGCCAGCAGCGGAGCCGGACACATAGACGGCATTGCGCAGCTCCTGCTCCAGATCCGTCAGCGTGTCCTGCACGATGATCTGCCCCGGCATGACCACATCCGGCACCGCGCTGGCCCAGTTCCAGGGCAGCGCTTTGTACTCTGGCACCAGCTGCAGCACCGGCTCGGTGCGATGACTGCGAACCACGGCACCGGCTGCCTCGGCAATGCGCTTGATGACCGACAGCGGCGTGCCCGTGTGCGACCAGGCAGCAGCCGGCACTTGCCAGTCTTCAGCGGCCCAATCAAGCGTAATGCCTGTGTTCTGCAGCGCCTCGCTGGCAATCTGCTGCACAGACATCTGGCTGCTGATGCTCCAGGCCTTGGCGCGCCAGTAGCGCTCACCAATCAAGGACGTTACGCTCTGGCCCGATACAGACGCCTGCCAGCCGTCAAAGCTGCGCGAGCGCACCGGCTGCTTGAGCGCAAACACCCAATCGATGCCGTTAATGCTGAGCCGGATCTGCTGAGGCACCCCGGCCTGCGGAGCCAGAAGCTCCACCAGGTCGACCGGGCCAGAAGCGGACAGTGTCCAGCCGAATCCATCATCACCACTCTCGATACGCACACCCGTCAGCGGCACCGATGTGCCGGAGGGCAGCAGCACTGCATTGGATTGATAGACAAGCATGTAAACCTTCAACAAGGGAATGACAAACTGCGAACCCGGCTCAGGCGTGGACTGGCAGCAGTAAAAAACAAGGTCTGCCGAAGCAGACCAGGACTTGCAGAACACCAGCTTGATCGGGCCACCGACCAGCTGCTCATAGCAGCCAGGCTTCTCAGGCTCGGGGGGCTTGGGCACCGACTTGCCCGCTGGAGGCTTCATGGCCTGCTGGTAACGGGCCAAGTACCCCGTGTACAGCGGCACCGCTGGGCCAGCTCCGTCTGTGACAAGGTGCTGCAGCCCCATCGCATCCTGAGCCACGGCCTCCAGCAGCAAGCGACGGTCGCTCAGGCTTTCCTCAAACCGCACTACCCAGCCCTCACGCACGGGCGCGGCATCCTGGGCCATGACCCGCAGCCCCTTGCGCACCCCTTGAGCCTCCTGCCAGCGGGCCTGGGTTGCTGCACCAGGCAGAGGCTGCGCCTGCTTAAACCGCCCCTGCACGGCCACCCCTTGCCGCTGGCCGTCCTGCCAGGCAACGCCGAACTGCTCCTGCACGGACTTGGCATCTTGTGCAGCAGAAGTCCACCCCGCTGGCAAAGCATCTGTTTCTTGCCAGCCGGAGATCCAGCTCTTTGCCACAGCCTGTGCCTGCTGGGCACTGGCAGCCACTTCGGCCACTACAGGCCGGGGCGTGTCGGTGTTGTAGCGCACAACAGCGCGGCAGCGCACACCTGGCATACGGCCAGCAGCGACCAAGTCTTTGCGCACATGCACCAGGGCTCTGACCCGCAGGCCTGGCATGCGCGCGGCAACGACCAGAGTCTTGTCGGGTACCTGCCCACCGCCGCCGTCATCGCCAAACACCAGCTCGACCGGGTTGCCGGTCTTGAAGGGCCGTTTAAAGACAAGGTCAATACTGGTCATCAGTCGATCCTTGTCTCACCCAGGATGGCCTTGCCACCCGCATAGAGCTGGGTGCCCGTGCTGCCCAGCAGCTTGAAGTGCCCCAGGCCTGCTTCGTCCGTGACTTGGCCACGACCGATGAGCTGGCCATCGCTGGTGCTCCAGACGCCTGTGGTCGCCTGTCCGCTGGTCAGGATCATGTCGCCGCTGCCGCTGGCCTGGGTCAGCAGCAGATAGCCAGTTTCTGTGATCTGGCCGCAGGGTTTGGTCAGGGTCAGGGTGACCAGCAGTTGCTCGGCTGCGTCGTAGAGACTGATCCTTGATGCCTCAGCGCCAGAATCAGCAAAGTTGGCTGTCGCCTGCAGACGGGCCAGCGCATGGGTTGCCGAGATTTCGAACTCGGGCAGATCGCTCATGGCATGGGCTCCGCCAACTGGTTGTTGGCCACGGTCGAGAAGTCCTGCATCTCATGATCCCAGGCGATCACGTCGTATTCGTAGCGGCCACTGATCTCGGTGAACTCGTAGCTGCCGTCGGCTTTGCTCCAGGTCTCGCGCACCAGGTATCCGTCCTTGCTGCGGTGCAGTCGCACGCGGCGCTTGAGGGGGATGTTGGCGGGTGTTTCTTTGCGAGCTACGGTGCCGTAGATGCGATAAAAGCCCCCGAACTCGGTATCCATCAACCGCCCTGGCGCGGCTATCTGTGGTGTAGCTGCCAAGCCTTGAGGCGGCGGCTTGCCGCCCTTGAGCACATACAGCCCGAGCAGTGACATGCTGTACGCCATGGGTCAGCCCTCGCGCCAAGGGCCGGTGACGTCGAAGAAGCCGATACCCGAAGATGAGCCGTTGGGAACTCCTACCGAAAGGCTCAACACCGTCTTTCCTGCAAACTGTGCCGTACCCTGTGTCAACACGACATCTGCGCCAATAGCTCCCGTAACGCCAGATTGCGGGCAGTAGAACGATCCCGGCACCTCACCTCTTGGACCGTTGGACCCCGCTCCGTCAGTGATCTGAATCGTCGACAAACGCAGTCCGTTGTCTGTTCGACTCGGGAATGAGCCGCTGGTTCCGTCAGCTCCAGAAACGCTATTGCTACCCCCAAAAACCAAGCGACTGCAATCGACAGGACCACCGATCCCCGTGCTGGCACGCATTAACTGGAACCCAGTGGCTAACGAAGAGAAAACGCATCCGATAACGTTGTTGTAAGACGCGCTGTGGCTTCCTGTCAGCATCGCGCACCAGGCATCCCCGCTGCGGTAACTGTTCAAATCCCCGGCATATCGGCTGGTCGCTGCCCCCGCCATTTGTGACGCCGCCGTAGCCCCTATCAGGTTGTTCAAGAAATAGACCCCCCGCGAATCGCCAATCACCAGCCAATACGTCGCTGTCGCCGCTGCACCGTTCCATTTATGCCAATACCAGCCGCCGGCCAAGGTGGGTGTCAGGCCCAAGCCGGTATCCACATCTGTCATAGATTCGTACATCTGCACTCTGGCAAACGCAGCATTGCTGTCATCCACACGAATGAATGGGCGCGTACTGGCGGGGTCTGTCGGTCGGTACACGGCCTTATTGGTGCCCGTAAAAACTTTCTCCCAGCCCAGGGGTGCCAGCTTGAAGCTGACCGAGCCACTGACTGCGCCGTCCGGCAACGCTGTCTTGAACTCGATCCAGGTGGTCGACACTGCGGTGAGCTTTTGCTCGCCGTTAAGCGCCGCTGGCGATGCCCCTGTGACAAGAATCACCGCCTCCTGCTTGCCCGCGCTCACGCCACTGGCGAAGTTCAAGCGACAGATGCCGCCCGTGATGGTGGCACTGTCCACTGCCTTGGCTCCAAAGCCTGTGACCAGGCATGCATCAAGCACTGAGATCAGTGAACCGACAGTGCCAGACAAGCCAGGTGCGCCCGCCATCGGTGAATAAAAATGCTTGACCGAGGTATCTACGATAGATGCCATATCTCTCTCCAGTATTCGGGAATCAGTTGGACTGCGGGCGGTTCACATCACCGCGCGCAAGAATAGAAAAGCTGTGCTCGATGCCGGTTTCCGGCCCCGGCTGGATGGTGCGCACCACCCAGAACGGGTAGATCGCCCCCACGGTGTTCATGCGCAGAATGTTTCCGATGGCCCAGCCACTGCCCCAGCCCAGCGGATCGATCGTGAAATAAGGCTTGCCCGTCGCCGGATTGACTGGCGCGCAGACGGTGTTGATATCGCCCGTAGCGATCACGCCCACATGCTCGCCAATCACCCGGAACTGGGTCGTGCTGGTGAACTGCAGCACCCAGCGCTCGGTGCTACCACCCGCGTTAGTGATCGCTATGGGCGAGACGCTCTGGTCGTACTTGGCTGCAATCCCAGGCCCATTGGGTGCATCGGCCCAGACGTTATCAATCCATGTCTGCTGCTCAAAAGCCAGACTCACGCGGGCACGGCGGTCGCTGGCCTGCAAGGCGCTGGAGACATAGGTGCCGTCCTTGGGATATTCATGAGTCAGCGCCCGGTTAAAGGTGATCTCGCCTGAGATCTGCACATCCGTGGCCACTGCCATGTCCTCGATGCGATCCTCGATCGTCACCGGCATGGTCATGGCAGACACATCGGTAAAGGTGACCTGCCCGGCCTCCAGGTCCACGGAAAAACCTGCATTCAGGGTCTTGCCGCTCGCATCGCGCACCACCACACGCGACAGGCGCACGCGGGCCTGGTTGATGGTCTGGCCGTTGCTCACTACCAACTGGCTGCTGGTCTTGGTGTGACCCACCACGCACAGGGAACCGGGCCGGAAAATCGGCACCTTGCCATCGCTGGGCAGGCGCACCGGGTCGATGCCGATGATGTCGGCATTCATGGGCAGATAGGCATAGGCCACGGCGGCATAGCGCAAAGCGCTGGCAACCACAGGCTGCGGCTTGAAGATCTTGCCGTCCGGCTGCACGTTGGCGGCGTCATACCAGGGCTCAACCTCATTGCCAGCTGCCACGACCAGAGCCCCAAAGCCCAGACGCACCAGGCCGGTCTCATAGTCCACCGTGCCCACCACACCAGAGGCCGTAATCACTCCATCAATACCTGCCGTGACGTTCTGCGAGCCTCCCGAGGCACGGGGAATCTGCACGGTAAGGGAGCCAGGGCGAAGGGGTGCCGCCGCCGTGCGGAACACATAAGCGCTGCTGATGGCTTCACCCAAGGTCGTCACGCAGTTGGAGCGACGCAGCGTATTCGCATTACCAGGCGTCCACGAGGTCAAGCCCACTCGGCCAGTGGCGTAGTTGATCGAACCACGGCTCACAAAACCTGCCGAGGTCAGCACCCGCAGCACGCCCCTGCCGTCATCGCTCCAGGGCTGACCGCTGGCGGGCATCAGTACGACCGAGCCAGGGACCACCGGAGCCTGCACGCCGGTGACCAGGTCAAACTCAGGCGCAAACGTGACTTGCAGCGTGCGGCGCGTGGCGCTTCCCGTCGTGCGAAACCGAATCTTGACGTAGCCGCTTTCGTCGTTGGGGTAGATCGAGGGAGCGCTCAAGTAATCGATGCCCTCATAGTTCAGGCGGTACTTCGCAACCTCACCAGAAAATCCCCCGCCGCTGACCTGGCTGGACGAATACACCGGCTTGGGAATCTTGATCGTGACATCGGGGTTGAAGTCCACCGCGCCCGTCGCATAGGTCACGGTGCCGATCTGCACGCCATTGAGCATCATCTTGCCCGCCCCGTCATCACGGGCGATCTGGGTCGGGTCGACCAGCGTCACCCCCATCTCGGAAAGCTGTTCGCGCGTATAAGTGCCCAGCACGGCTTGGTCGGTCAGCGTGTTCCATTCCACTTCGACCGTGAATGGAACCAGAGCGCCCTGGCCTGCGGAGACTGCCAGGCGGCCCTGGCCGTTGCGGGAAGGATGGGCCAGATTGACCTCAACCGCAGGGGCCGTGTCCACCGTGACATCGAGCACCGTACCAACGGCGGGCAGCAGCTTGGGTGCAAACAGAACTTCGGAGCGGCCTAGACGGACCTCGCCCGTGGCATCGCCCTGCAGCTGCCAGGCAGCCGTGGCCGTAGCCGTGCGCTGGGTCAAGCCATCCATCCAGGTAATAGAGAAAGCGCCCGGATAAAGGGCCTGACCTGCAGGCAGGGTCAGGGCAAGGGTCTGGCTGACTAGCAGGTCGGCGGCAGGCTGCACAGTCTCTATTGCGCGGTGATCGTGAAGAAGGTTGATGCCAAGACTCGCGCCAAGACCGG
>ERZ724525.1786-NODE-1786-length-12530-cov-3.856673_pt1 | contig 12530 bp, 15 predicted proteins | sample MGYA00376058_ERZ724525 | MGnify/ENA primary metagenome ERZ724525 (study PRJEB28724, sample SAMN07190888) | wastewater metagenome | isolation source: influent of sewage treatment plant in Hong Hong | place: USA: Christiansburg, Virginia | collected 2016-03-01 ... | reverse complement strand
GTTATCCGCGCTACGGCTTCAGTACGGTGAATTTGCCGAAAAGATGCAGCGCTGCTACCTGGAACGCGCAGCGCTTCGCATCGAGCATGCGGAATACGTTCGCTTGTTCAACGAAGCGGTGATCAGCAGGGAGGTATTGCGTGGCTTGCTCGGCGAACTTGGCGCGCGCTGGCGCAATGCCAATCGGCGCCCATCTTTGGACCTCAGGCTGAGCCCCGAGGCGCTGCTGGCAAGAGTCCCGCTGTTTCAAAGCCTGGAGCCTGCGATGCTCAGTTCGCTCGCTGCCGTTCTAAAGCCGCGATTCGTTTTGCCGGGCGAAATGCTCATCCGCAAAGGTGAAAAGGGAGAAGAAATGTTCTTCGTGGCATCCGGCGCACTCGAAGTGAACCTGCCCGGCCAGGCGCAGAAACTTGGCTCTGGAGATTTTTTCGGTGAATTGGCCCTGCTTACTCAAGCACCACGTAGCGCCGACGTAACGGCATTGGGTTTTTGCGAACTTCTGGTGATGACCGCCGGTGATTTTGCCAGCCTTCTTGCCCGCAACCAGGCGCTTCAATCTCATGTCGCCGAGACGGCACGGGTCCGCTTGGCGCGCTGCTAACTTCGAGTAAATTATTCACAGTTACGCCTTACCGATTGAATTTACAATCTAATCAAATATTTTCCTGCTGCCAGCAATCCGATCAGGGGTAAAGAATCATGATCCAATTCAGTGCAATCGACATCATCGGTTACGTTGCCGGCGCTCTGGTCCTCACGACCTTCTACCTGAAAACCATGATCAGGTTGAGGACGGTGGCAATCTTCAGCAATATTGCCTTCATCACCTATGGTTCCCTGACGGGCGCAGTTCCGATTCTCGTACTGCATTTGCTCCTGTTGCCGCTCAATACGATACGTTTGTTGCAGATGAAGGCGCTGATCAAGCGGGTTGCGGATGCGAAGGGCGAGTTGTCCATGTCGTTGCTGGTGCCATTCATGCAGACAAGGAAGTTTCCAAGCGGCACACTGATTTTCAAGAAAGGCGACCCCGCCGATGCCGTCTATTACGTTCTTGACGGGTGGTTGGCAACAGTCGAGCACGATGTCGACCTGGGGCCCGGGTCGCTGATCGGCGAAATCGGCGTCTTCGCGCCGGACAACAAGCGATCTGACGGGGTGACCTGCAAGACCGAGGTCGAACTGGCCTCGATTTCCGCCAGCAAGATATGGGAGCTCTTCTACCAGCACCCGGAGTTCGGCGCTCATCTGATTCGCATCGTCGCACAGCGGGCCGCGTGGCCTGCCCCAATCAAACTGAGCGGCGATGAGGGGATGCCCGTCAATGCACAGCCGGAGAAGGCCACCTGAAGTCCGCTGAACCGCCCTCTTCTCATCAAGCGGCGTGGATGAAAAACCGGGATCGCGGCACGGCAGCAGATCGCAAGGCGTTTACAATTGGGCCAAGCCACCCCGCCCTGCCATCAAACGACGATGCCGAAGCGCAAGAAAAGACGCCCCGCGCCGAATACTCACTTGTCCGAGGGGCCGTTGCCGGCGCGCTTCGGCGATCAGTTTGCCAGCCAGTTGCTCGTTTTCTGCGACGCCAGCAGGAGAAGGCATGGCGGTCTCGCTTCAGTTCTCTTCAGCGAAGCCTGCGCGCCGCCGATGACGTCATCTCGAACTGTACCGGCCATCGGCAGCAACGAACTCGAACTTCAAGCGGCGCTCTTCGCCCTGTTCCATGCCGGGGAACATTTCCCGCTGCGCACGCTGGTTCTCTTTTCGGACAATCAGGATGCCGTGTCCCGTCTTGCCCGGGCAAAGGATCAGGGGTGCGAGCAGGACCCGGCCCTGGCGACTATCCTGCCCGGGCTCGATCTTGCCGACGCCCTTGGACGCGCTTCCTTTCGTTGGCTAAAGGGGCACTCGAGCTGCCGCGGCAATGCCATTGCCGACGAACTGGCCGCAGCGGCAGCAAGCTCGCCATGATTTTCCGGGCAGATGGGCGCCAAGGATTTCCCCGGTTTTTTTGATCTAGAATGAGCGGCCGCGCACAAGGAGTTTTCAGCTCGGCGGTTCCCTCACCTCCACAACACAGGATCATCAATGAAACGTATTGCCATCCTCGCCACCGCACTGGCGTTAGTCGCACCTGTACAAGCCCAGACCATCGACAGGATCAAGTCTTCCAAGACGGTGACGATCGCCCACCGCGTTGATTCGCTGCCATTCTCGTTCGATCAGAATGGCGAGAAGCTCGGCTACACGGTAGATATCTGCAAGCGCATCGTAGCCAGCCTCGAACACCAGCTGAAGATTTCCGGCCTGAGCATCAAGTGGGTAGCTGCCACCGCCCAGAATCGAATGGAACTTGTGGCGAAGCGGCAAGCCGACATGGAATGTGGCGCGACCACCGTCACGCTGGGGCGCATGGAGAAAGTGGACTTCTCAAGCCTCGTGTTCGTGGATGCAGGCGCCCTGATGGTGCGCACAGAATCCAACATCAAGGCGCTCGCCGACCTGGCTGAAAAGAAGGTCGCGGTGATCGGCGGCACGACGACCGAGGCAGCGCTGACAGGCACGCTCAAGCAACGATTGGTTAACGCCAGGATCATCACGGTCAAGACGCGCGAAGAAGGCCTCGCGGCACTTGAAGCCGGCAGCGCCGACGCTTTTGCCAGCGACACTTTGCTGCTGGCCGGTCTGGCGGCCAAGGCCAAGGATCCGAGCAAGCTCTCGCTGGTCGCGGGCGACCCGTTCTCGATCGAGCCCTACGCCATCGTACTTCCGCGCGGGGACTGGGAATTCCGCCTTGCGGTCAACCGCGCGCTGTCGCAGATCTATCGGAGTGGTGACATCAAGCAGATTTTCGACAAGTACTTCGGTCAGATCGGCAGCCCTACCCCGCTGCTCATGGCCACTTACGTTCTGAACTCGTTTTCCGAGTAACAGGATCGCGCGAGGCCAATAGCCGCCTCGCCGAACGCGAAACACTGGCGGTTGCGGTCGACTCCCGAAATTCTACCAAAACCGCCGGTGATCCGAGTGCCCCGGGATGGCCCCGGGCGAACGAAGCCGCTGAAGCCTCGCGGCTTTTACCTGACCTCGATGGTGACCGTCTTGCCTGATTTGCCACCAGCACGACGCAGCAGGTCAGCAATATCCGTATTCTGGCTCTTGAGCGCGACATCCATCGCCGTCTCACCACTCTCCAGCCGCTTGTTCGGGTCGGCACGATTGGCAAGCAACAGTTTGACGATCTCGATATGCCCGCCTTTGGCGGCGACGATGAGCGCTGTCGTCCCGTTTTCCGTCGCGGCGTTGACGTCGGCGCCGGATTTCACGAGCAGTTTTGCAATGTCGGTGTGGCCGTTGAATGCCGCATAGGCCAGCGGCGTCCAGCCGCTCATGTTCACTTCGGCACCGCCGGCGACCAGCAATTCGGCTGACTTGAGGTGCCCGCGAAACGCGGCGAGGCGCAGGGCGGTATCGCCGACGGCATTGCGCTCATTGACCTTGGCGCGCTGCTTGATCAGGTAATCCACCAGATCGTCATGGCCGTCCCGCGCCGCCAGCATCAGCAGGGTATTGCCCTCCTTGTCGGTCGAATCGACGGAGGCACCGCGCTGGACGATCTTGGCTACGTCCCGGGTGTCGCCCATCTTGGCGGAACCGATCAGGTCATCATAGGTGGCGGCGGATGCCATCAGGGGAATCGAGGCGGCGAGCGCCATTGCTACTAGGGTCTTTTTCATTGTCTTGTCGGTCGTATGGCGTATTTGAAAAGATTGAAAAAATTGCTCGTCGTCGCCTCGGCAACCTGCTCCAGCGACAGGTTGCGCAAGCGGGCCACCTCCTCCGCGACATGCCGGACGTAGGCAGGCTCGTTGGGCTTGCCGCGATAGGGGACTGGCGCGAGATAAGGCGAGTCAGTCTCGACAAGAATACGGTCGAGCGGTGTTCTCTGCGCCACTTCCTTGATTGCAGTCGAGTTCTTGAAGGTGACGATGCCTGAAAACGAGATGAAGAAGCCAAGGTCGAGAGCCTGTCTGGCGACTTCCCAGCTTTCGGTGAAACAGTGCATGACTCCACCGACCGTTTGGGCGCCCTCTTCCTTCAGAATGCGCAGGCTGTCTTCGGCCGAGTCGCGCATGTGGACGACCAGCGGCTTGCCGGTGGCGACTGCGGCACCGATATGGCAACGAAATCGGTCGCGCTGCCATGCCGGGCGGTCCTTCTGCCAGTAGTAGTCAAGTCCTGTTTCGCCAATGGCGACCACTTTCGGGTGCTCCGCAAGCGCGATCAACCGGGTCTGGTCGGGCTCTTCGGCATCGGCATACTCGGGATGCACGCCAACCGTCGCGTAGAGGTTGGGATGGGCCTCGGCGAGCGCCAGGACGCCCGGAAAATCCTCGAGATTGACTGCTATGCACAGGGCGCAGCCAACACCATTCAGTTCCATTCGTTCAAGAACTTCCGGGAGACGTCGGGCCAAATCCGGAAAATCAAGATGACAATGGGAGTCGACCAGCATCCGTGGTCAGAGTGTGTGGGTCGGGCGGGTGGACTGGAGCACGCCGCCAAGCAGTCCTTCAATTTTGCGCCGTGCTTCCTGGCCGCTCTCGTCGCTGTTGAAATGCACCCCGATGCCCTGGGCGCGGCCATTCTGGGCACCGGCCGGCGTTACACAGACGACGGTTCCGGCGATCGGCAGCTTGGCCGGATCTTCCATCAGCGACAGTAACATGAAGACTTCGTCACCGATGTTGTAGTTGCGGGTGGTCGGGATGAAGATTCCGGCATTGCGCAAGTGCGGCATGAAGGCCGCGTAGAGTGCGGATTTCGAATTGATGTTGAGCGAGAGAACGCTTGGGCGTTGCGCTTGTACTGGTTTTGCGTCACTCATTGTCGTTCAGTGTCTCAGCAGACCTCGATAGTCCATGAACAATCCCTCCAGAAACAGGCGGGAGTTAAGCGGCTGCTCGGCTTCGCGGCGACGTGTCAGAAGCAGTCGGTACGCGCGCACAAGTCGGTCCGGGGGAATCATATCAGCCAGCCCCGATATTTTGGCCTGTTGCGGGAGAAAATATCGTGCCGGAAGGCCGTTGCTCGCCAGCGTCAGATCTACCAGCCACTTCTGCATGGCCTCGACCACCGATTTCAATGCCAGTTTGCCCTTGCTCTCCTTGACTGCTTTGTCGAGGTCCGCTGCCACGCCGAGTGCGTCGAGGTCCCCGCTCGCGGCCAGATGTCTGGTCAGCAATTCGAGCCAGCCGCCATCGCTCGAGCCGGCCAGCTCGAGCGCCACGCCGGGCGCGCCGCCGGCCAGCGCCAACCAGCGACCAGGCTGGGTCATGCCATCCTGGGCCAGTGCCGCTTCGCAGGCTGCCGCGGGCGGAACCGCCAGCGGCACCACCTGACAGCGGCTGCGAATTGTCGGCAGCAAGCGCAATGGTTCGTTGGAAATCATTAAAAACAAAGTATCTGGCGCCGGCTCTTCAAGTGTTTTCAGAAGTGCGTTGGCGGTGTTGCGGTTCATCGCATCCGCTGGATTGACCACCACAATCCGCAAGCCCGCGCGATGTGTGCCGACATTGAAAAACTCGTCGAGCCCGCGCACCTGATCGATGGTGATCTGCTGGCTGGCTTTCTTTTTGCCCTCTTCCGCGTCCGGGTCTTCGGCCAGCGCCTGGGGTTGCAGCAGCCGGTAGTCCGGATGATTGCCTTGCTCGAACCAGTTGCAGGCGAGACACTGGCCACAGGAGAGCCTGCCTTCGAGCGGCTTTTCGCAAAGCAGGCTCTTGGCAAACGCCTGGGCCAGGGCGAATTTTCCAAGCCCGCGCTGGCCGATGAGGAGCAGCGCGTGGGGTAGCCTGCCGCGCTGCGACTGGAGCCTGTTCCATGTATCCATATGAAGCGAAATAAAATTCATAAACAGGTACTTGAAACTGTTATCTCGAGTAATTTGCGAATATCGTCAATACCTTGCTGCGCATCAATGAGGCGTATCCGCGCGGGGGAGGAATGGGCGCGGTCAAGATAAGCCTGGCGTACCCGCTCATGGAAATCGGCACGCTCCTGCTCGAAACGGTCGAGTACCCGGCTGGCTAGGGCAATGCGCTCGCGGGCAACGTCCAGTGGCAGGTCGAACAACAGGGTCAGGTCCGGCTGCAGGTGCCCATGTACCCAGTGTTCCAGTTGCTGGAGCTTGGCACGGTCGAGACCGCGCCCGCCTCCCTGGTAGGCGTAGGTGGCATCGCTGAAGCGATCGCAGACGACCCATTCGCCACGAGCCAGTGCCGGCTCGATGAGTTTCGCCAGGTGCTCGCGACGTGCGGCGAACATCAACAGCGTCTCGGTCTCAAGGTGCATCGACGAGTGCAGCAGCAATTCCCGAAGTTTCTCGCCGAGTTCGGTTCCCCCGGGCTCGCGCGTGACATGGACGATCAGTCCGCGCTCCCGCAACAGTGCCGCCAGCCATTCGACGTGGCTGCTCTTGCCGGCGCCGTCGATGCCTTCGAAGGTGATGAATTTTCCTCTCACTTCCCGCCTCTCTGATACTTGTTGACTGCCTTGTTGTGCTCGTCGAGCGTACGCGAAAACTGGCTGCTGCCATCGCCGCGGGCCACGAAATAGAGGGCATCGCTGCCCGCCGGGTGTAGTGCGGCCTCGATTGCGGCCATCCCCGGCATGGCAATCGGGGTCGGCGGCAATCCGGCACGAGTGTAGGTATTGTAGGGCGTGTCGGCTTGCAGGTCGCGCTTGCGCAGGTTCCCGTCGAATTTGTCACCCAGACCGTAGATGACCGCAGGGTCGGTCTGCAACAACATTCCCCGGCGCTGCCGATTGACGAAAACCGCGGCGATCTGCGGGCGCTCCGCACTGCGTCCCGTCTCCTTCTCGATGATCGATGCCATGATCAGAGCCTCATAAGGATCCCGGTAGGGCAATTCTGGATCGCGTCCCGCCCAAGCGCTGTCGAGCTTCTTGCGCATGGCACGGTGCGCCCTTGCTAGTAACTCGAGATCGCTCGATTGCTTGTCGAACAGGTAGGTGTCGGGATACAGCCAGCCTTCGATGCGTCCGCCTTCGATACCTATCCGTTCGGCTATTTCCGCCTCGCCCAGACCCGATGTCTCGTGCCGGAGATCCGGATGCTGATCCAGACGCGCCCGCCACTGGCGAAAGGTCCACCCGTCGACCAGCGCCAATTCGCCTTGCGTCACATCGCCTCGCGCCAGCTTGGCCAGCAACTGCTCGGGGGTGAGTCCCTGCTTGACCGAATAGCTGCCGGCCTTTATGCCGGTTGCCACGTTGCGCCAGCGGGCAAGCAAGGCCAGCAGGTCGGGATTGATCGCGATGCCGGCGTCCTGCATCTGGCCGGCCGCCGCGCGCAGGCTGCTGCCAGGGGAAATCCGGAAATCGATGGTCGCATCACGCATCGGGATCGGCGCATTGGCCCACCATATGGCAGCCCCGGCCAGGGCGGCGAGCAGGATGCTCAGGAGCAGAAAAAGCTTCAGGAATAGACGCAAGGGAACTCGCTGGCCGACACCGGGTCATGCCCTGGGGCGGGCATCGTTGAACGACCGCTATAATATCGCAAACCATAAAGGAGCACTTCCGACATGAATCCCAACTGGCGCAGCTTTCTTGAATCCGCCGAGGCCGTTTTCAAGGACGACAGCGACGAGATTCTCAACTTCGGCGATGCAAGCGGCGAACTCCAGGCTGCTGGTAGCCGGACCATCCTCGTTCCGCTGACACATCTCGGCCTGATCGAGGCCAGCGGTGACGACGCAAAGGCCTTTCTGCACAGCCAATTCACCAGCGACATCAATCACCTGGGCGCCGAACAGGTCCAGCACTCGGCATGGTGCACGGCCAAGGGCCGCATGCAGGCCAGTTTCCTGGCCTGGCGTGAGGCCGAGGACTTCCAGCTTGTCGTATCGGGCGATCTGGAGGCGGCTGTACTCAAACGCTTGCAGATGTTCGTATTGCGCTCCAAGGTAAGCCTGCGCAATTTGACCGCCAGTCGTCTATTGCTCGGGCTGGCCGGCCCGCAGGCCGCCGAGGCGCTGGGCGACGCCGGCCTGCCCTGCCCCCTGGCGCCCATGACCACGACGACCGGTCATCAAGTGAGCGTGATCGCGCTGGAAGCCAACCGCTACATCATTGCCGCAACAATGGAGGCACTCCCGGCGCTGTGGCACAAGCTTACGCTCAAGGCACGTCCGGCCGGGCTGCCAGCGTGGCGCTGGCTGGATATACAGGCCGGCTTCCCGCTGGTCACCGCAGCCACGCGCGAAGAATTCGTCCCGCAGATGGCTGATTTCGAAAAGTTGGGCGGCATCAGTTTTCACAAGGGTTGCTACCCGGGCCAGGAAATCGTGGCCCGCACCCAGTATCTAGGCAAGGTCAAGCGTCACTTGTACCGGATTCATGGCGAACAACTGCTCGAAGCGGGCGCCGACCTCCACTCTCCGGACAATCCGGATCAGGCCTGCGGCAAGATCGTCAGCGGCGCGCCCTCACCCGCTGGCGGTTACGAGGCACTGGCGGTAGTGCAGTCCAACTTTGCCGCCAACCTGCACCTTGGCTCAAGCGACGGTCCGAGACTCGAGGCTGTTGCGGTCAACCCCTGAAAACGCGCAAGAATGTGCCTCATCGTGGTCGGCTGGCGGGTCCACCCTGATTTCCCGCTGGTCGTCGCCGCCAACCGTGACGAGTTCTATGCGCGCCCGACCGCCCTGGCTGACTTCTGGGTTGATGTGCCCGACATCATTGCCGGCCGTGATCTGGAAGCAGGCGGAACCTGGCTGGGCATCAGCCGCGGGGGACGTTTCGCGGCGGTCACCAATGTTCGTGAACCAGGCGCCGGCAAGGGAAGGCATTCCCGGGGCCGGCTGACCCAGAATTTCCTTGCCGGCCGGCAGGGCCCCGAGGAATACCTGCGCCGGCTCGACCCGGACGACTACTCGGGCTTCAACCTGCTTCTGGGCGATGGTGATGCGCTTTGGTACTTCAGCAATCGCGGCACCGGCCCGGAAGTCCTGGAACCCGGAATCTACGGCCTGTCCAACCATCTGCTCGATAGCCCCTGGCCCAAGTTGCTGACGGCGCGCCAGGGCTTCGCCCGTGCGCTGGGCGACCTGCCCGACCGCTCGTCACTTTTCCGGGTGCTCGCGGACGACGAAATCGTTGCCGATACCGAGTTGCCGGCGACCGGAATTCCGCTCGAGTGGGAGCGGCGCCTGTCGGCGATCTTCGTGCATTCCGCGGCGTACGGAACCCGCGCCTCGACCGTCGTAACCCGGACTACGGCGGGAGACATCTGTCTCGAGGAACGCAGTTACGGCCCGAACGGCCAGCCGATTCAGTCTTCGCTGATTTCAACCGGCGTATAGGCCGGTACCAGATCGAACAACTCGACGATATCGCTATTACGCATGCGGATGCAGCCGTGCGACGCCGGCGTCCCCATCTCGACGTGATCAGGCGTGCCATGGATGTAGATGTAGCGGCGCATGGTGTCGACGCAGCCAAGCCGGTTGCGGCCCGGCTCGCACCCGGAGAGCCAGAGAATACGGGTAAGGACCCAGTCACGGCCGGGATGCTGTTGCTCGAATTCGGGCGACCACACGTCCCCGGTCGGCCGCCGGCGCACGAAGATGGTGTCAGGGGCAGCTCTGGCACCGATTTTGGCCCGGATCAGGTGTCGACCGCGCGGGGTCTGAAAGCTGCCGGAAACCTCGCCAACCCCCGCTTTTCCCGTGGAGACGCGATATTGACGCAGCACTCGCCCGTCATCATCGAGCAACTTGAGCGACTGGCGGCCAACCGAAACCTCTATTTTCATGGCAACTTGCGCCGCCGCTCGGCAAAGAAAGCCGAAAGAACCCCGCTGCACTCGTCGGCCAGAACGCCGCCGACCACCGTGGTATGGTGATTCAGGCGCTCGACCCCGAAAAGATCGACCACACTGCCGTGGACCCCGGTCTTCGGGTCGCGTGCCCCATAGATGACGCGGGCGATCCGCGAATGAAGGATGGCGCCAGCGCACATCGCACAGGGTTCAAGGGTCACAAACAGTTCGCAACCCGGCAGGCGATAGTTGCCGAGCGTGCGTGCCGCGTCGCGCAATGCGGCGATCTCGGCATGCGCCGTCGGGTCGCTCTCGCCGATCGGGCTGTTAAATCCCCGGCCGACGATTTCCCCGGCCCGGACGACCACGGCGCCGACCGGTACCTCGCCTAGGCACTCTGCAGCGCGGGCCAGCGAGATAGCTTCGCGCATGAAGAACTCGTCACCGAGCCCGGAGACGGTGGCCTCGACTATTCCCACTCGATCGTCGCCGGCGGCTTGCCGGAAATGTCATAAACTACCCGGTTGATGCCGCGCACTTCGTTGATGATGCGGTTGGACACCTTTCCAAGCAGCGAATGCGGCAGTTCGGCCCAGTGGGCCGTCATGAAATCGGCGGTCTGAACGGCGCGCAGGGCAACGACATATTCGTAGGTGCGGCCGTCACCCATCACGCCGACCGACTTTACCGGAAGAAATACGGCAAATGCCTGGCTGGTCTTGTCGTACCAGTCGGCGGCACGCAGTTCGTCGATGAAGATGGCGTCGGCACGGCGTAGCAGGTCTGCAAACTCCTTCTTCACTTCGCCAAGAATGCGCACCCCGAGGCCCGGACCGGGGAATGGGTGGCGATAGACCATCTCGTGCGGTAGGCCGAGCGCCACGCCAAGCTCGCGGACTTCGTCCTTGAACAGTTCGCGCAAGGGTTCGAGCAACTTGAGGTTGAGTGTTTCCGGCAGGCCGCCGACGTTGTGATGGCTCTTGATGGCATGCGCCTTGCCCGTCTTGGCGCCTGCCGATTCGATCACATCAGGATAGATCGTGCCCTGGGCCAGCCATTTGGCGTTGGGTAGCTTTGCGGCTTCAGCCTGGAAGACTTCGACGAATTCGCGACCGATGATCTTGCGCTTGGCCTCGGGGTCGGAAACGCCCTTCAGGTGGCCCATGAACTGCTCGGTTGCATCGACGTGAATGACCTTGACGCCGAGGTTGCGGGCGAATGTCTGCATCACCTGCCCCGCCTCGTTCAGGCGCAGCAAGCCGTTGTCGACAAAGACGCAGGTCAGCTGGTTGCCGATGGCCTTGTGCAACAGCGCCGCGACGACCGAGGAATCGACCCCGCCAGAAAGACCGAGGATCACCTCGTCCTCGCCGACCTGGGCGCGCACCCGGGCAATGGCCTCATTGACGTAATCGGGCATGTTCCAGTCGCGACCGCAACCACAGATGTCGTGCACGAAACGGGCAATCATTTCCCGGCCCTTGAGCGTATGCGTGACTTCCGGATGGAACTGCACGGCGTAGAAACCGCGTTCTTCGTCAGCCATCGCCGCCACCGGGCAGGACTCGCTACTACCGATGACCTTGAATCCGGCCGGCAGTTCGGTGACCTTGTCGCCGTGGCTCATCCAGACTTCCAGCAGGCCATGGCCGTCGGCATTGGTCCGGTCCTGGATCTCGCTGAAGAATCGGGAATGGCCCCGTGCGCGGACTTCGGCAAAGCCGAACTCGCGCTTGCCCGAACTCTCCACCTTGCCGCCGAGTTGCTGTGCCATGGTCTGCATGCCGTAGCAAATGCCGAGCACGGGGACGCCAAGCTCGAAAACCACCTGCGGCGCCTTCCAGTCCAGCGCCTCATAGACCGAGTTCGGACCGCCCGAGAGAATGATTCCGTTCGGCTTGAAATCGCGTATGAATTCTTCCGAAACATCGAAAGAGTGCAGTTCGCAATAGACCTGCTGCTCGCGGACACGGCGGGCAATCAGCTGGGTGACCTGGGAGCCGAAATCGAGAATGAGTATCTTCTGGTGGGACATGGTGAAATATGAGGTTTCAGCGGTAAAGGAAAAAAGTGCCGGACTGCTCCGGCACCTTTCAGATATCAAACTTGCTGGCGCCCGCCCGGTCCAGGTAAAGCAGAAGCTGGGAAAAGGCAATGACCCCGCCGGCGCCGATGACGGCGAGGAGGATCTTGAACCAGAGCGGCCACTTCGACATTCAGCGCCGGCTAGTCGAGGTGGTAGTTCGGCGCTTCCTTCGTGATCTGCACGTCGTGAACGTGCGACTCGCGGATGCCGGCCGAAGTGATCTCGACGAAACAGGCGTTGTCGTGCATGTGCGCGATCGTCGGGCTGCCCAGATAACCCATCGAAGAACGAAGGCCGCCCATCAACTGGTGAATCACGGCCAGCACGGAACCCTTGTATGGCACCCGCCCCTCGATTCCCTCCGGCACGAACTTGTCGACGTTCGCCGTGGCTTCCTGGAAGTAACGGTCGGACGAGCCGGCCTGCATTGCGCCCAGCGAACCCATGCCGCGATAGGACTTGTACGAACGGCCCTGGAACAGCTCGACCTCGCCGGGCGCTTCCTCTGTCCCCGCAAACAATCCGCCAAGCATGACAGCATCGCCGCCCGCGGCGATTGCCTTGCAAATATCGCCTGAATAGCGAATGCCGCCATCG
>ERZ724525.1770-NODE-1770-length-12570-cov-4.931842_pt1 | contig 12570 bp, 6 predicted proteins | sample MGYA00376058_ERZ724525 | MGnify/ENA primary metagenome ERZ724525 (study PRJEB28724, sample SAMN07190888) | wastewater metagenome | isolation source: influent of sewage treatment plant in Hong Hong | place: USA: Christiansburg, Virginia | collected 2016-03-01 ... | reverse complement strand
ACCAAATAAAGTACCATCTACTTTACTTATAATTTCTCCTAAATCTTCTTCGCTTTCTCCAAACTTATTTTTATCGCAATCAATAATTAGCAATGGACCTTCTTTGTACCCATCAATCCATTTGTTGTACAATTCGTTTAATTTTTTTAAATAATCTAAACGTATATTTTCTTCATATTCACGACCACGTTTTTGAATTTGGCCCACCAATGTTGGAACACTAGCTTTTAAATAAATCAATAAATCTGGCGGTTGAACCATGGTTTTTAATGTTTGAAAAAACTTATAGTAATTTTCAAAATCACGTTTGCTCATTAAGCCCATATCGTGCAAATTGGGAGCAAAAATATTGGCATCTTCATAGATGGTTCTATCTTGAATAATGGTTTCTGTGCCTCTTTGAATATCTAATAATTGATTTAACCGACTGTTTAAAAAATAGATTTGTAAGTTGAAACTCCATCGTGGCATGTCCTCATAAAAATCCATTAAATATGGATTGTGATCTACATCTTCAAACTGAGGAATCCAACGATAATGTTTACTAAGCATTTCGGTGAGGGTTGTTTTTCCTGCACCAATATTGCCAGCAACAGCAACATGTTTTGGTTTTTTTGTTTTGGCCATGAGAATACTTATTCTAAAGAATGATGATAATTAAATGAAGAAAATAAGGACTTACAATCAATAATTTTCTGAGCGGTGAAAGTAGGGTTTATTGGCAAATTAGCCACAAAACATTTTACCTAATTTTACTACTTAACCAAGTACTGCTTTTCTTACCAACTGAATGGTTTTATCGGCACTTTCTCTAGCTTTTTCGGCACCCTGCTGAATAATTTTATCCAACAATGCTTGATTGTTTTGTAAATCTGTTGCTTTTGCTCTAATTGGTTGAATAAAGTTGACCATATCTTCTGCCAATTGTTTTTTCATATCGCCATAACGTATTACACAATTGCCAGTAGAACTATTGTTGAAATCTGTTTCAAATTTTGCAACAACATCTGCCCCACTTACAATTTTCATCAATGTAAATAAATTCTCAATATAATCTGCCTTACTGCTATTGGGTTCTGTTGGTCCACTATCTGTTTTGGCCTTCATTATTTTTTTACGAATACTCTGATCATCATCAGCTAAATATATAGTAGCCAATTGATTTTCACTTTTACTCATTTTACCATTTCCATCCAAGCTTAAAATTTTGGTTAACTCACCACCATAATTAAAACCATACGGCATTGGAAAAACTTCTCCATAACGATAGTTGAAACGTTCGGCAAAATTTCTAGCCATTTCCATATGTTGTTCCTGGTCTTTTCCAACAGGTACTTTTACTGCACGATGAATTAAAATATCGGCAGCTTGTAAAACTGGATAAGTTAACAATCCTGCATTGACATTCTCTGGATTTAAACGTACTTTTTCTTTAAAAGTAACTGTTTTTTCTAGCTCTCCTTTGTAAGCCATCATATTTAAAAACAAATACAATTCTGCTATTTCAGGCACATCGCTTTGTACATATAACGATACTTTATTGGTATCTAAACCACATGCAATATTTTCTGCAACTACTCTGTGTACAGCTTGTTTCAACTCTTTGGTGTTGGGATGTGTGGTTAGTGCATGCCAATTGGCAACAAAAAAATAGCATTCAAACTCATCTTGCATACGTACATAATTACGCATTGCACCAAAATAATTTCCTAAATGTAAAAATCCTGTGGGTCTAATGCCACTTAATACAACCTCTTTTGCCATAGTTTGCGAAGATACTGTTTTGAACTTTTAACCAAGAAGCGGTTTCAATACTATTTTTCTAACAATAAATCGCTATAAGAATTGGCAATAAAATCGTTCATTTCAATATTAAAGAATTGAGTATAAAAATTGCATTGTTCTTGTAGTTTTTCTATGGCAATCGTTCCATCGGTATCAATAGCTTCTACTTCTAAAAAAGTACCTAGCGTTGCAACTGTATCAAAATGAAATTTCACATTTTCAACAAAATAAATTTTCCTGCGTTTATCAACCACCACTTTTATGCCATGCACTTGGGTTAATATGCTTTTTAAATCTGTGGTAGAATTGGGTTTATACAACAATACATTCGATTGTTTGGCATTGGCTGTATTGCCACGGTCGTAATAAATCAACGTGTTTTCAATATTGCCTTCTCTTAGTTTTAATCTTCCTGTTTCAACATTAAAATAAGTATCTATTTGATGGTCTTCGCCAATAAAAATTGGGTTTAAAGTTTGTAATTTTTCTTCTGCCAATTGAATATTGTTGCAATGTGCTTTGAATTCGAAAAGTGTTGGCATTTTTATTTTACTATTTTAAAGGTTTGTACTTCGTTGCTTGCTTGAATGATTAAAACATAAACTCCTTTTTGAAGCTCTGCTAAGTGAGACCAATTAACAATATTTGTACCTTGCTTAAGAACTGTTTGTTGGCTAAAGATTGTTTTACCAGAAAGGTCTTTAAGTTGAATAAAAGCATCAGTTATTTTTTCTGATTGAATTGTAATTTTTAGTTCATTTTTAAAAGGGTTTGGACTAGCAGTAACTTGTAAAAGCTGCTTATTGTTTGGCTTTACCAATAACGTTTTTGAATAAGAAAATTTACCATCATTGTCAACTATTTTTAGACGATAATAAATAGCTTTATTTGGTATAGCATAATCAACAAACTCATATTTTGAAACTGGTAAATTGAGGGCAATGTTTGATGATAAAAAACTAAAATCGTTTCCGTTAAATGATTTTTCTAGGCTGTAGTTAGCAACATTTACTTCATTAATTGTACTCCAATTTAGCAATACATTATTGTTTTTTGGTGTGGCAGTAAATTGTGCAATTGTGCTAGGCAAAGCAGTGTTTGTAATATCTAAGACTTGCTGATTAATTACTTTAAAACTTCCGCCAAGATTGTACAAATAACTTTCTACAGAACCTAAACCATAAGTAATTCCTGTAAAAGCAGAATCGCAAGAAACTACTATTTGACCTTTGTTTGTTCCATTTACACCACTTGTACCAGTCCATCTTTTTATTACAATTGAATAATTGGATTTATTTGGATGGTTGCCCACATAATAAAAGCTATTAGAATTATCAATTAATAAAGAAGGTAAAGCTATTGTAGGTACTACTAACGAAAGGTAAGATACTGTAATGTTGGAAATTGATGTTCTGTAAGAAATTGAACTTTTTATGCCTTGTTCCAATGGTGTTAAAGGCACAATATCTGGATCGCCTAAAGCTGGCATACAACTTCCACCAACCATTAATTGAGCAACAGAAATTGGTTTATTTGCTTCAATAAAATCGGGAGTATTGCTTTCATATTTATAAACATTTCCTGCTTGCATGCCAGTTAAAACAGTTCCATTTACAGTAACAATTGTTGTAGGGTCTGATACAATAATTTTATAAACGCTAGTACCAAAACTTGTATCATTTGTCGAAGTTGAAAAAGGTGTTGTTAAGTATTTTTTGCCCCACATATTTACTGGAAACATTTGTTGTATATCATTATCGCCACCACCAGTACCACAGTTTGCAGAGTTTAATGTTCTACTACTACCCGAAAAAACAGCAATTGGATGTGTAATACCATTACTATTGGCAACAGATATAATTTTTGTACCAGTAAGTTCTTTTCCTGTTACTGAAGTACCTCCAACACCGTCTGCATTTGCACCATCATTTGCACCAAGTAATTGATAAATTTCACCCTTATTTAAAAGTATGGTTTTTGTAACCCAAGGTAACTGTCCCGACAGATTTTGCATTCTTGTTAAAACGGTTGGTGTAATTTGTAATACAGTATTATTTTCTTTTGCAATTATATACAACCAATTAAAGGAGTTTGAATCGTAGTTTTGTTTGCTGTTGATTGATACATAAGCATTGCCCCAAGCCTCGGTGGGTAACAACATTGTTGCACCAGATGATGCACTTGCATAAATATGAGCATAAGCTACAATTGGCACATCACTTGTAATTAATATTCCTTTTTTTGTAAAAAAACCAACACTTGATGATCCACCTCCTATTGGTGGAGTAGGAGGGCCACTATATAATCGACAATCAAATCCTCCAGATTTTGGCATTGGACCAAAAGAGCCAGCACCAGTAATTACTAAACCATCTGAAGGTGTTGTACCTGTAGAAATTACAGTATATGGAGCAATGGTATAAGTACGCTCCCAAGTTGTAACTGGTACTATAGGGTTACCTATACCATAAATACTAACTTTTACTTGTGCTGCTTGTGAACTGGTACATAAATAAAGAATCATATCCATATCATTTGTACCAGTTTCCATAAGTTGATGATGACCATACCCTACCCAAAACTCTTTACCTTGATTGGTTGTATCTATTTGGGCTGCTGTTTTAGTAATGCTGAATACGAGTGATATAATAGAAAAAAGTAAAATTCTAAACATTGTTCTCTAGTTTCCTCAAATTTAATTCAATTAAAAATATAAAATTCTAATACATTAATGGAAATGAAAAATTATTCTCATTGCTTATCTTCACCCATTATTTAAAATATTAGAAAATGATACGAATAAAAAAACACCATTTGTTATTGGTGAGCCTATTTTTTGCAGTAATTAGCTTTGCCCAAGATGCAGTAAACTATCAAATGCCACCCAAAGAAATTGCTGATTTATTGTTGGCAAAACCTACACCTTCTGTTAGTATTGATAGTAAAGGTGAATGGATGTTACTGAGTGAAAGAAACTCGTACCCAACTGTTGAAGAATTGGGACAACCAGAAATTAGAATTGCAGGTTTACGTTTAAACCCGAACAATTACTCTCCTAGCCGACAAACGTATATCAACAACTTTATTTTAAAAAACATTAAACAAAACAAAGAATTCAAAATCAGTGGTTTGCCTGTAAATATGTTGGCAAGCAATGTACGTTGGAGCCCTAACGAAAAGAAAATTGTTTTTACCAATACAACTGCCAATCGTGTAGATGTTTATGTAATTGATGTAGCTACAAAATTGGCTACAAAAATGAACAAGCAAGCATTGAATGTTGTGTTGGGTGCTGATGTAACTTGGGTGAACGATCATTCTATATTATATAAAGTAGCTGTAAAACCTGCTAGTGCAGCTCCTAAAAAACCAATTACTCCTAAAGGTCCAACTGTTCAAGAAAACATTGGTAAAGCTGCTCCAGGAAGAACGTATCAAGATTTAATTAAAACACCTTACGATGAGCAACTGTTTGAATTTATGGCAACTGCACAATTGGTAATTAATAAAGCAGGTATAGAAACCAATATTGGTAAACCAGCCATTTACGATTCGTATGAACCTTCGCCAGATTATAGATTTTTATTGATTAAAACATTGCAAAAACCGTTTTCTTACTTAGTGCCTGCTGGCGGTTTTCCAAGTGAAGTTTTGGTTACCGATATAAATGGCAAACTCATTAAATCTATTGCCAATTTACCAAGTGCAGAAACTAGACCATCGGGCAATGACAATGTACAAAATATTCCTAGAGCTTTTCAATGGAAAGATGATGAATCTTGTACCTTAATTTGGTGCATTCCTTTAGATAGTGGTTTAATAAAAAATAAAGTGGAATATAGAGATGCTGTTTTTGCACATGAAGCACCATTTAAAGGAGAAATGAGAGAATTGTTTAAAACCAATATGCGTTTTCGTAGTGTGCTTTGGGGCAATCCTTTTTTTGCTTGGGTTAACGAAGGTTTAGCAGGTAAACAAACTGCAAAAGCTAGTAGATACAATCCTTCTACCAAAAAATTGGAAACCTTATTTGAAAGAAATACAACAGATGCTTATGGTAATCCTGGAATGCCTGTAATGACTAAAAGTTTATTGGGTAGATCGGTTATTTTGGTGAACGACAATTCTATTTTATTAAACAATACTGTTGGTTCTTCTCCTAAAGGAGATTTGCCGTTTCTTTCTTCCTACGATTTTGTTACCAAACAAACCGACCCAATTTGGCGTTGCGATGAAAATTCGTTTGAGTATGTTGTAGATGTATTGGATACAAGAGGCTATAGTTTTATTACTAGAAAAGAATCGCAAAGAGAAGTGCCCAATTATTATCTTAAAAATTTAAAAGAAAAAAATCAAGAAATAGCAATTACTAAATTTAGCAATCCTTATCCATCGTTAGTGGGTGTTACAAAACAAAAAGTAAAATATACAAGGGCTGACGGAATTGAATTGTCTGCCGATTTGTATTTACCGAAAGGTTACAACAAAGACAAAGATGGTCCATTGCCTGTTTATATGTGGGCTTATCCGAGAGAGTTTAACAATGCTGCCGATGCTGCACAAATTAGAGGCAGTGAGCATAAATTTACTACCATTAGTTGGGGCAGTCCAATATTTTATGTAACACAAGGTTTTGCTGTTTTAGACAATGCAGAAATGCCCATTGTTAGTACTGGTAAAGATGCAAAACCCAATGACAATTTTATTGATCAGTTAAAATTAAATGCAGAAGCAGCCATTAATCATTTAGCTGAATTGGGTGTAGGCGATAGAGAAAGAGTTGCAGTTGGTGGCCATAGTTATGGTGCATTTATGACAGCCCATTTATTAAGCCATACTAATTTGTTTAAAGCTGGTATTGCACGTAGTGGAGCATACAATAGAACCCTTACTCCATTTGGTTTTCAGGCAGAAGATAGAACGTATTGGCAAGCCCCACAATTGTATTATACCATGAGCCCTTTTAGCTATGCCGATAAAATAAAAACACCTTTATTGTTAATTCATGGCGATAGTGACGATAATCCTGGCACTTTTCCTATTAATAGTGAAAGATTGTATGCTGCAATTAAAGGCCATGGCGGAACTGTACGTTTTGTGTATTTACCTTATGAAGCACACAGTTATAGAGGTAAAGAAAACTTGTTACACATGTTGTGGGAACAAAATGAATGGTTGAAAAAATATGTGAAAGACAGCAAATAATAGTTAAACTAACTACTGTAGTAAAAGTAGTATAACTATTAAATCCACTTTACGCATAAATACTTCACATTTTAGTAACTAATTTAACACAGAATTTATAAGTATAATTGAATCAATGTTCATTTCATAAATTTTGTGCTATTTATTTTGATGTAGTATATTTTATAGTTTGATTTCTAACGAGTTCACAAGTACTATAAATACATTTAGGAATAAGTCTAATAGTTTTTTTTAATTTAAATGAATAAAAATTTATTGCTATACAATGCCGAAAATATACGACAACATAGAAAACCACTTGACGAAGGGACTGAATGAAACGCTTGAAGTATCACAGCGGACAGACTTTTGTGTGGGTTATTTTAACCTGCGAGGTTGGAAAGAAGTTGCAGATAAAATAGATAGTCTTGAAGGTGCAACTGTTGTTGAAGGTAAAGACGATATTCATCGAATTTGCCGACTTTTAGTTGGTATGCAAAAAATGCCAGTTGACATTTTACGAGACTATTTTTCTAAAGACGATGACCATATTATCGACCAAGCAGAAGCAGTAAAACTTAAAAAACGACTTGCACAAGAATTTAAAGACCAATTAACCATTGGCACACCAACCGAGGCAGACGAAAGGGCTTTAAGAAAGTTGAGCCAACAAATGAAGGACAAAAAAGTAGTTGTAAAACTGCATTTGCGTTACACACTTCACGCTAAATTATATTTGGCTTACAGCAGCGACAAACGAGTTCCCGTAGTTGGTTTTTTAGGTAGCAGTAACTTGACACTTGCAGGACTTGCAAAGCAAGGCGAATTGAATATTGATGTAATGGATCAAGATGCAGCCAACAAGTTGGCTACTTGGTTTGACGACCGTTGGAAAGACCGCTGGTGCATTGACATTACAGATGAACTTATTGAAATCATTGACAACTCTTGGGCTGCCGACAGACTTATTTCTCCTTTTCATATTTACCTAAAAATTGCTTACCACCTTTCTCAAGAAGCCAGAAGCGGTATTTCAGAATTTAATATTCCAAAGATTTTTACACAAGGTGATACACAGTTACTTCCTTTTCAATCTGAAGCAGTCAGAATTGCTGCTAAAAAATTGCATAAACGAGATGGCGTAATGGTAGGTGATGTAGTTGGTTTGGGCAAAACAATCACAGCGTGTGCAATAGCTAAATTGTTCGAAGAAGACTTTCATTATAATACTTTGATTATTTGTCCAAAAAATCTTGTAGAAATGTGGAAACATCATGTTCTCAAATTTGAAATGAGAGCAAAAGTGATTTCTGTTTCTAGAATAACCACTGAATTACCAAATTTAAGACAATATACTTTTAGGCAAGTCATAATAGATGAAAGTCACAATTTAAGAAACGACCAAGGTTCAAGATACAGAGCTCTGAAAGAGTTTTTAGATGAAAATGATGGCAAAGTAATTTTGCTCTCCGCAACGCCATACAACAAAACATATTTAGACCTTTCAAATCAACTTCGTTTATTTATTTCGGACGACAAAGATTTGGGTATTAGTCCAGAAGAATATATAAAACACATAGGCGGACAAGTTCAATTCAGTTCGCAACATACCGAAACATTTATCCGAAGCATTAAAGCGTTTGAGAAAAGTCATTTTTCAGACGACTGGCGGGAATTGATGCGATTGTATTTAGTTCGCAGAACAAGAAGCTTTATCAAAAACAATTACGCAGAAACCGACCCAACAAATGGCAGAAAGTTTTTGACTTTTTCTGATGGTTCAAAATCATATTTCCCTGAAAGAATTCCGCAAAGAGTTTTGTATGAGTTTAACCAGAAAGACAAAAAAGATATTTATGCCAACCTCTATTCTCAAAAAATAGTGGACATCATTAACGGTTTGGAATTACCGAGATATGGACTTCAAACTTATTTGAATGAAAAACCACTAACTAAACCAACAAAGGAAGAAGAACAAATTATGCAAAACCTTAGCCGAGCAGGTAGACGATTGATGGGCTTTTGCAGAACCAATTTGTTCAAGAGATTGGAAAGTAGCGGCTATTCGTTTTTACTTTCATTAAGCCGACACATTTTAAGAAATTATCTTTTCGTTTATGCAGCACAAAATCATTTACCAATTCCAATAGGTAAAAACATATCCCAAAACTTAGATGATTATTTAGAAGATAGCGATACTGACAATGATGGCGAAGGTTCAAACCTTCTCAACCTCATTTTGAAAGAAGAAACCTATTTGAAAAAAGCGGAAGAATTGTATAAACTTTTCTCAAGTGAAAGCTACCAAAAGCGTTTCGACTGGATTAGAAGTGAATTTTTTGCCAATTCTTTATCGGCTAATCTTATCAACGACAGCAAGGAAATTATCAAAATTCTGAACTACGGAAAAGACTGGAACCCCGATGATGATAAACAACTCAATGCTTTGTATGATTTGCTAATCAAAAAACACGGTAAAGAAAAAGTTTTGGTGTTTACGCAATTTGCCGACACTGCTTATTACCTGACAGAGCAATTAAAGAAAAGAGGTATTACACAAATTGAAAGTGTTACTGGCGATGACGAAAATCCAACAGGGTTAGCACAGCGTTTTAGTCCTTTTAGCAATCAAAAAACGGACACCATAAAAGGCAATCAAGAGCTAAGAGTTTTAATTACCACCGATGTATTGAGCGAAGGACAAAATTTGCAAGATGCTCACATCATATTGAATTACGATTTGCCTTGGGCTATCATTCGATTAATACAGCGTGCTGGTCGTGTTGACCGTATCGGACAAAAAGCAGAACAAATACTTTGCTACTCTTTTTTACCCGAAGATGGAATTGAAGCCATTATCAATTTGCGAAGAAGATTAACCCAACGGATTGAAGAAAATGCCAATGTGGTAGGAAGTGATGAAACTTTTTTTGATGGCGACCCTGTAAACCTTACTGACCTTTACAACGAGAAATCAGGAATTTTGGACGGTGAAGATGACGACACCGAAGTAGATTTAGCTTCATTGGCTTATCAAATTTGGAAAAACGCAACAGATGCAAATCCTGAATTGAACAAAATCATTCCCGATTTACCTAACGTAATTTATGCAACCAAACACAATGACGATACGCCCGAAAAAGAAGGAGTAATTGTTTACACAAAAACAACTGAAGAAAATGATGTATTGGCTTGGGTTGACAATAAAGGTAAAATCATTACCCAATCGCAACACACCATTTTAAAAGCGGCTCAATGCACACCCGACACAGAACCGAAATATAAATTGGAAAAACACCACGAATTGGTGAAAAATGGAATTGACTTTATTCGTGATGAAGAAAAAAATACAGGCGGCTCTCTTGGTAAAAAAACAGGCGTGAAATACCGTGTATATATGCGACTTGACCGCTATTGCAAAGAGTATGAGAATACCTTATTTGTAAACGACCAATTGAAAAAAGCAGTGGACGATATTTACAAATACCCATTGAAAGAATTTGCAAGAGAAACGTTGAACAGACAATTGAAAGCAGGAATTTCTGACGACCAATTGGCATCATTGGTTATTTCACTTCGTGAAGAAGATAAACTGGCAATCGTAAACGAAGACGAGCAACCAAACAAAGAACCTCAAATTATATGTTCAATGGGATTGAAGAACGATTAATTATGGCAAATTCGCCACAATTAAAGTGGCAGAATTTGACCACTTTAAAATAAGAATTAAAAGATATGGCAAAGAATAAAACAATCATTGTAAAAGGAACTGAGATTACCATTTTTCAGAATGCTCAATCTGATTATATTTCATTAACTGATATTGCTCGATTTAAAGATATTGAACGTACGGAGACGATTATACAAAACTGGATTAGAAATAGAAATACGATTGAATTATTGGGGTTTTGGGAGCAATTATATAATCCAGATTTTAAACACATCGAATTCGATGTGTTTAAAAATAAAGCGGGCTTAAACAGCTTTACATTAAACCCAAAGCAATGGATAGAAAAAACAAATGCAATTGGAATTATTTCAAAATCAGGGAGATATGGAGGAACTTTTGCCCATCAAGACATTGCTTTTGAATTTGCTTCTTGGATTTCAATTGAATTTAAGTTATACATCATCAAAGAATTTCAACGCCTGAAAGCAGATGAAAATGAGCGATTGAAATTAGAATGGAATCTACAACGAACTTTAGCCAAAGTCAATTACCATATTCAAACAGATGCCATAAAAGAAAACCTAGTACCAAAGGAATTGAGCAAAACACAAATTAGTTTTGTGTATGCAAATGAAGCTGATTTATTGAACGTTGCCTTGTTTGGTTTTACTGCAAAGGATTGGAGAGATAAAAACCCAGAAAAAGATGGTAATGTAAGAGACCATGCCTCCATTGAGCAATTGGTTGTGCTTTCTAATTTAGAAAGCATCAATGCAGTATTAATTCATCAAGGTTTAATGCAGTCTGAAAGATTAATACAACTGAACAAAACAGCTATACAGCAAATGAAATCACTGGTTGTTAATGAACAAATAAAGAAACTGAAATGAGCCTAAGCAAACAAGAATTTTCCAACTATATCAAGCAGTTCAACTTTCGTGAACTGTTTAATGATATGGGTTGGAACAACGATAAAACAACACAGCCCATTGTAGTTGACAACACAACATACATTTTAAAAGCAGTTGCAGAAAAATGTGGACTCAAAATATTAACCTGCGAAGTTGATGAGCTACCCAATAATGAAGCACGCAGAAAGATTGATACTCAAATCAAAAGACTCTTTTTTCATTATATTCTTATCTGCATTGATAAGAAAGGGAATCAAAAATGGATTATTCCAATAAAAAAGTCTGAGAAACGTGAGATAGCCATCTTAGATTACGCAAGTCATCAGGTGCCCGAATTTCTTTATCAGAAAGTAAGTGATTTGACTTTTTCTTTCGACCAAGAAGAAGCATTGACCATTGTTGATGTTAGTAAACTAGTGAACGACCTGTTTACAGTTAATTCAGAGAAAGTTACAAAGGCTTTTTACGACAAATTCAAAAAAGAACACGGAGCTTTCTTACAATTCATCAAAGGCATTTCAGACAAAGCCAATCAAGATTGGTATGCTTCATTGATGCTAAACCGTTTGATGTTTTGTTACTTCATTCAGAAAAAAGGTTTTCTCGACAGCAACAAAAACTACCTGCGTGATAAACTAAAAGACTGCAAAGCAAAAAAGGGGAAAGTAAAATTCTATTCTTTTTATCGTGATTTCTTATTGGTGCTTTTCCATAAAGGGCTAAACGACCCAACTCAAAGCCAAGAAACCAAAATTGAAATAGGAAAAATACCTTACCTAAATGGTGGTTTGTTTGACGAACACGAACTGGAAAAAACACATACAGGTATTGACATTGACGACAAAGCTTTTGAACGCCTTTTTGATTTCTTCGACCAATACGAATGGCATTTAGATACCAGTATTACCGCTACAGGCAAAGACATTAACCCAGATGTGATTGGATATATTTTTGAAAAGTATATCAACGACAGGGCAAATATGGGTGCTTATTACACCAAAGAAGATATTACCGACTACA
>ERZ724525.1768-NODE-1768-length-12574-cov-4.297468_pt1 | contig 12574 bp, 8 predicted proteins | sample MGYA00376058_ERZ724525 | MGnify/ENA primary metagenome ERZ724525 (study PRJEB28724, sample SAMN07190888) | wastewater metagenome | isolation source: influent of sewage treatment plant in Hong Hong | place: USA: Christiansburg, Virginia | collected 2016-03-01 ... | reverse complement strand
TCGATCACCATGGGCCGACGGTGGTGGTGACACACCACGCGCCTTGCCTGCTGTCTATCCCTGAGCGATATCGAACCCAGTCTTATATATATTAATAAAGGTATAAGGGTTCATGGACATCTGCTGAGCCTGTGTAGGGTTGCTGACATTCACCTCGTTGGTTTTCTTTAGATAAGTCCACTGGGTCTTGCCGTTGAACCAGACGATGGCTTGCGGGGTACGGGCGTTAAACTTGTTGCCTTTGATGGCAATACTGCCGCTTGCTGATCCATACTTAGAGCTGCTCATCTTGAAGTTGGCGCTAGCTCCACCTTTGTTGCCAATAACGGCAGCGGTCTTATCAAGTACCTGTTGCGCAGTCTGCGCCATGGCTCCGATGCTCATCATTGCAACGAAAGCCAATGCTAAAATCTTTTTCATTTTTATCTTTTCCTTTCTTTTAAAATTCTATGTTATATCTTCTAAAATTTCATACTCTATCATAAAGCCGTAAAAACGTCTTTTCTCTCTTGGACGTTTTCACGGCTTCAGGGTTTAATAATTTAACCTTTTCCAATATTATCTTCTTTCATACCCTTAGTTATTTACTAAAATTAAGAGTTTCGAAGTGCCATTAACAGATTATTAAGCTGGTTTTCATCCTGTATCAGTACCTCACGAGGCTTGCTGCCCTGTGCTGCACCTACGATGCCTGCAGCTTCCATCTGGTCCATTAATCGTCCTGCACGGTTATAGCCGATACTGAACCGGCGCTGGATCATGCTGGTAGAACCCTGCTGTGAAAGAACAATCGCATGGGCTGCCTCTTCGAAGAACGGATCCAGTTCGCGGGCACTGATGCTGCCGCTTCCACCTGCGCTTCCTTCATCATTAGCTGGTTCTGGCAACTCCATAGGTTCGATAGGGCCAGGCTGTTCGCAGATATACTCGTTGATGCGCTCGATTTCAGGTGTATCAACAAAGGCACACTGTACACGTACAGGTTCGTTGCCGCAGAGATAGAGCATATCACCACGACCAATCAGCTGGTTGGCTCCTGTACGGTCAAGAATGGTCTTTGAGTCGATGGCAGATGTAACCTTAAAGGCGATACGGCCAGGGAAGTTAGCCTTGATATTACCCGTGATGATGCTGGTTGTAGGACGCTGGGTGGCAATAATCATGTGGATACCCACGGCACGTGCCAGCTGGGCGATACGGGCAATAGGAAGTTCTACTTCTTTGCCGGCTGTCATGATCAGATCACCGAACTCATCTATAATCACCACGATGTATGGCATATACTCATGTCCATCTGTCAACTTCAACTTGTGGTTGATATACTTCTGGTTGTATTCTTTGATGTTACGTGCTCCTGCCTTTTTGAGCAAGTCGTAACGGCTATCCATCAGTACACACAGACTGTTCAGGGTTCTAACCACCTTGGTTACGTCGGTTATGATAGGTTCTTCCTCATCAGGAACCGCAGCCATAAACTTATTGGCAATACGGGAGTAGACGCTAAACTCCACCTTCTTAGGGTCGATGAGAACCAGTTTGAGTTCGTTTGGATGTTTCTTGTATAATAAAGAGGTGATGATGGCATTCAAACCTACAGATTTACCCTGTCCGGTAGCACCCGCAACAAGCAGGTGAGGAATCTTTGCCAAATCAACCATAAACACTTCGTTGGTAATGGTCTTACCCAAAGCGATAGGTAACTCCATCTTGGTTTCCTGGAATTTCTTTGAGTTTAAAGTACTTTCCATACTAACGATGTTCGCCTTTGCGTTAGGTACCTCAATACCGATGGTTCCCTTACCTGGAATAGGAGCGATGATACGGATGCCGAGAGCTGCCAGACTCAAGGCGATGTCATCTTCCAGATTCTTGATCTTAGAGATACGTACGCCTTCTGCAGGCTGGATTTCGTAGAGTGTGATGGTAGGACCAACCGTAGCACGGATGGTTTTGATCTGTACGCCAAAGTTGCCCAGCACCTCGATGATGCGGTTTTTGTTGGCGCGCTGCTCTTCCTCATCGATGGATACGCCGTCATCCTCATACTTCTTCAGAAGGTTGAGTACCGGATATTTATATCTGGTGAACGGCTCCTTCGGATTGATCGGAGTATTCAGTACTTCTGCATTGCTCAAGGTGTTGCCTGTAGCCTTCTCGTCGGCTGTGGCTACAGAGATGTCCATACCTATATGCTCAGAAGCTGCAGCAGCCTCGGCAGCTTGCTTTTCCAATGCTTCCTGTTCAGCCCGTTTTGTACGGAGTTCGCGCTGACGTGCAATGAATGACATATTCTCGTTCTGCGTGCCGTTGGCTATAGCGATGGTTTCATCTTTTTCTGTATCACCTTCTGTTCCTGTAGCTTCCTGTCCGTCTGCCTCTGGCTCAACAGGCGTAGAAGGTGTGTCTGGGGTTGCGAAAGTCTGGTCCGGATCCAGATTCAGGTCGATGACTTTGGCAGGTTCTTCTTCCTTATATTCTTCTTTCTCATCCTCTGTGCCAGGACCATATGCTGCGCTGGCGTATACCTCGTCGATAGCTTCCGTATCTTTCCTGTTCTTTCCATGGTTAGTAATCTCAAATTTCACCTTATTTGATATATAACCGATAGGGTTGAGTGCTTTTCTGATAACCGTAATAGTTTCAGTGGTGAGATAGGTGAGGAATGCTACCGCCACGAAGAAAAGAATGGCAGTAAGTCCTGGAGGACCCATGATGTTCTCCAGATTCTGCACGACAAAGAGTCCGTGCTTTCCGCCCGGATTGAAGATGAGGCTTGGCATGATAGGTGCGATGAACTTGGCAAAGGTTACCGACATCCATAGTATGATCACAATCATGCAGAAGAACCATTTCCACAGGTTCAGCTTGTAGGCATGCATCATCTGCAATCCCACCATGATGACAAAGAATGGGAGCAAGAAGGCTGGAAATCCGAAATTGATGACAATGAGCCAATAGGATACAATGGCTCCCCAGGATCCGCAGTAGTTCTGAAACTGTTTTTCCGTGTTGGTCCATTCGCCCGGCTTCAGATTTTCGAGCAAACTCTGGTCATTGGCTCCTGTGTTGAGAAAGGAGATCATAGCGATGATGATAACCACAGCAATGACTACCAAGGCTAATCCTATGAAAAAGTCAGTGATAGTATTGTTGAAAATATACTGTAAACCAATAGCTTCGCTAAAGGTTTTGGTCTTTTTTTCAGTTCTTTTTTTAGCCATTTTATATATTTTTGAATAATTTATCTGCAAAATTAGCGAAAATAATTGAGAAAACAATTCTTTTTCTCATCTTTTTTTTCTAATTTTGCAACTTGTAAAGAATAAAAAGCATAATGAAGATTATTTTCACTAGTTTCGACAAGGCGGCAATCACGAATTTGCCAAGAGCTTTGTTTCCTGGCAAAATCGTAGTCGTTGACAAGCCTGAAGATACAGAAGCGGCTGTTAATGACCTACTTAGCCATTATATACTGGGCGTGGATACTGAAACGCGCCCATCATTCAAGCGTGGTCAGGCTTACCATGTTTCGTTGTTGCAGGTGAGTACACATGATACATGTTATCTCTTCCGCCTGCATCATACGGGCATGACTCCTGCCATCATTCGCTTGCTCGAAGATACCACCGTGCCAAAAGTAGGACTTTCCTGGCACGATGACTTGCTGCAGCTCCATAAGCGAGCTGCTTTTAAGGCTGGTTACTTTATCGAGTTGCAGGATGTTGCTAAGAACTTTGGTATCGCAGACATGAGTCTGCAGAAACTGTATGCTAACCTGTTTCACCAGAAAATCAGCAAGGCGCAACGGTTGAGCAATTGGGAGGCTAGCGATTTGAAGGAATCGCAGGCTCTCTATGCAGCTACAGATGCCTGGTGCTGCATTAATCTGTATGAGGAATTTAAGCGTTTGTCTGCTACAGGCGATTACGAGCTCGATGAACTCAGGGTATGATATAAGGTGGTAAGGAATAGAAATTGATAATCGTAAGAAACTTCATATATAAATATGTATAAAAGCGTATATTTAAAGAAAGGTAAGGAAGAATCGCTCAAGCGTTTTCATCCATGGATCTTCTCGGGTGCTATCCAGACAATGGATGAGGGCATAGAGGAGGGCGACATTGTGAGAGTGTTTACCCGTAGTGGTGAATTCATTGCTATAGGTCATTATCAGATCGGTTCTATCGCTGTACGTGTTCTTTCTTTTAGGGATATTGAGATTGATGAGGAGTACTGGTGTGCCAGATTGGATTCGGCATATAAGATGAGACTCGCTTTGGGTATTGCCGGTAATTCATCCAATACTACTTATCGCTTGGTTCATGGTGAGGGTGATAACTTGCCGGGACTTGTTATCGACTGCTATGGTCCTACTGCTGTCATGCAGGCTCACAGTGTGGGTATGCATGTTTGCCGCATGGAGATAGCCAAAGCCTTGAAGAAGGTGATGGGCGAAGCACTGGAGAATATCTACTATAAGAGTGAGACAACCTTACCATATAAGGCTGACCTCAGACAGGAAAATGGCTTTATACTGGGAGGTGATGCTGACGATGTTGCTGTAGAGAATGGACTGAAATTCCATATCGACTGGTTGCGTGGTCAGAAAACGGGTTTCTTCGTAGATCAGCGTGAGAACCGTTCGCTGCTCGAGCATTATGCCAAGGGTAAGAGCGTGCTCAACATGTTCTGCTATACCGGCGGTTTTTCTGTTTATGCGATGAGAGGCGAGGCTAAGGCTGTTCACTCCGTAGACAGCAGTGCCAAGGCGATAGAATTGACCAATGAGAATATTGCGCTCAATTTCCCTGAAGATGCACGCCATGAGGCTATCTGCGAAGATGCCTTCAAGTATCTTGATGAACATGACCAGCAGTATGATCTGATAGTTCTTGATCCTCCTGCTTTTGCCAAGCACCGTGCGGCTTTACGCAATGCGTTGAAGGGCTATACCCGCCTGAACGTAAAGGGCTTGCAGCGTATTAAGAAGGGCGGCATCCTTTTTACCTTCAGTTGCTCTCAGGTGGTTACGAAGGATCAGTTCCGCAATGCTGTGTTTACTGCTGCAGCGCAGGCTGGAAGAAAGGTTCGCATCTTGCACCAGTTGCACCAGCCTGCCGACCATCCTATCAATATTTATCATCCGGAAGGTGAATATTTGAAGGGATTGGTTCTCTATGTAGAATAACAAATGATTAAAGGATAGATAATGAATAAGTTCAAAACGTTTACAGCCTTGATGCTCTTGCTGACTATAGGATTTGCAGGATGTGGCAAGTCGGAAGCAGAACGTCATCGCTTGAGCAAGAAGGAAAAGGCTAGATTGGATAGCCTAGACCGTGCTGCGCTGAAGATAGCGGTGATGCCAACAATGGACTGCCTGCCAATCTTTCTGGCATGTGATGACAGTATCTTCCAGCAGCAAGGTGTAGACGTACATTTGCGTAGATATACTGCACAAATGGATTGTGATACTGCTATCGAGCGCAAGCGCGTAGAGGGAGCCGTGACCGATCTGATTCGTGCTCATCATATAGAGAAACGGGGTACTGCTTTGACGTACCCTATTTCTACCAATCTTTATTGGCAGTTTATCACCAATAAGCGTTCGCGTATATCCGAACTGAAACAACTGTCAGATAAGATGGTGGCAATGACCCGCTACTCTGCAACTGATTATCTGGCTACTTTAGCAATCGATAGCGGTAAGCCTAAATATGATGCTTATAAGGTTCAAATCAACGATTTGAACATCCGTCTGCGTATGTTGCTTAACAACGAGATGGATGCCATGTTGCTGCCAGAACCTCAAGCTACCAAAGCCCGACTTGAACAGCATGTAAAACTCTTTGACAGCAGAGATAAGAACTTGCAGTTGGGTGTTGTGGCTTTCCGCAAGAAAATACTTTCAGAGCCGCGCCGTAAAGACCAAGTTGCCAAGTTTATCAAGGCGTATAATATTGCTGTTGATAGCATAAACAGTCGTGGGGTACAGCATTATGCAAGAATCATCACAAAATATACGGGTGCCGATGCTAAAACCATCAGTAATCTTCCAAAACTTAAATATGAACATGCTATGGAACCAAGACGTCGTGACCTGGCTGTAGCACAAAAATAAGCGGCTTATGAAAAGAGAAGATTTTAGCTGGACAAAGTTTTCGCATGAAAATGTCACTATGATATCCAGAATAGAGGCAATTCGCAAGATAATTGACCAGGAAGTGGGTTTGGAGCCATGTCTGCCTGGAATAGCGGAAATTGAACAAAGATATGATGCTTTATATCATGATTATATAGATGGCAAACTCAAACATCGGGAACTTTATGATCTTGCTTCAGATTTGGATATGGATATAGACAAGCTCTATAGTAAAATGCGCCACGAATGGATTTTGGCTAATGAGTCTACATTTGTTGCACTTCGCAAAAGAGCTCAGAATCTGACAAGTTTTGATGAGGTACAGGAAACCTTTGAGAAATTTGCTACAGATGAAGCTATGCTAAATTTGAGGGTAGACTTGTCTGAAGAACAGATAGACGAGGAAAGACAAAAGATACAAGAGCAGCTTAATGCCTATCGCAATATGGTGTTTTCTTATATTTTGACAACTGAAGAATGGAATGATGATTTTGTCAAGAATATTCTTGATATCATCGCTTCCGATTTGGTAGATCCATACACCATCAATATGATAGTTTCGGCTGTTTCATTGTCATGCTCTGTATTCTTTGATGCCCCTAGACTTGCAGTCTTGATGCGCTTAATCAAGTCTGACGACAGTACTTGTAGTGTTCGCCAGCGAGCTTTGGTGGGTTTCGTTTTCTGTGCAATAACCAATTCGGGTGAAAAACAGAAATATTGGGATTCTGCTGCTGGCTTGATCATGGATGATGAATTTTTGGCAGCCTGTGTTGATCTCCAACGCCAGATGCGTCTATGTCTTACAAGTAAAAAGGATAGCAAGGAGATGATGCATTCCGTGGTGAAGACCATGCTCACTTCTTTTACTCAGGATTTGGCCGAAAAGATAGACCAAACGGGTGAATTGGGACTTAATTGCTTCTCTGCAGATGGGGAGAATCCTGATGATGCCCTTAAGGGAGCCTTCGACTATATGTTGAATTCAGAAGATATAGGAGTTGATGTCTATTATCATCAGTTTGCCAACCAGAAGAGCTTCGGTCATTTCCATTCACTCTATAATTGGTTTGTTCCTTTCTATGTCCGTAATTCTACGCTCAAGAATGTTCGGGCTACGATGAAACAGCATCGCAATTTCATCAACAATCTCTTGAGAGGCGCCTCTATGTGTGATACCGATCTGTATAGCATCATTCTTTCATTGAATAATGCATCTAAGGAATTTATTGAATCATTGGATGTTGCTCCGGAAAATATGGTGTCTGGTCCTGTTTTTTATGACGAAGAAGATGAGGTGGAAAAAGAGCAGAATACCGAAGAGCCAGTAGAGGATGAGACTGATTCTACAGAAGCAAAGGATTCTGAAAATGTCACACTGCTTGATTCGGTAATGGAACATGAAGAGAATCTCTCTGAAGAGGAAAAGAAGAAACGTGCAATCAGGGTTCGTCATCGCTATGTGCAGGACCTCTACCGATTCTATACTCTCTCTCCAATGAGGAAGGCATTTGATAATCCTTTCGAAGTGCAGAAGGAAATTCCTTTCTTTACTACGGGACTGTTTGCTAAACCGGAATATGACAAGTATCGCCTGTCGCTGGCCCGTTTCTCTGCTAAAAGAGGTGACTATGCCTTTGTTAGCAAGATTTTGCGTAATCTGGAAAAATATACCGACGAAGAGCATATGATGCTTGCATTGGCATACAAATCGGAGGAAAAATATGATGAAGCGCTTGAACATCTCTATGTGATTAAGAAAACAAGCCCAACTTATAAGGCTGCCACGGAGTTGAAATTAGAAATAGAAGAAGAAATAAAAGACCCGGCGGCTTTAATAACATTGAATTGCTTGATTAAAGAAGAATCAGATGAGAGTAAGCAGTTTAAGCTCAAGCTGAAAAAGACCGATCTCTTATTGAAACTCCATCATTATAAAGAGGCTTTGGAATGGGCTTTCCAGATGGATGAACAGTATCCTAAGGAAGAACAGGTTGAATGCAGACTGGCTTTCTCTTTGCTCTTTTCAGAATCGGAAGGCGATAAAAACATTGACCATGCAATGGCTTTAATAGAACCTTATCTGCAAAATAGTGATGATAATGAGATCAGGGAAATATTGAATTCTGACATGACAGATATGGATAAGGCTGATAAGGAACGCATGTTCATGAAAATGTTATCTGCGATGGTGAGCAAAGTTTCCAAGCCACAAGACCACAGATGGGAGTCTATGAAATTTTTCTATTATGGACTCTGCGTTCTCGTGAAAAAGGGAGGAACTGCAGCTATCAGATTTTTGAATGAAGCATCTGGTCATGCAGCTTTTTCCCCTAAGGAAGATATAGATGCATTCGGCCTGCTCGAGATGGGAGATTGGCTCGATAATCGTGGTATTGCGCCTATAGAATTGGAATTTATAACAAAAAAAGTTTTCGAGGAAAGGAAAAAACAATAACGATGGCGGAGAATAATAAAAATAAGAATAAGGTACAGATAGATCCAACCTACGCCCATTTGCAGCCGCAGGCTGTGAATGTGGAGCAGGCGGTACTCGGTGCCTTGATGATAGATTCTGATGCCTTTTCGGTGGTGTCGGAGTTGCTCAAGCCGGATACTTTTTATGACCCGCGTCATAAGAGAATATATCAGGCTATCCAGGTGATGAACATGGAGGAACGGCCTGTGGATATCATGACTCTTGCCGATCAGTTAGCCAAGACTGGCGAACTGGATAAGGTGGGAGGAGCACAATATCTCATGGATATTTCTGCAGGCATGGCTTCGGCTGCCCATGTAGAGTCGCATGCCCGTATCCTGGCGCAGAAATATATGCAGCGCCAGCTGATTCATTATGCCGGCGACATCGAGACGATGGCGTATGAAGAAGGTGTGGATGTGGATGAACTGATGCAGAAAGCTGAAGGTGAACTCTTCCAGCTTTCGCAGAACAATATGAAGCAGGATTATACACAGATTGATCCGGTTGTAAAGGAGGCCGTTGCCATCTTGCAGCGTGCTGCTCAGAACTCGGGTGGTCTTACCGGTATTCCTACGGGTTATCGTGGGTTGGATGATATGACATCAGGTTGGCAACCGTCCGACCTTGTGATTATCGCCGGTCGTCCTGCCATGGGTAAGACTTCCTTTGCATTGAGTATTGCCAAGAATGTGGCGGTAGATTATGATGTGCCTATCGGATTCTTCTCTCTGGAAATGAATAACGTTCAGTTGGTGAACCGACTCATCTCGAATGTTTGCGAGATTTCGGGTAAAAAAATACTGAATGGACAATTGGAACAGCCAGAATGGGAGCGGTTGGATAAAAAACTGAGAAAACTGACAGGTGCACCTATTTATATTGATGATACGCCTGGTCTTTCTGTTTTCGAACTCCGTACCAAGGCGCGCCGACTGGTAAGGGAAAAGGGTGTTAAACTGTTGATGATCGACTATCTCCAGCTGATGAATGCCAATGGTATGAAGTTTGGTAGCCGTCAGGAGGAGGTATCTACCATCTCCCGTTCGCTCAAAGGTATTGCCAAAGAGCTGAATATTCCTGTGCTTGCTCTTTCGCAGCTCTCCCGTAATGTAGAGAACCGTGAGGGTTTGGAAGGAAAGCGACCTCAGTTGAGTGACCTCCGTGAATCCGGTGCCATCGAGCAGGATGCCGATATGGTGCTTTTCGTTCACCGCCCGGAATATTATCACATCTATCAGGATGAAAAGGGTAATGACCTTCATGGTATGGCACAGATTATCATTGCCAAGCACCGTAAGGGCTCTGTTGGAGATGTTCTCCTGAACTTCCGTGGAGAATTTACCCGATTCCAGGATCCGCAGGATGCTGCAGCAGCACCTGTTGAGGAAGGTGGTGAGATTGTAGGCTCAAGGATGAATGGCGGAGGGCAGGATGGTAGTCCGCTACCACCGCCGCCTGCAGAGAATCTGCCTTTCTAAGGTTAGAGTTTGTCAATTTTTTCACTCAAAAACTGGCTTTTTCGCCAAATTCTTGCACAGGATTAACGTTTTTGGGTAAAAAAACAATAAGATTGTAGGAATTTGTTATCATTTCTATTAAAAAAGTTATAAATTGTTTGCTAGTATCAAATAAAAGTGTTATCTTTGCATGCGAATTTAAGAATATAACATAATATGATAGATATGAGAACAACATTGTTGAACATTACAGGCATTATTATTCGACTTCGACTGCAGTTTGTGGGCGGAAGTGATAAGGTGTGCGTATAGTTCATCGCTTAAGATATTAAAAGCCTTTCTACACTTCCGTCTATGGAGTGGGGGAAGGCTTTTTACTTTATCTGATGCTTCTGCACGGATTGCTATATAAACGTAGTGCGTTCTGAATGTGTAGCTCTTATATATATATAATAAGGTGTAAATTTAAAATTTTAATGATATGAGTGACAGATTATACATTTTCGACACGACCCTCCGCGATGGCGAACAGGTTCCGGGATGTCAGTTGAACACAGTTGAGAAGATTCAGGTGGCAAAGCAACTGGAGCAGTTGGGCGTGGATGTAATTGAGGCTGGATTTCCTATATCAAGTCCGGGCGACTTCAATTCAGTGGTAGAAATCTCTAAGGCTGTAACCTGGCCTACTATTTGTGCACTTACCCGTGCCGTAGAAAAAGATATTGATTGTGCTGCTGAGGCTTTGCAGTATGCCAAGCATAAGAGAATCCATACCGGTATCGGTACCAGCGACAGTCATATCAAGTATAAGTTCAATTCTACCCGCGAGGAAATCATCGAACGTGCTGTAGCTGCTGTCAAGTATGCTAAAAAGTATGTTGAGGACGTAGAGTTTTATGCTGAGGATGCAGGCCGTACCGATAATGAGTATCTGGCTCGTGTCGTAGAGGCTGTTGTCAAGGCGGGTGCTACTGTAGTGAACATTCCTGATACTACAGGTTATTGTCTGCCTGATGAATATGGTGACAAAATCAAGTATCTCATGGAGCATGTTGATGGCATTGACAAGGCACGCCTTTCTACCCACTGTCATAACGACCTCGGTATGGCTACTGCCAATACCCTGCAGGGTGTTTTGAATGGTGCACGCCAGGTTGAGGTTACCATCAATGGTATCGGTGAGCGTGCAGGTAATACTTCGCTCGAAGAGATTGCCATGATTCTGAAGTGTCACAAGCATATCAATATTGATACCAACATCAATACCACTAAAATTATTCCTACCTCACGCATGGTGAGCAGCTTGATGAATATGCCTGTCCAGCCAAACAAGGCTATCGTGGGTCGCAATGCATTTGCTCATTCTTCCGGTATCCATCAGGATGGTGTCTTGAAGAATGTTCAGACTTACGAAATCATTGATCCTAAGGATGTGGGATTGGATGACAATGCTATCGTATTGACAGCCCGTTCTGGTCGTGCTGCATTGAAGTACCGTCTCCATGTCAATGGTGTAGAGATTAATGATGAGGAGAAGCTCGACAAGATTTACAAGAAGTTCCTCCAACTGGCTGATAAGAAGAAGGAAGTTACCGATGAGGATGTTTTGATGCTTGCCGGTGCTGATTCTGCTGATAAGCATGGTGTTCAGCTCGACTGGTTGCAGGTTACTACAGGTAAGGGCGTGAAGAGCGTGGCAAGTATCGGTCTTGATATTGCAGGTCAGAAGTTTGAGGCTGCATCATCTGGTAATGGTCCGGTAGATGCTGCTATCAATGCTCTCAAGAAGGTCATCACCAAGGAGATGAACCTCAAGGAGTTCACCATCCAGGCTATCGACAAGGGCTCTGATGATGTGGGCAAGGTTCACATGCAGGTAGAATACGATGGTCATGTATATTATGGCTTCGGTGCAGATACCGACATCGTTACGGCTTCTGTTGAGGCTTACATCGATTGTATCAACAAGTTCAAGGTAAGATAAAATTAATTCAGATAAATATATAACAAACAAGATATTATGAATACATTATTCGACAAGATTTGGGACAAGCACGTTGTCCAGATTGTAGAAGACGGCCCTACACAGCTTTACATCGACCGTCTCTACTGTCACGAAGTAACATCACCTCAGGCATTCGCTGGTATGCGAGCACGCGGACTCAAGATGTTCCGTCCAGACCAGATTTTCTGTATGCCTGACCACAATACTCCTACTCACGATCAGGATAAACCAATCGAGGATCCTATCTCAAAGAAGCAGGTAGATACCTTGGCAAAGAATACCGCTGATTTCGGTGTTACTCACTTTGCCATGAACACAAAGGATAATGGTATCATCCACGTAGTAGGTCCTGAGAAGGGTCTTTCTCTTCCTGGTATGACCATCGTTTGTGGCGACTCTCATACTTCTACTCATGGTGCAATGGGTGCCGTAGCTTTCGGTATCGGTACTTCTGAGGTCGAGATGGTGATGTCTTCACAATGTATTCT
>ERZ724525.1766-NODE-1766-length-12579-cov-10.511418_pt1 | contig 12579 bp, 13 predicted proteins | sample MGYA00376058_ERZ724525 | MGnify/ENA primary metagenome ERZ724525 (study PRJEB28724, sample SAMN07190888) | wastewater metagenome | isolation source: influent of sewage treatment plant in Hong Hong | place: USA: Christiansburg, Virginia | collected 2016-03-01 ... | reverse complement strand
GGACGATGACCACAAAAAAGCCTATTGTTTCCGCTCCAAAAAAAGCATAAAAAAATCCGTCTGGTTTTGCAACGAGACGGATTTTGTATGTTATAACAAATACTATTTCAATATAGTTCAATTGTATTCTTGTCATATCGAGCGCAGTCGAGATGTAACGAGGGTTCTCGACTGCGCTCGAACTGACAAAATGGACTATTTTAAATAAGTTATTGGTATTAACTCTAAGGAATTAGCAAACAGCTTCTTCTGCTAGAACGCTTTCTACTTCGTGCAAAGGTAAATCCCAAGCTTCGGCAACGCCACGGTATACTACTTTTCCGTTCGCTACGTTCAATCCTAATTTTAATTCTTTGTTTTCTTCGCAGGCTTTTCTCCATCCTTTGTTGGCCAATTGTAATGCGTAAGGCAAAGTCGCATTGGTCAACGCCAAAGTTGAAGTGTAAGGCACTGCACCTGGCATATTAGCCACACAATAGTGAACAATATCATCGATGATGAAAGTCGGGTCTTCGTGAGTGGTTGGTTTACAAGTTTCGATACAACCTCCTTGGTCAACAGCTACGTCTACTACTACGGTTCCAGGACTCATTAATTTTAGCATATCGCGAGTGATTAAGTGAGGCGCTTTGGCTCCTGGAATCAATACACCACCAATTACTAAATCGGCAGTTTTGATCGCTTCGCAAATGTTGTAATGATTTGACATTTGAGTTACTACGTTAGCTGGCATTACATCAGATAAATATCTCAAACGTGGTAAGCTTACGTCCATAATGGTTACTCTAGCTCCAAATCCAGCGGCCATTCTAGCTGCTTGAGTTCCTACGATTCCACCACCTAAAACTACTACGTTTGCTGGAGGAACACCTGGTACACCACCTAAAAGGATTCCTTTTCCTTTCATTGGTTTTTCTAAATATTTAGCTCCTTCTTGGATAGACATACGTCCCGCTACTTCAGACATTGGCACCAATAAAGGCAAGCTACGATCTGCTTTTTCTACCGTTTCGTAAGCCAAACAAACTGCACCACGCTCTAACATTGCGTGTGTTAATGGTTCAGAAGAAGCAAAGTGGAAATAGGTGAATAATAATTGGTCTTTTTTAATCAAAGGATATTCAGAAGCGATTGGCTCTTTTACTTTTATAATCATTTCAGCAATGTCATACACTGCTTCTATAGTTGGAAGAATGGATGCTCCTGCATCTATATAAGATTGATCCCCAAAACCGCTGTTGATTCCAGCATTGGTTTGTACATATACGGTATGCCCTTGTTTTTTGAATTCGGCTACACCAGCTGGTGTAAGAGCTACTCGGTTTTCGTTATTTTTGATTTCTTTTGGAACACCAATAATCATATGAGAGAATTTTATGTTACTACTTGTTTGAAAGTATAAAAGTAATTTAAAAAGAAAAAGTTTTTACATACTACCATTAAATAGGAAAAAATTAATTTATTTATGTATTTTAGCATTAAATATTTCTTTACGAAAACGTTTTTTTGGATTTAAAAAGAAAAATTATCTAAAGAATCCCATCTAGAAAAAATACCTTGATTATGAATATAGATGAAACCGACAAAAAAATCTTACGGCTTTTGCAAGCGAACGCGCATTTGACGCTAAAAGACATTGCAAACCAAATTAATTTGTCTTTAACACCAGTTCACGACCGAGTGAAACGTCTTGAAAAAGAGGGAGTTATTGATAAATATGTTACGGTGCTCAATAAGAAAAAGTTAGGGAAGAACTTGACCGTTTTTTGCCAAGTCACGTTGGTAAAACAAACCTTTGACATCTCGGAAGCTTTTAATGAAGCGATTCTGAATTTGCCTGAGGTAGTGGAATGTGATTTTGTTTCGGGGAGTTTTGATTATTTGCTAAAAGTGGTATTGCCTGATATGGAAAGTTACCACCATTTTCATCAAAAGAAATTATCGGTGTTGCCCGAGGTTAGTTTGATCAATAGTTTTTTTATTATTTCAGAAGTAAAAAGTACAACGGTGTTACCAATTTAGAAATATTGTTTGTTGTTTATAGTTTGTTGTTTATAGTTTAAGTCTTTGAGAATTTTGCGTAATCTTTGCGAGCCTTGCGGTTAAATGTGCTGCATGTGGTAAAAGTGTTACTTTCTCAAAATATGATTTAAAAAAAAACCATCAAAAGTTGCCTCTTGATGGTTTGCTGAATTATAATTAACCTTATCCGTTGTTTTTTTTACCACATAGGAGAATCATAGCGTTTTAGTTTTTAAAAGTGAACAATAGACGTTTTACTATTCACATAGCTATACTATGTGTAAAATAGTGCTATTTCTATTCATTCTTTTATGTTTTTTACAATCTATTATTTTCTATGTGGTTAATTTTTTTACTGTTTTATTTTTATCTTAACGGATTAGTATGAATACTATCTACTAATAGTAAGTATAACGTCTTACTTTAGAAATGTATTTGGCCAAACGAATTACTTGATGGCTGTAGCCGTATTCGTTGTCGTACCAAATGTACAATACTATGTTTTTTCCGTCTTTAGAAACAATAGTGGCATTGCTATCATAGATTGAAGGAGCTGTAGTTCCCACAATATCCGAAGAAACCAATTCGTTGTTCAACGAGTATTTGATTTGCTCTACCAATTCGCCTTCTAAAGCGTATTTTTTCATAATGTTGTTAATGCCTTCGACAGTAGTTGCTTTGTTAACTTCAAGATTCAAAACCACTAAGGAGCCATTTGGAACAGGAACACGAATCGCGTTTGAAGTTAATTTTCCTTCTAATGATGGTAAGGCTTTGGCAACCGCACTACCAGCACCTGTTTCTGTAATTACCATATTTAAGGCAGCAGCTCTACCACGACGGTATTTTTTATGCATGTTGTCAACCAAATTCTGATCGTTGGTGTAGGCGTGAATGGTTTCTAAATGTCCTTTTACAACCCCCAAAGTATCTTCGATAGCTTTCAAAATTGGAGTGATGGCATTTGTTGTACAAGAAGCAGCAGAAAAAATATTTACTTCGTCTGGATTGTATTCGTTTTGGTTTACACCGTGCACAATATTTGGTACTCCTTTTCCTGGCGCTGTAAGCAATACTTTATCGGTTCCTTTTGAAGTCAAGTGACGACTCAAAGCTTCTTGAGTAGTGAATGCTCCCGTGTTGTCGATTACTAAGGCATTGTCAATATTGTAAGCAGTATAATCAATTTCTTCTGGAGTATTGGCAGTAATCATGTGAACGGTAGTCCCGTTGATGATCAATGCATTGTTGGCTGGATCGGCAATAACAGAACCATTAAAATCGCCATGAATGGAATCGTAACGCAATAAAGAAGCTCTTTTTTCTAAGCTAGTAGCATCGTTTTTATCTCGAGTTACAATGGCTCTCAAACGCATTTGGTCTCCTTTGCCTGTTTTGGACATCAACTCACGAGCCAATAAACGTCCAATTCTTCCAAAACCATATAATACAACATCTTTTGGTTGAATTTCATCACTTGTTTTGGCTTCTTTTAATTTGTCAATAACAAAATGTCTAGCATCTGGATATTTTTCGTCCAAAAGTCCGTATTCGTAAGTCAATTTTCCGATATCTAATTTAGAAGGTGGTAAGTCTAAAGAAAGAATTACACTAGCGATTTCTACAGAATCTAAAATTGAAATGGGTTTTCCAACAAATTCACCTGCATACTCATGCAAGTTTAGAATTTCGCTCACATTTCTGTCAATCAAATGGTTTCTGAATAAAACCAATTCGATGGATTTGTCATACCATAAGTCGCTAATAATTTTGATTAATTCTACTCCAGACCGTCTTCTGTCGGCTTGTAACGTAACTTCTTTTTCGTATAATTGTGTTGTACTCATATGGGTTTTTTGTAAAAAAATAAAGTTGTGTTTTTTAAATTTTTTGCAAAAGTACCCTATTTCAATCGATTTCGTAAACTGTTTTGCAATTTTTTTTCATAAAAAAAAAGCCATCATGCTTTGGAGCGTGATGGCTATTGGATTTCTGTTATGTAGTGTTAAATAATTATTCTGAAAATTTCTCCATTTCGGTTAATCATTTCAATTCGGATGCTTTGTTGCTCCTCTTTGTTTTTCATGATTTTTGAAACAGTTTCAACATTCGTAGCTTTTACATTGTCGATACTCAAAATGATATTACCTTGTAATTCATCGGCATATTGTAGGTAACGTTCGTTGGTAATGGCTTTGATTTTTACACCATAATCAATTTTGAATTTCTTTTTGTCGGCAGCATCAATATTTTCTACCTCGATTCCTTTGAATTCAGAACTAAAATATTCGTTTTTACTCAACGTTACTGTAGTTGATTTGTTTTTTCCTTCACGAATATAGTTTACTACTACTTTATCATTTGGGCGTTTGGTATTAATGTATCCTGATAAGTCTGCAAAAGTGGCTATGTTTTGGTTGTCAATTTTTACAATGATATCACCTTTTTGCAAACCAGCTTTTTCAGCTCCAGAGTTTTTACTCACTTTATTAATGTAAAAACCTTGAGTTTCATTTACACCCAAATCTTTTGAAGTTTTACTGTTCAATTCGCCACCTTCAACGCCAAGAATGCCTCGTTGTACGTTTCCAAATTCCATTAAATCTTCAATGATTTTTCTAGCATTATTAGAAGGTACAGCAAAAGAATAACCTGTATAACTTCCAGTTGGAGAGGAAATCATCGTATTGATTCCGATTAATTCTCCTCTTGCATTTACCAACGCACCACCAGAATTTCCTGGGTTTACAGCGGCATCCGTTTGAATAAACGACTGTATGCCTCTTGCGTCTAAGTTTCTAGCTTTGGCAGAAACAATCCCTGCCGTTACTGTTGAGTTTAAGTTGTAAGGATTACCAACAGCCAAAACCCATTCACCTACTTTTACGTTATCAGAGTTAGCAAAAACCGTGTAAGGCAATTTTTCATCGGCAGTGATTTTCAACAAAGCAATGTCCATTTTAGAATCGGTTCCGATTAATTTGGCAGGATAGGTCTTTTTATTGTTCAGTGTGATTTCGATTTCTGAAGCGTCTTTGATTACGTGATTATTCGTTACGATATAGCCATCTTCAGAGATGATTACTCCTGAACCTGTTCCTACTTGTTCTTGTAATTGTCCGCCTCCATAGCCGTAGAAAAATTCCATAATTGGATTACTTACGGTTCTTCGCGATACATTTTTTACGTGAACTACTGAGTGAACGGCTTTGTCAGCTGCTTCAGTAAAATCGACTGCTTCTGCTGAGAGACCTACATTTCTTCCGTAATTTTCTGATGCGACTGTTACAATGCCTTTTTTGTCATTAGAAAAATACCCATTGCCCTCAAATAAAAGCTTGTAAGCTCCCAAAGTGGTAGCACCACTAAGTAACGATACCAAAAATAAGGATGAAAATTTTTTCATAATACAATTTAGTTTTATTAGTTATTTGGTCACAAATTTAATAGATGTCTTTTTGCTAAAAAAGTAGTTTAACGCACTTTAACAGTGTTTAACTTTTCATTATTAATCGTACTTTTGTGCATTAAAATTACTAAAAAATGCTACTAGATTTTTATAAGTACCAAGGAACAGGAAACGATTTTGTGATGATTGATAATCGCTCTCTTTTTTTTCCAAAAGAGGATGTTGCGCTAATTGAGCGTTTATGCGATAGACGATTTGGAATTGGTGCGGATGGTTTGATTTTACTCGAAAATGATAGCGATACGGATTTTCGTATGGTTTACTATAATTCTGATGGGAATGAAAGTTCGATGTGCGGAAACGGAGGTCGTTGTTTGGTGGCTTTTGCAAAACAATTGAACGTTATAGATAATGCCACAACTTTTATCGCTACCGATGGGCTACATCATGCTACTGTTGCTGAAGATGGATTGGTTTCTTTGCAGATGATAGATGTAAATGAATTAAAAATCACTCCAGAATTTTCTTTTTTGAATACTGGTTCACCACATCATGTGCAAATTGTAGATGACCTTGAACATTATAATGTAAAGGAAAATGGTGCCGCAATTCGTTACAGTGATTTGTATGGTAAGGCGGGTAGTAATGTTAATTTTGTTTCACAAATAAATGAAGATACTTTTGCAGTTCGTACCTACGAGCGTGGTGTAGAAGACGAAACATTGGCTTGTGGTACAGGTGTTACAGCAGTTGCAATCGCGATGAATGCTACGGGAGTTACCTCTGCAAATGCTATTCATTTAAATGTAGAAGGAGGGAAGCTAGAAGTTTCCTTTAATCAAGTAGGAAGTCAGTATACCAATGTATTCTTGAAAGGACCTGCTAAATTCGTCTTTAAAGGTCAAATCGAAATCTAATTATTCTAACATCTTGATGAATACTTTAAAAGGAAACACGATTTATTTACGAGCTTTAGAACCCAATGACTTGGAGTTTGTGTATGCTATGGAAAACGACCAAAGCATCTGGGAAGTGAGCAACACCCAAACGCCTTACAGTCGATTCTTGGTCAAGCAGTATTTAGAAAATGCTCATCAAGACATCTACGAAGCCAAACAATTGCGGTTAGCAATATGTAAAGACCAAGATTTTCCAGCTGTTGGACTCATTGATTTGTTTGAATTTGACCCCAAAAATAATAGAGCAGGAATTGGAATCGTTATTCAGTCAGCAGGGAATAGAAATCAGCAAATAGGTTCTGAAGCTTTAGAACTTTTGATTCGGTATTCTTTTTATGACTTGAATTTACATCAGCTTTATGCAAATATAAGCGTTGAAAACACCGCTAGTATTGCTCTTTTTGCTAAATTTGGCTTCGAAAAAATTGGAACAAAAAAAGATTGGATTTTAGTAAATGGTTCCTACAAAGACGAGGCTATCTTTCAGTTAATTAATCATAAATTTTAAAATTTTATATTTTGAACGTAAAAAAAATCATTTCAATTGGAGCTGTAGTAATTGCCGCTATATTATTAATCTACGGTTTCGTTTTGATTCGTCAAATCTTTAGTGCCAATACTAAATTCAGTGAGGAAAAAGTATATGTTTATGTTCCTACAGGTTCTGATTATGAGGCAGTCAAAAAACTCATTTCACCTTATGTTGAAGACATGCAACGATTTGAATTGGTAGCTGGAAAAACGAGTTATCCAGAAAATGTGAAATCAGGGCGATTTTTACTTAAAAACGGAATGAGTAGTTATGATTTGGTAAAGACGATGCGAATCAATGATCCTGTGAAATTGGCTTTCAACAACCAAGAGCGTTTAGAAAACTTAGCAGGTCGTGTGGGCTCACAAATCGAACCAGATAGTTTGTCTTTATTGACTACGTTCAAAGATTCTACTTTTCTTAAAGAAAACGGTTTTACAGAGGATAATGTTTTTGTAATGTTTATTGCCAATACTTATGAAGTATATTGGAATATTACAGCTGAAAAGTTCCGTGATAAAATGATCAAAGAATACCGTACTTTTTGGAATGAAAAAAGAACCCAACAAGCGGCTCAACAAGGTTTAACTCCTGTTACAGCAACGATTTTAGCTTCTATTGTTCATAAAGAATCGATTAAAAAAGACGAAAGACCTCGTATCGCAGGAGTCTATTTGAACCGAATGAAACAAGGAATGCCTTTGCAAGCAGATCCTACTGTGATTTTTGCTTTAAAAAAGAAAAGCAATGATTTTAATCAAGTAATTAAGCGCGTGTTTTACAACGATTTGTTTTTAAACTCGCCTTACAATACCTATAAAAATATAGGTTTACCTCCAGGTCCAATTGCTATGCCTGATATCACAGCACTTGAAGCGGTTTTGGCACCTGAAAAACACAATTACCTTTATTTTTGTGCTAGTGTAGATCGTTTTGGTTACCATGAGTTTGCTGCTACCTTGCCAGAACATAATATTAATGCCAAAAAGTATTCAGATTGGATCAACAATCAAGGTGTGAAACGATAATTATCTCCTTTCGAAATATTATGTTTCGATTGCTACTTTTTTTTTGGAGCACTTTTGGGCTTTTTGCACAAGAGGCTCCAAAGTCTTTTTTTACCCCATCCGATTCTTTAAATATTCAAAGAAGAAACGCTGTTGTCATTACCGAAACGGTTTTGGGAGGTGCTACTTTGGTAGGACTGAATCAACTCTGGTACGCGGATTATCCTAAATCAAATTTTCATTTTATTAATGACAATGCCGAGTGGTTGCAGATGGACAAAATAGGACATTTGTATTCTGCTTATCATTTGGGACGTTTTGGTGCCGAAGCTTTACATTGGAGTGGCGTTCGAAAACAAGATCAGCTGATTTATGGTGCTACTTTAGGTTTTGCTTTTTTGTCTATAGTTGAAGTGATGGATGGCTATTCTGCTGAATGGGGAGCTTCATCTGGAGATATTATAGCCAATGCACTTGGCACTGGACTTTATGTTTCGCAAGAGTTGCTTTGGAAGGAACAACGAATTACCCCAAAGTTTTCTTTTCACACGACTTCATTTGCAGCACAAAATCCCAATAAATTAGGGAGTACTTTTTCAGAGCAGTTATTGAAAGATTACAATGGACAAACCTATTGGTTATCGGCGAATATGCATTCTTTTTTCAAAGGATCTAAAATTCCAAAATGGTTGAACCTAGCATTTGGATACGGGGCGGACGGGATGCTCTCAGGAATTGATCCAAACGATCAACGATACAGACAGTTTTATCTTAGTTTTGATGTTGATTTAACGAAAATTACTACTAAAAATTCTTTTTTAAAGACCCTTTTTTCGGTTTTTAACACCATAAAAGTACCTGCTCCAACTTTGTCATATAGCACTCACACTGGCTTTAAGGCACACTCCTTGTACTTTTAATAATTTTTAACTTACTGTTTTACAGTCTCCTTTTTTAAAGTGGTATCTTTGCGCGTAGAAATTTCACAAGGTGACAGCGCGTGAAGAAAAACAATTTATGATAAAGAAATGGTATTTTTTCTTGAGTTTAATGGGTATTGTTACCTTTTTGAGCTTAGGTTTTAAAAACGAAAAAAAGAGCCTCAGTCCAGTGGTTCAACCTGTAGAAAAGGAAACTACAATTTCAGCTTTTCCTTCCAACGAAACGTCTATTGCAGACATTCCCTTTACCAAGAATTTATTTGTAGGCTTCAAAGAAGCCATAGCTCACAAAGAATCTAGAGGTAAATATCAAAAAGTAAATTCTTTTGGTTACTTAGGGAAATATCAATTTGGTGTGCAAACACTTCGAGCGATTGGTGTACAAAATCATCATCATTTTTTAAACAATCCAGCATTACAAGAAAAAGCCTTTATTGCGCTTTTGTCCAAAAACAAATCCTTGTTGCAATCGGTTATCGAGAAACACGAAGGAACCGTTATTGATGGAATTTTGATTACCGAGTCTGGTATTTTGGCTGCGGCACATTTGGCAGGAGCCGGAACAGTAAAGAAATTTTTCAGACACAACGGCAAAAGGTATTTCCGTGATGCTTATGGAACTTCATTACGAAGTTATTTAAAAGCTTTTGGAGGCTATGACACCTCGGTTATTGTTGCTAACAGTAACGCAACGGTACATTCGATTTAAGTTTAAAAGAAAAAACAAGAGAACCAGCTTTATTGCTGGTTTTTTTATGATTCACACAGTAAAATCAGATTTCATAACTAAAAACTTAGGCTTTAGAGCATCTTAGACTATGTTGTTTTTTGCATTTGTTATATTTGATTGCCTTTAATGGATTACTTATGAACACCAATCACTTACTTGTTACTTTCAGAAATAGAGCTTTAGGAGTCAAAGAAACGATCGCAAACTGGACTCATGAAATAGAATATTTGTACAAAAGAGGAGTAGGAATTGATGAAGCCTTGCATTATTTGTACTTTGAAAAACCATCTATTGAAGAATTCAAGCAATGGGTCAATGAAAAAGAAACTAAACTAGTACCATCAGTTGCAGAAGTTGGTAACGTTTTAAATGATGAGGAACTTACTTTTTTTGAAACCAATGGGTATGTTATTTTGCCAAATGCGATTTCAAAAGCGGATTGTGCTGCGACCCAACAAGTGATTTGGGAGTTTTTGGGAATGCACCCAGAACAACCCGAAACTTGGTACCAAAGCCATCCCCAACAACGTGGAATGATGGTTAATTTTTTTGACCATCCGTTGTTAGAAAAAAATAGAGCTTCAGCAAGAATCAAGAAAGCTTTCGAGCAGCTGTATCAGTCTGAAGCTATTTATAAAACCATAGATAAAATAAGTTTTAATCCACCTGTTCCACCAAATTATGTTTTCAAAGGAGATGGTTTGCATTGGGATGTGAGTTTGCAATTGCCCATTCCGTTCCGATTGCAAGGCTTGATTTATTTATCTGATTGTGGACCAAAAGATGGCGCTTTTCATTGTGTCCCTGGTTTTCATCATCAGATCGCTTCTTGGATGGAGCAGATTCCCGAAGGTGTTCATCCTAGAGCGCACGCTTTAGCAACGCTACAACCTCAAGCGATTTCTGCTACTGCAGGCGATATGGTGATTTGGCATCAAGCCCTGCCACATTGCGCAACTCCAAATTATGGTACTTCGCCACGTATGGTGCAATACCTAAGTTATATTAGTGAAGCGCATGTCGAAGCTAAAGAGTGGGTTTGAGCATAGTAAATTTATTTGATTTTGTTGAAGAATGAAATTGGAAATAGGAGAACTAGCCCAGTAATGATTTTTTGTAAATATTAATTTGTTTTCGATTAACTCTATGTTTTTAGTTTTTTAATTATTTTTTTGTTAGAATTATTCTTTTCTACTTTTTAGCAATTTACAAATGATTTATACTTATATTTTCACCATGTCTAACTAGCGCATCTCTATTTTCTCTTAAAATTGATGCAATAAAAAAGTCTTTTGTGTAAAGTGTGTCAATTTCATGATTGTATTGTTCTTTCATTTGTTCAACTATTTGAAAAGTATTAATACCATTGTAAAACAGTTTTAGGCCATAATTAGCACAAACAACAAATGGGTTTATATAAGTACTCCAAATCGAAATGATTTTATTATATCCTATAAAGCACAAACAGCCATTTTCGATTAAGTTTTCACCTAATTCATATCCTGAACTACAAGAAAATGTATAAAAAAACGAATTATTGAAACAAGTATTGTTTATTGTTGTTGATACATAAGAAGCATTAGCTTTAACCAAACAATTTTTACCTCCATGCGAATAAGCTCCAAAAACAAATGTTTTTAGTGGTAGTGTTGTTAATTGGACAGATAGTTCGTTAAGTCTAACACTGTTCAATAATGTTGGTTGAATATTTATGTTGTTAAAAAAAACATTTAAATCATCAAGACATATTTGAAAAAAAGAGCCTAGTTTTGAATCAGCTTCATCTACTACAATAATTGTATTAGCCATCTAAATTTTCTTTTTTTCTTAATAATAAATCGATTGTAAGTTCATTTAATTTTCTTGAAAATGATTTTCCTATTTCGCTTTGGGTTCTAATTTCATGAAGTATTTCGTTAAGTGAAAAAGAATTTCCATCAGAAGATATATAAATCGGTATATTTTTATCTTCATCTTTTTGAATAATCCAATCTTCTATAGTGTTGTCAAGATTTGTTTTTAGAAAATGTAATGCCTTGTCTATTGAAATAAAAGATTCTTGTAAACTTGCATCTTTGCTAATAAATCCGAAAGCGTTATTATTAATAAAATCACTAAATGTTTCTTCTGTTTCATTTATACCACTCCAGAGTATAACAGGAATTAATTCTGATTTTTCTTTTATTTTTTTTAAGATTGAATGTCCATTTTCTTTATCAGTTGCAGAAAATTGAATATCTAAAAGTACAATCATATTTAGGTCTAAATGATTTGTAATATAGTCCAAACCTTCCTCGGGTTTCAAAAAAAACAAAACATTAAAACCATCGTCTTCTAAAGTATAAAGTAAAGAATGCTCTTTAATGGAAATATTATCATCAATAATAACAAATGTTACTTTCATAATTTCTATTTTTTAAAAGGTAATGTAATTTTAAAAGTTGCACCAGTTGGTTTAAACTCATTTTCAACAACTTCAATTTCTCCACCCATTGCTTCAATTCTAGTTTTTGCCATATAAAGTCCCATTCCAGCTCCTCCATCTTCGGCAGTTGTGGTAAAGAAGATATCGAATATTCTATATTTATCTTGTTCATCTATACCTGAACCATTATCAGAGAAAATTAAAGTAAAATCGTTCTTGTTTACAATTCCACTACACTTGATTTTTTTAATTGACTGCTTTTTTAGTGCTTTAATTGAATTTGAAATCAAATTATCTAAAATATCTTCAATAGCTTTTCTGTTATAATTTAAAATCAAATCTTTATCTAAAATTATTTCAGTCTGTATTTTCTCTTTAAAAAAAACATCTTCATAAATGTTATTGAAAAGATTGGTTATTAATTCTTTTATACTTATTTCTTCAAAATTACTATCTGTTTTTGCGTATTTAAGCATAAAATCAACACCTGTTCTTAATTTTATCATTTCAGAATAGATTTTTTTAGAAATTTTCATAAATCTATCTTCTAATTT
>ERZ724525.1762-NODE-1762-length-12603-cov-3.568856_pt1 | contig 12603 bp, 8 predicted proteins | sample MGYA00376058_ERZ724525 | MGnify/ENA primary metagenome ERZ724525 (study PRJEB28724, sample SAMN07190888) | wastewater metagenome | isolation source: influent of sewage treatment plant in Hong Hong | place: USA: Christiansburg, Virginia | collected 2016-03-01 ... | reverse complement strand
GTAGAGTCGAGTGATTCCATCGCTGAGACAGCGGCGACTTGTGCCCTGTGAACAGAGTGCGACTCGGGGCGCACCGATCGAGTGTTCCTCATCGTCGGAAGTTGGAGGAATGACCGCTCTTGGCGGGCGGATCGCTGATCGATTGGCCGCTGTTAGAACTCCTACCTCTGAATCCCTTTCCGATGATCGCGTACTGCAACGCACATGCCTTCCCTGAATGGGGCCAAAGGTGCGGAACTCTGTCCACATCCAGAAATTCCGTGACAGAGGTTGGACTTCCAAGCACGATCGGCTGAGATCGCCGCCAGTCAGGTAGCTTGGACGACGGATCGAGACACAGTGAGCACGGCAAGCGGGGGTGCCAGGCTTGGGAATTTCTGACCAAAAAAGAAGCGCACGACATGACTATTATACGTTGCTGCATAGACCGGAGAAGACACTCGGTCCGGCCAGCCTCGTGTCGTCTTCTCCCGATGCCTTGCTCGCAGAACCAGAGTCTGAAACGGGTGCGGAGGCGGTGTGGGAGCACATTGCTTCGCTTGGCATCGACGACCGCAACTGTGCGGTGCCTGAGACGGTGGACGGCAGTCGGGTCTTATTGGGATATGCTCCCACGGCTCTCCTCGATGGCTGCTGGCTGACGAGCAGCGTGCAGGTTTCTCGGACGCACTCTCTAATCGGCGAGATTTGTTTGGATGCCTTCTTCCTAGAGTGTGGAATGGGAAGTGCCGACCGTCATCACGGCACCCTGTACCGCACCTGGCTGGCTGCGCTGGGTCTCTGTGTTGGCCTGCCGACAAGTCGTGCGTTTGTGTTGGATTCACGATTTGCTGACGAAGATTTCGAACTGGCGCTGCTCGGACTGCGCATGGGACGAGCGAACGGAGTGCTCTTACCAGAGCATCTTGGCTTCCATGCCGCGATGACCTGCTGGGGTCCACCGCAGGCGGTACGGAGCGCCGCCGGTTCATCCCAGGGTCCATTTCTTGCCGTGCATGAGCCAGGGTCCACTGAACAGAGTCGGGCCGAGTGGTTGGCCAAGCGGAGTCTTCGGGCTTACGAAGAGCAGGGTGGTCCGAACTGGTCGCGGGTTGTAAACGGTGCGCTTGCTCTGCGCGACCAGCGACGGGTATGGCTTGCTTCACTTCGTCCCAAGGAGTCTCCGACCGCGCAGCAGGCAATGCTCCAGCTCATCGCGAACAAACTACGACATGGATTTGGTTTTCATCGACGCGTGATGCTTGGGGGTCGTTCGTTAGACGCATGGCTTGAGCCCGACAAACCGGACCTGTCAGGATTCCTGACAGCGCTCGCTCACTCTTGTTGGGTGGTTCCCGGACAACCGGAACGAAGCCCGATCCTGAATCGTTCGACGCAGTTTGGTGGGCCGATGTTCGGAGTGTTTGATGATCATGAGCTGTCGGTGATGCGAGACTGGATTGGGTCGCTCTCGCAGGGTGATTCATCGCCTATCGAAGTCCAGAAGGGGTCTTCGCCTTCGCCGGAAGACAAGTATGCCCAGACGTTACGTTTCGACGATGATCGATCCCCATTGAGTGGTCCGGTGATACCGATTCCTTCGCTGCCGGTGCTCTATCACCGCTTCCTATGTGAAGGACAACAGGCGGACACGGTGGATTTGGCTCAGCGCTATGTCAGCGAGCGGCTCCGTGAGGTGGCTTCTGCTGGCCACGTAGAAGTGCTGCGCAGACAAGGTCTGTGGCCGTGGTCTTCCGCGCTGCTTTCCAAGTGGGTCAATGCTCGACTTCACGAGCAGGTATTCGACGGAGTGGATCCCTTGGACGGACGCTTGGGAATGGAGCGATTCCTGAATCGCTCAGAAGTGATTTGGCTCCTTCAGCAGTTGGCCCCTGCCGCACTCATTGATGGGGCCTGGCTTCAGGGAGAGACGTCTCCGGTCTGCTATCAGTCTGCGGTGTCGACGCTGCTATTGCGGATTTACCGTGATGAACTGGGGGCCGGAATTCCTCATCAACATCACGGCAACATCATGCGACGGATCCTGGCGGAACAAGGAGTTGAACTGCCCGACTGTGATAGCGAGCGATTTGTGCGTTACCCAGGATTCCTTCCGGAGTCCTTTTCGACCCCCGTGCTGTGGCTGGCATTCGCCCTGCATAGCAGGATGTACCTTCCAGAACTGCTCGGACTGAATTTGGCGATTGAGATGGCAGGCGTTGGACGTATGTACGATCGCGCAGCGGTGCTACTTCGCCAGCATCAGATCGATCCCTACTTCTTTGTTCTTCACAATACGATTGATAACGGAGCCTCCGGTCACACTGCCTGGTCGGTTCAGGCCATCCAGCTATATCTAGATGAGCTCGGGCTGCATGCAGATTCCTCGGTGGTCGCGGACTCCTGGCGGCGAGTCTGGCAAGGCTATGCCACCTACGGGCGGTCGAGTGCGCCGTTGCTGCGAGCGATTGCACTGCGCTTCGGGCCCGCGCTGGGATGGCGCTGGCTGCGTCATCACATACTACCAAACACAGCTCGGGAGGCATCGTAGCAAAGCATGTGCGGAATTGTTGGCGCTCATGATCTGCGCGAGCAGCGAACGCTATCCGGAGAACGTCTGTGGCGGATGGCGGCGAGCCTGCAGCACCGGGGTCCGGATGACTGTTTCGCGTGGGCTGCCAAGGGAATTGCGATGGCCACGCAGCGACTATCTATCCAAGATATCGAGCACGGTCGACAGCCTATCAGCGACGTGAGTGGCAGAGTCTGGGCCTCCCAAAACGGTGAGATATTCAACGCGTCCGAGCTGCGCAGTGAGCTGACATTACAAGGCCACTGCTTTCGTTCACACTGTGACACCGAGATCTGGCCGGCCCTGTATGTAGCCAAAGGTGTCGATTCGTTTGAGCGAGTGAGAGGACAGTTTGCGGTCGCCATTTGGGACAGTGCTGATCGGACGTTGCTATTGGCACGGGATCGCATCGGAATCTGTCCACTCTATTACACCGTGGCAGACGGAATGCTATTGTGGGCGTCAGAGATCAAGGGGCTCCTGGCTTCTGGATTGATCACTGCGGAAGCCGATCTGGCTGGACTCGACCATGTCTTTTCGCTGTTTGCGGCGGGCACCCAGCGGACCGCGTTTCGGAACATCTACTCTCTATGGCCTGGTCACTATGTACGGGTTCAAAGGGGAGCGCTGCGCGTCCATAGGTATTGGGATCTCAACTTCCCAAAGGCCGGGGAAGAACGGGTGGTGGAGTCAGAGTCGCGCTTGGTGGACGAGCTGTCTGCATGTCTGTCAACTGCCGTCACGCGCCGCTTTGCTTCCGATGGTCCAGTGGCCAGTTACCTAAGCGGAGGACTGGATTCCACGCTGATTGTAGGAATGGCCAAAGCGCTGCGTCCTGCCCAATCGATGACCGCCTTTTCGGTCGGCTTTGATGGGGCTGGTCCTGATGAGCGGCCCCGATCAGTTCGCTCGGCGGCACTCCTGGGTGCCGAGCTGGAGGTGTTGATTCCAACTCCACTACAAATTCTCCAGACACTGCCACGCGTGATCACGGCGGTGGAGGGACCGATCATGGATACCGCCAATGCTTGTCTGCTGCTCTTGGCAGAACGGGTGGCAGCGCGGGGCTTCAAGGTTGTCCTGACTGGAGAAGGTGCCGATGAAGCGATGGGCGGCTATGTCTGGCACAAGACGGCGCGCCTTCTGCAGGCTTTGGCTGGGCTACACCGCAGCATTCCGGATTGGCTACGCAGTGGCTTGTCCTGGCTGGCAACGCCGGGTACTCCGCAGCCGGTGTTTGGGAATCACTTTGGTGCGCTGCGTCCCAGCTTGCTCGACCTATATGAACCGCTGTCGCGGGCTCGCTGGCTCCTGTATTCGGACGCGATGGCAGAAGCGGTGCGGGATCACAATCCGTTCACCGAGCTGGACATCCTGCCTGATCGGATGAAGCACTGGGCTCCCCTACACCAGTCCCTGTACCTGGAGTACAAGCTGATGCTTCCGGGGCATCTGCTGCTGGGCAAAGGGGATCGCGTCTCGATGCACTCTGGGGTCGAGGCGAGATATCCATTTTTGGATGAGGATTTTGTAAGCTTCGCGAGCAACCTATCACCGCGCTACAAGCTGCGTGGGCTGCGTGAAAAGTGGCTGCTGCGAGAACTGGCGGCGAGGGTGCTTCCCAAGGAAATCGCGAATCCACCCAAGAGCATGTTCAAGGCCAACCCGCTGTGTTTGCTTGGTCCCACCCCACGCTGGATCGACCAACTGGTGAGTTCAGAGTCCCTGCAGCGGACCGGCTATTTCTCCGTCCCAAAAGTTCATCACGAACAGTCCTTACAGAGACTCCTGCCCGCGTCGGTGCCGAGACGTTTTGTGGTTGATGGTAGTTACACTACGATGGTGATGACCCAGCTCTGGCATCATCTGTTTTTGGGGGGCGGTCTGTGCGAGCTACCGAGCTGGTCGGCTCCACATCCACAACCTGACCATCCCTTCTTATTCATAGGACAAAGTCATGCAGTCTGACCAAGGTGAACCACAAGGACGCTTGATTGATCTCGTCAGACGGCGTTGGGATCGCCTCGACTGGTTGACTCCGATTCCAACGGATCGACTGATCATCACTGAGTCGCACTATATGGACGTAGAGAGCCTCGGTCTTGCGCCGCCGGAGCGACATCAGCTCAATCGACTGTTTGCCTGCTTTACCTGTGAGCTGTTTATCCACTTTGAGCGCTATGTGATCGAGTATCTCGAACGCAATGGAGACGCGATCTTGGCGATTCCTGCTACGGCCATCCGTCGCTTTGTGGCCGAAGAGAAAGCGCACTCCGATGCCTTCCTGAAGCTGCTGTGTATGCTGCGTCCCGATCTCTACTCCGCTACTGCGACCACAACCACCGCATTGCGTTTTCTGCGCTGGGGGTTCGATGATGATCTGGCGGTCGCCCTGGCACCGGTGGGCTCCTTCTTTTTGCTGGCCTGGCTGTTTGAGGAGATTACGTTGTTTGTGCCTGTCGCTCTCGATAAGGAGCCCGCACAGTGTGCTCCCATCATTGCCGAGGTCATGCGGCTGCACGCTAAGGAGGAACAACCTCATGTCGCGATCGACTCGCGGGTACTGGTTCACAATAACCAAATCGATTCCCGGCTGAAGAGTGCGGCCATCACGGCGGTCACGTTGCCACTACTGGCGTTTGTGGATCTCAAAGCACGTCGGGCCTGGCAACAAGTGGTTGCTCTGGCAGAGTCCGAACTGCGGCTGACTCCGCTGCAAAAGCATCGACTCCTTCATCGCGGTCCCAGTCAATCCGATCGAATGGGAATGGCCAGTTTTGCTGACAAGGTCGATCGGTCACCGATCGCCTTGGGTTCGCTGCTGGCAATGATTTTGCGACGGCAGCTCCGTGACGCCTCCTAACCGTAGACGATGGAATCGCAACTTTGCTATCTGGGGGATCAGCACGCAATCTTGTCTGCAGTGCGTGATCTGATCGACAAGGCACAACAGAGCATCGTGCTCCAGATGTATCTGTTTGCCAGAAACGGGGATCAGACGCTGCTACTGCCTCGGGATGGTGCCTTTCCCTATGCGGAAACCGTGGCCGGTTGGTTGATTGCGCGGAAGCAGCACAGTCCTTCGCTGGTGATAGTGGTGCTGCTCGATTCGAACACACCGGACAATCCTCAGCTTACGCGGAGACGCGGAACACTGATCAGGAAGCAGCTCAAAGAAGCCGGAATCCTGGTTCTGAATGCCAACCTGTTTGGCGCAGAGTTTGATCATCGGCCCCGATTCCTCTCGGCAATGAATTTTCATCTTCACCATGCGACGGTTCCTGTAGCCGATTGGGTGGAACGACAGAATCGCTGGCAATCGCTGCACAACCTAGAGGATCACCGCAAGAACCTCGTCATCGATGGGGGCCGAGCCGGGGTCATCACCAGTCACAATTTCTTCGATCCCGCGTTTGATTGGCATGAAAATATGTTCTGGCTGGTAGGTCCGGTCGCGACCGATCTGTGGCAGGTGGCGATGCGGGCGCTGTCGTCCTCGCTTGAGATCCCACAGGATCTCCGAGCCGAGGAACGCCAGAGTCTTTCAAGTTTGCTATCTAGTACCACAAGTGACTCTGGGCACCGCTCGCAGACAGCCTTGGTTCCATCGCTGTCCAGCGTTGCGGGCTATCCACTGCCCATCGATGGAGCGGCGTGCGGTGGACTGGTCGAATTGGCCTTGGATCCAACGTGTGAACTCATCGAGAACAGAGCGATTCGGGCTCGGATTGCTGCATTGCTTCATGATAGCTCGGCGGGGGATGAAGTGTTGATTGCCTCTGCCTACTTTTCGGATCTCGAGCTGCTCTCTGTGGTGGAATCGGCGCTGCTGCGGGGATGCACGGTTCGGGTTCTCATTGACTCCCTCCATGCCCTGCCACTCCCTCCGCTTCCCTCCTGGCTGACCTGTAACTTGGTGAACCATTCGGTCGTTTGTGCAGCACGGCGTTTACAGAACCTCTTTCCCGCACGCTTTGAGCTAAGAATTCACGATTCAAAACATGGGGCGATGATGCATCTAAAGACTGTGGTGAGGCTGGGGCCGCAGTCGCTGCTGATCGGTGGGCAAGCGAACTTCACTCCGAACTCTTTTAGCGGAGCCTATCTAGAGACGGACTTGGAGACCCGCTCATCGTCCGTGATCGCTGCGTTCACTGCGCACTTTGAAAGACTGTGGGCCCTTCCGCAATCGATGCCGCTGTCTCATCCGAGTGGGGTGTTGGCGCTGCTTCGGATGTGGGTGTGTTCGCTTTTGCTGTGGTTGTTTGCGCGGGTCGGACTGAAGCCTTAGTAACGCTGGGAAGCCAGCAAGAGGAGATCATCGAATGAGGCTACCTACTGCCTTGCTATCGAGGAAGCGGCCCTCTTTGTTGAGGACGCAGAGTCTCTGGACGCTGCTCTGTCTGACTGCGGCCCTGCTGGGGAACTCCTGTAACAGCAGCACGGATACTGGTCCGTCGGACCCTCCCGTGCTTTGTACGGACTGCACGCCAACGGGGACGATGGTGGGTCGGCTGCCATCTCCAAGTGGAACTGTGCTGTGGACCGCGCCGACTACAGAGAAGATCCTTCGTGAGGCCACTCCGCCCACAATCGATCTGCCACAGATTCAGCTCTACGCGGCCAAAAATGAGTTTGAACCATTTCAGATTGCGGTCCGTGCCGATGTCGCTGGCAGTGTCAAGCTGACCATGACTCCGTTTGCGCCGGCGGGGGCTGCTCCCGGAGGTGCCGCCATCGATCGCATCGAGATACGTCGGGTGGGCTATGTGAAGATTGGCCAGCCGTCCGATGCGAGCGCGATCAAGAGTGCTTTCATTCCTGATCCGTTGGAACCGAGCAAGCTGGGCAATGCAGAGAGCGTTCCGGCTGCGCAGAACCAGCCGTTCTGGATCACGGTCTACGTACCAGAGGGTGCCAATCCGGGCGATTACCAAACGACACTGACGGTCAATAGTGGCGGTAGCAGCGTCAACATTCCCATCAAGCTGCATGTCTACAACTTCGCGCTCCCTCGCCGAATCGGCTTTGATGCCTTAGGAGGCAGTGCCAGCCTCGCAGAAGTGGAGAAACTGAAGACTTTTTTTTACGAACACCGCCTGACTCCGACCAGTGTTTCGTGGCCAGCGGGCCTGAACTACAACGGCGGAATCAACTATGACTGCGCGAGCGGAACCTTCAAAGAGAATCCCGCCGATCCGTACGATTTTAGCCAGCTTGGTCCAAAGTATATCGACGGTAAGAACTGGAACGGAGCCGGATTCCCATCGTTTCAGATCATGCAGTTTGTGAACAACAGCACGCCTCGTCCTGATCCATTCTGCGGGGTTGCCCGAGGTCCAGACCATTATGGAACGGCAGCGTACAACGCTGCGTGGAGCAAGCTACTATCGGCGATTGACTCCTACTTGGTGGCTCACAACTGGCAAGGGAAGGGCTACTACTACGTTCAGAACGAGCCGCAGAATCAGGCGGACGCCGACCTGGCCGCATATCTGGCGAGCTTGTCTAAGACCGCTGCGCCCAACCTGCGGATTGCAGTTTCAGAGGAGCCAAAGCCTGCGATTGCGGAGAATCCCAAAGCCAACGGGAAGAGCTACGACATCTGGATGGCGGATCTGTCAGCGTTTCAGCCAGACTATGCGAAGCTGCGCCAGAGCAAAGGGGAGAGCGTCTGGTGGTACTTCCTGTATGGCGATCTGCCGCCGAACTTCAATCCGATCACGATCGATCACAGCGGCGTTGAGACGCGAATTCCTTTCTGGGGTGCCTGGAATTACCGAGTCTCTGGCTTTGCCTACTATTCGACGACGGGGTGGGGCACGGATCCGTACAACAACCCCAGGCCCATGGGAACTGCTCAGAACGGAGACGGATTCCTGCTCTATCCACCGAAAAACGGCGAACTGGTCAGCTCGATTCGCTGGGAGCTGCTGCGCGAAGGAACCGAGGACTTCGAGTACTTTCTCCTTGCGAACGGTGGCATGCTTCCGAAGACTCCCGATGTGGCGGCGGCGGTCGACACCACAGTGAAGTCTGCGGTATCGTCTCCGACGGCGTATACTCGTGATAGCAGCGCACTACTGAACCTGCGCAACCAGCTTGGTTTGAAGATTGAAGGAAAAGTCAATGGCTGGCCGGTGCTTGATTCCAAGCCGATCGGAGCGCATCCACGTGCTCCCTATTATATCAACTTTCAAGATCCCGCTTCCGACCCCAAGGCGAGTCCGCTCGTTGTAAATGGTCAGGAATGGTTGAAGGTTGGGTGGGAGCCTTATGATGCCAAGCGCGGTTACGGCTGGTTCGGACCCTTCATTGGCGACTCCCTGATCATGAAGTATGCCTACGTGGCCGCCGCTCCGAATGAACTTCAGCGCAGCATCATCTACAACGACTATGGACGCACCGATACGTTCAACTGGGACATCGACAATGGTCGTTACAAAGTGACGGTATCGATTGGCTGGCAAGGTAAGACCTACGCCAAGAATCGAGTGGTGGTCGAAGGACAAGTCCTGTTCGATAACGTGGCAACCACCCCAACGAACTCCTACGCCGTATCATCGATCACTGTAGATGTGAAGGACGGTAACGTGACGATCGAAGCTGGTCAGTTTAATGAGTACACGATGCTGAACTGGCTCAGCATTGAGCCTGCACCCTAGACCGGCTAGATCACAAATCCCAACACCAGGATGGCGATCGTGGCGTCTGCTACGACGTGGGCCAGGAATGGTGCCCACAGTCCTTGGGATCGATCGCGCAGGAATCCGAGCATCAGCGCCCAAACGGTGGCGAGCAGCACTCCCATAGGTCCACGGGGGAATCCGTGAAGGTGCTGAACTCCAAAGGACAGAGCCTGGAGACAGATGCTGGCCGGGACTCCCCACAGTGGCCGGAGATAGGTCTGAAAGACTCCGCGCCAGATCAGTTCCTCGAGTGCCGGATTGATGATGGCAAACAAGACACTACCGCATAATAACCAGATCCTTGGCACCTGAAGGAAGGCCGAACTGGTGAGGTCGCTTAGGTTGGGATGTGCAGTAAACAGCCAAGCAGACAGCGCAAAAGGGGTCACACCACCGACGATCAGGATCCAAACGATGGGAGTCCTTCCTTTTGCCCAGGAGCTTGGTGCCAGACGCTGCGCGGGTAGGACTCTACCGATTCCCAACAGTGCCAGCAGGGCCAGGGTCATCGAGAGTTGCCAAGGCAGAGCCGCTTGCTGGGCGAGCACCAGAGCCGCAGCCAGCGTTGCGATGATGCAGCTGTGCGCATTCCCAAGCCGTGCGGCAAGGAGTGCCAAGAGCAGCGCCGTGAGGGCCGTGCAGCTACTTGCCAGACGTGCGCTGCGAGGGTCGATCGCCGCTTGGGCACCCAGTACGACCAGTGCTCCGATCGACATCAGGCGCTCGAGAGTCAAGGACTGCGAGGACGGAACCGCTGACATTGGTTGAGAGTGCGAAGGCACGCGGCATCAGACCATGTCCGGGCCGGTATGCAAAGTCCAAGTTCAGGCCGTACAAATGCCATAGCGCGGAAGTAGCTCGTGAACGATGTGAAAACGATGGAGTTGGAGCGCGTCGTGGAACAGCTTCCAGTCACTTTGCAGAAACTCCGGACGGAATGGAAAGATATCGTCTTCATCATCGACTTCTTTCAGCGTTCCTAACGCAGCGTACTTCCATGAGCCTTCGCCTTTGGGTGTGTAGGAGAGGTTCACCTTTCCAAAGCTGAAGTGACCTTGGGAGAGCGCATCAAGCCACTGCTTGTGGCGTACGTGGCCATTGGGATCGGTCAAGGTACGAAACAGGGCCATGATCAAGGTTCGGTCTGGATCGAGCAAACCGGGAACATCCGCATCTGGATTGCTCGCCAGATAGCGCCGGAACATCTGACACATCGCATCGTAGGCGGTGATGAAGTCTTGAGGATTGTTGCGAAGAATCTTTTCTCCTCTGCCGTTTGTGTAGCCCCAGACCAGGTATGGTCGATCTGGATGTCCCAGCACTGCACCATGCCCGAGCGGCAACGCGCTGCTGACGAAGAATCCCTTGAGCCGCGACATCATCGAGACATCTGGCTCTCCGTTTGCGCCGATCAGATCGTGCGCTTTGTTCACTTCGTGATTGGTTCCGGTGAATCCCTGATGAGCCCAGGTGTCGGCATACACATGGGCAGTGATTCCCAAGCGATGCAGCGCATATGGTGCTTCGTGTCCTTTGATCGCGGCGCGCACCATGTCTTTTGCTACCGGGCTGTTGGGTCTGCAGATGAGCTTGTCGACATAACCGCCCTTGGGATCCTGACCCGCCGGTACGCCGCCGTTACCTGGTAGGAAGTGAAACGGTACCCAGACTCTGGCGCTTGCCAGGGACTCTGCGTTGCGATAGTCGAGAATCTTGTGCGCCGAGCAGATTCGACGATAACTGGCACCCGTGTCGAAGCGAATCACTCCTTCGTTGGTGGCGTCGTCCACATACTGTGCAGAGTAAGCGACGATTTCGGCATCACGGTGTGTCATTCCCGCCAGTCGAGCTACAACATACGTTCCAGCATGGTGAGAGTCGATGTCCAAACGGTCCCCCTAACCGTCAGTAGCGTAAGGAATGCGCTACGACCACTTCTTCCGATCTAACCATCGCTTGGGCGGGAAGGGAAGTGGTGGCCGTAGGGTCCGGCCGTTTTTGTCTATCAAGCGGTCTTGACAGGAAGCCATCAGGTGGTCGTTCGGGGCAGTCCTACGGAACCATCCTACAGGGAAGACCGACTCTGGGTAAGGCACGGACCGGAGTCTGTTCGTACGTGGTTGGATAGGAGGATTGTTGGGCACTTCCTCTGGCCTTCCTCAACCGCTGTAGAGTCGAGTGATTCCATCGCTGAGACAGCGGCGACTTGTGCCCTGTGAACAATTCCCAAGCGGTGAGCGTGCGCGAGTGCAGCGACGATTTGACACCACAGCCGCATAGCGCGGGGGCGCTCCAACGTGTACACCGGAATGTGGTCGCGTCTCTGCCACGCTGCGGCAATTACCTGTTCCAGCAGCGGTCCGTTGAGGTGCTCCATCGCGATGTAGTAGATCCCATCGCTGGTGCTGCCACTGGTGTACACCGTCGCAAGGTTTCGATGCGACAGCCGGGCGGCGGCGCGGGCTTCTTGATGGAATCGCTGCACCACTCTGCCGTCGTGCGCCAGATCGGACCGCAGGATCTTGAGCGCGACCTCGCGATCCATCCCGACCTGGATGGCACGATAGACGGTGCCCATTCCGCCTTCACCGAGCCGCGCCACGATTGCAAAGCTCTCGATTCGGCGGCCCAGCAGTGGATCGTCGTGGGCGTTCGCGAGCTCGGTGGCATCGATCAGGATGGCTCCGTCATGCGGACAGAACTGCTCACCGACGGTCTGGCTCGGGCGCTTACATGCAGGACATACGCGAGGCTGCGGTTCGATCGAGTTTGCCGAAGGACGTGATCGCAAGAGCTTAGCCACCACCCTGCGTCATCATATCGCTTCAGGGAAGGGGCATACAATGAGCGGCTATGGGGGGGGGACTAGACCGGAGGTGGGGGAACCAGAACCTTGGGAGGTACGACCTCGCTGGGAGGCACTGGAGCCGCTGGAGGTGACGGCACGGGCGGCGGGGCCACAGCGGGCGGCGTCGGAGCGGAAGGAACCGCCGGAGCAGAAGGAACCGCCGGAGCAGAAGGAACCGCCGGAGCAGAAGGAACCGCCGGAGCGGAAGGAACCGCCGGAACCGTCGGAGCAGCCGGAACCGCCGGAGCCGCCGGAGCAGCCGGAACCGCCGGAACCGCCGGAACCGTCGGAGCAGCCGGAACCGCCGGAGGCAGAGGCATTTGGGCTGGGGCAGTCACCGGCTGTTTGGCAACAGGTGCCGGTGCCGTTCCGACCGGGGCTGGTGCGACCGGAACCATCGCGGGTGCGGTTCCCGGTGCGACGGGAGCGAGCGCGGGTGCGGTTCCTGGCGCGACCGGTGTCCCCACCGGTGCGGGCTGTGGCTTGCGGATCACCGTCGGTCGTGCGGGCGGCAG
>ERZ724525.1757-NODE-1757-length-12624-cov-11.106532_pt1 | contig 12624 bp, 7 predicted proteins | sample MGYA00376058_ERZ724525 | MGnify/ENA primary metagenome ERZ724525 (study PRJEB28724, sample SAMN07190888) | wastewater metagenome | isolation source: influent of sewage treatment plant in Hong Hong | place: USA: Christiansburg, Virginia | collected 2016-03-01 ... | reverse complement strand
AAGTTAGCAGTATGTTTTGGTGTTCTTGCTAAAAGATCGCCTACCACAAGACTTCCATTGGTTCCTGATGATTTTGAAATTTTGGTTTCATTAAAACTATAACCAGCCATCAAGTTTAATCCCTCAACAGGTCTAGCCGTGATGTCAATCTCAACTCCTTTTCCTTTTGTTCCACCTACTAACTCTTTAATATTAGTATTTACGTTAGGTGTAACTCCATCAGCAGCAAATAGAACGGTTTGTGCTAGATTATTGTTTGTGATTTGGTAAACTGTTAGATTGGTACTAAAAAGTCCTTTCATAAAGTCTTTTTTGATCCCTATTTCGTATTGATCAATGATAGAAGGATCAAGCGGTTGTAAGTCTACTGTAGTTCCTGTGTTTGGCGTAAATGAGTTGGAGTAGCTAGCGAACAATGACATATTTTTGTTCGGTTGAATCACTAAACCTGCTTTAGGTGAAAAAGCTCTGTTGAGTGTTTTTGTTCCTGTTGAAGGTTTTGCATTTTCATAAGAAGTAGTAATAACATTTACATTGTTTATCTTTTCGATAGTCTCTTTGGTTGTCGTAACATCGCTTTCTTGCCAAGACCATCTAATTCCTGCTAAAACTTTGATGTAATCTGTTATCGAAATTAAATCCTGCGCGTAAATTCCAAAACGTTGTGTGTCTGTAGTTGCTAACTGAGTAATTCTGCTTTTGAAAGGGACATCATTGCTTTGTGTACTGTAATCGTAGTTCAATAAGTTAATCGCTTTTGATTCTGTTGTAATCAAGTCGGCTGGTTTTGCAGCATTGAAGAATCCAAAAGTATAATTAGGCGCCATTGAATCTTCGTAGTCAACTCCTGTAAATAATTGGTGCTTAATTTTTCCAGTATTAAAAGTTCCTTGTAGGCTTAATTGATTTCCAAAGATGTTTTCAGCGGCATCAGCACGAGTTAATCCACGTTTCCAATTTACTTCTTTTACACCCGATGTATTTGTTGTGTAGGCTAAATTAGATAATTGAGCCGTAGATAGTTGTGTTCTTCTGTACGTTTGGTATGATGAATTGAAATTTAATTTCCAATTGGTATTAAAATCGTGATTTAGCAACACAGAGGCACTTGATGATTTGGTATTCCCATTAGACCAAATTGCTCCAAAATACTGATTTCTTGGCAAATCTAAAATTTCTTTTCCAACGATTCCTGTTCCGAAATCAGGAGTCCAATCTGCACTTAAATAATCTCCTTGAAGTGTGATTTGAGTTTTGTCTGACAATAAAAATAAGAAAGATGGATTGATATAAATACGATCATTTTTTACAAAATCTCTAAAGCTTTCTGAGTTTTCATAAGAAGCGTTAAAGCGGTAAGCGATAGATTTATTCAAAGGACCATAAACGTCAATCGACGGTTTGTAATAAGCGTAACTGCCCATTTGCATTGAGAATTCACCGCCTTCTGTAAATTTTGGGGTTTTGGTTACCAAATTTAAAATACCTCCTGGGGCAACGTTTCCGTACAATAGTGCTGAACCTCCTTTAAGGAATTCTACTTTTTCTAAACCAGATACTTCTGGAATCGAGCCAGCATTGTAACGAAAGCCATTTTTGAACATATTGTTGGCAGACATATCGTAACCTCTAGACCAAAAGGATTCTTGAGCACCTCCACGAGCCGATCCAACATAAATTCCGTTGGCGTTTTTGATCACATCACTTAAGCGGATGGCTTGTTGTTGATCAATGATTTCGGCGCCAATTACTTGTACACTTTGCGGCACATCCATTGGTTTTAATCCTGAACGAACAGCTGATACAGGTTGTCTTTGTTTGTTCGAAGTCACAATAACTTCTTTTAAGGTGCCACCTTTTTTATTTTTTATAGTATCAATTTCAAAATCAAAGGATTCTATAGTTGATTTTTTATCGTTTGCAGCAGCGCTTGCTTGATGATTATCTTGGGCAAAACTTCCGAAGTAGGCTAAAAGTAGAGCGGGGAGGAGTATATATTTCATCTTGTTTATTTGGAATAATTAAAAATAACGATGCAAATATAAAACCCTCTTTTGAAACCACAAAGCTTATTTAGATTAAATATGAATAAAAATAAAAAATAGTTTTAAAGTGTTTGTTTGTCAGTAATTTGGAATACTTTTTTATGAGTGATGCGTGACCCAAAAAGTCTTATTGTGCCAATTTTATAGAAGAAAGTCACTTTTTAAGGTGTATTGAAAGCAAAAAGGACTACAGTTTAGCCTTCAATTTCTTTTTGAAGTTTTTGGACCGAATCACTTTTCCGTTATCGGTAATCATAACGCAGCTGTAGTCTGGGAATTTTTCAAGTAAAAGCAATCCTTGTTGTTGTCCTAAAACCATAAGTGAGGTGCTCAAACCATTAGCAGTTTCGGCATTGGGGCCAAAAATGGTAACGCTACACAAACCCGTAGCAGGATAACCCGTAGAGGGATTAATGATGTGCGAATAGCGTTTACCATTAAAAACGACATATTTTTCATAACTCCCAGAAGTGGTTACGGCTTCTTGCCTTAAGGGAACGATTGCCATAATTTTTTCGGGTCGAAAAGGGTTTGTGATGCCAATATTCCAAGGTTTGCCATTAGGCTGCGTTCCCCACGTACTCATATCGCCAGAGCCATTAATGATTCCAGCAGGAATGCCTTTGGCCAGCATCATATCCCGACATTTATCGGTTGCGTAGCCTTCGCCCAAAGCGCCAAAACCAATTTTCATTCCTTTTACTTTCAAGAAAATGGTCGATTGAACAGAGTCTAAAATGATGTTTTGATAGCCCACTTTTTCAACCGATTTTTTAATGGCTTCTGCTGTTGGCATCTCGGTCATCGACCCGTCAAATTTCCAAATCCTATCCATAGCCGCAAAGCTAATGTCAAACGCACCTTTGGTAATCCTAGAAAATTCAAGCGCTCTTTGGGTCAATTCAAATACTTCTTTGTCTACTTTTACAGGGCGAATACCCGCATTTTGATTCACTTCCGAAATTTGTGAAGTGGGTTTCCAGTCCGAAATCAAATGCTCAATACGAGTGATTTCGGCAACAACAGCATCGATGTTTTCTTTTGCCGTGGCCGAATCTTGAGCTACAATCGTAATGTCAAAACGCCCACCCATAAGCAAAGTCGTTTTTTTTCGTAGCACCTGACTGTGACACGAAACACTCCAAACGAATAGCAATAGGAAAAGATTTTGGGTTGACATAACGTATGTTGTATAATGTAAATATATTGATTTTGGGCGTGCCCCTCCCGAAAAAGGTCGGGTCGGGCTGTACGTTCCCGCTTCCCGATGAAAAATCGGGAGAGCTCCACTGCCATCCCTCACGCAAACGTTCCTAAAGAAAATGAGTTGTTCACCATTCGAATTGTAGCGAAAACGGGACGATGTAAAGCTCTACAAACCCTTAGAGCCGCTCTAATTTTTTTATTCCTGCAAGGTTTTCAAAACCTTGTAGGTCTGTTTCTTGAATTTAAATACCTACAAGGTCAAAAAAAGACCTTGCAGGAAATTGTTACAATACTACTAATCTTTAAATAGCTTCCCCCGTTCCTTTGGAGAGGTTCGGGATGAGTTTCTAATAACAATCCGTCAAAATTTGCCCTTTGGCTTTATAATCTGAAACGCTTATATTGGATTCCTCTAGTAGGGTTTCGAGCACTTTTTCTACATCTTTTTGCATTGCCAAAGAACCGCAAATCATAATGACGCCATTTTCATTCAACAGCGCTTTGAAAAAAGCAGCATCACGCTCGATCAACTGTGTTACACGACAGCCGTTCGGTATTCTAGATAAGGCCAAATTAAAACTTTGGAGCCTTTGTTGGTCCATCATTTCTTGTGCAAGTTTTGTATAACTGGCAACGCTTTTTGTCTCGGTTCTAAAACCGCAATACAAATGCGTTTCCGTTTTGGGCGTCGATTCTTGAATCATTCCTAAGAAAGGCGCAATTCCAGTTCCATTAGAAATTAAGGCAACTTTGGTCGCTTGTTTCGGGAAGTGAAAAGCAGTATTCGTTATTACTCGGGCTTTTATTTTTGCCCCTATTTCAAGTTGATTCAAATAACCCGAACCTAATCCGTATTCGTGTAATTTGACCACCAATTGTAGTTTTCCGTCGTGTTTACCGATGGAATATAAACGTTCTCTACTGTCGTTAGCAGGATAAATAGCTAACAAATCTCCCGATTGGAATTTGGTCGTCCAAGGTGTTTTGAAGCTGACCAAAAAGGTGTCTTCGTCTGTGGATACTTGTGTTTTTGCAACTACTTCAAAAGTTTGTAATCCTTTTGGAATGGCATTGTAAAGCGATGGAGTAGTAGCAAGTGGTAAGGAAGTTGCGGTATTCCATAATTGAATCCAAGCCATAAATTCTTCTGTTGATTTGTCGTTTATGGTATGTAACGGCACTATGGTTTCGCTCCAATTTTGTTTTGCTAATGCAGCTTCTACATCATAAGCAAAACCACAAAAATCCACATAGGATTTTGACCCAAAACCAATAATTGCGGTTTTTATTTTTTGTTTTTGTTCCCTTTTACTCAGTAATTCAATGAATTGATTCGCATTAGATGGTGCATCGCCCATCCCGTGAGTTGCTGCAAAAACAAGTAATTGTTTTGCTTTTGGAAACTGGGTATAAGAATTCATTTCGGCGAGATACGCTTTTTTGCCAAGAGCAATAAATTGTTGTTGTACTGCATTGGCAAATCGCAAGGTACTTCCGTTTTCGGAACCTACGAGTAGAATGATTTCGCTGTCTTTGGCCTTGAACTTGTTTTTGATGCGACTGGCTCTGCGTCGCAACGTCATCGCAAATCCAGAATAAATAAAGAACAATAGATTAATACTAGCCAAACCAAGAATTACAGCCCATAAAATGCTGGTTCTTCCAGTGTGTAAATCGAGACTTAGGTCTTTCAATTGTGTGGTGGTTGCTGTTGGTTTTTCGGTAACTACAGCTCCAGTTATTTGATGTACTTCTATTTCTTTATCTTTTAGATGAATGATAAAGTATTCTTCAGGATCATCCGAAAAAGGAAATTCTATTTTGGTGACATCAGCCAAAAGCGTGGTGTTGAAAAAAGATGTTTTTTGTTTTTTGGACGAAGGCTGGGCTACCGTTTCGGTTGTTGAAGCATCGTTTTCTATAAAAAAATGAAATTTTTCTAGCGTAAGATAAGCCCCAGTAAGAGCAATGATGAGTATTGGAAGTAGCGCTAATCTTCCAGTAATGATGTGATAATATTGGGCGAAGTTTTCTTTTACAACTTTTGAAAATACACTTCGAATGCTTCTTTGACGATTAATGATTAACGCCAAGCCAGAAAGCGCAATGAGCGCCAATAAAAATGAAATAAAACCAACGATAAATCGTCCGGTTTCCTTTAAAAACAAAGAGCGATGCAAAGCCGTAGTCCATTGAATGAATTCGCTTTTTGGGGTTGGTTTCCCTAGAATTTTACCATTGGTTGGATCCACATAGGCATTTACGTCATTACCTTCTTGATCTATTCCTTCAAGTAAAACAAACTGATTGTGATCCACACTTACTGCTGTTATTTCAGGATAGGTTTTTCGTAAAACCGGAAGCGTTTCTGACAACGTTATTTTATCGAAAGTACTAACTTGGTAAGAAGGGATCTTTTCTTGAATGGCATCTACCGCTAGAATGGTACCCGTAACGGCTGCTAGGACTAAAAAAAGGGAAGAGAAAATCGCTAGAACCAAATGTGCGTAGCGCCAAAAGGAAAGAGTCATAGAAAAAGGACTTTTAGTTTTTATGATGTACAAATTGAAAAAAACGAAGTCAAATAAGACTAAGGCTGTGGTTCCTCAATCTTAAATGACTTTGTCTATTTTTTCAAGATGTTTTTTAGATTTTATTGAATCGAACGTAGCGGATATATCCTTTGCCATCTGTTTTGGCAGCCAATCCTTCTGTGGTTAATGGGATTTCGGCATCGGCAGCATAGTATTTATTGTCCTCTACAGCACTTTCAAAACGGAGTTTGTAGCCTTTGTTGATTTTGGCATCTTCTATTTCGATAGTGGTAATACTGCGGTCTCCACCAGTTACAGAAGCTCCAGTTTTGGCACTAATGTTTTCTTGTTTTTTTGATTGGAATTTATGCCACTCTTTGATGGTTTTGTACCATTTTTTGTCGTCACCCATTACGTAAAGTGTTTTCTCGTAATCCCCTTTTGGATTGATTAACGACACTACAATATAGGCGCCTTCCCCTACATAGTTAGACATTTGCAACATACATTTGTATTTGCTTGTTTGAGCGGTCGCTTGAAAAGATAAAAAACTGATAAGGGTAAGTAAGCTTATTTTTAAGAATGATTTCATTATGAGGATAAATTATGAATTTTAAGTGACGTGATTTGAGTTATGAGTTTTGAATTATTTTGGCTACTCACTAGTTACTAAGGACTAATCACTAAGAACTAGCTCAACTATTTCAAAAACTCTAAATCTGTTTTCTTTTTGGTTAATGTTTCGTTTTCTTTTGCTAATGTATACGGGGTTTCGTCAAATTCTGTTTTAGCATCTTTTTGTGCCCCAATTGAGATTAAATACTTTAAAATAGCATCATCTTTTGCAATCATCGCCGCTTTGTGTAAAGCCGTCAAGCCATCATTGTTTTTAGCATTGCTATCTATTTTTAAATCGGCTATTTTTTTGAGCAAATTTAAATCGTTTTTAATAACCGCCAAATGATACAGTGTGTTTCCATCTTTTTGAGGTGTAGAGAGCACAAAGCCTTTGTCTTGTAAGATCTTTATTTTAGCTTCAAAAGGATCTTGTTTTGGCGTGTTGGATGCTTCAGGACCACGTCCGCCGCCTGTTTGAGGACGATACGATTGAATTAAATAGTAGCCTAAATTGTTACCATCTTTATCGGTTACTGTAATATCAGCCTTATGATTCAAAAGTTGCGTGATTGCTTCAGGTGTTCCTGATTTAACTGCAAAAGTTAAAGCACTTTCTTTTTTTAAGTTTTGCGCATTAATGTTTTTGGTTACCGCTATTAATTGTTCCAAAGTAGCAGTTTCACGACCAGCAGCTGCAAGCATCAATGGTGTGTTTCCTTCTTTGTCAGCTTGGTTAGCATCTACACCTTTGGAAAGGAAATAGGCTATGATTTCTGTTTGATTGGGTTTGTTTGCTAAAAAATGAAGTACTGTTTCACCAGATTTACTGCTAGTAGTAGGTTTGATTTTTAATTCTTCAACCAAATATTTATAGGTTTCAAGTGTGCTTGATTCTCTTCGTGTGCCTTGAGCGGCAAAAAGAAGCGCATTGTTAGTGTATTTTACTCCTTTTGCTAAAAGGGTTTTCAAGAAAGCAACATTGCCAGTTTTTGCAGCATAATCAAATGCTGTATTGCCGTTGTTATCTACATCTTTTAGCGATAAGCCTTTTGTAGCTAAATAATCACTTAAAGTTAAGTTTTTATCCGTTGCAATGGTCATAAGTTGCAGGTTGATGCCGTCTTTGTATTTTTTCTTTGGCTCAATGCCCGCTTTAAAAAATGCCTCGTACAATTTTGGATTCGATTGTCCTCCAATGGCTGCAAAAGTAAGTGGTGTTTCTCCTTTACTGTCTTCCAAATTGATGTCAGAACCTTTAGCGATTAAGTATTCTATAATTTCTACATTCCCTTTGTTAGCTGCCCAATGCAGGTAGATTCGGTTGTCGTGGGTCAGTTTGTTTACCTCGTTTCCGGGTTGTTCCAATAAGAATTTAATGGTAGCAACTGGCGCATCATTATTAATGGCCATTACGGTTACATCAAAAGCATTGGGTGTCGCCGCAGATGGGCTGTTGCCTTTTTCGATTTCGGCTTTTACAGTCGCTACATCTGGAGCGGTTTTCCAAAAGGATTGATCTAGTAAGCTATTTTTTTGTTGAGCACTACACCAAACAGTTGTAATCAAAGATAGGGTTAAGAATATATTCTTCATATTTTGGAATGAATTAAAAACAGTGTTGTTTATTTAGAATAAATAAAAATAATGCAAATGTAAGTATTAAAACTAATTTTACAATAGCTTTTGTATTCGTAAGAATGAAAAAAGTAAAAAAGGTTTAATACGTTTGGATGAATAAATAAAAAAACCTCAGTAAAAACCGAGGTTATAGTATTGAGGTTGAATTATTTCATTTTTTTAAGCGTATAGGTTTCGGATGTAACTTTTCCGGCTTGTTTTCCAGAAATTTTTGCAATCAACGTAGTAGCATCGGCTAATTTGTAATTGATTTTTTGTGGGTAATCGTGTTTTGGATTTTCGAAGACCAAGTTTTTTTCTGTGGTGGAAGTAAGGGGAAACGATACGGCTTCGTCATTATTTTCACCTTTTACAGTAGCTTTGTAGATGAGGTTTTCACCTTTTTGCTGCAACACAATTGTTTCGTTGTGCAAAGTATCTTTTCCTTTTATAAAATAAGAAGTCCCTTCAAAAGTGCTGTCGTTTACAGATTTCCATGTTTCTTCTAAAATTCCTTGTTCAGACTGCTGGGTCCAAGTGCCCAACAGCCATTGCGAAGCTTTGATTTTTTCATTTTTGTTCGCGTTGTTGTTACAGGACGCAAGTGCTACAAAGACCAATAAAAGTGTCGTTTTTTGAAACATGATGCAAATTTTTTGTTTGGATTATGGCGCTAATTTATGAAAAAAGTTTGCGTTCTTAACCGCAAAGATCACAAAGTTAGCGCAAGGAACGCAACGCTTAGCGAACTTTGCATAATTCTTTGTGAACTTAGCGGTTGAATAGAATTAAATGCTTTTCTCTAAAATAGAATATACCAGTTCTTTTGTCGGTTTTTGATCTTTTAGTTTTTCTCTAACCATTTCAAAAGTAACTTTAAAATCACAACCCAATTTATAATCGCTACAACCGTAAGCCGTTTTTCCTTTTAGCACTGTTCCTTTTTTGCATTTTGGGCAAGTCAAAGTATCAAGTGTCTTTTTTAATTCGGTTTTCTTTGGTTCTAATTTGAGTTTGAAATTTTCTTCAAAACGGATTAAACCCTCAACTGATCCTGCATCGGTTTTAAAGTCTTTTAAATTTACAGTTGATCCTTTTTGAAGCAAGCGCAAATATTGACTTTCAGAAATCTTTTTACCTTCAAAAACATAGGGAAGTACAAAATCGCAACCCGATTTATATTCACTACAACCATAAGCCGATTTTCCTTTAATCAAATTTCCTTTTTGACATTTTGGACACAAGGCTGCCAGAATTCCTGCCGCTTTCTTTTTCTCTACAACAGTTTCTATTTTTGGGACATTTGCGGCGTGCGAAATATTGGCACGTCTGGTTTCGCTTCTCACTTCATAGACTAAATTATCCACCATTTGCTTCATGTTTTTTATGAAAGCCGAAGCCGTATAGGTGCCCTTTTCAATATCGCGCAATTGCTTTTCCCAAGTTCCTGTGAGTTCTGCTGATTTTATCAATTCATTCTGAATGGTATCAATCAATTGCACTCCTGTTGGTGTAGGTAAAACTTGTTTTTTATTGCGGACTATGTATTTTCGTCTAAAGAGCGTTTCAATAATATTCGCGCGAGTTGAAGGACGACCAATACCATTTTCTTTCATTAATTCTCGCAAATCCTCGTCGTCTACTTGTTTTCCCGCGGTTTCCATAGCTCTCAAAAGTGTAGCCTCTGTAAACTGATTGGGCGCTTTGGTTTCCTTTTCTAAAAAGGAGGGTTGATGAGGTCCTTTTTCGCCAACTACAAAATTTGGCAGTAGGTCTGCTTCTTTCTCTTTGGCATTTGTACTGAGCGGAGTCGAAGTGTCAAAAACAACACGGAATCCTTTTTTTAAAATTTCCTTCCCAGTAGTTTTAAAATGTACCTCGGCTGCTTTACCAATTACGGTAGTAGTAGCCACCAAACAATCGTCATAAAACACAGCGATAAAACGCTTTACAATGCTATCATATACTTGCTGCTGATTGAATTGTAAATGGCTCTGCACGCCAGTAGGAATGATGGCGTGGTGGTCGGTAACTTTTTTATCGTTAAACACCTTGGGCGATTTTTTTATCTTTTTTGCCAACAGGGGTTCTGTCAGTGCAGCATATTGCGTTAAGTTTTGCAAAATAGCTGGGACTTTTGGATAAATATCGTTGGGCAAGAAAGTAGTATCAACTCTAGGGTAAGTAACTACTTTTTGTTCGTATAAAGTCTGAACAATTTTAAGTGTTTCCTCCGCCGAAAAACCAAATTTGGTATTGCAATACACTTGTAATCCTGTTAAATCAAAAAGTTTTGGAGCATATTCATTGCCCTTCTTTTTATCGATACTAACAATCTCGAAATCACTTTCTTTAACCTTGTTGGCCAAAACCGCTCCCTCGTCTTTATTCAAAAACCGCCCTTCTTCATAACTAAAAAGCGTTTCTCTGTACAAGGTCTGCAATTCCCAGTAGGGCTGAGGTTTAAAATTTTCAATCGCTTTGAAGCGTTCTACCACCATAGCCAGCGTAGGCGTTTGCACCCGTCCAATCGACAATACTTGTTGGTAGCCACCGTGTTTTACGGTGTACAAGCGCGTGGCATTCATCCCCAGCAACCAGTCGCCAATGGCTCTAGAGAAACCAGCATAAAACAAATTATCATATTGAGACGCTGGTTTTAGGTTTTGAAAACCTTCTTTAATGGCCTCTGCGGTTAGAGACGAAATCCATAAACGTTGTACTTCGCCTTTGTACTTCGCTTCGTTCATTACCCAACGCTGAATGAGTTCCCCTTCTTGTCCAGCATCACCACAATTAATCACAACGGTAGCTTTGTCAAACAAACTTTTGATGATGTTGAATTGCTTCTGAATTCCCGAATTCTGTACCAATTTAGTTTCAAATTTTTCTGGAAGCATCGGTAAGTTATTCAAATCCCAACTCTTCCAGTGAGGCCAATAATCGTTTGGTTCTTTTAAGGTACACAAATGCCCAAACGTATACGTTACCGCATAACCATTACCTTCAAAATACCCATCGTGCTTGGTATTCGCGCCCAATATGGTGGCAATTTCTCGAGCAACGCTGGGTTTTTCGGCAATACAAACCTTCATTTTTTCTTTATTAATTTGAAGGCGCAAATTAGGAATTTAGAAATTGAGAAACCATCAAAACAGTCGGGAGTTATGAACGAATCTTTTGTTTGTGCTTAGGAGCAGCAACAATAGTGCTACCCTCACGAATCGTCCTGCTGTCCGCTATATCTGTGGCTCTGAACCCCAGAGCCACAGGATGCCGCTCCCATCAGGGCTAGGCAAGAACGTCTCCTTTTCATAACATAAAAAAACCTCGCTTATAATTGCCTAAGCGAGGTTCTATTCTAGATTTTGTTATTTATAATACCTATCTCACAGCAAGTATAACTTTCGATATAAAAGAAGTTTCAATAGGTTTATGAAAAGCTAGTACTTTCTTATTTCTCTTCTGATGCGATACAACCATTTACTATTTAATCTTATGTCGATTATTCTTTTTGAAAAAAATCAATAGGAGTGGGCTTTAATCCATTCTTTAAAATGAGTTTAGTATTTGGCTTTAGCCAAAATCTAAATTGTTACAATTATAGCATCCTGTTTTAGTAGGTTCCTAAGTATTACTTAAGTAGGAGCGACTTAATTAACTACTTTTTCGAAAGTGGGCGGACTTACTTTTAGTTTGTATTTTGATTCAAATACAAGATGTTTTTATCCCAATCAATTGTTAGTAGATAATTTTGGAAAAAAGCATTTCCTAGTAGCGAACCAGCGCGTTTCTCTAAGGTTATGGATTTATCATTTAACTCAATCTCTCCTATTTTGATTTTCCCTACTGGAAAGCTCTGTTTTTCTTGTTGCAATAAGGTGTCTTTTTCTTTTATAAATTTTACAAAAGAATGGTTGGCGGTAAATTCGCCATTAGAACCTAAATCAAAAAGAAATTGATGCTTTTGATTGTTAAGTTCAATAGCCACATAGCCAAGTCCCCAATCTTTGTTGTTGAGTTCAATTTTTTTTGCAGTTGGCAGGTTTTTAAAATTTTCTATTTTGCTGCTGATACGAATCACCTTCTGAACGTAATCAATTTGCCATTTTGATTTTCGCATTAGATTATTTCCGATGATGCCATCTATTTTTTGGGTTGCTGGTTTTTTTGTAAAGGATAAATCTTGTAGTAAGCCATAAGTTTCCTCAAAATCCAGATTCGCTATAGCAATGTTTGGTAATTCAACTAGGGTTACTTTTTGGTCAGCAAAAGAACTACCCGAAAGACTAACTTCTTTTATGATTTTGTACTGTATTTCCTTTGCGATATTTGAATCAATGGTGGTTACTTCATAGCCTGTATCAAAAACGAAGTTGTATTTTTTGCCTGAAATAACGACTTCGATATAAATATGCTTGTTTGCATAGTTAAAAGGTATTTCAACGAAATATTCTTTTTGTTTTACATAACCCTTTTTGGACAGCTGTTTTCTATTTTGGGAGAAACCATTTGATAATGTCAGTTGGAACATTATAAAAATTAGGATTATTTTTCTTTGCATATTTTTTCGAATAGTAGTACCAAAAAGTTAGGGTGGATTT
>ERZ724525.1750-NODE-1750-length-12657-cov-16.872877_pt1 | contig 12657 bp, 13 predicted proteins | sample MGYA00376058_ERZ724525 | MGnify/ENA primary metagenome ERZ724525 (study PRJEB28724, sample SAMN07190888) | wastewater metagenome | isolation source: influent of sewage treatment plant in Hong Hong | place: USA: Christiansburg, Virginia | collected 2016-03-01 ... | reverse complement strand
TTCGACATCCCGGCCGAACTCAAGGCCCTGCAGGAAAAGACCCGGCGTTTCATCGCCGAGGAAATCATTCCCTTCGAGAAAGACCCCCGCGTCACCGCCCACGGCCCGACCGAGGAACTGCGCAACGAACTGGTTGCCAAGGCCAAGGCCGCCGGCCTGCTGACGCCCCATGCGTCGGTGGAGCTGGGCGGCCTCGGGCTGGACCACTTCGCCAAGGCCATCGTTTTTGAAGAGGCTGGCTATTCGACCCTCGGCCCGACGGCGCTCAACATCGCCGCCCCCGACGAAGGCAACATCCACCTGATGGAAGCCGTCGCCACCGAGGCCCAGAAGGAGCGCTGGCTGAAGCCCCAGGTGGCAGGAAAGATCCGCTCGTGCTTTTGCATGACCGAACCCGATCCGGGCGCCGGCGCTGACCCTTCAATGCTGCAGACCCTGGCGGTGAAGGACGGCGACGACTACGTGATCAACGGTCGCAAGTGGTTCATCACCGGCGCCACCGGTGCCAGCTACGCCATCATCATGGCCAAGATGGAAGACGGCAGCGCCACCATGTTTCTGGCCGACATGGACCAGCCGGGCATCACCGTCGAGCGCAGCATGGACGCGCTGGACGCCTGTTTTACCGGCGGCCACGGGGTGGTGAGTTTCAACAATCTGCGCGTGCCGGCGGCTGACGTGCTGGGCGAAGTGGGGCAGGGCTTCCGCTACGCCCAGGTGCGCCTGGCACCGGCCCGTCTGACTCACTGCATGCGCTGGCTCGGCCAGGCGCGGCGGGCCCATGACGTGGCCAGTGCCTATGCCCGCAAGCGTCAGGCTTTCGGCAAGGCGCTGGGGGAGCACGAGGGCGTCGGCTTCATGCTGGCCGATAACGAGATGGACCTGCACACCAGCCGCCTGGCGATCTGGCATTGCGCGTGGGTGCTCGATCAGGGCGGCAAGGGCAAGAACGAATCGAGCATGGCCAAGGTGATCTGCTCGGAGGCCGAATGGCGGGTGGTGGACCGCTGCGTGCAGGTGCTGGGTGGCCAGGGCGTGACCGCCGAAACCATCGTCGCGCGCATCTGGTCCGACATGCGCGCCTTCCGCATCTACGACGGCCCCTCCGAGGTGCATCGCTGGAGCCTGGCGCGCAACATCATGAAGCCGCCGAAGGCCGCGCACTGAGCGCGGGGCTCAGGCTGGCGCCGGTTTGCGCAGGGTCAGCCCGAGCCACAGCAGCAGGCAGATGAAAACGGTCAGCCGCGGCATGTCGAGCAGGCTGTCCACCAACCCGACGACGGTCACCGCGGCCAGCGCCGCCAGCAGGATGGGCGCCAGCGGGTGGTGCCGGGTCGGGCTTCTCAGCAGACGCACCGCCGCCACGACGAGGGCCAGTCCGAGAGCGCCGAGGCCGAGCAGGCCCTGTTCGATGTACACGTGCAGGAACAGGTTCTTGGCGTGCCAGGGCAAGTGGTCCCGGTCCGAGGTGAAGAACCAGAAGTCTTCCCCGCGGCCAAAGTTGCCGTTGCGCAGCAGCGGGCGCCCGGTGGCATCGGTCAGCTCGACGTTGTCCACATCCACATCGACAGGCGCTTCCACACTCATCGAGAAGAAGGCCAGCCGCGGCGGCCAGCCGCTGGCCGGCAGTTCGCCGCCGGTCGATACGCCTTCGAACTGCTGCCAGCCGGCACCCCCCTTCAGCTTGACGGCCTGACTGGCGCAGCCATCGGCGTAGAGCAGGTGTTTCCGGCAGATGAACAGCAGCAGCGCCACGTCCTTGTCGCTGCGGGCCCGCAGCCGGTAATGGAAGGGGGTGGTGGTATCCACCGGCACGCGCTGGCCGATGCGCAGCATCTCCCCGTAACCACGCACGAAGCGTGAGCCGCCTATCTGCAGGTAATGCCCCTCGGGGCTCTGGCGCAGGCGCACGCTGCCCGGAAAACCGTCGGCCGGCGGCTGCCAGAAAAAGGCATCCGGAAAGCGTCCGAGGCCGATGCCGAGCAGGGTGTCGGTGGGGCTGCGCACCAGGCTGGCGCTCTCTCTGTAGTGAGTGAGGCGGTTGCCGAAGTCGCCGCTGGTGGTGGACAGGCGGCTACCCATATAGGCGCTGCCGAGGGTGGCAACCACCATGCCGCTGACGCCCAGCAGGGCGCCGACGGTGAAGACGTCCTGCGATCTTGGCGTCCACAGGGGCGTGCTGCGGATGGCCTGCACGGCCACGGCAAGCAGCACCAGACCGACAGCCAGGGCGGCGCCCGGCAGCGCCGCCGCTTCCCCCCAGAAAACGCCGACTTCTACCGCATTGGCGCCGGTCCACACCAGCAGGGCGGTCAGCAGGGCGAGCGCCGGCTTGCTGCCGCTGCGCTCTGCCTGCCACAGTAAAAGGGCGGTGGCCGACCAGGACAGCGCATAAATCAGGTAGGCCCCCTTGGGTACCCAGGCGGTGGCAAGGAGGCTGCCCAGCAGCAGGATCAGGCCGGCCAGGGCGCCGGCCAGGAGTTGCCCGACCCGGGCGCCGGCCAGCACGCCACCGGCCTGGTAGGCGAGCAGGGCCAGGCCGGCAAAGGCCAGCATGCCGCGATAGCCGCCGCCTCCGAAAGCCAGGAAGCAACCCGCCAGTACGGCCCCGCCCAGGGCCAGCAGGACGCGAGGGTGGCCGCGCGGGGTTTCCACCCGATGTGGCGTGGCCGGGCGCAGCAGGGCCACACCGCCGAGTACGCCAATCACCACCAGTACCGCCCCGAAAACAATCCGCGAGAAGGTGGTGAAGATCGCATAGCCGCCCAGCCCGACTGCCACCAGGGCCAGGCCGCGCGCCAGTGGGCTGCGGGCGCCCAGCAGGCTGGCCAGGGCGAAGGGAAAGCTGAGCATCAGCCACGCATCGAGCGTGGCGCCGCCGACGTGCATTTCCCAGAACAGGGCCGTGCTGCGGTAGTCGCTGGCAAAGTTGGTAAAGCCGGGAAAGGCCAGCCGCTCCCACAGGGCGGCCAGCGCGCAGGAGGTGAGGCCGAGGGTGAGGCCGGTGGTGAAGCGGCCGAGGGCCGCGTCGCCGTCACGGCGGATCGCCAGGTGCAGAAAGGGAATCAGCGCAAAGGCCAGCACGAAGCCCTTGCCGACGCGCAGGGCGTTGAGGGTCGAGCTGTAGTTGATCAGGACGTCCGGCTCCAGCGCCGGCATTGGCAGCAGGCCACGCAGGCCGGAGGCCAGCACGCTGCCGGCGAGCAACCCGAAAAGGGTCAGCGCCGCCACGTTGAGCTTGACCGGTGCACGTCCACTGAGTGTTGGCGCTGGTGGTGCGATGGCTTCGCGCAGTCCGAGGGCGAGGAGGGTGGCCAGCGCCAGCGCGTCGCTTTCGGTGAAGTAAATCTGCCCGGTCCACGGCGCCAGCTCGATGACCGGCCACAGGGTCGGCAGGACCACCAGCCAACTGCCCGGGCGCATGAGCACCAGCACCACGTAGGCCGCCAGCAGGGCACCGGCGACCCCCTTGTCGAGGGGGTACATCCATAACCAGATGGCCAGGCCCGCGAGAGCGCCCAGCGCCGCCAGCGTGCCATACAGGCGGGGAGCGATGGGCTGCCCGGGGCGAACGGCAGGCGGGTGGAAAGAAGAGGCGGTGGTGTTCAATGTCGTCAGGCGCCGGCTGGATGAACGGCTGTCGATGCTAACCGATCAGGCCGGCCCTTGTCGCGCGGGCCGCCGCCGGACTGGCGGGCGTGCATTCACGCCACGGCAGCTTGACCGGGGCGCCGCCCCGCCGCAGCATTGCATGTCCTGACTCTGCGCCGTACCGATGCCTGCCACTGCGCCTCCTGCCGAACCTGCCATCGCCCTGCGCGCCCGTCCACTGCTCGCCGGCCTGCTGGCGACCCGCCCGGCCTTCCTGGGTGTGACCCTCTGCGCCTGCCTGATCGGGCTGGCGGTGGTGCATGGCAGCGGCCTGCCCATCGACGGCCTGAAAGCCGGGCTGACGATTTTCTTCGCCCTCGTCGCCCATGCTGGCATCAACGTGCTCAACGACTATTACGATGCGCAGAGCGGCGCCGACGCGGCCAATACCGAGCGGCTCTTTCCCTTCACCGGCGGCAGCCGCTTCATCCAGAACGGGGTGCTCTCCGAGGCCGAGACCGGCCGCCTGGGCTACGGCTTGCTGGCGTTGGTGGTGCCGGCCGGCCTGTGGCTTGCCGTGCAGTCGGCGCCCGGGCTGATCCTCATTGGTCTGGCCGGGCTCTTTCTCGGCTGGGCTTACACCGCGCCGCCGCTGGCCCTGGTGTCGCGCGGGCTGGGCGAGGCGGCGGTGGCCGCCGGCTGGCTGATCGTGGTGATCGGCACCGACTTCGTGCAGCGTGGCGCTTTTTCGGCACTGCCGCTGATCGCTGGTCTGTCCTATGCGCTGCTGGTGGCGGCCATCCTGTTCATCAACGAATTTCCCGACCGGCGCGGTGACGAGGCGGCCGGCAAGCGCACGCTGGTGGTACGCCTTGGCCCGGAGAACGCCAAGTGGGCCTACCTGGGCCTGGTGCTGCTGGCTTACGGCTGGCTGGTGCTGATGGTCGGGCGCGACCGGTTGCCGCAGGGGGCCGCCGCTGCCGCGCTGACCCTGATCCTCTCCTTTCGCGCCGCCCGTTACCTGATGGCCCACGCCAGCGAGCCGTCCGAGCTGGCGCCGGCCCTCAAGCTGACCATCGCTGCCGCCCACCTGCACGGCCTCGTCCTCGCCGCTACCCTGGCCTTCGGACGCTGGCCGGGAGCCCTGTCATGAGTTTCGTCCCGCCCTTTGCCCCGCATGACGTTCATGCGGTCATCTTCGACATGGACGGCCTGCTCCTCGACAGCGAGCGGGTCGCCCTCGCCACCGTCGCACTGGCGGCGGCCGAACTGGGCGTGCCGTGGCGCTACGAAGTGGGGCTGGCGCTGGTCGGCCTGAACTCGAAGGACGGCCCGGCGGTGATCCGCCGTCACCTGGGCGACGATTACCCCACCGCCGAACTCTACGAAGCTTTTGGCCGCCTCTATGAACTGGCCATTGCCGAAGGGCGCATTCCGCTGAAGGGCGGCGTCACCGAACTGTTCGACGTGCTCGACGGCATGGCCCTCGGACGCGTCGTCGCCACCTCCACGCGGCGCTCGCGGGCCGAGCCCAAGCTGGCGGCGGTAGGCCTGCTGGCGCGCGTGCACGGCATGGTGTGCGGCGACGAAGTGGCCTGCGGCAAGCCGGCGCCGGACATCTTCCTGGCTGCCGCCGAGCGCCTCGGCGTGCCGGTGGCGAATTGTCTGGTGCTCGAAGATTCGAACGCCGGGGTGCGCGGCGCCCTGGCGGCCGGCGCCCGGGTGATCATGGTGCCCGACCTGCTGCAGCCCGCCGATGACGTGCGGGCGGCCGGCGTGCCGCAGGCCACCAGCCTGCACGACATCGCCCGCTTCCTTTCCATGAGGCTTGCCTGATGCGCATCGTGCTGCTTCTTGCCGCGCTGTTTTCCGCCTGGCCGGCGTTGGCCCAGGACGCCGGTTCCAGCGGCTTTTGCCTGTTTTTCCTGCCCGCCGAGAGCGGCAGCCAGCGCGCCATCAACCTTGGCATCGTGCAATATGTGGAGGTCCGCGCCGACGAAGTCCGGATTTACTACGGTGGCGGCAATCTGGGCAGCGGCTATGAAGCGCGTATCCCGGTAAAGAGTCGTGACGAGGCCGACGCCGTGCTTGCCCGCCTGCGCCGGACCGCCGCCAATTGTGCAAAACCTGTCTCAGGAGGCTCCCCGTGAAACTTGTCGGCATGCTGGATTCCCCCTTCGTACGTCGCACCTTCATCACTGCGCGGATGCTGGGCATCCCCTTCGAGCACCAGTCCCTGTCGGTCTTCCGCAACTTTGCCGAATTCCACGCCATCAATCCGCTGGTCAAGGCCCCGACCCTCGTCTTCGACGACGGCGAGGTGATGGTCGACAGTTCCCAGATCATTGCCTGGCTGGAGCATATCGCCGCGCCGGGCAAGAGCTTGTGGCCGGTGGACCCGGGGCGCTACCGGCGCTGCCTGCAACTCACCAGCCTGGGCCTCGCCGCCGCCGAGAAAAGTGTTCATCGCGTGTATGAGACCAAGGTACGCCCGAAGGAATGCCGTGATCCCGACTGGCTCGAACGCGTGGACGGCCAGATCCGCGACACCTACGGCCTCCTCGAAGCGCACGTCGGGACGAGCGACTGGCTGTGCGGCGATTACCCGACCCAGGCCGACATCACCGTTGCGGTGGCCTGGCGCTTCACCCATTTCATCGCTCCGGGCCTGGTGGCCGACAGCGATTATCCCGGCCTTGCTGCACTCTCCGCAGCGGCCGAGGCCCTGCCGGCCTTCTCGGCCGCGCACTACTCCTGACTTCCTGAAAGAACGCATGATCGGACGCATCACCGGCCGCCTGGCTGAAAAGAATCCCCCGCAAATCCTCGTGGACGTGAATGGCATCGGCTACGAGCTGGAAGTTCCGATGAGCACCTTCTACGGCCTGCCCGCCACCGGCCAGTCCGTCACCCTGAGCACCCACCTGGCAGTGCGCGAGGACGGTCACTTTCTGTACGGTTTTGCGTCGGAAGACGAACGGGCCGCTTTCCGTCAGCTCCTCAAGGTGGCCGGCATCGGCGCCCGCACCGCGCTGGCCGTGCTGTCGGGCCTGTCGGTGAATGACCTGGCCCAGGCCATCGCCCTGCAGGAGTCCGGCCGCCTGGTGAAGATCCCCGGCATCGGCAAGAAGACCGCCGAGCGCCTGCTGCTGGAACTGCGCGACAAGCTCGCCAAGGCTCTGCCCGCGGCGTCCGGCCGGGTCACTGCCGACCTGGCTGGCAACGATCGCTCCGACATCACCAACGCGCTGCTGGCCCTCGGTTACAACGAGAAGGAAGCCCTCGGCGCGGTCAAGCTGCTGCCTGAAGGCGTTGGTGTTTCCGACGGCATCCGCCAGGCGCTCAAGGGCTTGTCCAAGGCATGAGCCAGAAGCTCAAGCAGGGCTTCATGCGCAACGTGAAGCTCGGCGCCGGCAGCCTGCGCCTGCTGATGAATCTGTGGCCGCCCTTCATCGGCGCCGGCATCCACGTCGAACGCATCGCCCCCGACTACCTCGAAGCCGTGGTGCGCATGCGCATGGGCCTGCTCAACCGCAATTACATGGGCACCCACTTCGGCGGCTCGCTGTATGCAATGACCGATCCCTTCTTCGCGTTGCTGGTCATGAACCGGCTGGGACGCAAGTACGTGGTGTGGGACAAATCCTCGTCTATCGATTACAAGCTGCCCGGCCGCGGCACGGTGCGCGCCACCTTCCGCATCACCCCCGAGCAGGTCGAGGAAATCCGCCAGGCCACCGCCGGCGGCGGCAAGTACGAACCGACCTTCTGCGTGGACGTGATGAACCACCAGGGCGAGGTGGTGGCGACGGTGGAGAAGACCATCTACGTGAGGCTGAAGCCGGCCGCCTGATCACCGCCGCGCTTGCCCTGGCCGTGATCGTGGCCTATCCCTGGATGAAAGCGAGAGCGTGCGGGGCCGTGGGCGGGCCCCCTTCGCAGGCCACAGCCCGGATTCAGGAGTCGAGTCATGGCAGGTATCTTCATCAGCTACCGGCGGGACGACAGTGCGGGCTTTGCGGGGCGGCTCTACGATAGCCTGTGTGCAGCCTTCCCCGGCGACAAGATCTTCATCGACGTGGAGCGCCTTTGTTCGGGCGACGATTTTGCCCGCGAAATCGAGGGCACCCTGCGTGCCTGCGACGTGTGCCTGGTGATGATCGGGTCACGCTGGTTGAAGGCTGCCGACCAGTACGGGCGGCGCCGCCTGGACCAGCCGAATGACTGGGTGCGCATCGAGATCGGTGCGGCCCTGACGCGTAACGTGCGTGTCATTCCGCTGCTGGTGGATGAGGCCGTGATGCCACCAGGCGAGGCACTGCCGCCGGATCTGGTCCGGCTGTCGTCCCTGCAGGCCCGCGTGTTGCACCATTACACCTTCACCCGCGACGTGGATGCACTGGTGCAGGGTATCCGGCAGGCCTCGGATGCGCGGCGCAGCCTTGCCGCCAGCATGGCCAGCCTGAAGGCCGGCTGCGTGCGTGTCCACCCCGTCGACCAGCTGGAGTATGCGTGGATTCCGCCGGGGGGATTCATGATGGGGCGGGTGCCGGGGGATGGGGTGACCGACGAGCGTTACGACGACGAGAAGCCCCGCCATCCGGTGCAGCTGACCCAGGGGTTCTGGCTGTCCCGCGGCCCGGTGACGGCGGGGGCTTATGGCCGCTTCGTGCGCAGCCGCGGGATCCCCATGCCGCCGCCGCCCAAGCACAACCCCAACTGGGCGGATCACGATCATCCGGTGGTGAACGTTACCTGGGCCGAAGCGCGTGAATACTGCGCCTGGGTCGGCGGGCGCCTGCCCAGCGAGGCCCAGTGGGAGTACGCCGCGCGGGGCGGCCATGCCGATACCTGCTATCCGTGGGGCAACGAGATCACGCCGGATTGCGCCAACTATGCTGACAACACCCGCTGGCAGGGCACCTCGCCGGTGGGATCCTTTGCCCCCAACGACTTCAATCTGTTCGATGTCGCTGGCAATGTCTGGGAATGGGTTTCCGACTGGTACGACGCCGGTGTGTATGCGGCGCGCCCGCCCCGTGAGCCGACCATGGATCCCGACGTCCAGGTGGATGTGCTGCACAAGAGGGTAGTGCGCGGCGGTTCGTGGGATTCGATTCCCATCGAGGTCCGGATCTCCAACCGGGGCTACTGCTCGCCCTCGGACTGCGTGCGGGATTTCGGTTTCCGGGTGTTGCTCGACGAGCTGCCGGCAACTGAGCCTGACCCCTCTTGACCCGGCAATCACCTATCCGGCCTCGCGCGCAAGCGGCCTTAGCCTTTGCGCAGCCTTCCTTCGAGCCGGGTCATCCTGTCCACATGCTGGCGTGCCTGCTTGTCTGCCCGGTCGGCGTATTTCGTCACGGCTTTCTGCTCCTGGATCCAGAAAGCGACCAGGTCCTGGCGCGGATAGGCCTCCAGTACCCCACTGTCCTGAAAGAATTCGGCGATCCAGTGTGAATCGAGTTCGCTACGTCCGGTCTCCCGGATGTACTCCGCCGCAGCGATTTCCACATAGTCAGACAGTTTTGGGGCTCTTTTCATGATCCATCGACGCTCCGGGGCGCGATTCAAGCGGCAGTCCTTGAAGTCCGTCATCCATGCGCCTCAATTGAGACAGGCGGTGGGGCAAAAGGTTTGGTGATGAACTCTCGCGAAAGCTTGGGTTCTCATGAAACAGGCGTCCATACCCCTGTTCCAGGGGAAGCGCGCTGGTTTTTCGGGAGTACGCAAAATGAGCGATGATTTTTTGTCCGGGACATGTGAGCCATGCCGCGGCGGGATACCTCCCCTGACGAAGGCTGAGGCCGACGGCTATCTGCAAAGGGTGTCGGGCTGGGAGCTTGTGGATGAGGGGCTCCGTATTGAGAGAAACTTCACTTTCAGGAATTTCAAGGAAGCCATGGACTTTGTTGCAAGCGTCGGCAATCTGGCTGAAATGCAGGGCCACCATCCCGACATCGGTTTTGGATGGGGCTGGGCCAAGATCTCCTGGCAAACCAAGAAGATAAAGGGACTCCACGCGAACGACTTCATCATGGCGGCCAAGACTGACCAGCTGTTCCATTCCTAACTTAGCCGGCGAGTTCGGCGAACAGGTGCCGGTAGCGGCGCGCCATCACGCGGTCGGTGAAATGCGCCTCGTAGCGCTGCCGGGCCGCCACGCAACGGGCGTGCAGTTCGTCAGGGCTGGCGTCGTCCCAGTCGTGCATGGCTGCACGGAAGGCGTCATAGGTGCCGTCGGCACAGTAGAACGCATGGGGGCCGAGGACTTCGTGGAGGCCGTCGGTGCGTGTGCACACCACGGGGATACCGCGGGCCGCGGCTTCCAGCGCGACCAGGCCGAAGGGCTCGTAGCTCGACGGCACCGCCAGCACATCGATGGCCTCGAAGAAGGCTTCCAGCCGTGCGCCGGCACACCAGCCGAGAAAACTGACCCGCTCGGCGAGCCCGTGCGCGTGCAGCAGGTTGCGGGCATAGGGGCTGAAACCGCGTCCGGCGACGAGCACCCGGCGGGTCGCGAAATGCGCCTCTCCGAGCAGTAACTGCACGTATTCCGGGTGCTTGCGCGGTACGAGCCGGCCGCAATAGCCGAGCACTGCCTTGCCCCGCACCGGGCGGAAGGGGGCCGCGCAAGCCACGCCGTTGGGGATGACCGTTACCGCCGGATTACGTTGTCGGTAGCCCAGCGCCCGGTAATGCCGGTGTTCGGCCTCGGAGAGTACGACGACCCGCGCGCTGAGAGAGATCAGGTGTTCCTGCCAGGCCCGTGCACCGCCGAGGCCGACGCCGTTGGTGCGCTCCTCGAGGGCCAGCAGTGAATGAATCGTGCACACCACGCGGTGGCGGGCCAGCACGGCATCCAGCGCCGGGTTGGGTTTGTAGGTGTGCACGTGCAGCAGCGGTGCCGTGAAGTGGCGCAGCTCTTCCGCGCTGCCGACCACCACCGGATGAAAGCGGCGCAGGATTTCGTCCACCTCGGCCGGCGGATAAGCGTGGTCAATGACGAACCACAGCGCGTCGACGCCTTCTGCCGCGAAGCCGCTGATCAGGTTCTCGATCACGGTGCCGACGCCGCCCATCCGGTTGAGGGGCATCTCGTTGGTGATCTCGATGACCGGGAAGGCGCGTCGCTCAGTATTCGTGATCATGGGGAAAGAGGCGGGCGGTGGCGGCTCCGTCGTCGATCTCGAGGTAGGCCAGCCGTGCAACTTCGCGGCACTCGAGGGGCCAGTTTTCTGCCGTCTCCCAGGTGCCATCAAGGCGGCGCCGGCCGAGAAAAATTGCCGCGATGCACTGGCTCAAGTCGGGATTGGTGTCCTCGGCCCAGAAATTATGGACCGCGACAACCCGGTAGAGGTCCGGCACGATCCGGCTCAGCTGGATCCGCAATTCGGTCTCCTGCGTGTAGTGTTGGTGCAGGTGGGTGAGCCGGAACGGCGGGACGACCAGGCAGCCGTTCTCCAGGTGGAGCGGCAGCGGCGAACAGATACGCGCTGATCCGTGCGCCGCTGCCGGTGACGCCAGTGCATCCGTCCGGTCCGTAGAGGGCATGGGTTGCTTCCCTGTCGTCATACTTCACCATCAAGGTCTGGTTCATCGCGAGGGCCGGGGCTGGGGCGGGTCTGGAGGAGCGGCTTGCCAGGATTAATTCTAGAGCATGTTCATGAAGAAGTTGATCGGTGCCGGCCTGACGGCGCAATCCGGTGCGCGGTGTCCGCCGATTCAGCGATAATCCCGCCACCCCTACGCGAGGCATCCTCATGGCTCCCCGACGCACTGCCCAGGTGGCCATCACGGCCCTCCTGCTTCTTGGCTGCGCCTTCGTGCTCAGCCCCTTCTTTGCCGCCATCCTCTTTGCCGGCACGGTGTGCATCACCAGCTGGCCGCTCTACCGCTTCCTGCACCGGCGCCTGCGCGGACGTGACGGGCTGGCGGCGATCACGATGACGCTGCTCCTGACCGCGCTGTTGCTGGTGCCGATGGTCGGTCTCGCCGCCTCCCTCACCGACGCGGTGACGGAGCTGGTGGACCAGGTACGAGCCCTCATCGAGGCTTCGGATGGTCGTCCGCCCGCCTGGTTGAAGGAAATTCCGATTGTTGGCGCCGATTTGGATGCCTATATCCGCAAGCTCACCCACAGCCAGCTCGAGATGCGCAAGCTGGGCCTGCAGGCCGTCGAGCCGGCGCGCAAGTTCGCCCTCGGGCTGGGGGCGGTGGTCGGCCAGGGCCTGCTGCAGATCACCCTGGTGCTGTTCATCGTATTCTTCCTGTACCGGGACGGGGCGCGCATTTCCGTGCTGCTCGAAACGGCCGCCGATCGCCTTGGCGGCGAACTGGGCGGCAGCCTGCTCGAGCTGGCCAGCAATACCGTCAAGGCAGTGATGATCGGCATCGTCGGCACCGCCGCGGCGCAGGCGCTGGTGGCGCTGGTGGGCTTTCTGATTGCCGGAGTGCCGGGTGCGCTGCTGATGGCTGCGGGGATCTTCTTTTTGTCGATGGTGCCCATCGGGCCGCCGCTGATCTGGGGCGGCGCGGCCTTCTGGCTGTATCAGCAGGACGAGCAGGGCTGGGCCATCTTCATGGTGCTGTGGGGCGTGCTGGCGATCAGTTCGGTGGACAACTTCGTCAAGCCGATGCTGATCAGTCGCACCGCCAGCCTGCCGATCCTGCTTATCGCGCTGGGGGCCTTTGGCGGTGTGCTGGCCTTTGGTTTCATCGGGCTCTTCCTCGGCCCCACTTTCCTGGCCCTCGGGCAGGCCCTGTTCCTCGCATGGACGGCCAGCAAGGCGCCCGCCATGGCTGACATCATCACCAAAGACACGCAGGCATGATTGAAACCGATGACCTCAAGGGCGGCGTACCCGACCCGAGTGCCCGCCTGATTACCGCCCAGCGCGCCAGCAACCAGGAGGAAGCCCTCGAGCGGGCCCTGCGCCCCAAGCGGCTGGCTGATTACGTGGGTCAGCAGAAGATCCGCGAACAGCTGGAAATCTTCATCGAGGCCGCCAGGAAGCGCGGCGAGGCGCTGGACCACGTGCTGCTGTTCGGCCCGCCGGGCCTCGG
>ERZ724525.1746-NODE-1746-length-12669-cov-5.841922_pt1 | contig 12669 bp, 10 predicted proteins | sample MGYA00376058_ERZ724525 | MGnify/ENA primary metagenome ERZ724525 (study PRJEB28724, sample SAMN07190888) | wastewater metagenome | isolation source: influent of sewage treatment plant in Hong Hong | place: USA: Christiansburg, Virginia | collected 2016-03-01 ... | reverse complement strand
TGATGCTGACGACCGAATGCATGGTCGCTGAAGCACCGAAGGATGACGCTCCTGCCGGTGGCATGGGTGGCGACATGGGCGGTATGGGTGGCATGGGCGGCATGGGCATGTAATTGCGCCCGGCTGCTGGAGGGGCTTCGCCCCTTCTTGCTCCACAAAAAACCCCGCAAGGTGCGAGCCTTGCGGGGTTTTTTCATTCAAATTACTTGCTGCTTTTTTTGCGTGCTTTTTGAGTGGTAGCTTTGTCCTTGTGGCTGGGCTTTTTTTCAGCACAAGGCAAATAGGGGCACATGCGCGTCATCAAGCCTGCGGTGGAGGCATCCAAGCCTTCTACCTTGCAGTCCTTCATACGCTGCTCCAAATCGCCAGCCAAGACCTTACCCAACTCCACGCCCCATTGGTCAAAGCTGTTGATGCCCCAGATGCAACCGCTGACAAACACGCGGTGCTCTTGCAGCGCAATCAACGCGCCCAGCGAGGCCGGGGTCAACTCTTCCAGCAGCAAAAACGTGCTGGGTCGGTTGCCCGGAAAGTGCCGGTGCCCGCCCGCTGCCGCCTTGCCCACCATCAGCGCCTGCGCCTGCGCCAAGGCATTGGCCAACAAACGCGGGTGATGTTCCGGCAGATGGTGCGTCGGCTGGCACACCGCAACGAACTCCACCGGCACGATGTCCGTACCTTGGTGCAGCATCTGAAAGAACGCATGCTGCCCATTGGTTCCCGGCTCACCCCAGAGCACGGGCGAGGTGCTGTAAGGCAGCGGATAGCCGTGTAAATCGACGCGCTTGCCGTTGCTCTCCATCTCCAACTGCTGCAAATACGCCGGGTAACGGCGCAGCGCCGAGTGATACGGCGCGATGCAGCGGCTGGTGAATTGGTGGAAATTGCGATACCACACGTCCAGCAGACCCAAGCGCACCGGCAAGTTTTGCTCCAGCGGCGCGGTGCGGAAATGCTCGTCCATCTCGTGCGCGCCGGCCAGCAATTGCTTGAAACCGTCAGCGCCAATCGCTATCGCAATCGGCAAACCGATGGCTGACCAAATCGAATAACGCCCGCCCACCCAGTCCCAAAAACCAAACGTGCGGCTGATGCCGAAGGCTTGGGCTGCCGACACATTGGTGGTCAGCGCAACGAAATGCGCCGCCACATCCACGCCACCTTCGCGCTGAAACCAAGCCTTGGCAGAGCGCGCATTGGTCAAAGTCTCTGCGGTGGTGAAGGTCTTGGAGGCAATCAAAAACAGCGTGTGCTCGGGCTTGAGCCGACGCAGCACCGCATCAATTTCATGGCCGTCCACATTCGAGACAAAGTGCAGGCGTTTGCCAGGATGCTGGTAATGCTCCAGCGCCTGCACCACCATTTGCGGCCCCAAGTCCGAGCCGCCGATGCCAATGTTCACGATGTCGGTGATCTGATCGTTGGCGCGCACTTGTTCGGCAAACGTCAACATCGCCGCCAACGTGGCGTGGACTTCTTGCAAGCCCTGCTCCAGCACTTCGTGCATTTGGGTCTGCAACGGCTGATCGGCGGGGTAGCGCAGCAAGGTGTGCAGCACCGAGCGGCCTTCGGTCAGGTTGACGCATTCACCGGCGTACATCGCATCGCGCCGCCGCGTCAGGCCACAGGTTCTGGCCAGCGAGAACAGCAAGGCCTCGGCTTCGCGGTCTATCAAGTTTTTGGACAAATCAGCGAACACATGCGGTGCGCTTTGGCTGAAATGCGTGAAGCGATCTGGATCTTGGGCAAAGGCCGAGCGCAGATCAAAAGCTTTCCCTGGAGTCAATGTCACGGGGTAAAAGTGGGAATCGCAATGATCTCCCAGCATGGCCCACTCAGGGGCGGCGTCGCAGCGAACGTTCATGAAAGTAGTCTGACCAAGTGAACTCACACCATGAGGGGGCGGCCTGTGACGCCCCCATGAGGAATGCAATCACAGGCACCATGAGCAGGCCGACCGGCTCTGGTGAGAATTAAGTCACAGCACTGCGCCGCATATGCTACACGTTGTAACAGTAGACATGCCTAGTTGACGGTGGTGGTGGTGCCGCTGCCCGTCCGAGTCGTGACACGGCTGGCGGTTTGACCTTTCGGGCCCGTCACGGTGGCCGTGGTGCTGTCAGCTGTGCGGCTGACGTTGCGACTGGCCGTTTGCCCATTGGCTCCCGTCACGCTCGACGAGACTTGGCCCTGCGTACGGCTGCTTTGGTAAGTCGCCGTTTTTCCTGCGGGGCCGGTCACCGTGGACTGCCGGTCACGGGCCAGTGCCGGGGCGGCCAGCAGCAAAGCGCTCAAGCTCAAGACAGCCCAGCGAGCGGGCATGGTGATGCGAACAGATGCGTTCATGAAAAACTCCTGGTGGTGGTGAGGGAAAGGGTGGCAACAGAGTGCGTTGCTTGCTGCGCTGGCGCGGCAGTCTGCTGGCGCAAGTCGCGGGTGGTAGCGCCGGGCCAGCCGGGCGGCTTTACCAGATAGTGAAGGCGCTGCCGCCAGCCTTGGGCTTGCAGCACATCGCGCAGCAACCAAGCCCATTCGCGCAAAGCGATGACCAACGGGTTGTGACTGCGCAAGGGCGTGACCAAGCCGTAGACCGGCACCACATCGTCACGCTCGGGCCGCCAAGTGCCGAACCAGCGGTCAAACACGATCAACACGCCGCCGTAGTTGGCATCAAGGTATTCAAGGTTCGAGGCGTGATGCACCCGGTGGTGCGACGGCGTGTTCAGCACCGCCTCCAACACGCCCAGCTTGGGCACCAACGTGGTGTGCAGACCAAACTGGTACAGCAAATTCAGCCCCAGCATGGCGAAAATCGCCGCCGGGTGAAAGCCCAGCACCGCCAGCGGCAGGTAAAACAGCGCTTGCCCGCTGAGGCCCGCCGTCCAGCCCAACCGGTACGCGGCAGACAAGTTGTAGTGCGTCACCGAGTGATGCACGCTGTGCGAGGCCCAAAACCAACGCACCTCATGCCCCGCGCGGTGCTGCCAGTAGTAGATGAATTCCACGCCCACAAAGAGCAGCGCCCACGTCCAAACCTGGTCTAGCGGGGCTTCCCACAGGCGCAGCGTCCACGCGGCGGCGTAGACCGGGCCGATCAGCAACGCCGTCAACATGCCGCTCAAGCGCTGGCCCAAGGCCACCGCCAGCGAGGCTGCTGTTTCACGCCAGTCGTAGTTCAGACCTGCCTCGGGCTGGCGGCGGGCGCGGCGACGCAGCAGCAGCAACTCCAGCCCCGCCAGCAGCACCAAAACGGGCAAGGCGTAGCTCATCCAAAGCGGGTTTTGCAACAGCTCTAAGTTCATCGTCGGGCTCCAATGCCACCGTCAGGGGTGGCTTGGGAGTGACTTTAGGCCGCAGCCATGAGCCAACCATGTCAAGCGCAGTCGCATGGATGAGCAGTCATGACAAGCCGCTGGGCACTTGTCATGCTTTGTCACAGTTGCCCCGCGCCGTGGCCCGCCGCCGCCCGAACAGCCGCGATGCCGCTGCTACGATGAAGCGCACCTTCTGCACACGTCCCGCCCACTCACCGCACCCGCCGACCATGACCACCGCCCCCCGCATCCTGATCTTGGACGACGACGCCGAACTGCGCGCCATGCTGGAACGCTACCTCAGCAGCCAAGGCTTTGAGGTGCGCAGCGTGCCCACCGCCGCCGCGATGGACAAACTCCTGACCCGCGAACGCTACGACGTGCTGGTGCTGGATGTGATGATGCCCGGAGAAGACGGCTTGGCCGTCTGCCGCCGCCTGCGCGCCCAAAACGACACCATTCCCATCTTGATGCTGACCGCGCGCGGCGACCCCATCGACCGCATCATCGGCTTGGAAATGGGCGCAGACGACTACCTGCCCAAACCCTTCACGCCCCGCGAATTGGCGGCCCGGCTGCAAGCGATGGTGCGCCGCCAAACCATGCAAGGCAACCGCCCCGCGCCCGTGGCTGACACTGTGAGCTTTGGCCCCTTTGTGCTGGACTTGAGCACCCGCCGCTTGGAACGCCAAGGCGAGCTGCTCAGCCTGACCAGCGGCGAATTCGCACTGCTGCACGCCTTGGTGCGCCACCCCAACCGCCCGCTGGGGCGCGAGCGGCTGATGGAACTGGCCTATGGCCGTGACCACGAAGCCACCGACCGCAGCATTGACGTGCAAATCATGCGCTTGCGCCGCCTGCTGGAAGACAACCCGGCCCAGCCGCGCTACCTGCAAACCGTCTGGGGCGTGGGCTACCAGTTTTGCCCCGGCAGCGGCGCACCATGAAAGCGCCGCGCACGCTGTTTGGTCAGCACCTGTTGCTGCTGGTCGGGTTGATTGCCGGTGCGCAACTGGTGGGCGGGCTGCTGTTTCACCAACTGGTGCAAAAGCCCCGCGTGGCCGCGATGATTTACCACACCCGCAACCACCTCAACGCCGTGCAAGCCGCACTGCACCAACTGCCCGAAGCACAACGTGCCGCCTACGCCACCGAGCTGACCGCGTCAGGCCACACGCTGGTGCAACGGGGCGGCAGCATCTCAGGCCAAACGCCGCCTCGTTTTGACTACCTGCTGCGCTACGCCTTGGGGCAACTGCAACCCGAGCTCGGGCCAGACCGCCTCTTGCAATGGCAGCGGCAGCCGCAACCTCGGCTGTGGGTGCGCGTGCCGGTGGGGGCGGAGCACTACTGGATCGGGTTGTCCACACAAGGACTGCTGCCCAACATGGGCCTGCCACTGCTGTGGGCCAGCGTGGCCAGCGGGCTGTTGGCGCTGATGGGCGCTTGGCTGATTCAGCGCCGCATCAACCGGCCTTTGCGCCAACTGGTGCGCGCCGCTGCCGACATCGGCCAAGGCCAGCCACCTGACGGCTTACCGCAGCACGCGCCGCTTGAAATCGCCCAGCTCGCTGACAGCCTGCGCCAGCTCAGCGCCAGCCTGAGTCAGCAAGACCGCGAGCGCGCCATCATGCTGGCTGGGGTGTCGCACGACCTGCGCACGCCGCTGACCAAGCTGCAACTGGCGCTGGCCATGCTCACGCCCCAACCCGCAGATGACGACCTGCGCGCCAGCATGGAACGCCAGCTCGGCACCATCGACAGCATCGTCGGCCAGTTCATCGACTACGCCCGCGTGGGCGGCGGCGAAGCAGCGCAGCTCACCGATTTGAACGCGCTGCTAGCGCGCACCGCCCACGCCTGCCAAACGCCCGAACAGCCGCAGCACTTGGACTTGCAACCGCTGCCACCGCTGATGCTGCGCCCCGTCGCGCTGACCCGGCTGCTGGGCAATTTGCTGGAAAACGCCCGGCGCTACGCCCCCGGCCCCGTCACGCTGCGCACGCGGCAAAACGGCGACGAGGTGGAAATCACCGTGGAAGACAGCGGCCCCGGCATTGCACCCGAGCACTTGGCGCGCGTGCAGCAGCCATTTGAACGCTTGGAGAGTGCCCGCAGCGGTCACCCCGGTGCGGGCTTGGGACTGGCGATTGTGGAGCGCGTGGCGCGCTTGCACCACGGCAGTTTGACGCTAGGCCCGCGCAGCGATGGCCACAGCGGGCTGGTGGCGCGGGTGCGGCTGCGGCCCATGCCGAGCGCCGCCCGCCCCCACTGAATCAGGCGCGCAGGCCGTGGCTTTGGCGCGCCAGCTCGGTGATGCGCGACCAAGCCTTGTCACGCAAGGCATCGGCAGGCGTCAACCAAGAACCGCCCACGCAGCGCACGTTGGGCAGCGCCAAGTAGTTAGGCGCGCTCACGGGCGTGATGCCACCCGTCGGGCAAAAGCTAACTTGGGCAAACGGGCTGACCCAGGCCTTGAGCAGGTTCACACCGCCCACTGCTTCCGCCGGGAACAGCTTCAAGAAGGTGTAGCCATCGGCCAAGGCCGCCATGATTTCTGCGGACGTGGCCACGCCGGGCAGCAGCGGCAAGTCCAGCGCGCGGCAGGCTTGCCCGACCTCGCTGGTGTAGCCGGGGCTGACGGCAAAGCGCGCCCCGGCGGCGCTGGCGCGCTGGGCATCTTGGGCGTTCAACACCGTGCCCACGCCGACCAGGGCTTCGGGCAGATGTTTGGCGATCAGCTCAATCGCGGGCAAAGCGGCGGCGGTGCGCAGCGTCACCTCCAGCACCTTGACGCCACCGGCCAGCAAGGCTTCGGCCATCGGCAAAGCGTCTTCAATGCGGTCGATCACGATCACCGGGATCACGGGGCCGTGGCTGGCCAATTCAAGTGTGTTCAAAGCCATGTGCAGGCTCCTTGTTCTGCGCCACCAGCATGGCGGCGGAAATTGTGAAACAGCTCGCGACCAAAGCCGGTCGCAGCTTGCGGGGGTTGGTCGGCCAGCTCGCGGGCGGCCCATTCGGCCTCACTCACCAGCACGTCCAGTACGCCGTGAACGGCATCGAGGCGAATCAGATCGCCGTCGCGCACCTTGGCCAGCGGGCCGCCGCTCAGGGCTTCGGGGGTGATGTGGATGGCGGCGGGCACCTTGCCCGAGGCCCCGCTCATGCGGCCATCGGTGATCAGCGCCACCTTGTAGCCTTGGTCTTGCAACACGGCCAGCGGCGGCGTCAGCTTGTGCAGCTCGGGCATGCCATTGGCTTGCGGGCCTTGGAAGCGCACCACCACCACCATGTCGCAGTTCATCTCGCCGTTGGCAAAGGCGGCCAGCATGGCTTCTTGCGAGGCAAAAACCCGCGCCGGAGCCTCAATCACATGGTGCCCCTCTGGCACCGCCGACACCTTAATCACCGCCCGGCCCAGCTTGCCCTGCAACAAACGCAGTCCGCCGCTGGCTGAGAAAGGATCGCTCACCGGACGCAGCACCGCGTCGTCGCCCGATACCGTGGGCGCGCCATCGGCCCCGGCGTAGATGCCTTCTTCGTTGACGCTGGCGACATCGGGGTGCATGTAGCCGCCGTCCAGCAGCTCGCGCAAGATCCACTGGGTGCCGCCTGCGGCTTGGAACTGGTTCACATCGGCTGCGCCGTTGGGGTAGACCCGGGCCAGCAGCGGCACTGCGCTAGAGAGCTCATCAAAATCGCTCCAGTCGATGACGATGCCTGCGGCGCGGGCAATCGCCACCCAGTGGATCAAATGGTTGGTCGAACCGCCCGTGGCCAGCAGCGCCACCATCGCGTTGACGATGCAGCGCTCGTCCACCAGCCGACCGATGGGCGTGAAGCGCCGGGTCTTGCCGATTTGCAGCACGGTGCGCAATGCCTCGCGCGTCAGCTCTTCGCGGGCCTCGGTGCCGGGGGCAACGAAGGCCGCGCCGGGCACATGCAGGCCCATCGCTTCCAGCAGCATTTGGTTGCTGTTGGCGGTGCCGTAGAAGGTGCAGGTGCCGGGGCCGTGGTAGGCAGCGGACTCGGCCTTGAGCAATTCCTCACGGCCCACCAAACCCTGTGCGTACTGTTCGCGCACCTTGGCTTTGGCCTTGTTCGACAGGCCCGTGCCCATCGGCCCGGCGGGCACAAAGACGCAAGGCAAGTGGCCGTAATGCAGCGCGCCAATCAGCAAACCGGGCACGATCTTGTCGCACACGCCCAGCAGCAGCACGCCATCAAACACATCGTGCGACAGCGAAATGGCGGTGCTCATGGCGATGGCATCGCGCGAGAACAAGCTCAGCTCCATGCCCGGCGTGCCTTGGGTGATGCCGTCGCACATCGCGGGCACACCGCCTGCGACTTGCACCGTCACACCCAGCTTGGCGGCTTCGTCGCGCAGCACGGCGGGGTAACTTTGATACGGTTGGTGCGCCGACAGCATATCGTTGTAGGCGGTGACGATGCCGATGTTGGGCACTTTTTCCACGGTGACGCGGAACTTCTCGCTGCCCGGCAGCGCGGCGTAGGCGTGGGCCAGATTGGCGCAACCCATGCGGTCTTGCGCCGGTTTGCGCTGAGCCATTTGATCGACCACCGCGAGGTAGGCGGCCCGCAGCTCGGCGCTGCGCTCAATGATGCGCGCCGTGACCCGCGCGACGACTGGATGCATACATGTCTCCATTGCTGTTGTTGACCTAAAATGTAACTTAATAACAAATTCGGAGCAAGACCATGCACATCGAACTGCTGCCCATTCCACCGTCCGAATTGGGCGAATCCCCGTTCTGGCATCCCGACGAACAGCGCCTGTACTGGTGCGATATTCAAGCGCATTGCATTCGCGCATGGACTCCGGGCAGCGGCGAACTGCAAGCTTGGCCCATGCCGTCCGAGCCCGGCTGCTGCGCACCCGCACCCGGCGGAAAATTGGTAATTGGGTTACGAGATGGCATGTACCTGCTCGACACCCGCAGCAGCGATTTGCAATGCCTGACCCCGCTGCCACACGACACCAGCGTGCTGCGACTGAACGATGGCCGCTGCGACACCGCCGGGCGCTTTTGGGCGGGCTCGGTGTTCAGCCCCAAAACCGCACCCTTGGCCGAGTTGTGGCGCTTGCAGGCCACAGCGCGGGGCTACCAAGTGCAGCGCATGGCGGGCGACAACCTGACCGCCAACGGCCTGGCCTTCAGCCCCGACAACCGCTGGATGTACTGGGCACACACCGGCGCGCACCGCATCGACCGCTTTGCCTTCGACCTCGCCACCGGCACGATCAGCGACCGCCAACCGTGGGTGCAGTTCCCGCCCAAAACCGAAGGCCAGCCCTACGGCGGTCGCCCCGACGGGGCTTGCGTTGATGTCGAAGGCCACTACTGGGTGGCGATGTACGAAGGCGGCTGCGTGCTGCGGCTGGCTCCCAGCGGCGCAGTGGTGCAGCGCGTTGAACTGCCGCTGCGCTGCCCGACCATGCCTTGCTTGGGCGGCGCGGACGGGCGCACGCTCTACATCACCTCGGCCCGACATGGCCGCCCGGCATCGGAGCTGGAAGGCCCAGCTCCCGCAGGCTCATTGCTGAGTCTGCGCGTGGACGTGCCGGGGCTGCCCGTCAATTTCTTCAAGCCCAAGCCTTGAGCTGATCCATCAAACCAGCGGTCGATGCGTCCAACCCGCGCAAGTCGCCGTTGCCCATGCGCTGCTCCAAATCGCTGGCCAAGACCTTGCCCAACTCCACGCCCCATTGGTCAAAGCTGTTGATGCCCCAAATGCAACCGCTGACAAACACGCGGTGCTCTTGCAGCGCAATCAGCGCACCCAGCGATGCGGGCGTGAGTTCCTTGAGCAGCAAAAACGTGCTGGGCCGGTTGCCCGGAAAGTGCCGGTGCCCGCCCGCTGCCGCCTTGCCCACCATCAGCGCCTGCGCCTGCGCCAAGGCGTTAGACAGCAGACGCGGGTGGTGCTCAGGCAACTGGTGGGTGGGCTGGCACACCGCAATGAACTCCACCGGCACCACGTCTGTGCCTTGGTGCAGCATCTGAAAAAACGCGTGCTGGCCGTTGGTGCCCGGCTCGCCCCACAGCACGGGCGAGGTTGAATACGGCATGGCGTGGCCCTCAATATCGACGCGCTTGCCGTTGCTTTCCATCTCCAGCTGCTGCAAATACGCCGGGTAGCGGCGCAGCGCCGAGTGATACGGCGCAATGCAACGGCTGGTGAATTGGTGGAAATTGCGGTACCAAACATCCAGCAAACCTAAGCGCACCGGCAAGTTTTGCTCCAACGGCGCGGTGCGGAAATGCTCGTCCATCTCGTGCGCGCCGGCCAGCAATTGCTTGAAACCGTCAGCGCCAATGGCAATCGCAATCGGCAAACCGATGGCTGACCAAATCGAATAGCGCCCGCCCACCCAGTCCCAAAAGCCAAACGTGCGGCTGATGCCAAACGCATTCGCCGCTGAGACATTGGTGGTCAAGGCCGCAAAGTGCCCTGCTACATCCACGCCGCCTTCACGCTGAAACCAAGCTTTGGCCGAGCGCGCATTGGTCATGGTCTCCGCCGTGGTGAAGGTCTTGGAGGCGATCAAAAACAGCGTGTGTTCGGGCTGGAGCTGGCGCAGCAAACCGTCCAGCTCATGCCCGTCCACGCTGGAGATGAAGTGCAGGCGCTTGCCCCGGTGGCGCAGCGGCTCCAGCGCCTGCACCACCATCTGCGGCCCCAAGTCCGAGCCACCAATCCCGATGTTCACGATGTCGGTGATTTCATCTTGGCTGCGCACTTGCTCGGCATAGGCCAGCATCGCGTCCAGCGTGGCGTGGACTTGCACCAAGCCTTGCTCAACCACATCTGCGGCACCGGGCGGCGGCTGGTCAATCGGCTGGCGCAGCAAGGTGTGCAGCACCGAACGGCCTTCGGTCAGGTTGACGCACTCACCGGCGTACATGGCATCGCGCCGCCGCGTCAGGCCGCAAGCGCGGGCCAAGTCCATCAACAAGGTTTCGGTTTCACGATCCCACAGGTTCTTGGACAAGTCAGCAAACACATGCGGCGCAGTTTGGCTGAAGTGCGTAAACCGGTCGGGGTCTTGGGCAAACGCACGGCGCAGATTCAACACCTGCCCCTCGGTGCGGTAGTGAATGGTGAGCTGAGGCCAGGGCGGCGTTTGGTCGCAACGAGGGTTCATGAAAGCGTCTGAATGAGGGTGAAACAGGGTGAGCGCCGATGAAGTAACAAAGTTACTAACAGCTCGCCAATTCTTGCCGAATTCCGAACAAATTTCAATGCCGAATGCCCTGATGACAAGACAAAATCAAGTAACTTGATTACAATTTTTCCTATTCAGATTCCTACAACAACGAGGAGACATTCATGAGCTTTGATCTGGTCTTGTTTGGTGGCACCGGCGACTTGGCTTGGCGCAAGTTAATGCCCGCCCTGTTCCAAGCGTTCCGCCACGGCACCTTGCCTGAAGGTGGCCGCATCATCGGCGTTGCGCGTGACGACATGAGCGACGAGCAGTACCGCAACTGGATCCAGTCGCGCTTTGACGGCGTGGAACTGGCCAAGCGCCCCAATCCCGACGAATTCGCCCGCTTTGCCTCGATGCTGTGCTACCTGCGCATGGACTTGTCGAAACAAGCCGACTACCAGCGCTTGGCCGACAACTTGCGCGCCCGCGATGCTGCATCGGTGGTGATGTACGTGGCCACCGCGCCCAGCTTGTTCACCACTGTGTGTGAGCAAATCGCCGCCGTCGGCCTGAACGACCCGCGCACGCGCATCGTGCTGGAAAAGCCGCTGGGGCACGATCTGGCCTCGAACCAAGCCATCAACGACACGCTGCGCCGTGTGCTCAATGAAGACCAAGTCTTCCGCATTGACCACTACTTGGGCAAGCCTTCGGTGCAAAACCTGTTTGCGCTGCGCTTTGGCAACGCGCTGTTTGAGCCGCTGTGGCGGCGCGAGCACATCGCCAACATCCAAATCACCATGGCCGAAGATTTGGGCGTGGAAACGCGCGGCGCGTTCTATGACCAAACCGGCGCGCTGCGCGACATGGTGCAAAACCACGCGCTGCAACTGCTGTGCGCTATCGGCATGGAGCCGCCCATCAACTCCAGCGCCAACGCCGTGCGTGACGAAAAGCTCAAAGTGCTGCAATCGCTCAAGCCGTGGACAGCCGAATCGCTGGGTCAGCATGTGGTGCGCGGCCAATACACCGCTGGCACCACGCACTGCCAAACCGTGCCCGGCTACTTGGAAGAAAAAGGCATTCCCGCAGGCAGCCAGACCGAAACCTTTGTCGCGCTGCGCACCGAAATCAGCAACTGGCGCTGGGCAGGCGTGCCGTTTTACATCCGCACCGGCAAGCGATTGGCCGGGCGCGATGCGCGCATCGTGGTCAACTTTCGCCCAGTGCCGCACCCGATTTTCAAAACGCCGGTGGGCGCGGTGAATCAACTGGTGATCAACCTGCAACCCAAGGACGGACTGGAGCTGCACTTGCTGGCCCAAGGCGCGGCCCAGCGCCAAGCCGAACCGACACTGGCTCCGGTGCATCTGAATCTGGACTTTGACCAACGCTTTGGTGCGGAACGCGTCGGCGCTTACGAGCGGTTGCTGCTGGACGTGATTGCCGGTCGCCTGAACCTGTTTGTGCGCAGCGACGAGCAAGAGCAAGCTTGGCGCTGGGTCGAACCCATCTTGGAACACTGGCGCAACGACACCCAAGGCCCGCGCCCCTACACCGCCGGTAGCTGGGGCCCCAGCGCCGCCAGCGCCATGATCGCCCGCGACGGCTACTGCTGGAGCGAAGAAGCCTGAACGCAAAAAAGCGGGGAGCACGTCAGGCTCCCCGCTTTGCTCTGCGCATGACATGCGTCAGTGCCAGTCCAGCGCCCGCGCCGCGCCATGCAGCGCCGGGGTGACGGCGGGGTCAATGATCCAGCAGGGAATGCTTGCCAGATAAGCGCGGAACCGGCCCTTGGACTCAAAGCGCGCACGGAAGGGCGAGCCGTCAAACCACGCACCCAAGCGCGGCACGATGCCGCCACCCAAGTACACGCCACCGCGCGCGCCCAGGGTCAGCACCAAATTGCCCGCCACATTACCCAAGAATCCGCAAAACAGCTCCAGCGCTTGCACCGCCAGCGCATCGCCATCGACCAGCGCCAGCTCGGTGACTTGCGCGGCTTGAATCACCTCGGTGCCACCCTGCCCAGCCACGGCGCGCACGGCGTGGTAGATGTCCACCAAGCCTTGGCCGCTGACGGCGCGCTCCGCCGAAACGTGGCCGTAGCGCTGGGCGATGCGCTCCAGCACGTCGAATTCCAGCCGGGTTTCGGCGGCCAAGGTGACGTGGCCG
>ERZ724525.1741-NODE-1741-length-12695-cov-6.493987_pt1 | contig 12695 bp, 10 predicted proteins | sample MGYA00376058_ERZ724525 | MGnify/ENA primary metagenome ERZ724525 (study PRJEB28724, sample SAMN07190888) | wastewater metagenome | isolation source: influent of sewage treatment plant in Hong Hong | place: USA: Christiansburg, Virginia | collected 2016-03-01 ... | reverse complement strand
TTTAATTGTCTCGTTGGCCTCGTTACTGGCCGGTTTGGTGGATGCGATCGTGGGTGGCGGCGGCCTGATCTTGGTGCCCGTGCTGTTTTCAACCTTCCCGACAGCGCATCCTGCTACTTTATTAGGCACAAACAAGAGCGCTTCGGTCTGGGGCACTGCGATTGCCACTTGGCAATATGGCCGCCGTGTGCAATTGCGCTGGGTGGCGTTGTTGCCCGCCGCCGCTGCTGGTTTTGCCGGGTCTTTGGCGGGGGCGTGGTTGGTGACGGTGGTTGATCCCAGCTTCCTGCGACGCTTGCTGCCGCTGGTGATGCTGGCCGTGCTGATCTACACCCTGATGAAAAAAGACTTGGGCAGCAACCATGCCCCGCGCTTCACGGGCCGACGCGAAATTGCCGTGGCCTGCGCCATCGGGCTGGGCATTGGTTTGTATGACGGCTTTTTTGGCCCTGGCACGGGCAGCTTCTTGGTGTTTTTGCTGGTGCGCTTGCTGGGTTATGACTTCTTGCACGCCTCGGCGTCGGCCAAGCTGATCAACGTGGCCACCAATGTGGCGGCGCTGATCTTGTTTGCCGCCAAAGGCCATATCTGGTGGCAGTTTGGCGCAGCGATGGCGGTGGCGAACGTGGCGGGCAGCTTGATTGGCACCCGACTGGCGTTGAAGCACGGCACGGGCTTTGTGCGTACCGTCTTCATCATCGTGGTGGGCGCGCTGATTTTGAAAACCAGCTACGACGCTTTCTTGCGCTGAGGCCGCGCGCCCAGCCGTCGTTATTCAGCGCCAGGGGTCACGACCACGGGCACGCGCTGGGCCAGGGCGCACATCAGCTCATAGCCCACAGTGCCTGCGGGTTGGGCGACTTCATCAATCGGCAGCGTGGTGCCGTTGCTGGCACAGCCCCACAGCGTGACTTCGGTGCCCCAATCGGCGGCTACGCCCAGCGCATCCAGCGGCGACAAGTCCACCGTCAGCATGTCCATGCTGACGCGGCCCACCACGCGGGTGCGCACGCCGTTGACCAATACCGGCGTGCCGGTCGGTGCGGTGCGCGGGTAGCCGTCGGCATAACCGCAGGCCACCACGCCAATGCGCATCGCCGCTGGCGCAGTGAAGTTGGAGCCATAACCCACGGTGTCGCCCGCAGCCAGTTGCTGTGTGCCTATCAATTTGGAAGCCAGCGTCATGGTGGGCCGCAAGCCCCAGTGGCTGATACCGTGCTCGGGGAAGTCGGGCGCGCTGCCGTACAAAGCAATGCCGGGGCGCATCCAGTCTGAGGTGACCAGCGGGCTGGCATCGGCGTACCCCGACCAGTGGGTTTGCGCGTGGCGCAACAAGGTGGCGCTGTTGCTCAGGCTGCGCTCGCCGGGCAGGTCTTGCGTGGCGGCGGTGAAGACAGCCAGTTGCTCGGCAATGCCGCGTGGGCCGTCTGCATCGCTGAAGTGCGTCATCAGCGAGATTTCATCGACTTGGGGCAATGCGTTCAGGCGCGTCCAAGCGGCGCGCAGGCGCTGCGGCGTGAAGCCCAGCCGGTTCATGCCGGAGTTCATCTTCAGGAACACGCGGTGCGGCTGGTGAGTTTTGTGGGTGGCCAGCATGTCGATTTGCGCGTCGCAATGCACGGTGTGCCACAGGCCCAGGCGCGAGCACAGTTCCAAGTCCCGGGGCTCGAACACGCCTTCCAGCAGCAAAATCGGGCCACGCCAGCCCAAGTGGCGCACGCGCTCGGCTTCATTCAGATCGAGCAGGGCAAAGCCATCGGCGGCGCGCAGGCCATCGAACACGCGCTCAATACCGTGACCATAGGCGTTCGCTTTCACCACGGCCCAAGCGCGCGCATCGGGCGCGGCGGCACACACATGTGCCAAGTTGTGACGTAAAGCTTCGGGGTGAATGGTGGCTTGAATTGGACGAGGCATGGCAAGCAGGGTTAGAGCGGATGCGCTCCATTCTGGCACCAGCTACAGTCCCGCATGGCCTTGGCTTGTGATGCCTCGTGATATAACCCGCTGCTGTTTCGCAGACCTGCCCCCAATCCCTAGACACCAGATTCGTCTGGTGCCCACTTATCGAGTTCATGAAGCGCGGTTTTTACACCATCATGGCAGCGCAGTTCTTCAGTTCTCTGGCTGACAACGCACTGTTCGTCGCTGCCGTGGAGCTGCTGAAAACCGGCGGTGCCCCCGAGTGGCAGCGTGCTGCTTTGGTTCCTATGTTTGCTCTGTTCTACGTGGTCTTGGCCCCGTTTGTCGGCGCGTTTGCCGATGCACGGCCCAAGGGCACGGTGATGTTTTTCAGCAATGCCATCAAGGTGCTGGGTTGCTTGCTGATGCTGTTTGGTGCCCATCCGCTGCTGGCCTATGCCATTGTGGGTTTGGGCGCGGCGGCTTACTCGCCCGCCAAGTACGGCATCTTGACCGAGCTGCTGCCGTGCTCGCAGCTCGTCAAAGCCAATGGCTGGATCGAGGGCTTGACGATTTCCTCCATCATCTTGGGCGTGCTGCTGGGGGGGCAGTTGGTCAGTTATGCGGTTTCACACCATCTGCTGGCTCTGGATTTCCCTTTGATCGACACCAGCGTGGACACGCCGCCTGAAGCGGCGATTTCTGTGTTGATCGCGGTCTACATGCTGGCGGCGTGGTTCAACACCCGCATTCCCAGCACGGGCGTGACGCTACGCCCCATGCCTGACAACAAGATAGAGCTGCTGCCCGATTTTTGGCGCTGCAACATGCGGCTGTGGGGTGATCGGTTGGGCCAAATCTCATTGGCGACCACCACGCTGTTTTGGGGTGTGTCCGGCAATTTGCGCTACATCGTGCTGGCTTGGAGTGCGGCGGCGCTGGGTTACAGCACCACGCAGGCTTCATCGCTGGTGGGCGTGGTAGCGATTGGCACGGCCGTCGGCGCGGTGCTCGCTTCGCTGCGGATGCGGCTGGACATGGCCACTTCGCTGATGCCGCTGGGCATTGCGATGGGCGTGCTGGTGCTGGGCATGAACTTCATCGACAACGTGTGGGTGGCTGCGCCATTCCTGATCGTGTTGGGCGGCTTGGGTGGCTTCTTGGTGGTGCCGATGAATGCGCTGTTGCAGCACCGGGGCCATAACTTGATGGGAGCCGGGCGCTCGATTGCGGTGCAAAACTTCAACGAGCAAGCTTGCATCTTGGGGTTGGGCGGCTTGTATGCGCTGTCTACCAGCATGGGGTTGTCGGCTTTTGGGGCGATCTCGGTGTTTGGTGCGGTGGTGGCCAGCTTCATGTGGCTGATCAAACGCTGGCACGCCTACAACGTGGTGCATCACCGCCAAGAGGTTGAGCGGCTGCTGTTCATCGCCCGTCACGACGAAACGCATTGAAGGTCAGTGCCTTCTAGCCTGCTTCCCGCTTGCGCCCTGCTGCTGAACGCCTTGGTCTGGGGCTGTTCGTGGTGGCCGCTGCGTTACTTGCAGGCGCAGGGCGTGCATCCTTTGTGGGCCACCGCGCTGATTTACGCCGTGGCGCTGGTTTGCCTGCTGGTGTGGCAACCGCAGGCTTGGCGTGGCCTGATTCGCTATCCGGCGCTGTGGTGGTTGGCGCTGGCCTCGGGGCTGACCAATGTGGGCTTCAACTGGGCCGTCACCACGGGCGACGTGGTGCGGGTGGTGTTGCTGTTCTATCTGATGCCCGCGTGGTCTATTTTGGTAGCTTGGTGGCTGCTGGATGAATCGCCCACCCTCGGCGCGCTGCTGCGCTTGGTGCTGGCCCTGATCGGTGTGGCCGTGGTGCTGAAAACCCCTGATTCCCCTTGGCCGGTGCCTGAGTCCTTGGCTGACATGCTGGCGCTGGCGGGTGGCTTCAGTTTTGCCCTGACCAATGTGCTGCTGCGCAAATACGAAGCCACGCCTGACAGTGCCCGTGCTGTTGCCATGTTTGGTGGCGGCACGGCCTTGTCGGCGCTGGTGGCGCTAGCGGGCGGAGCGGCACTCCCGATCTTGTCCATGACGTGGTGGCCGCAGGCATTGGCCTTGAGCTTGGCCTTTTTGGTGGGTAACTTGGCCTTGCAATATGGCGCGGCGCGTTTGGCGGCACACCGTACCGCGTTGATCATGTTGTCCGAAGTGGTATTTGCCAGCGGCTCAGCGATAGCACTGGGTGCGGCACAACTGCATTTGCGCACGGTGGTGGGCGGCAGCTTGGTGCTGCTGGCCGCACTGCTGGCGGTGTGGCCCACCTCCCGCTCCAAGGTGAGTGGCGATTTGTGAGAGTCGGTTAAGGGTTGAGCCGTTTTTCCAGATAAGACTGAAGGTCACGTCGGCGAAACGGCATCATCATCCAGCCATCGCACCCGGCCAGTTTGGCCAACCAGCGGCGCAACAAACCATCTTGATAGTCCACCACGACCACATGAGGCGGGCGCTTGGCATTGCGCCCCCACTTGCGCACGGCGCGGCACACCTCATTGGTTCGCTTGCCCAGCGATGAGGCATCCAAAAATACGAAGCGGTGCTGATGCTGCTCCAAACGCCCCAACACCTCATCCACATCTTGAGCGCAATCGACTTGGTAGCCCAAACGCAGCAGCGCCCGCATCAGCGAACCATCGGCCAAATGCGATGAGCCCACCAGCAAAATCGTGATGGTCACGCTCAAAGGGGAGGTTAGCTCCGGCAAATCGGCGGGCATCGACCACATTTCCGCCACGCTTTCACCACCTTGCTCGGCGGTGCCGAAGCGGCGATTTTGGCTTGGAGGTTGACTTTTGGTGGTTGGATTCACATCGTCGTGCCACATCAAGATGCTGCGGTCTTGGGCATCAGCAGCAGGCGAGGTTTGATGGGGTGCCCTGGAGTGCTCAAACTGCTGCGTGGCTGTGAAACCGCTTTGTGACTCCCCCGAGTCCGTGAAGCCAGGCATCATGCTGGCCGAAAAAGCCACCGTCATCGCGAAGTCATTGGCGTGATCTGGCGGCTTGGGCGGCGGAAAGCTGATGGCCGGGCCTTTGGTTTTGATGGGCGATACAGGCGGCAGCACTGGGGCTGTTGGCATGGCCGCTGGGGCGCTGGGGCGTGCAGGTGCGGGAGGAGCTTTGATCGGTTGACGTATGCCGTTGCCCGCAGTGAAGTCGGCCAACGAGGCAAACAGAGAGTTTTCTTCCTTAGGCGGGGCCACGGCGCGCAGTTGCACGCCATTCAGACGTGGATCCAAGTGCGTCATGGCGTCAATCACGGCGGGCAAGTGAATGGGACGCGGCAGCCGCACCCAGCCGGTGCCGCCATCTGTCGCGCCAATCAACAGCACCGGAATATTCAATCGGGCAGCGCGCAAATTGCGCAGCACATCGGGGTCATCTGCGTTGGCAATCACCATTTCGGCGCGACTGAGGTCAGCAACAACCTCGTAGCCGGGGCCATAGCGCCAGCTTTGCGCAAACAAGGTTTCCAGCAGCGAGCGGTCGGTCGAGGTCAGACCTACCAAAGACAAAGGACAGCGTATGGACATGGTGGATATAACGTGCCTTGCGGTTCACCCGAATGATGCGGGAGGTGTCAATTGTCAGCGCCGTACCGATCAAGGTATTCGAGCAGCATGGACTTATTTAACGGAATTGTCATCCAGGCGTGGCACCCCACCAGCCATGAGCGTATCCGCGTGGTGAGGGTGCGGCGAAATGAGACCACCACCACATGCGGTGGTTTCAGCGCTGCGCCGAGCTGGCGGCGAATGGCGTTGCACAGGTCAAATACATCAATGCTGAGAGTGACTTCGACCAGAAACACAAATCGATAGGGGTTTTGTGCGAGGTAATGGAATGCCATTTCTCGGTCAGGCGCTAAGTCGGTCGGAAAGCCTGCGAATTGCAAAATCTTCAGCAAACCGGTGGCCGCTGGGCCGGGCGGGCTCACGATCAGAATGCGCTGCTGGCGGTTGTCTGTGCTGGAGATCGGCACCGCCCGACTGCTTTGCGGCAAGTTCAGTGAGGGGCTGGCCGCCATCGGTGTGACCATGGAGGAGGGCGGGGTCAGTGCGGCCTCATAAGCGGGATTGGGTATTTGCTTGGCCCCTTGGCGGTTGGCGTTTTGACGCGCCTCCCACTCGGCGACTTCCGACTCCCATGCCGCAGGAGCGACGGAGGGGACTTCCAAATCCAGTTGTTGTGCGGGGTGGTAGTTGCCATCGTGTGAGCCCGTGAAAGGCTGGGTCGAGGCAAAAGGTGTATGCGGATGCGGTGGAATGGCGTGCGCCATACCGCGAGCAGACGTTGTAGAACGCAAACTGCCGTTGGGCGTCCTCGCCAAGGGCTGTGTGGCGGCGTGTGCATCCACTGTGGCCAGCCCCATCAAACCGAATTCACCCGACAGGCTGGGGGGAATAAAGGGTTGAGTTGCTTCGAAGGGGCTTGGGTCGGGCTCCTCCGGCAGTTCGGTGGCAGCTCCGGCGGCTTGCCACGGCCCCAGTTGTCGGCGCACTCTTTCCAGCACTGCTTGCAGCCGCAGTGGGCGTGTGATCACGGGCCAACCCGTTCCCCAATCTGTCGCGCCCAGCAGCAGCACCTGAGCGGGCAGTCCACGTGCGTGCAGTTGGCGCACCGCTGTCGCATCGTCTGCGTTGGCGATGATGAGTCGAGCCTGTGTCACATCCTGCACCTGATGAATGCCGGGAATTTGATTGCCGCTGGCTTGAAACAGCGTTCTTTCCAGCAAGACTTGCTCAGTAGGTGACATGCCAGTCAGGGCGATGGGACGAGAGCTGGTCATGCGATCAGGGGCGTGCAGTTGGAGGTGGTGTGCGAGGAGCGCCTCAAAATTATTTACCGTAAAGGCGACATGAATGCATTTGAAATTAGCATCCTGTGTAACCCAAACGGTTTAATACCGGTTCTGCTGCAACTTTGCAACAGAGGCCGTATTTTCGCACCATCAATACCCCATGCGTTGTTGATGTTGCATTGCTCCTGTTACCGCCTGTTTCTCCTTTCAGTCACTCAAAGTCTGCGGTGAGTGTTGATTTTCAGGCGTGCAAGGCGGTGTCCAGCAACTCAATCCAGTGCCGCACGGGCGTGGCGCTGCCACTTTGCAAATGGCCGATGCAGCCGATGTTGGCTGACACCATCACGTCGGGTTGCAGCGCATTCAAGTGTCCCAGTTTGCGGTCGCGCAACTGGTAGCTCAACTCGGGATTCAGCACCGAGTACGTGCCCGCCGAGCCGCAGCACAAGTGCGATTCGCTGCGCGCCACTTGCACTGTGAAGCCCAGCGCGCCCAAGTGCTTCTCCACCCCGCCCTTGAGTTGCTGACCATGCTGCAAGGTGCAGGGCGGGTGAAATGCCACGCGCTGCTGTGCCCGTTGCGTGCGTGCTGCGGGACTCATCCATTCTGGCTGACTGGTCTGCAAGGCTTGAACCATGTCGGGCAGCAGCTCGCTGATGTCGCGGGTCAGGGCGCTGATGCGGGTGGCGCGCTCGGCGTAGACCGGGTCATCTTTCAGGACGTGGCCGTAGTCTTTCACCATCACGCCGCAGCCAGAGGCGTTCATCACGATGGCTTCAACGCCCGCTTGCACATAGGGCCACCAAGCGTCGATGTTGGCGCGCATATGGGCTTTGCCGCCCCCTTGGTCGTTCAGGTGGAATTTGACGGCACCGCAGCAACCGGCGTTCTCCGCCAGCAGAGTTTGAATGCCACAAGCGTCCAGCACGCGGGCGGTGGCGCTGTTGATGTTGGGCATCATGGACGGTTGCACGCAGCCCGCCAGCATCAGCACCTTGCGGCTGTGGCTGCGTGTGGGCCAAGTGCCCGCATTTTGGGCTCGTGGAATTTTGGCTTGCAGCGCAGCGGGCAGCAGGCTGCGCACGGCTTGACCCAGCTTCATCGCCGGGCCAAACAGCGGTGACGGCAGGCCTTCTTTCAGCGCCCAGCGCAGCACTTTTTCTGAGGTGGGGCGCGGCACTTGGGCATCGACCAGCTTGCGTCCGATGTCCACCAAGTGGCCGTACTGCACGCCACTGGGGCAAGTGCTTTCGCAGTTGCGGCAGGTCAGGCAGCGGTCAAGGTGCTGCTGCGTGGCGCGGGTGGGCTGCGCGCCTTCCAGCACTTGCTTGATCAGGTAGATGCGGCCACGCGGGCCGTCCAGCTCATCGCCCAGCAGTTGGTAGGTGGGGCAGGTGGCGGTGCAAAAGCCGCAGTGCACACACTTGCGCAAAATGGCTTCGGCTTCTTGGCCTTCGGGTGTGTGCTGGTAGTGGGGAGCGAGGTGAGTTTGCATGAGGCGGCGCGGCTGAGTGGGTGCAAGAGCGGGTGGCGTGGTGAAACGGCGGTGGGGCGGCAGACGGCGGGTGCCGTGACAGCTCAGCCTGCGACTTTCAGTCCGCGATTGAAGATGCCTGCCGGATCAAACTCTGCCCGCAGGCGTTGGTGGATGCGTTCGAGTGGCGCAGGCAGCGCTGTTCGCGTGCCCTCATGCGGCGCGGCTGTATCAGCCCCAGCCCGGAACAAACTCACGTGCCCGCCGACTTGCGCCGCTGCCGCGTGCAGCGCCTGCGCTTGGTCGAAAGTGGCGTGTACCCAGCGCTGCCCGCCGTGCCATTCCACCAGCGGTGCGGCCACGCCCGCAGGCAAAGTCAACACAGGCGCAGTTTGCGGCACCGACAAGCGCCACAGGCAGTGATCGGCCTTGCGCGCTGTGAACCACGGCAGGCGCTGGTCACGGCAGGCGGCCCAATCGGCAGCGGCGGCTGCGGTGTCTAGGCGTTCGCCACCCAAATTGCGGCAAGCGGCGTCCACCGCCGCCACGGCACCGCGCAAGCGCAGGTACAGCGTGCCCACGCCTGCATCCTCAACCCAGCAACTGGCGTTCAACGGCAGCGGCTGACCGCCCCAAGCATGGAGCCACGTCAGCGCTTGGTCTTGGCTGCAAGTGAATTTCAGCGTGGCCTCGGCGGGGGCGATGGGCAGCACCTTCAGGCTGACTTCAGTCATCACGCCCAGCGTGCCCCAAGAGCCGACCAGCAAGCGTGACACGTCGTAGCCCGCGACGTTCTTCATCACTTGGCCGCCGAAGGTGAGCACCTCGCCTTGGCCGTTGAGCAGCGTCAGGCCCAGCACATAGTCGCGCACCGCGCCTACGCTGGCGCGAGCCGGGCCCGACCAACCTGCGGCCACCATGCCGCCCACCGTGCCCAGTCCGGGCTCGCCAAAATGAGGCGGCTCAAACGGCAGGCATTGGCCGCGTTCTGCCAGCACGGCTTCCAGCTCGGCCAGCGGCGTGCCACTGCGCACGGTGACGACCAGCTCGCTGGGCTCGTAGCTGATGATGCCGCGCAGTGGGCGCAGATCCAGCACCTCGCCTTCGGGCGAGGCATGCGAAAAGTGTTTGGTGTGACCACCGCTCAGGCGCAAAGGCTGGGCGTGGGCGGCGGCAGCACGCACCGTATCGGTGAGTTGCGCGAGGGCATCAAGGGCGAGGTCAGACATGGGCGGCATCGTAAACCGCAGCCTTGACTCGTGTACTGAATTTTTTGAATGCGAGGCGTGTGCTTTTTTAGTGCCAAAAAAAAGACCCACCGAGGTGGGTCTAAGTCCGTTGATGGAGCTCGCAATTTCATACTTCACGGCAAGGGTGGCGGTGCGCGAAATGCGCCGCCACCCTCCCCACCGCATCAGCGGTTGTAAGCCGTTTCTCCGTGGGAGGAGATGTCCAGACCTTCGCGTTCTTGCTCTTCAGTCACGCGCAGACCAATGGTCAAATCGACGATCTTGAAGGCGATGAACGACACCACGCCAGACCACACCACAGTGATCAGCACAGCCTTGGCTTGAGTCCAGACTTGGGCACCGATGGAGTAGTCAGCCGGGGTCACCATGGTGGCGGTTACCCAGTCAGCCACGTAGCCGGGGCCACCCAGATCGGGGCTGTTGAACACGCCAGTCAGCAGCGCACCCAAGATACCGCCCACGCCGTGAACGCCGAACACATCCAGCGAGTCATCAGCGCCCAGCAGCTTCTTCAGACCCGTCACGCCCCACAGGCAGACAAAGCCAGCGATCACGCCAATGGCCAGCGCACCACCGATACCGACGTTGCCCGCAGCCGGTGTGATAGCCACCAAGCCAGCCACTGCGCCAGACGCAGCGCCCAACATCGAAGCCTTGCCCTTGTGCATGGCTTCACCGATAGACCAAGCCAGCACCGCAGCAGCCGTGGCAGCGAAGGTGTTGATGAAGGCCAGAGCAGCGAAACCGTTGGCTTCCAGAGCAGAGCCAGCGTTGAAGCCGAACCAACCCACCCACAGCAGCGAGGCACCGACCATGGTCAGCGTCAGGCTGTGAGGAGCCATCGATTCCTTGCCGTAGCCGATGCGCTTGCCGACCATGTAAGCACCCACCAAGCCAGCGACAGCAGCGTTGATGTGAACCACGGTACCGCCAGCGAAATCGAGCGCGCCCGATTGCCAGACCATACCGGCCTTGGCATTCATCGCGTCAACCACGTCCTTGCCGGTGTAAGCGTCCGGGCCCATCCAGAACCAGACCATGTGAGCGATCGGGGCGTAGCTGAAAGTGAACCACAGCACCATGAACAGCAACACAGCCGAGAACTTGATGCGCTCAGCGAAAGCACCCACGATCAGCGCACAGGTGATACCAGCGAAGGTCGCTTGGAAAGCTGCGAACACGATTTCAGGAATCACGACACCCTTGCTGAAGGTGGCGGCATTCACGAAAGTGCCAGCAACGTTGTCCCAGATGCCCTTCATGAACAGGCGATCAAAGCCACCCACGTAGGCATTGCCTTCGGTGAAAGCCAAGCTGTAGCCGTAGATGAACCACAGCACCACGATCAGCGAAAACGTGACCATGACTTGCATCAGCACCGACAGCATGTTCTTGCTGCGCACCAAGCCGCCGTAGAACAGGGCCAAGCCCGGCACGGTCATCAAAATCACCAACAGGGTGGACAGCATCATCCAAGCGGTGTCGCCCTTGTTGGGGACAGGTGCCGCAGGAGCTGATGCCGCAGCAGCGGGTGCTGATGCGGCAGGGGCTGGCGCAGCCGCAGCGGCGGGTGCCGGTGCGGTGGCTTCGGCGGGTTTGGCATCCGCAGACTTGGCTTCAGCCGAGGCCGCAGCCACTGGCGCGGAGGCAGCGTCGGCGGCCATGACAGCCGACGTTCCCATCAACAAGCCCAACCCCAGTACGAGGAAGGCGAACAGCTTTTTCATTTCAGTGTTCCTCTAACGGGGGACTTAAAGTGCTTCCGTACCGGTTTCGCCGGTACGGATGCGCACAACTTGTTCAAGGTTGTAGACAAAAATCTTGCCATCGCCGATCTTGCCGGTGCGGGCTGCGCCCTCAATGGCTTCGATCACGCGATCAACCAAATCAGTAGCCACTGCGGCTTCGATCTTGACCTTGGGCAAGAAGTCCACGACGTATTCAGCGCCGCGATACAACTCGGTGTGGCCTTTTTGACGGCCAAAGCCCTTGACTTCCGTCACGGTGATGCCTTGCACCCCCATGCTGGACAAGGCCTCACGCACCTCGTCGAGCTTGAATGGCTTGATGATGGCGGTAATGAGTTTCATGATGAGTCTTTCAGCAGATGAAGATCAGAAGCTGTACTTCACGCCCAGCACGACACCGTCTTTGCCCAGCTCTTTGCCGTTGGCGGGGCTGAAGTAGAAGGCCTTTTCGGCATTGGTGCCGATGACAGCAGCCGAGGCGGAGATGCCATTGCCGAAGTCTTTGGCCAGAGTCAGGGAGTAGTCGGTGTAGCTGGCCTTGTCAATCTTGGAGACATATTGGCGACCCAAGTGCGGTGTGACGCTGTAGCCGCTGCCCAAGTCAAAAGTGGCGCTCGCTTCCAAGTAGCCGCTGCCGCTGCTCTTGTCGCCCGTTGTGAAGTTGTAGTTACCGAACAGGTTGCCCAGGCTGTGCGAGTACTTCACAGTGGCGGGGCCGTAGGTCACAGCGCCGTACAACTCGTTGGTGTTGGCGTTTTTGTAGGAGCCGCCGCCGTTGGTATTTGCGAGCTTGTTGCCCACATATTGGTAACGCAGGTAACCGACGTCATAGGCCACGTCTTTGACGATTTCGCCTTTGTAGCCGCCATACAGATCGAGCTCAACCGGGCCTTTGACCGGGTTAGCGGCGGTGCTGTTGTCCTTGATCCACTTGATGGTGGAGCCCCATGCGCCCAAGTAGAAACCGCTCTTGTGCGCGAAATCCACGCCGCCTTGCAAGGCAGCCTTTTCGCGGGTTTGCGAAATGCCGCGATAGCGGTAGTCTGTCACCAGACCAGCGTTGTACGACAGTGTGTAGTCAGGTTCAGCGGCAGCCAGAGCATTGCCAGACACAAAAACCACTGCCGCAACCATCGCCAGTTTGCTGAGAGTGAAAGATTTCATAAAGAGCTCCATCGTGAGTTGAAAAGGGATGTAACCGCAATGCATGAAGCATGCCAATTACCACGAAAGTTAGCAAATCACTGTAGGTCGTGTGTGTATATTCCCAGTGAGGCGCTGGAGTGCAATTCGGAGTGCGTGGTTGATTTGCACTATTTAAGTGCGTTTATCTGTGTGGTGCTGCACCAATTTGGAGTTAAACCGGTATGAGTCTGTCCTTGGTGCAAAGTCGTGCATTACTGGGCTTAGATGCCTTGCCTATCACCGTTGAGGTGCATTTGGCCAATGGTTTACCCTGCTTCACGCTGGTGGGTTT
>ERZ724525.1739-NODE-1739-length-12703-cov-9.197423_pt1 | contig 12703 bp, 12 predicted proteins | sample MGYA00376058_ERZ724525 | MGnify/ENA primary metagenome ERZ724525 (study PRJEB28724, sample SAMN07190888) | wastewater metagenome | isolation source: influent of sewage treatment plant in Hong Hong | place: USA: Christiansburg, Virginia | collected 2016-03-01 ... | reverse complement strand
TGCCCATGCTGACTGCCAACAAACTGCTGCCTCAGGGCCAAGGCCTTTCCACCGTGCTGCTCAAGCGTGCCACCAGCATTGAGCTGGACTGGGATGTGCGCCAAAAATCCCGCTTTGCGACCACCGATAGCAAGGGGCGGGCACTAGCCATCTTTTTGCCACGTGGCCAGGCAGTGCGTGGTGGTGATGTGCTGGTGGCGGAGGACGGCAGCCTGATCCGCGTGCTGGCCGCACCGCAAAAAGTGCTGCGCATTACGGCCTGTGCGCTGCACGGTTCACCGTTTGATTTGATGCGCGCCGCCTACCATCTGGGAAACCGCCATGTGCCGATCGAGCTGCAGCCCGATCACCTGAAAATCGAGCCTGACCATGTGCTGGCCGACATGCTGCGCAGCATGCATATGACGGTGATGGAGGTCGATCTTCCTTTTGAGCCCGAAGGTGGTGCCTACGGCGGCCATGTGACCAATGATGGGCACAGCCATCACCACCACGGGCATGGCCACCCACATGAACACGATCATGGGCATGAACACTGATACCCAGCCCACAGCGCCAGCCCCGCATCTGGGGCTGAGCCAGCACAGCTTTTTGCAGCTGATGTGGCTGGCTTCGCCTGCTTTACCGATTGGTGGTTTTTCTTACTCAGAAGGGCTTGAAGCGGCCATCAATGCTGCGCTTGTAGCTACAGAAAAAGAGGCAGCCAGCTGGCTGGTGCAGCAACTGCATCTGACCCAGTCGCGCGGAGATATGGCAGTGATTGCGCAGGCCGTTGCGGCGTGGCAGCAGAACGACCTGCGCCATGTAGCCGCACTGAACCAGTGGGTGCGTACCACTCGCGAAACGAGTGAGCTGCGGCTGCAGACCGAGCAAATGGGCAGGTCGCTGACCGACTGGTTGCGCAACCGCTATGCCGATGCCCCCGAACATCACGCCTCCATCGCCTGGCTGGCCGCTCAAGATGCCAGTTACCCCGTGGCCTTTGCATTTGCGGCTTTCTGCACGGGTGCGGCACCCCGCGATGCATTGCTGGCCTTTGCCTTTGGCTGGGCGGAGAACATGGTGCAGGCCGCCATCAAGGCCGTGCCTCTGGGCCAGAGCGCAGGTCAGCGCATTCTGGCAAAACTGACGCAAGAAATCCCCCAAGCTGTTGACCATGCGCTGGCATTGCCAGACAGCGGGCGGCAGGCTTTTTCGCCCATGCTGGCTATTTTGTCGGCCCAGCATGAACACCAATATTCACGCCTGTTTCGATCATGAGCACTGCACTGCACCACATCCCCAACCGCACAAAAAAACTGCCCCCCTTGCGCGTGGGCATTGGCGGGCCCGTGGGCTCGGGCAAGACCACCATTCTGGAAATGCTGTGCAAGGCCATGCGCGACAAATGGGACTTGATCGCCATCACCAACGACATCTACACCAAGGAAGATCAGCGCCTGCTGACCGTCAGCGGCGCACTGCCGGCTGAGCGCATCATGGGCGTGGAAACCGGCGGCTGCCCGCACACTGCCATTCGTGAAGACGCGTCCATCAACCTGGAAGCCATTGACCGCATGCTCAAGGACTTCCCCGATGCCGACATCGTGTTCATCGAATCGGGCGGAGACAACCTGGCCGCCACCTTCAGCCCCGAACTTTCGGACCTGACTATCTACGTCATCGACGTGGCAGCAGGCGAGAAGATTCCGCGCAAGGGCGGGCCAGGCATCACCAAGAGCGATCTGTTTGTCATCAACAAGACCGATCTGGCCCCCCATGTGGGAGCCAATCTGGAGATCATGCGCAGCGACACCATCAAGCAGCGCACCACGCCTAAAGGGCTCAAGCCCTTTGTGATGACCAACCTCAAGACCCTGGAAGGACTGGACGAAGTGGTGGCCTTCATCGAAAAACAGGGGCTACTAGCGGCCTGATTTCAGACGAAAAAAAGCCGCCTCAAACGGCGGCTGTTTCTATCACCAGTGGGTGATTACTGGTTTGCCAGATCCAGATGGAACTCGCGAGCTTCTTGGATGAATTCGATCAGGGAGTTGAGAGCTTGGCGCATGATGAACTTTCTATGAAATCAAGAGATGCACTTCAAGCGACGGACAGTACGCATCTCATGCACTGCCAGAACCGGGTTAAACCTTAAGGGTTAACCCTTGCCATAAGTATAAACCACTACTTTTGATTTTGCAAACCCTGCGGAGCACCGCTGCTGCACGCCAATGCTCAAAAACGACATCCCGCCTTGTCGAATCGCTTAATCAAGTCCAGGTTTGCCAGATTCCCGCATCCAATTGAGTGAAATTTGCTGTACTTTTTAACAGTACGTCGTCAGGCTTGCGTGCTGACTGCTACGCTATGGGCTGTTGACAATATTTGAGGCGGGCTCACAACGCCCGCAGGTGGAAAGTGGAAATGGCGCGTGATTTGGGTTTGCAGCAGATGACCGGGAATCCGGCTTATCGAATGAACGCCGACATCCTGCCCGGCGAATATGCCGCGCCCCGGTTTTACCCATGTGGAGCCTGCGCATGACATCCACACTGACCGGCCCCAGCACCCCTGCCTCGTGGAACATCACGACCATGAACCCGGCAGAAGCCCCCTGGCATCTGCTGCTGCTGGCCGACCCCTCGCGTGAGCGCATCAAGCGCTACCTGCCCCACTCCACCTGCTTTGCGGCGCGCCAGACCGCCCAGTTCACGCCCAGCGGTCTGGGTGCACTGATTGGTGTCTGCGTGCTGACGCCTGAAGGTGACGGGCAGCACAAGTGGGAGCTGATCAATATGGCCGTGTCCACGGCCTGGCAACGCAACGGCATTGGCTCGGCCCTGCTGCACCGCGCCATCCGCGAGATGCGCCAGCGCGGCGTGCGGCAACTGGAAGTGGGAACCGGCAGCTTTGGCGATCAACTGCTGTTCTACCAGCGCATAGGCTTTCGCGTGACCGACATAGAGCGCGACTTCTTTTTGCAGAACTACACCACCCCACTGTGGGAACGCGGCGTGCAGCACAAGGACATGCTCAAGCTGACGCTGGAGTTGTAAAGCTATTCAAAAACGATAGCGGCTTGCGCAATCTGCAAAAGGGCTACCGCGCAAAAAAGCAAAAAGAGGCACCTGGGTGCCTCTTTTGTTAGATCGTCAGACCCGAATCGCTCAATCGGTCTTGATACGGCGCGCACGCACGGCTTGCGCCAGCTGCTCCAGTACCGGAATCGTCTGTTCCATGCTGATGCAGGCATCGGTCAGAGACACGCCATAGGCCAGCTCTTGGCCTTCCACGATGTCCTGACGGCCTTCGTGAATATGGCTTTCAATCATCACGCCGGTAATACGTGCATCACCAGCCGCGACCTGCTGGGCCACATCGGCACCAACGTCGATCTGGCGACGGTGCTGCTTGCTGCTGTTGGCGTGCGAGAAGTCAATCATCACCTGCGGGCGCAGGCCTGATTTTTCCAGAATCTCGCTGGCCGCCTGCACATGGGCCGCATCGTAATTGGGGGCCTTGCCACCGCGCAGAATGACATGGCAATCCTGGTTGCCACGCGTTTCAAAAATCGCGCTCTGGCCCATCTTGGTCATGCCCATGAAGGCATGGTTGGACTGTGCGGCCAAGATGGCGTCGCTGGCCACTTTCAGGCCACCATCGGTGCCGTTCTTGAAGCCCACAGGGCAGCTCAGCCCGCTGGCCAGCTGGCGGTGGCTCTGGCTCTCTGTCGTGCGCGCACCAATCGCGCCCCAGCTGACGAGGTCGCTGATGAACTGAGGCGACAGCAAGTCCAGAAACTCAGTACCCGCAGGCAGGCCCAGCTCCAGAATATCCAGCAGCAGGCGGCGTGCCAGCTCCAGCCCTTCGTTCACGGCAAAGCTGCCGTCGCGGTAAGGGTCGTTGATGTAGCCCTTCCAGCCCACCGTGGTGCGCGGCTTTTCAAAGTACACGCGCATGACGATGAGCAGGTCGTCCTTGAGCGCATCGGCCTGCACCTTGAGCTGGCGAGCGTAATCCATGGCCTGATCGTGGTCGTGAATCGAGCATGGGCCGACCACCACCACCAGACGGTCGTCCTGCCCATGCAGCACGCGCGAGATGGCTGTGCGACTGGACTCCACCAGCGCATAGGCTTGCTCGGTAATAGGCAGCCACTCTTCCAGCAGCGCAGGCGTGAGCAGCGGGCGCACGATCTTGATGCGCGTGTCATCCACACGGGTTTTGTCCAGAGTGGTCAGCTTGGGGGTCGCGGGCACGGCCTTGCGCGGGGCCGGTGCAGTCGTGGAAGGCGTGGAGGAGTTCATGCCTCTATTGTCGCCTTGCCCGAACGGTTGCGCGGGCAGACCTGTTATTCGCCGCTGGAGAGCTTCATCAGCACCAGCCCGCTGACGATCAGCACGGCTGCGCCCACGCGCATGGCACTGACCTGCTCGCCCAGCACCGTAATGCCCACCACAAAGGCACCTACGGCGCCAATGCCCGTCCAGATCACATAGGCCGTGCCCAGCGGCAGCGTGCGCATGGCGATCGACAGCAGGCCAAAGCTGGCAATCATGGCCACGATGGTGATGGCGCTGTATTTGAAGTGAGTGAAACCGTTGGACTGCTTCATGGTGAAGGCCCAAAGCACTTCAAGAACGCCAGCGATCAGCAGATAAACCCAAGCCATAGCAAACCTCTTTGGAGATGAATGGCCAGGTCGTCCCGGCAGGAAAAAAGCCATGTGCAACACAGCCAGGCAAGGTCGTCCCTGCTGGGTGAATGCTAACCGGCTGCAGCAAACCCGGTCCAGCCTTGGGTGGTTCAGACACCACAGGCGCTGGCAAATACTTCGTCCAACTCAACGATGCCGACACGCTGAGGCTCACGCACAGTGATCCTGATAAGCAACAAGGAGAGCTGACAAATGAATCGACTGCAAGACCGCGTCGCCCTGATTACTGGCGCAGGTGCCGGCATTGGCAAAGGCGTTGCCCGCCGCTTTGCCGCCGAAGGTGCCAGCCTGTGGCTGGCAGATATCAATGCCGAAACCTGCGCCGCAGCGGCGCAAGAAATCAGCGAAGAGTTTGGCGTACAAGTCGGCTACTCGGCGGCAGATGTCAGCGAACATGCGGCCGTGCAAGCCATGGTTGATGCTGCGTTGGCGCACTTTGGCCGGGTGGACATTCTGGTCAACAACGCCTGGGGCCGTCGCCCCGGTGCCAAGCCCGGCTTTGCGCAGGTGGAAACGCTCAGCGATCTGGATGCCGACTGGGCATGGCGCATTGGCACGCAGTCTGCGCTGTGGGCCATGCAAGCCGTCTTTCCCGGCATGAAGGAGCGCAGCTGGGGGCGGGTCATCAATATGTGCTCGCTCAACGGCGTCAACGCTCACCCCTATTCGGTGGACTACAACATGGCCAAAGAAGCGCTGCGCACCCTTACCCGCTCCGCCGCGCGGGAATGGGCGGCCCATGGCATCTGCTGCAACGCCATCTGCCCTGGCGCAGCCACCGAGGCCTACAAAAAGTTCGCCACCGCCCAACCGGACAACGCGGCCGACATGTTGCGCATGAACCCCATGGGCTATATGGGCGACCCCGAGCGCGACATTGGCGGCGCAGCCCTCTTCCTGGCCAGCGATGACTGCTGCTATGTAACCGGCAACACTCTGTTTGTCGATGGTGGCAGCCACATCAACGGTGTGCCGTGGTTGCCCAAGCAGAAATAATCACTCTCAAAAAAATAGCTGCCAGCGCTTATCTATCAGGCGATGGCAGCTATTTTTAATGAAAAGACATCAAGCCTCGGCGGTCGCCTCAGCAGTCACTTCAGTCTCGGTCTCTTCCAATAAAACGATATTCCCCACCGTCGCTCCATAGTGCGTCGCCACGCGCTTGCGCTGCTTGAGCACGGCACGGTCTTTACTGACCAGAACCGCTTTGTGCAGGCTGGCCAGGTCGAGGAAATGCTGGTCGTCCGGGTCGGTGCAGGTAAAGCGAATCTTGGGAGCCTCGGCCACATATTCGACAGCTTCATCAAACGCAGCCATCACGCCTTCGGGCGTCTTGCCGTAGAAGCTCACGCGCGGGGCGATCTGGCTGTAGTGCAACACGCGGCCCAGCTCTATGCGCTGGGCTTGGTCGGCAATCCAGCGAACCTCACCCTTGGCAACCAGTTCGCGAATCGATGGGATATGCGGGTCGTCAAAGATCAGCATGTCCAGCACCACATTGGTGTCCAGAATCATGGGACGCGGCAACGGGCCTTCGTAGCCGGCGTTACAGGCCGGCCAGCGCAGGGGGGCGATTTTCATTACGCTTTGCCGGCTTGCGCATTGCCGTCTGCAGCGCCATCGGCATTCTTGCGGGGCTTGGTCGAGCCCTTGATCATGTCGAAGCGGAACAAGCGGCACTCAATCGGGCCGTTCCACATGGGCGTGCGGCGCGATTCTTTGAGGCGCATCTGGCTGGGCAGCTTCAGGTCGGGCGTGAGCATGAAGGCGCTCCAGCCGCTGTAGTTCTTCTTCCAGTGGCTGGCCAGCTGGCTGAAGAATTCGCCGCCGTCTTCGGTCTGCGCAGTTTCGCGGCCTACGCGTTCGACCTGGCCCATACGCTCTGCGGCATTGCGGCCGGAGCTACCAGCAGCGGCAATACGTTCGCCATAGGGCGGATTCAGAATCATCATGCCGGGCTGGTCGGTGGGGGGCATACGCTGCAGCGCATCGCCACCGCGCAGGTTGATGGTCTCGGCCACGCCCGCACGCTCAGCATTGCGCTGGGCAAAGTCAACCATACGGAAGGAAATGTCCGAGCCATAAATGCCCACGGGCGACTCGGGCAGGATGGCGGCCTCGGCCTCGTCCTGAATCACTTCCCACACGTGGCGCTGGAAGGGCACCAGCTTTTCAAACGCAAAGCGGCGCAGGATGCCGGCCGGAATCTTGCGCGCAATTTGCGCCGCCTCGATCAGCACGGTGCCGCTGCCGCAACAGGGGTCGTACAGAGGCTGAGGGTTATCGCCGTGGGGGTTCCAGCCACTGGCCGCAATCATGGCGGCGGCCAGAGTTTCCTTCAGCGGCGCATCGCCCTTATCCTCGCGCCAGCCGCGCTTGAACAGCGCTTCGCCCGAGGTGTCGATGTAGATGGTCGCACCGTCAGTCGTCAGGTGCAGGTGCACGCGCACATCGGGATGGTGTGTTTCCACACTGGGCCGCACGCCATGGCGCTTTTCGCGGAAGCGGTCGGCAATCGCGTCTTTGACCTTGAGGGCGGCAAAGTTCAGGCTGGTCAGCGGGCTGTGCTGGGCCGTGACTTCGATCTTGAAAGTCTCTTTGGGTGAGAACCAGATCTCCCACGCCACCTCGCTGGCGGCGCGGTACAGATCGTTCTCGCTGCGGTACATGGTGTGCGACAGCTCGACCAGCACGCGCTGCGCAAGGCGGCTGTGCAGGTTGAGCAGCATGGCATCACGCCACATGCCGCGCAGCATGACGCCGCCCCGGCCCACGAGCAAATCTTGCCCGGTGGCGCCAGTGATGGCATGGACCTCGTCGGCCAGAAAACCCTCGACGCCGGCGGCGCAGGGCAAAAACAATTGCAGTTGGTTCATAAAAATCAATGCGCGCCAGCTGCGGTGTCAGGCGCCTGACACTCGATATGCGCGTTACAGGGCATAAGCATACGCGCTAGGCCTTTTCCGGTGCCAGCGCACGGCAAGCGTTGCGCTATAGATACGCGCTGCGACGCGGTCATCATGACGGCCAAAGGAGACTCAAAAATGGAAGAAATCAGCTGGAACGACTTTATGAAGGTGGAGCTGCGTGTGGGCCGCGTGCTGCAGGCCGAGGTCTTTACCGAAGCGCGCAAGCCCGCCTACAAACTGCTGCTGGATTTGGGCCCCGAGCTGGGCCAGCGCAAGTCCAGCGCGCAAATCACCGAGCATTACCAGCCCGAGGACTTGATTGGCCGACTGGTGGTCGCGGTGGTGAACTTTCCCAAGAAGCAGATTGGCCCGTTGATGAGCGAATGTCTTGTGACCGGTTTTCACGATGCCGCAGGAGCCGTGGCCCTGTGCGTGCCCGACAAGGAGGTGCCGCTGGGCACGCGCCTGCTGTAGCCCTGACGTCTGCATGCAAAAATGGCCGACAGCCCTTTTACAGACTGCGGATACTGCTATGAAGATCAGCTTCAACCCTCTGGTGCGCGTGCGTACCGTCACCGCCTTCGTCAACATGCCCACCGAGCGTGCGCAGTGGCAGGCAAGTCTGAGCCAGGCCAAACAGCAGTGCGATGCGGTCGCCGACGCCATCGAGGCCCAGGGCTACCGGGTGCAGTCGATTCGCATTGTGAGCAACCCGTTTGGCGAGTTCATCAATGTCTCAGGGATTGATTCGGCGCTGGCCGATTTGCAGCACATCACGCAGTTGCTGACCGCCATCAACACCGGCGCTCGCCGCATTCGCTTTGCCATTGGCGAAGCGCGCAACGCACAGGAGGTGGCGCTGCTGCCCCAGCTGATCGCCGCCTATGGCGACCTGTGCAACGCCTGCGTCAACATCAACCTGGACGAGCACGGCTTTCTGCAGACCGAGCTGCTGGCCCACAGCGTGCAGGCGATTCAGGAAATTGCCCGCACCACGCCACGCGGCGAAGGCAATTTCAACTTCACGGTCAATTTCAACTGCGCGCCTGGCATTCCCTACTTTCCGGCCAGCTATCACCGCGGCCAGCACCATGGCGCACTGGTGCTGGGACTGGAAACGCCAGACCTCATGGTGGCCGACCTCGCGGCACTGCAAGCCCAGCGCCAGCAACTGGATCACGCCGCGTGGTTCAGGCTGGCCTTCGAGCGCCTGAGCCAGTCGCTGACAGCGCATGCCACCGCCATCCAGCGCTGCGCCGATGGCGTGAAACTGGCCGATGGCTGGCGCATTGCGGGCATGGACACCTCAGCGGCACCTTCCAAGTCCTGCGCCTCCATGGTCGAGGTGTACCAGCTGCTGGGCGTGCCCTATTTCGGCGCCAGCGGCACGGTGGAAGCCTCGGCCCTGCTGACCCGCGTGTTCAAGTCCGTCCAGGGCGTGACGCCAATCGGCTTCAGCGGCCTGATGCTGGCCGTGACCGAAGACCAAGGCCTGGCCCAAGCCAGCCTGAACCAAGAATTCGACATTCGCGCCCTGCTGACCTATAGCAGCGTCTGCGGCATTGGCCTCGACACCGTGCCTGTGCCCGGCGACAGCAGCAACGAGCAGATCGCCGCCGTCATGCGCGACACGGGCACCATGGCTTTTCGCCTCAACAAACCGCTGACCGTGCGCCTGTTCCCCGTTCCGGGGCTGAAAGCGGGCGACAAAACCGCCTTTGAAAGCGACGACCTCTGCAACTGCGCGGTGCTGGCTTTGCCTTGAATTTCATGCAAAACAAGGCGCTAGCGCTTATTGATCAAGCGCTAGCAGCTATCGTTATTGATATTCCCCTACCCTACTTCTGTTTGACCTGCCCCCATGGTCGCCACCGGGGAGCCCCCAGTAAAATTGATCCTTATGGCAAAAATTATCGTTCTGGCACTGGTGCTGCTTTTCTTTGGCTGCGGGCTGTACATGCACCTGCGCGGCAAGGTGCGCCACAAGGTGGTGAAGCAATTGTTTGATCACTCCACGTTCACAGCGCCGTTCAACGTTTTCATGCTGATGTTCAGCAAGGTGCCGCGCACGCCCTACCTGCCCACCAGCACCTTCCCCGAGCTGGCACCGCTGCAGGCCAACTGGCGCGAGATTCGCGAAGAAGCCGTCAATCTGCAAAAGAACATGCAGATCAAGGCCGCCGCCAACAACGACGACGCAGGCTTCAACTCCTTCTTCAAGACCGGCTGGAAGCGCTTTTACCTGAAGTGGTATGGCGATGCCCACCCGTCCGCCATGGAGCTGTGCCCCAAGACCACGGCACTCGTCAAATCGATTCCCAGCATCAAGGCCGCCATGTTTGCCGAGCTGCCGCCCGGCGCCAAGCTCAACCTGCACCGCGACCCTTATGCGGGCTCGCTGCGCTACCACCTCGCCGTGCTGGCGCCCAATGACGACCGCTGCATGATTGAGGTCGATGGCACGCCTTACAGCTGGCGCGAGGGCGAAGGCGTGATCTTCGACGAGACCTATATGCACTGGGCTGAAAATCGCTCGGAAGGCAATCGCATCGTGCTGTTCTGTGATGTGGAACGCCCCATGACCAACGGCTTTGCCCAGTGGCTCAACCATTGGCTGGGCAAGAACGTGGTGGCCGCTGCCAGCTCACCCAATAACGAGGGCGACCCGCGCGGCATGATCAGCAAGCTGTTCAAAATCTCGTTTTACGCCGGCAAGTACCGCCGCGCCTTCCGCAGCTGGAACCCGGCGTTCTACAAGATCCTCAAGTTTGGATTGATGATTGGCGTGCTGGCTTTGTTTATCTGGTGGTTGATACCCAACTAACCCCTGAGGTGCTTTGCGCCTGCCGGGGTTCTCTGCCCCAATAAAAAAAGCCGCTGAGCAATGCATCAGCGGCTTTTTTATTCCCAGTGATGGTTACAACGCCTTGCGCAGCGTCGTCGTCGGTATCTTGAGCTGCTCGCGGTACTTGGCCACCGTGCGGCGCGCGCACTCAATGCCCTGCTCCTTGAGCATATCGGCCAGCTTGGCATCGGATAGCGGCTTTTTCGGACTCTCGGCATCCACAAACTGCTTGATCAGCGCCCGCACCGCGGTGCTGGAGGCGCTGCCGCCGGTCTCCGTTCCCAGACCCGAGCCAAAGAAGTATTTGAGCTCAAACGTGCCCTGCGGCGTGGCCATGTACTTGGCCGTGGTCACGCGGCTGATGGTGGATTCGTGCAGGCCCAGCTGATCGGCAATATCGCGCAGCACCAGCGGGCGCATGGCCAGCTCGCCATGCACAAAGAAGTTTTTCTGCCGCTCCACAATGGCTTGCGACACGCGCAAGATGGTGTCAAAGCGCTGCTGAATGTTCTTGATGAACCAGCGCGCCTCCTGCAATTGCTGCTGCAGCGCGGCATGGCCTTCGCTGCTTTTGTGGCGGCGCAGCACGCCTGCGTAAATATCATGCACCCGCAGGCGCGGCATCACATCGGCATTGAGCTGCACAGAAAAATCGACCCGCCCTGAGCTGACGCGCACCGGCCGCACGATGACATCGGGCACGATGATATTGCGCTCCACATCCACAAAGCGGCGACCGGGGCGCGGCTCCAGCCCGGCAATCAGGCTCATGGCCTCGCGCAGCGGCTCCTCGCGCGCACCGCACAGACTGGTGAGCTTGCGCAGGTCGCGCCGCGCCAGCAAGTCCATGGGCTGCTTACAAATGGCCTGCGCCAGCTTCAAGCGGTTCATGTGCGCTTCGGTCGTGCCTTCGTCCTCCGCGGTGTGAATCAAATCACGCAGCTGCAGCTGCAGGCATTCGGACAGGTCACGCGCGCCCACGCCCACAGGCTCCAGACTTTGCAGCAGCTTCAGAGCAATGGCAAAGCACTGCTCCAGCTCTTCGCGCTCTTCCAGATCGTCGCCGGCCAGACTCTGGGCCAGCTCCTGCAGCGGGTCTTCAAGGTAGCCGTCGTCGTTGAGTGATTCGATCAAAAAACGCAGCGCCGCGCAGTCTTCGGCACCCAGACGCAGGCTAAGCGCTTGCCGGTGCAGAAATGCGGTCAGGCTTTCGTGCTCGCGGGCCAGATCAATGGCATCGGTTTCGCCATCACCATCGCGGTTGCGGGTGGAGCCGCTGCCCGAGGGGGAGTCCCACTCGCTGCTGGATTCACCGCCCCACTCGCCATCCTGGCCGTCAATGCCGTCGGCCTCCCAGTTCAGTGCTTCCGGGGTTTCGGGGCTGGGGGTCTCTGCTACAGAGTCAGTAGCTGCTTGCGCCTGCCCTGTCTCTTTTTCAGATGAAATAGGGTCTGAAGCACTGTATTCATGAGCGGTAGGCGCTATCTCTGCAGGAGCATCGCTTCCTGCATCGGCCTCATCGCCCGAGCGTTCCAGAAATGGGTTGTCGACCAGCATCTGTTCGACTTCCTGCGCCAGCTCCAGCGTGGACAGCTGCAGCAGCTGAATGGACTGCTGCAACTGCGGCGTGAGCGAGAGATGCTGCGAAACGCGTAGCGAGAGACCTGGCTTCATCAGCTAAATGCCTCCAGCCGGCGGCTGCAGCAAATGCTCGCGCTACTCAGGCTTCGCCGCCGGGCGGCTTCAATGCGCTGGCCCGCACCGCTGGTCAACGCCAGCGCCGGGGGGACTGTGAGAGAGCGAAAGCCTGCGCTCATCACATGCGGAAATGTTCGCCCAGGTAGACGCGGCGCACATCGGCGTTCTCCACAATCTCCTCGGGGGTGCCTTCGGCCAGCACATGCCCATCGCTGATGATGAAAGCATGGTCGCAAATGCCAAGTGTTTCGCGCACGTTGTGGTCGGTAATCAACACACCAATGCCGCGTTCCTTGAGGAAGCCGATGATGCGCTGAATCTCGATCACCGCAATCGGGTCGATACCGGCAAAGGGTTCATCCAGCAGAATGAAGCGTGGCTGGGTCGCCAGTGCACGCGCGATTTCTACGCGGCGACGTTCACCACCGGACAGCGCCAGCGCGGGCGACTGGCGCAGGTGCTCAACGCGCAGCTCCTGCAGCAGGCCGGTCAGGCGCTTTTCGATCTCGTCGCGCGTCAGCGCCTTGCCCTGCTCGTCTTTTTGCAGCTCCA
>ERZ724525.1737-NODE-1737-length-12705-cov-4.221739_pt1 | contig 12705 bp, 12 predicted proteins | sample MGYA00376058_ERZ724525 | MGnify/ENA primary metagenome ERZ724525 (study PRJEB28724, sample SAMN07190888) | wastewater metagenome | isolation source: influent of sewage treatment plant in Hong Hong | place: USA: Christiansburg, Virginia | collected 2016-03-01 ... | reverse complement strand
TGGCTGGATGCGCGCAACTTCGATGCCACCGTGGGCTTTGGCGTGCCGGAAATCCCGATCTACCTGGGCTTTATCAAGATCAAACTGGGCTTCCAGTTCGACGTTGGCGTGTTCAACAACGGCGGCACGGCCTATGTCTACAACCCGTTAAGCGTCGCCAATGCCAGCAAAGGCATCCCAACCTATGGCTGGGCCTCAATCGACTACAGCTCCATGGGCTTCAAGCTCGACGTCAAACTGGCCGTAGAGCTATGCATGCCCCTGGTCGGCTGCGTGAGCATTTTCGATGGCGCGCTTGGTTTCGGCCTGGGCCTACCGCTGGGCGCGGGTACCCATCAGTTGGTGACCAACCCTGGCGATCAGCGCATGTTTCCAAGCCAATGGGGTAACCCGGCGCAAGGCATGTTGCTGAAAAAGCACCGGCCCTATGGCGATACCATGCACCCGGTGCACGCCACGACGTGGGGCTGGGGTCATGTCATCCCCTCGCATGGCATCAGCCCGGAGGATTACAACAGCGGCTACAGCGGCTCGCCGTCCTTCTTCACCCTCGGCGCGGATCATGCCGAAAGCGGGCGCAGCAAGGAGTTCACCGTGGCAGTGGCCAAGCCACTGGACAGTGTGCGCACCAGCGACAACCCCAACAGCCTGAACATTCGCCAGGGCAAGTTTGCCCTGGATACCCAGGGGGTCACCGATAACCCGCTGGTCGGCCTGTGGGGCGATGGTCAGCGCATGATGACCATTTCCTCTGCTGAAACCTATTTCGCCCCGCCTTCCGGCCGCGACGAGTCGCCTAACCAGTACAGCCCCTTCTGGGACGCGCGCCTGCGCGAGCCGAGCACGTTCGTCCAGTTGATTGCCGCCGGCAAGATCGATATCCAGGAAATCCTTGGCATGAACAGCCTGAACCCCTCCTATGTGGTGGGCTTTCTGATGGATTTGGCGCTGGATTATGTGATCAAGCCTGGCCGCGACCGCTTACTCAACAAACTGCCACCCCTGATTCAGCCGGTGGCTAAACCGGCTATCGAGGCCGTGACCGATACGGTGCTCGACAAGGCCACTGACGGCATCAAGGGGGCGCTGAAATGACCCCGCGCGGTGTTGCCCACAAGCGCCAACAAGGTCAGGCCATGGCTGAATTCGTGGTAATGACCGCTGGCTGCCTGTTATTGCTGTTCGTTCTGGTACCGGTGGTGGCCAAGCTCTCCGACATGGCCTACAAGGCCCAAGAGGCCGCCCGCTATACGGCTTGGGAGCGCACCGTCTGGTACAAGACCAACGCCAACGAGCGGATGTTACCGAGCCAGATCGATCTTAAAGATGGCTTCCTGGCCAGCCGCACCGACGAGGATGTACTCAATAGCGCCGAGCGGCGCATTCTGAGTTTTACCAAGACACCGACCCCGCTCAGCCCCCTGGACATTGACACCCAGACCACCGAGCAGGCCAACCGTTACTGGCGCTGGACCCATGGTAACGGCGGCCAGGCGATGAACAGCCCTGGGGCCATGGCGGCGAATTCAACCCTGGCTGACCGCAAGACCCCCTCCTTCGCCTATGAGGTGATTGATGGCTACAACTCGGTGATGGGCGGCATCGCCAAGGTGGTCAGCATTTTCAGCTTCGGTAAAGGCGACGAAGACTTCCTGCAGATCGCCCACCCGATTCACAACTTCTATACCACCGCCGTCAATATTCCGGTGCCGATGACTGGCAGCCAGCTAGGCAACCAACCGCTGCTGGGCGAGCGGTTCAATAACGGCCTGAACGTTGCTGCCCGCTCGGCGGTGCTGGCCGATGGCTGGGTGGCGCAGAGCGCCGACGGCGAAGGCAGCCATTTCGACCAGAAAGCCAACGACTTCGTGATCGGCAACATGATTGCCGAGAATCCAATTGTTGAAACCGTGCAGAAATTGATCGGCATCTTCGAGCCATCAATCAAAGACCTTGATCTCGGCTATGTCGACACCAACCCGATCCCCGATGCCGGGGTGAAGTGCAACGTCACCACTGGATTCTGTTACCTCGATGAATAAGCTGATGCGCCCACTCCTGCCGCTGCTGCTGGCCGCTTGCGCCAGCCTGGCCTACGCCGATTGCGACTACGACGACTTCCCGCGCATGGACGGCATGCTGGTCAGCAGCCTGGGCAGCAACGTGCAGTGGAACCACACCGCGCTTCAGGGCCGCGCCTTCCGGGTGCCGGCCAGCGTGGCAGCGGTGAAAAATTTTTACGCCGAACACTGGGCGGATGCCGTGGATTTCACCGAATTCAACGACTGGCAGCAGGTTCTGCACCTCAACGAAGACTGCATCATGATGCTCCAGGTCAGGGCGCAGAACGAGCGCTACAGCTATGGCCGCATGACCATCACCAACCCGCCACAAGCAGGTGCCGGCAGCGAGCCACTGGGCACGGGCATGCCGGTGCCACCGGAGGCCCAGGTAGTCAGTGACATGCGCAGCGACGACAAGATTCGCGAAGGCCGCCTGGTGCTGATTCTCAACGACGACAACATCCACGCCACCCGTGCCTGGTACGAAGCCGAGCTGCTCAACCAGGGCTGGAATCTCGACCACCGCAGCCTGCAGGACAACGCCAGCGTGCTCACCTACAGCAAGGGCCGCGAACTGATGACCGTGGGCCTGCTGCGCCACGCCAGCAAAACCCAGGTGCTGCTCACCCGGATGGACCGCTGATGAAAAAGCAATTAGGCCAATCCATGACCGAGTACCTGGTGGTGCTCGGTGTCACCGGCGCCGGACTGCTGGCGGCCACCACGGATGTCAGCACGCTGTTCGCCAACGTGCAGCAGAGCTATCAAACGCAATCGAGCGAGATGAACAAGGTGCAGATCTACAGCAACCCCAAGCTGCAACGGGTTGAGGTCGATCGTGATGAAGGCGACGGCGATGACGGCGAAGAGGTGCCCAACACCCCGCCAAACAACCCAGAGCCTGATTACCCACCGGTGCTGGAAAGCGTCTATGACCAGAACGGCAACTTCCTTGGCTATATCAAAGACGGCGCGCTGGTCGATAACAACGGCAATGAGCTGGCCACCTGCGTGCGTGACTACAGCGGCCAGTGCACGTTTATTGGCGCCGATGGCAAGCCCCTTTATGACGGCGCGGTTACCGATCCGCAATGGGTCGACGACGATGGCAAGCCGCTGCCGCTGCTGGCCCTGAGTAAAGGCGGCGCGGTGGTCGGCTTTGCATACTTGTACAAGGATAAGTATTACGACGCCCGTACCCGCAAGCGCCTCAGCCCGCAACCGAGCAACTTGAGCGCGGTGCAGACCCGTCGCGTCAGCAGTTACGACGGCGACGGTAAGCCCTTCTTCTCTGGTTATGAAGCCAACGGCCTGATCTACAGCGACGGCACCGTACTGTCGGGCAATACCCAGGATTTCAGTAGCGAGAAGAAGATTGAGGGCGAACTGGTCACGGTGGAGTTCGCCGACCCGACGCGCCCTGCCAATGAGCCAAAAAAATACAAACCCTGTGTGGTGGCCAAAAACAACTGGAGCACCGGCACTTCCGTCGGCGACACGGTGCCAGGGCTTTTGGGCGACCCGCTGTTCACCAACCCCAGCAGTTATGTCGACACCACCTCAGCCGGGTGCAATGGCCGCCAAACGGTCAGGCTCGAAACCGACGGCAGCTGGACACGGGTCAAGTAAGCCAACAACGCGCCGCACGCCGGCAAACGACAATCAAACACTCATAACCGCGCAACGAGCGCCTTTGTGTGACGGGGAGCGACATGTCATCTGTTTCAGGGAAAAAGCTGCTGATCATTGCCATCGCCTGTGGCGTGCTCGCGGCATTGCTGGGCTGGGCCTACCTCAAGGCCAAGGAGTCGCAGTACAAGGCGGCGTACCGACCGGTGAACCAAGTCAAGGTGTCGGTGGTGGTACCTAACACCGATATTGGTAAAGCGCAGACACTCAAGCGGGAGCAGGTGGCCGCGCTCGACGTACCCAGCGAGTACCTGCCGTCCAACGTGGTCATGGCCGAGGATTGGCCGCGCCTGGAGGGCCGCATGACCCTCATGCCACTACAGACCGGCCGCCCGATCACCTGGGATGCGGTCGAGCAGGATGGCGTATCGCGTTTCTCCGAGAACGTCGAGCTGGGCAAGCGGGTCAAGACCGTCAAAGTCAGCAAGATCAACTCCTTTGACGGCATGCTCCGTCCGGGTGATCGCATCGACCTGCTGGGCAGTTTTTCTGCCGGCGACGTGGGCCTGCAGCAGCAGCCCAACTATGCCGACGATGTGGTCATGACCGTGCTGGAAGACATTGCCGTGCTAGCCGCCGGGCGCGAAGACGCCAAGGGCCGCAAGTACGAAAACTACTACGACCGCAGCACGCCGGACGGTTTCAACATGAACTTCTCGACTCTGTCGCTGATGCTCACCCCTGCCCAGGTGGCGCGGGTTGAGCTGGCGGAGAAGTCCGGCGAACTGGTGGCCGTGTTGCGCCACCCCAAGGACACCAGCAGCGCCGCCCTGGGTCAAACCACGGTTTCCAGCCTGCTCGATCCACCGCCGGTGGAGACCGTCGACGTGGTGCTGGACGCCGCAGGCAAGCTACTCGGGCGCATCGTTGGCGACAACATTATCGATGCCAACGGCAAGATCATCGGCAAGATTGTCGACGGCCAGGCCATTGGCCTCGATGGCAAGGTCATGGGCCGCATTGTCCGTGGACTGTCATCCGACGATCCCATTCTGCGTATGCATGAAAAGGCTACGGTGGTGCGTGATGCCCAGGGCAACGTGATTGGTCGAGTGGTCGATGGCAAGGTGGTCGACACCAATGGCAATGCCATCGGCACCCTGGTCGACGGCAAGGCGGTGGGCCTGGATGGCGCGAGCCTGGGCAGCGTGGAAAAAGACGTGGCGCTGGATGCTGATGGCCGGGTGATCGACATGCGCAGCTCGCAAGTGCAAACCCAGGCCGAAGACCAGGGCCATGAACGCCTGGTTGTGCGCGATGCCAGCGGCAAGATCATCGGTTTTATCGTCGGCGAAGAAATCCACGACGCTAAGGGCACCGTCATCGGCAGTTACCGAGACGGCAAGGCCTATGGGCTGGACGGCAAGATCCTGGGCCAAGTTGGCACCGCCATGTTTGACGCCAACGGCAATGTGATCGGCGAGCTTGGCCAAGTGCTGCGTGATGCCGACGGTAAGGTCATCGGCACAGTCGTCGATGGCCAGTTGCTCGATGCCAACGGCAATGTGTTGGGTGTGGTCAAAAACGGCCAGGTCGTTGATGCCAGCGGCAAGGTCTTGGGTCAGGTCGAACCCGCCATGCTCGACGCCGATGGCAAGGTCATGGCCGATGCCGCCCGGGTAGTTCGTGACGCCGATGGCAAGGTGCTTGGCAGCCTGGTTGGCAATGACATTGTCGACGCCCAGGGCCGCAAGGTCGGCAGTGTCAAGGATGGCCAGGTGCGTGACTTGTCCGGCCAAGCCATCAGCGGGGCCAATGTCGGCTTGCAAAAGGACGTAGTCCAGGTCGTCCGCGATGCCAACGGCAACATCCTTGGCACCCTGCGCGGCAACACCGTGTACGGCAGCGACGGTAAAGTGATCGGCACCCTGGTCGACGGCAAGATCGTCGACGCCAACGGCAACGTGCTCTACCGCGGTGTCACCGTCAGCCTCGAACCGCCGCCGAGCGGAGCCGGCGACAAGAAAAAACGCAGCGATGTCGCCCGGATGATCCAGTTCATCCCCGGCGGTACCGGCAAGGAAGGTGTTATTCCGATTCAAACTTTACGTCTGGAATAACTTGGCGAAACCGTGCCGGAGCCCCGGCACGACACCACACATCTGCGAAATCCGTTGGGACAACAATGAACATTCGACGGGTATTGGTTTTTTTCTGTGCCATGTGTCTGAGCACTGCTGCTTTGGCAAACGGCATCCCTCCCTCAATCGTGTTGTATGACGGTGATGTCAGCGTGCTTAAGGCGCCCGGCATTGAGCGAGTCGCCGTAGGCGATGTGGAGATCATCAGCGCCACCTTGCTGAAGAACGAGGAAGTGGTCATCACCGCGCAAAAGGCCGGCGAAACCACCGTGCAGATCTGGTTCGAAGATGACACCCGCCAGCAGGTCAGCGTGGTGGTGGCCAAAGCCAACGGTTACCGTCAGCTCGGTGAGCTCAAGGCCCTGCTCAGCGACATTCCCGGGTTGAAGATCCGCACCGTAGGTCGCCAGGTAGTACTCGAGGGACGCCTAAGTGGCGAATACCTGAGCCGCGCCAAAGAGGCGGCGAAGTTCTATGACAACGTGCTGGTACTGGCCGAGGAGCAGAGCGGTGCGGCCACCAAGGTCGACTCGGCCGACGTGCTGGCGGAAGTACGGGCCATGCTCGGGCAGATCCCCGGCATCAAGATCAAGGCCGTAGGTCGGCAGATCATCATTGATGGCGACCTGCATCAGATCGACATGTCGCGCATCGAGCTGCTTAAAGATCGCTATCCGGATGTGCTGGTACTGGCCCAGCCGATGTCCGAATTCCTCGCGCCGATGATCTACTTCGATGTGCGCATCACCGAGTTTGCCAAGGACGATGTGGAGGAGCTGGGGGTTAACTGGAGCACCAGCATCAATGGCCCGACCCTGGCCTTCAACGCCGACGGCGGCACCAACAAGTACTACCGCGGGCAGTTCCCCAGCGCCAGCGGCACCTTCGACACCTTGAACGAAGTCGTCGGCGATGCCGGTTCACATGCCTACTGGGGGATTGCCAGTGAACTGACCTCGCGCATCAACCTGCTGGAGAAAAACGGCTCGGCCCTGACCCTCGCATCGCCACGCCTCGGTGCACGCAGCGGCGGCAAGGCCGAGCTGACCGTGGGCGGCCAGGTGCCGGTGGTCACCAGCAGCATCAACGGCCCGTCGGTGGAGTACAAGGACTACGGCGTGCTGCTCAATATCGAACCGCAGCTGTACGGCAGCGAGCTGATCGCCACACGTGTGCTGGCGGAGATCAGTCAGGTCGATAAAGCCAACCAGGTCGGCGATTACCCGGCATTCAAGACCCGCCGCACCGAGAACGAAGTACAGCTGAAAGTCGGTGAAACCCTGGTGCTCTCTGGCTTGGTCTCCGAAGACAGCCAGGCCACGATCGAAGGCATCGTCTGGCTCAAGGACCTGCCTTTTATCGGCAGCCTGTTCCGCAATAAAAGCGCTAAAAACAACCGCACCGAATTGGTGATTTTCATCACCCCGCGCCTGATGACCAACGGCCCTGACTCACCGACCGCGCAAGAACAAACACGCATGAACAACATGGTCGAGAAGTATCAGAAATCCTTCGGCTCCATTGAACTGATCGACTGAGGCCGCCATGTTCGAAATTGACATCACCTACAAGGACGGCCAGCCGGTCGACAAGCTGACCTGCACCAGCGCCACCTGCGAGCTGGGCAAGGCCCGCACCGGGCTGGTGCGTCTGCGCGGCTGGAAGGTCGCGCCGACCCATGCGCGCCTGGAACAATCGCTGGCCGGCTTGTTTGTCGAGGACGTCAGCCGCGGCTACGAGGTGCGCGTCAACGACAAACCGGTGAGCCGCCATGGTCCGCTGAGTCCGGAAGATACCATTGCCATTGGTGGCTACCTGATCCGCGTGCGCTCGCTGGCCCAGCCGCTCAGCGAAGACACCCCAGAAGCCGTGCTGGCGCCGGATACCCCGGAAATCAACAACGACAGCCACCTGGCCTACATGGAGTGGTCGCAGTTCATTCAGGCCGAGCTGTTCCGCGCCCTCGACCTGCGGCGCATGAACCTCGACAGCATGGGCCCGGAAGAGGTGCGGCTGATCCTCGCCGAGCTGATCGACGGTTTGGTCGAACAGGTGGTCGGCCGCCTGCCCGCTAGCATCAACACCGATGTGTTGCGCAAGATCGTACTGGATGAAGCCGTGGGCCTCGGCCCGCTGGAAGACCTGCTGGCCGATAAAAGTGTCAGCGAGATCATGGTCAACGCCCACGACGATATCTATGTCGAACGCAGCGGCCGGTTGGAAAAAACCCCGATCAACTTCAGTTCCAACGCTGCAGTGCTCTCGACCATCGAGCGGATCATTTCACCGCTGGGCCGGCGCATCGACGAAAGCTCGCCGATGGTCGATGCGCGCCTCAAAGACGGCTCGCGGGTCAACGCTATCATCCCGCCGCTGGCACTGCGCGGCCCCTGCCTGACCATTCGTAAGTTCTCCGAGAAGAAGCTGACCACCGATGACCTGCTCAAGTACGGCTCGATTAACGAGCCGATGGTGGAGTTTCTACGCACTGCGGTTGAACAACGGATGAACATCGTGGTGTCCGGCGGAACGGGTTCGGGCAAGACCACGCTGCTAAACATTCTGTCCAACTTTATCCCGCTGGAAGAGCGCGTGGTCACCGTCGAGGATGCGGCGGAGCTGAAGCTGGTGCAGCCCCACGTGGTGTCGCTGGAAGCCCGCCCGGCCAACATGGAAGGCAAGGGCCAGGTGACCATCCGCGACCTGGTGCGCAACTGCTTGCGGATGCGCCCGGACCGCATCGTGGTCGGCGAGTGCCGGGGCGGTGAAGCCCTAGACATGCTGCAGGCGATGAACACCGGTCACGACGGCTCGCTGACCACCGGTCACGCCAACACCCCGCGCGACATGCTGCGCCGTCTGGAAGTGATGGTGCTGATGGCCGGCATGGACTTGCCGGTACAGGCCATCCGCGAACAAATTGCCTCGGCGGTGCAGATCATCGTGCAGCAAACCCGCTTCGGCGATGGCTCGCGGCGTATCACCAGCATCACTGAAATCACCGGCATGGAACAAAGCACCATCCTGCTCAACGAGATCTTCAACTACCAGCAGCAAGGTTTCGACGAGCACGGCCGGATCAAGGGTTATTACCACGCCACCGGGCAGGTGCCCGAGTTCTATGAGGAGCTGAGCAAACGCGGGATCGGGGTCAACATGGAGATTTTCCGCTCGGTGGCGCGCCATGTCTGAGCTGTTGCTGTACCTCAGCGCCGGACTGATCGCCGTGGCCGGCTTTGCCCTGGCCATGCTGCTGGCCGACAAGGTCGGCGATAACCTGGCGTTCTACCGTAGCCAGTTCTCGCGCAATGCCGAACTGGAAATGGCCGATATGTTTATCTTCGCCAGTGGCCGGCAGATGTTCATCGTCAACGCCATGTTGCTGGTGCTGGTGCCGCTGTTTCTGCATGTGCTGTTCCAGATTCACCTGGTTACCTTGGTCGGTGCCGTGCTGATGCTGTTCGTGCCCAAGCTGTTGCTCAACCAGATGAGCAAGAGCCGCCTGCGCAAGTTCGAGGAACAGTTACCCGACGCCTTTATGCTGCTGTCCAGCAGCCTGCAATCGGGGGCCAGCCTGAACATGGCGCTGGAAAACGTAGTGCACCAATCACCGGCCCCGCTGAATCAGGAGTTCGGTCTGCTGATCAAGAACATCCGCCTCGGCGTGACCCTGGAAGACGCCTTGCTCAAGCTGGAAAAACGCCTACCCTTGCCCTCGTTCATCATGGCCAGTTCGGCCATCCGCATCAGCCGCGAGGTCGGTGGCAACCTGGTGGAAACCATCAACACCATGGCTGCCATGCTCAGGCGCAAACGGGTCATGGAAGGCAAGATCGACAGCCTCACCGCCCAGGGTAAGGCGCAGGGGACGTTTATGGCGATGCTGCCGATCTTCCTCGCGCTGATCCTCAGTGCCATCGAGCCGGAAGCCATGAGCCAGCTTTACACCACCCGCAATGGCCTGCTCGTGCTGACTGTGATGATCATCATGGAAGTGCTGGGCTTTGTGTTTATCAGAAAAATCACCCGGATCGACGCCTAGACCATGAACGAAATCCTTGTGCTGCTGAGCAGTGCCAGCCTGGGCATCACCGTCACCTGCTGCTTGCTGCTGCTGATCTCCCTGCTGTCGCTCTTACCGGAGGAAAATCGCGCCTACATGGACCCGGTGCCCGGTTGGATTCGGCCCATCTGGCCGTTGGTCCGCCTGGTCAGCCACCATATCTGCAGCAACCTGTCTCCACGGATCATGGACTGGCTGGATGTGCGCCTGCAGAAAACCGGCGCCCTGTACGTACTGACCGCCGAAGACTTTCTGGCCCTGTGCATCAGCATGAGCCTGCTGCTACCGATACTGGCCATCCTGCCGATGGCCAGCGGTCAGAGCGGCATTCTCTGGCCGGTGCTGTTACTGATGGCCGCCATGGGCGCTGCCCTGCCCGTGATGTGGATCAGCGATACACACAAACGCCGCGACCGCGACATCGTGCGCAACCTGCCGGTGTTTCTCGAATACCTGACCATGTGTGTGGACGCCGGCCTGAACTTCCTCGGTGCCCTGCAACAGGCCGTGGACAAAGGCCCGAATGGCGCGATGAAGAACGAGTTTCGCATCGTGTTGCGTGATATCCGTTCCGGCCTGCCGCGCGCCGAAGCCCTGACCCGCATGGAGCAGCGGGTTAACCTCAAGGACGTGTCGACCTTCGTGCGCTCGGTGATCCAAGCAGAGAAAATGGGCAGCAGCCTGCGCAACACCTTGCAGATTCAGGCCCAGCAACGCCTGGAAGAACGTTTCCAGCGCGCCGAAAAAACTGCCATGCAGGCCCCGGTCAAACTGATCATCCCGCTGATCATGTTCATCTTCCCGCTGACCTTCGTGATCCTGCTGTTCCCCATCGTGGTCAAGTTTATGGGGGAAACCTGATGCCTTGCCAACTGCTGCGCACCGACGGCAGCCAGCAAGCCTTGGTACTGGAGCAGGCCCATCGGTTGTGGCCGCGCCTCAAAGGTCTGCTCGGCCGCCAGGCTCTGGCACCAGCCCAAGGCCTTTGGCTCAGCCCCTGCAACTCGGTGCACTGCCTGTTTATGCGGTTCAGCATCGACGTGCTTTACCTTGACCGCGCACAACGCATTATCGCCATCCGCAGCCACCTCAAACCCTGGCAGCTAAGCCTGCACTGGCCTGCTAGAAGCGTGGTCGAACTGGCCGCCGGCGAGTGCCAGCGTCTACACATCAGTATTGGAGACCAGATTCAATGCGCGTCCTGAGTATTGCCCTGCTAGCCCTGTGCCTGGGGGGCTGCGCTGCATTGCAGCCAAAAAATCAGATTATTGAGCTGCAACAGCAGGCCGATGCGGCCTATGCCCAGGCAGACTATGCTCAGGCCAGCGCACTGTACCGCCGCCTGACCCTCAAACTGCCCACCGATGCCGGGGTGCGCTACCAACTGGGTAACAGCCTGGCGCGCCAGGGCGACAACCCCGCCGCCATTGCCAGTTACCGCGATGCGCTGGTACGCGACCCGCAACATGCACGCAGCTGGCATAACCTGCTGCAGGTGCAACTGCGCGAAGCCACGCTGACCGCAGGCGAGATGCAGCGTTACCTGAATGCGCAGACGCCCTATGCCGAACGGGCGCTGAGACGCGCCGAGCAGCTGCTCGACACCTTACCTGCGACGGAGTAACAGGCATGCGCAGGCGCCCTCAATCGGCCCAGGCCATGGTTGAATTCTTGATCATCATCCCGGTGCTGATCCTGCTGATCTTCGGTGCCGTACAGGCGGCATTGATCTATTCCGCCAAAAATGGCCTGAACTACGCGACCTTTCAGGCCGCACGCCTGGGCGCGATGAACCATGCACAGTACAGCGATATCCGCCGCGGTTTAGCGCGCGGCATGTACCCGATGTTCTCGCAGGTGAAGAGCGACCGCATGCAGCACACCGCCCGTGAAATCGACAACTATGTGCTGATCACCCGCATCAGCCCGGATCAGGCCAGCTTCGCTGCCTTCGCCGAACCTCACGAAGGGCTCGGTGTGAACATCATCCCCAATGACAACCTGATGTTCCGCTCCACCCAGCAAACCCCGGTATCGATTCAGGACGCCAACTTGCTCAAGCTGCGGGTGCAGTACTGCATGCGCCTGATCGTGCCCATGGTCGAGCACATTCTGAGCTCGGCCTCACGCTTCAACACCGATAAAGTCGCGGGCAGTTTCAATGAAGGGGCGCGAAAAAACCCGGATTACGACGCCATCTGCCCGGGCCGCAATGGCTTTATCATCACCGCCGAAGCGACGGTGCGTATGCAATCGGCGGCGATCAATGACAGTGAGTACTGCGGCGCTGGCAAAAAGATGCATTGTCCTTGAGTGGATGTAGCAGGCTCTAGCTCCTCGTAGTAGGGACAATCCGTCAGCGCGGCAAAGTCGTCGAGCTGGCATACCTTGGCCTTTTTAAATAGAGGCATGCTGATACCGCAGATAAAACGAGTCAGGCATTTGACGTTAGGCTTTGCACCTTTCAGCGCCTGATGTTTCATTACAAAGCATCCGCATAGGTTGTGCACCATATTTCTTTCTGGGCCAGCCCACGATGCGTCCCGATCCTAGGATTCAATCCGTTTTCCTCCACCCCAAGCCGGTCGATTTCCGTAAATTAATGGCTTCATGGCTCTAAGCGAGCTGGATATCAATATTGTGGTGTTCGGCCTCGAATTATTCGTTCTCCTCAATCGCATGTGCAACCAAGTGAATAAGATCTGATCAACAACCGCGCTTGATGTTCAGCATCCCTTCGGGACGCTCAAGCAGTGGATGGGCGCAACGCACTTCCTGACCCGAAAGCTGAACGGGGTGAGTGCGGAGA
>ERZ724525.1736-NODE-1736-length-12705-cov-4.645850_pt1 | contig 12705 bp, 8 predicted proteins | sample MGYA00376058_ERZ724525 | MGnify/ENA primary metagenome ERZ724525 (study PRJEB28724, sample SAMN07190888) | wastewater metagenome | isolation source: influent of sewage treatment plant in Hong Hong | place: USA: Christiansburg, Virginia | collected 2016-03-01 ... | reverse complement strand
ATGCAAATGCAGCCGCGGCAGAATTTCACGCTCGAGCAGGAAGCCGACGAGTCCGGCCAGAACCAACGTCACGAAAGCCACTGCGAGCGCCGTTGCGACCGACTCGAAGGCGATGGACACAGTACCCACCTCCAAGGTGGCGCCCATCAGCGACTTTATTGCTAACTGCACGGCAGGAACAAGGCCCAGGCTGCCAATGAAGACGATCATCACACTGATGATGGCAATTACAGTGATTACCAAGCGTAGCGTACGCAACAGCACGGCATCAGCGTTGCGCGCAGTGTGGAACCACTGTGCAATCGGGGTGGCAAGAAACGCAAGCACGGCGCCGTAGAGCACAACGGCAGCGGTGCCAAAGACCATTACGGCCCCCAGAAAACTCCCCATCCCTGCCCGCAACGAACCCGCCGGCCCGGAAAATCCGAAGACGGCATGGAACCCGGTTAGCGCTGCCGCGGCCAGCATCAAGAGTGCGACTGCGCGGACGATGCCCGGGCTGGCCCACCGGAAAGCCTGCTGCAATCGACCTCGGCGCAGGTCGATGGCGATCGGAAGTGCAACGCAGATCACCTGTAGTAGCAGCAATATCCGGTCGGCAATTGGGCTCGCCTCCAGTAAGCCGCGCAAGGAAAGTAGCATCATCGACAATGCGACACCGTAAAGTGTCAACGGCATCGGCACCTTGATCGCGCGCCGCGCCACCATCGCTGCAGGTATCGGGGCAAGCAGGAACAGCACCGCAAAGAAAAACCTCGGCGGGTTGGGGGCCAGCCATCCGAGCGATACCAGTGCAATGAGCAGCGATGCGGCGAACGGTCGCCCGTAGGCGCGCTGAATCGGTTCGGCGGCCACACCGGCGCGTCTTGTGAAGAGCCAGGCGGTCAGTACCAGAATGAAGAAAAACAGTCCGACAAGGCCGGCACCGTCCTGCGCCAGATAATCCCGCTGTATCTTCCAGGTCGAACTGAACTCCGTGCCGACGAGTTCGAATTGTGTGGACGCTGCGCCAAGGTGCCATATCGGGGATTGTTCCAGCAACAACCGTTGGGAGTCGATACGGGCCTGCCGCGCGGCGATCAGCGCCCGCGCGTCTTCAAGGCGCGCTTGCAGAACCAACGCGCGGTCCAGCGCGAGTAGTGCGCTGTCACGGAATTCCCGGACGCGGGCATTCGCCTGCTGAAGCTTCGTTCTGATCGCGCGCGCGCGCTCAAGCACTGTGGCGGGAACGGACTGACTTTCCAGAAACGATGCCCGCTCCTGCCAATTCCGGGCGTTCGACTCAAGCAGGTTGTCATCGTGCTCAAGTCGCCGGACGATTGCTGCAATATTGTCAGCGATGGTCGCAGCTTCGCGATGCAACCCCCTCAGGTGGCGATCAAGTTCAATCGAATTGATCAACTCCGGTTTGCTCATCGCACCTGCGGTGAGCGCATCGAATTCCGCCTCCAGCGCAGCAACCCTCTCCGACAGTCCTTTCCACTGCCCGGCCTGTTCGAGGCGTGCCAAGGCCGCGCGCTGCAAATCCTCGCTGGCAATGGCTTGGGTGACGGTGTCCGCTACCGAAGTTGGATTCGCGCTGACGGCAGGATGAGGTGCGTCGGTGCTTGTCTCCGCGCTGACGACTCCTGGCGTGAACACCAGTGTGGCCGCCAGAATCATCATCAGCGTCCGACTCATGGCTGGCCTACTCACCGACGGCTTTGCCGAAATTATTGATAACCGCCTGGTAGTCGGCGGACTGACGCAGCAACTCGCCCGCCACGTCGCGCAAACGGTCTACGTCTTCCGGCGGGAGGACGAAGCTGGTCGGCAGATTCATGAAATAAGCGCGCCCCTTCGGCTCCTTGATCCCATCGAAGCTGACATCGACAACTTCCAGCGTAACCTTCGGCACCTTTTTCTCTGCTTCTTCCTCAGTCGCACCGGCCAGCCTTGCCTGGGCGACCAGAAGCTCGCGGCGCCAGGCCATGATCTCGGCCCGGTCCTTCATCGTCTCGACGGTTTCGAACGAAAAGCGATCGATCGGCACCCCCGAAGCCTGCATCAGTTGTACGGCCATGCCGGGCGGCGTCTCCTCACGGTCCCAATCGGTCTTGGGCGACGAATGGGAATTCACGACCAGCAGGATGACCCGTTTGATGGCACCGAATCCCATCTGTCCCTGGAAGGCCGCGCTCGCTGCCGACTCTTCGAGGAATTCCAGGACGCCGCGCACGCCGATATTGTCGGAAACCCCGCCGTCGACGAGGTGGATGTACGGGCGATCCTTACTGTTCTGGAACGCATTCATCTCCAGGTAGCGCTGGTAGGCGCGCCCGGCGGGCCGGGCGCGGTTGTCGGGATTGGAGACGGACCGCACCCAGAGCGGATACTGGAAATTGCAGTTGCCGCCGTAATTATTGAGGGTGACAGGCGAGAGCACCACTGGCACGGCAGACGACGTGGCGGCCGCGTGCGACAGGCGGACCTTGCTCAGATCCGAGCACAGCAGGTCGAAATCGTTCTGATAAAAGGCCAGCCGCGAGCCGGTTGACAGGTCGGTTCCCGTCGCCAGCGCAACCGGCCCGTTTTTGGTCATCAGATCGCCAAACGTTGCGCCCTCGAACAGGATCTCGTCGTAATACTCGGCGGCGAGTTCGGAACGTCCGGCCGTTCCGCCTATGTATTTCCCCCAGTTGAGCGGATTGGCGGCGCGCCCAACCAGGGTGCCCTGCACGTCGCGCTTGAGGAATCGCTCCTCGTATTCCGAGAACAGGCGGTCGCCATAGAGTGCATAGGAAAGTGCCGTGAAACTCCCCCCGGAGACACCGGTAATCACGTCGACCTCGTCGATCAGCCGGCGACGCTGGCCATCGATCATGATGTCGGTGCGGCGCAGTTCTTCCAGAACCCCGTACGAGAATGCCGCAGCCCGCGTGCCGCCGCCCGAGAAGGAGAGCACAAAGAGGGTGTGCGGATCGTTATTCTGGCGCTTGGGAATCAGAAGATAGGGACGGTAGCCGCTTTTCGGATCGACCTGGGTAATCGGCTCGTTGATCGGGCGACTGGCGCACCCCGCCAAAACCAATCCTGCGATGATCAACAGCAAGGTGCGACTGAAACGCATATATCTTCCTAATCCATATCCCGAGTTGAGAACAGAGTACTACGGCTTGAAGTTGCTGTAGGGTGCGCCTAGCCGTAGATGTAGGCTTCGGTAACGATCTTGACCGCCTCGATCGAACCGACGTCCCCGCGCGTGGCAAACGGAACTGCGACCGCGAACGCCAGGCACAGTGCGGTAATTGCCCGCTTTAGCGATCTCATTGGCTTCCTTCCGGCAAGAGAGACTAGCGGACGACGCGCCGCCGATTGCCGGCCTCACCCGGTTGATTAATGTCGCGATCGCGGCCAATGCCGGGGGCGCCGACATTTCCTGCAGCTCCGGGCTGGTTGATCCCGGGATCGCGATGAACGTTGCCGGCTTCACCCGGCTGGTTGAACCCCGGATCACGGCCAACGCCGGGGGCGCCGACATTTCCTGCAGCACCGGGCTGGTTGATCCCGGGATCGCGATGGACATTGCCCGCCACCCCCGGTTGGTTGATTCCGGGATCCAGCGCAACCGCGACGCCGGGCAACGCAGTGACGGCGATGCAAATGATCAACCCACAGGCCCACTTCGGCCCGAAGGTGTCCAACCGCCTGTTTTCCATGTCCGTTCCAGATATTGATGCCATTGTTTTCTCCATTGCAATGCTTGCGGAATGACAGTTCACAGCCCGTTAAGGATTTTCGTCTTTGCTGCCTGGTCTACAGTCGCGCAGCGAACCACCACGGTACTCACCTAGAACTGGAACGCCACGCCGATGAGCGCGCCACTCATACTCATGCTCTGCAGCGCATCGCCCGACTTGAAGTCATAGTCCAGGTAACGCCAGGTGGCGAACACCGAACCCCAGTCGTACGTGTAGCCCACGCCGGCGTTGATCTGCCAGGTGAGCTTGGACTGGCCGCTGCCGACATCGACGTAGTAAGGCAGGAACCACTTGCGCTCGGCGCCGAAGTAGTAGCGGCCCTTGAGGCCGACGATGGCGTCCCAGTTGGTGCCGTCGACACTGGCCTCGCCGCTGCGCGTCGGCAACTCGGGGACGCTGCTGGCCAGCGACCAGTTCAGCGTCTGCTTCATGTTCAGCATGCGGGCGCCGAACAGCAGGTCGGTCGTGTTCTCGGGCGTTGAGGTCAGGTTGTAGATGCCGGCCAGCGACCATACCGTCGACTTCACGTCCAGGCCGAGGTTGGCGGACGAGTTGACGGGATTGCCGCCCACGGTGAAGTTGCGCGAACCGTCCTTCGAGCCGCCCACGTCGGAATAGACCAGGTCGCTCCAGACGCCCCACCGGCCTTTGCGGGCTTCGATCTGGCCCATGAAGGCCATCTTCAGCGAGTCAATCACGTCGCGTGCGCTGACGTCGATGGTCGTGCTGGCGCCGCTCGGAAACGACGTGGTGGTCTCGATCGCCGGGAACCAGCCGTAGATGCCAAGTTCCCATTGCCACTTGTCGTTCGCGGCTTGCGCCTGGGCCGCGACGGGCGCGAGCCCGGACAGTCCGATGGCCAGCAGGCAGTTCGCGAACCGGGTGTTGATGCGTTGTCTCATGACTGAACCCTCTTGAAGGGTGCTGCACAAAAGAAGGCGCCAGGGCTTGAATTCGCTTGACGGCCCATCAGAGCCGTCGTCAGTGTTGCCGATATTGAACTGCGTGATGAGAGCGGTGCCGGTCTTCTCCGGGGAGAGGCAGACGCCGAAACCAACGCAGCGGCAACCACGCAAAGATCAGTGCTCGCGTTGTCAAGCAAAGGGAGGATCTTCATGGTCGTTGATTTGCCGGCATCACCTGCAGCACCATGAACCCCTTGCCGGTCGGGAAATACACGCGCCCACCGAAGCCCGGCGTGATCAGCGCGCCGATCGAGAGTGGCTCGAAGAAGTCCGATGCCGCGATGATGCGGCCGGTCGCCGCGTCGCGCCAGGTCACCTGTTCCTTGTAGTTGCCGGTGAACAGCGCGAGCTTGATCGGCTCCTGCGCGACGTTCTTCCTGGCGTTCGACAGCAGCATCACGCGCTTGTCCTTGGGGCCGATCAGCGGCTGGAAGGCATTGGTGGTGTCGTCGACGACCCACACCGTCTTCATCTCTCCGGTGCCCTGGTCGATCTTGATGCCTGCGACCTTGCCCACGCCCATGTCTGCCGAGTAGATCATGCTGTTCTCGGGATCGGTCTGCGGCTTGGGCGGCGCCCAGCTCCACTCACCCTTCTTCAGTTCGCCGAACGGGAAGACGACCTGCATGCGCTTCGGATCCTTCTGGTGCACCGCCACGATGCTCGATGCCACGGTCTCGCTGCCAAGGCCGTTCGTCTGCAACACGATCCAGTCGCCGAGGATGCTGGGCGCATCGGAGGTGGTCTGGCCTTCCTTCATGGGCTTGACTACCCAACTCGTGTCCTGAGACAGCTTCTTCGCCTGCGGGTCCCAGAAGTAGCGCAGCGCGCCGCTGTTCACACCAAGGTAGATCGCAATCCTGCCCTCGAACATGGTGATGATGTGTGGCACCGTCGCCGGCTCGGGTAGCGCGATGCTGTCGAGCACTTCGAGCGTGTCAGGATTCACGGCGACGAGGTTCGAATTGCCCTGCTTCATGCCTGGCTCGTTGCACTGGATGATGGCCATCGTGCCCTGAAGCTTGCAGCCGCTCGGCCGAGTCTGATCCTTCAGGAGCAGCGTGCCGTCGGGCGCAATCGTCAGGTGCTTGAAGCTCGCGTCGACGGCGGGCGTCGGGCCGGTGGGCAGCGTGGCCTGCCTCAGAATCAGGCCGGTGTCGCCGTCGAGCAAGGCGACCTTGTTTTGCCACGCGGTGACGATCCGGCCGTTGGGCAGGATATTGAGGTTGGTATTGGCAATCCACGCGCCCGACACATTGCCGTTGTCGAGGTAGGTACGCCAGATCTCGCGGCCCGTCGTCGCGTCGGCCTTGGCGATGAAGGGCCCCGCCGGAATCGTGCCCTTGGGGGGCGGCGCCTGACCGCCAGAGATGAAAAGCTCGCCGGGGCGGCGGTTGTTGATGTACGACGCGGTGTCGTATTCGACAGCGCTGCGCCACGCGAAGACCTTGTTCGGTCCGTCGAAGCTGCCGGTGAACGTGGCGCAGGGGAACATCCCGCTGCGCTGTGCATCGGCAATCTCCGCGCCGTTGATCGATGGGTAATATCCCGGCGCCTGCAAATTCTGCGCGCAGGCCAATTCCGTCGCGTACTGGCTCACGTCGCCCGGAAGCGGACCGTTGGCCGCGATTTCGTTTGAGGTGAGCCCGATCTGGCCGATGCGGTGCTTGATCTTCGGCTCGACCGCCGTACCCAGCAGCCGGTAGGCCACCACTGCCAGCAGGACAAGTGCAATGAGCCCCACGAGCTTAAAGATTCCGGTTTTGGTCATTTGAGTATTCCCTAACTATTTGCTTGGCACAGTGCTCTGCCAGCCACTACTTCTGCAGCCCACTCGCCTCGAACGCCGCCCTGGTCGTGTACTCGCCCTTGGGCAGATACGGGCCCATGACGGCCTCTTCCATGCCGGGCTGAGTCACCTTGGCGGGGCTCTGCGTCCAGCTTGGGTTGTTCGCCATGATGCGCAGCATCAGCATGCCGAAGTCCGGGCGGTTCTTCGGCCCGTCGATCCCTTCGCCACGCGGGCTCCACTCCATCCACGCTATGCCGTTCGCCAGCGTCGCGTTAGTCGGGCGGTCTTCCTTGCGACTGACCACAATCGTGTAGTTGCCGTCGGCATCCAGCGGAACCTGCATGTCGGTCAGACCGTCGACGATCTGTCCGGATGGCGCGGCCTCGCAACTGACGAGCGACCAATATTGGGTCTGCGCATCGGGCATCACTTCGAGGCCCTTACCACCCGCTCCGGCGTAGGTATTCGGGAAGGTGGGCATCTTGCCGCGCATCACGTACACCGGGCCGAACTTGCGCGAGAGGTAGGTGACGAGGTACTGGGTCGAGGGATCGCCGCCGCCCTCCATCGCGCCCGCAAACGGAATCTTGGCGCGCTCCTCGGGCGACTTGAACGCACCGACCACGGAGTACCGCAGCGTCCAGAACTTCTCCCACTTGGGATCCTTGCGCGCGGGCGCCGTCGCCGGGTCGAGCGTCGGATCGTTGGTCTTCGCGTGCACGATCTCTTCCCATTGCTCGGCCGTGACCGGCTGCTTCGTGGCGCCGGTCATGGGCCGCGCCATCCGTTTGACGACATCCGCAGCCGTCAGCTTCGTCCCGTCGGCGAGCTTCGCCGAGTAGGTCGGAAATCCGCGACCGCCATACGACGCATCCGCCGGCCCCCATCCGGCGCCGTCGCGGCCCTGGTCGGACATGTAGATGCGGATCACACCTTCGATTTGGCCGCCGCCTTTGCCTGCATAGACCGTGTTCGGTGCACGCTTTTTCGGTGCCACCGGGGGATCATCTGCAACGATCCTGAGCTTGAAGTCGCGCCACTCGGCGAGTCGATTGGCGCCGACACGGAAGGGGTTCGTGGAACCTGGCTCTGGCTCGATCTCGGGCCCGGCAATCGCATCGGCGGCGACGAACGTGTTGCGCTCCCAGCGGTAAAGCGCGAACTGGAAGTAGCGGGCTTGCGGGTAGCTGAAGTCCATCGTCATGACGCTGCCCGCCGGCAATTCGAGGCGCCCGAGAAAGTAGGTCGACTGCGTATCGGGCCAGAGGTTCGGGTTCTGGATCGGCTTCGGATATTCGAGATGATTCCAGTAGGCCCACCCGCGCGGCCCCTGGAACACGCCATCGTGGCCGTAACGCTCGTCCGTACGCACGATGTTCTCCAGCGACTTGTCACCGAAGCGCGTCACGGCCAGCGCGTTCAGATTGCGCACCGGCACGATGGCTGGCGGTTTCCAGCTTCCTTTGCCCAGTGGGTAGACCGAGGGTGCATCGTCCTTCGGCCAGTACAGGCGCATCACGACGAACATCGGGCCGTCGGGCGCCGGCAGCCAGTTGGATTCCTTGTCCTTGCCCGGCGAGTCGCGCTGGATGAAGAGTGTAAGCGAGCCGTCCGGATTCTTCTTCATATCCTGGAGCATCGGCGAATTGACGAGGTAGCGGTTGATCGGGTTGTCGATCAGCAGCTGCGTGCGGCCGTCGTACATCGTGATCGACCAGAACGCGTTGACCGGGGGGAGCTGCCCCGGCGCGAACGTCATCTGGTAGGTGTGCTTGCTACCGTCGAGGACGATGCCGTTGGCGTCGCTGCGCGTGAACGGATAGACGGCTTCGGCCTCGCTGTTGCCGTAGATGCCGAGTTTGGCGGCGGCGGCGCGCAACGCCCAGTTGCCCTTGTAGAAGTCGCGGCTGCCCGCGGCAGACCCGATCTGCCAGCCATTGACCGTGGTGCCCACGCCTTCAGCGGTTGCACCGATCTTCGCGAATGCCGCCTTGACCCCTTCGCCGATCGCCGCCTTCGCCTCAGGCGAGGGCGTCTTCGGCAGGGCTTTCCGGTCCGCGCCAATGCCGAGCGCGGCGAATTTCTCCCGCATCGGCTTTTCGACTGCGGCGCTACCTGTCGGTGGACTGAATTGCAGCAGAAAGTCGAGATACTCGGCGAAGCCGGTCGTGAACATTTCCGGCGTCAATTTCGGCCAGTCGATTGCCGGTGCGGCGGGTGGCGCGGGCTTGCCGAGAAATGCCGACAGTGGCTGTAGCTTGTAGCCCGCCTGGATCTTCTTGACCTTGTCCATGTCCGCAGGGTTGAAGAGCTGCGTGCGGTAGAGGACGAGGCCGAACTGCGTCTCGCTGCGGAATGACTTGGCGATTCCGGGCGGTTTTTCCCCTTGCCATTCCGGTCCGCTGACGAGGTAGCAACCAGCGCCGTTGCCGGTGGTGCGGCTGCCCATGTAGCCATAGTTGTTGGTGTAGAGATCGACAAGCTGCACGTCGTAATAGCGCGCCTTCTCGATCTCCGGCATGCAAAGGACCATCGGCTCGGCGCGCAAGTCCAGCATCGCCATCGAGTACGGCGTGTCGCTGTTTGGCGTGCTGATCGCCGTGTCTTTTGGCGTGAAGACGCGCGCCTCATTGTTGAGCGTGTTGATCGGCGCCTTGAACTGCCCGGAGTTTCGGTCGATGAAGAACTTGTACATGACGTCGTAGCCGACGATCATCGGGAACCCGTACAGGTAGGCTTCCTCGGCGGTGGCCTTGACTTCGGCGAGCTGGGCTTGCTGCGCCTGGCATGGCAGCAGCGCAAGCGCTGCGACAAAGGCCGCGGCCATCCGCAGCACCTTGGAATTCCTCGTCATCATTTCTTGTTCCTTCCTGCAAGTGCCACGCAGTCGGGCTCATCATCGCCCCCGGTATTCAGAAACGCGGCACCTGATGCATAGGTATCCACGTCAAATCCGGCCGACCGAAGCAAACACCCCAATCCCCTGAGGACGAACGGATCGTCATCATCAACAGCGGTTCGTGGCGTCTTGGCGACCATTCGCAGCACAATAGGCGATGCGGATGGCGAGGGGTATTACACCTTGGTGACATATCGAAAGCGCGCCCAGCCACCGACATCGAAGCGCACGCCGCCGCCTCCGGCCGCATTACGTCGATTTCACCTACGCGAGATGTGGCGGGAGATCAGCTTTCGGTAGGCGGCGTCGCCTCGATACCGGCGCGCTCGGCGAGTCGCACGAGGGCAGCAAGCGTGTCCACTTGCATTTTCTGCATGACTCGCGCCCGATGGACTTTGATCGTATGTTCGACCGTGCCGAGATCTGCGGCAATCTGCTTGTTGAGCTTGCCGGACAGAAGGTGCGTTAGGACCTCGCGTTCGCGCGGCGTTAACGTCGCGACCCGGCGTCTGATAATCGCAATCTCCTCTCGCGCTCGATAGAGTACTTCGCACCGCTGGATCGCCATGCGCACGGCAGAGAGCAGCTCCTCATCATTCACGGGCTTGGTCAGGAAGTCGACCGCACCCCCTTTCATCGCCTGCACGCTCGTTGCGATGTCACCATGTCCGGTGAGAAAGATGATCGGTAGCACGCTACCCCGGTCGGCCAGCGCCTTTTGCATCTGCAAGCCATCGAAGGCGGGCATTGCGAGGTCGAGGATCACGCAACCCGCAGCATTTCGGTCGTACCGTTCAAGGAACTCGGGTGCGGAAGCAAAGGTCTCTGCCGTGAACCCGGCAGAGCGCAGCAGCCGCTTCAGGCCCCTCAGCACCGAAGCGTCATCGTCAACGACGAAGACGATGGGTGTGCCGCTGCTCATTCCGCGTGGCCGCTCAGAGGAAGCGTGCACCGGAACGTCGCGCCCTCGCCGATGTTCTCCGCCCAAAGCCCGCCACCATGCGCAACGATGATGGTACGGCATATCGAAAGACCCAATCCTGTGCCGTGTTCCTTGGTAGTCACGAATGGCTCGAAGATGCGCTCGAGATCACCGGGCGGGATGCCACCCCCTCGGTCCGAGACCGACATTTCGACGCCGCCGCCGTCCGTGCGACGCGTGCAAATGTGCAACTGAAGGGCGCCCGACACCGCCTCCATCGCTTCGCAGGCGTTCATCACCAGATTTAGGAGCACCTGCTGCAGCTGGATTTGGTCCCCGAACACCAGTGGCAGAGCCGGCGTCAGTTCGGTGCTTACCGCAACGTCGCGATTCATCAGGTCGTTGCGCGTCAGACGCACAACGTCGTCGACGACAGAATTGATGTCGAGTGGTCTTTTCTGCACTTCTCCTTTCTTTAGCAACGCGCGCAGGCGCCGGATGACCTCACCCGCTCGCTTGTCGTCCTCGACAATGTCGACTAGGATTTCACGCACCTCGTCGAGATTCACATCGTCACGCGCCAGGAAACGCTGGGCAGCCTGGGCGTTGCTCAAGATGCCCATCAGCGGTTGGTTGATCTCGTGAGCAAGGGAGCCGGAAAGCTCCCCCAAGGCGGCGACACGCGACAGGTGGGCGATCTCATCGCGCTGCCTGGCTGCGGTCCGCTCATTCTGCCGCCGCTCGGTAACGTCCACGAGCGATACCAGAATAAACGACGCGTCGACCGTCTGCATCGGCTTGAGGACCATTTCCACCGGCACTTCGCTGCCGTCCTTGTGTAGCGCATACAGCTCGCGCGCGACCCCCAATACCGGCGCCTGCGATTCTGCGGCAAAGCTCTGGCGATAGGTCTCCTGCGCGGATCGGTACCCTTCCGGGATCAGCAGTTCGAGCGGTCGTCCGATCAATTCCTCGCGCGCGTAGCCAAAGAGCGCTTGCGCCTGTGGGTTCGTGAGCGTGACCTTGCCCTGGCCGTCCACGAGCAGAATCGCATTCGGAACGGACTCGACGACTGCACGAAATTGCTCTTCGCTTGCCCGCAGGCTTATCTCGCTTGCATGTAGCTTCGCGGCAAGCTGCGCCGCTGCGATCACGTCCCAGGATAGCTCGTAGGACATCGCCATGACGATGACGAGAAAGCCCGGCGTAAGAATTGTCGGCGCGTGCGCCACACCCTCGAGGATCAGGACCCCGAAGCCGTTAACGCCAAAGAAAAACAGCAGGATACTTCCACCCACCAGGCCCGCACGGCGGCGCGTTAAAGGATCGCCGCGACGCCAGAGCTTAATTGAAGCATCGCCGACGAACGCCACAAGCAGCAGGTTGCCGATCTGTGTAACGATCTGCCAGGGATTAGGAATGCCGACGGGAACCGCAGTAACAACACCTCCCCACAACGTTGAATGCTCGAGCGAGGTAACGTCCTCAAAATTGATGTTGACCCCGGTCACGAAGTTGAGCAGTAGGCTCAGAACCCGAAAGGCGGCAGCCGCGTAGGCGAGCCAGAGTATTCCGGCGCCAAAATGGAAGTGGACGAACGCGATGATCGAAAGCACGATCACGCAGATCGGCACGTGAGCCGAGCGCAACGCCGAAGCGTAGGCGGCGGGAGTCTGCGCTTCCATCATCGACAACTCGGATGCGCTGAAGGCGGCGACCGAGGCTGCAAGCACGAAGAATGCGAGACTGGCGTAGCGTGATCGCTGCTTGAACCAGACCAATAGATGGACAAAGCCCAGCGTAAGGCTCGCCGCAGCCATCATGGTCCAGAGGATTTCGACCCAGTTCAAGCCCATGAGGATAATTGTGGCACAGCTGGTGATGTTTCTTGGTATTGCGGTTGCGGGCTACCTGTTTTTTTACAATCCTTGGTATTTCCTGTTTATTGTTGGGTTGGCCTAGTTTGCGGTGATGCCAATCTGGCGCGAACTCAAGGATTGGGGAGCGCATGCGGCGAGGCAGAGTGCCGTATTCGCCCCTTAACCGTCATTGATGGCGAGCGTCGAAGCCCGCTGGTTGCAGGGCAGCGCAACTTGTTCGCAGTTTTGAAGCGTGAGAGTGGGTTTTAGTCAGCCACCGATCAATTGATAGCTGGCTTCGTTCGAAAAATGGCGTTCCCGGCGGATTTCGATTGGGCGGCAGATAACCTCTGCATTTCTGACGGAAGTCGCCAGCGAGTCGAACGGCCAGATTGGCGGAGTAGCTTTCGGTCAATTCCCGCGCTGTACGACCGCTTTGCTTTGAAACCAGCCCTAGGGCCCTCGAAACGGTCAATGAAAATCATCTAGCCGGCCTCCCGCCACCGCGGTAGCGGTGAAGTTAAAGTG
>ERZ724525.1735-NODE-1735-length-12706-cov-4.735989_pt1 | contig 12706 bp, 12 predicted proteins | sample MGYA00376058_ERZ724525 | MGnify/ENA primary metagenome ERZ724525 (study PRJEB28724, sample SAMN07190888) | wastewater metagenome | isolation source: influent of sewage treatment plant in Hong Hong | place: USA: Christiansburg, Virginia | collected 2016-03-01 ... | reverse complement strand
GGCCGTGGTAGCTGCAACCATTCTTGATCTTCAAACCAAGCGCGGCGATTTTTGCATCGCCAACATAAACGCCCGGCGCACCGGCAAGGCGATCAGCCGTTACGCCGTAGGCAGCAAGAAAATCGATGACGGCTTGCTCGATGGCGGTGACCAGTTCGCGTACCTTGATTTTCAGGCGCTGAAGATCAAGCAGGAGATACAAAACAACCTGACCGGGGCCGTGGTAGGTGATCTGGCCGCCGCGGTCGATCTTGACCACCGGAATGCCGATATCAATCAGCAAATGTTCCGGCTTGCCAGCCTGGCCGAGGGTGAATACGGGCGGATGTTCGACAATCCAGATTTCGTCCGGAGTTTCCGCCGTTCGGGTCGTGGTGAATTCGAGCATTGCCTGCCAGGTCGGTTCGTATTCGACCCGGCCCAGTTGTTTAACCTGCAAATTCACAGGGCGACTTTTACCATCGGGTGTGCCGTCAGATCCATGTAAATGGCGTCAAGCTGGGGTTTCGAGGTGGCGACAATGGTGCAGGTGATGCTCATGTAATTGCCGCCGGAACTGGCGCGCAATTCCATGCGCGTTGCGTCAAAGTCGGGAGCGTGTTTGGTGACGATGCTGAGCATCACTTCGGCGAACGTGTCTTCGGCCTTGCCCATGATTTTAATGGGGAAGTCGCAGGGGAATTCGAGGAGTGTGTCCTTGTACGATGCCATGTCAGCCTTTACGCATTACTGTGTTTTTGAAATCCTGATACCACTGGAACATCTGCTCGCCGAGTGGGCCGGGCTTTCCATTGCCGACGGGTTTGCCGTCGAGCGTTGTGATTGCCAGTATTTCTTTTGTCGATGAGGTCATCCAGACCTCGTCAGCGCTGCGAAGTTCATTTTCTGAAATTTCAGCCACTTTTAGCGGTTGACCGTAACACGTTGCCAATTCCAGTACGAGATCGTAGGTAATGCCCGGCAGCATCAATTGGGTCTTGGGCGGAGCGAGTAACACCCCGTTTTTGACCACGAAAATATTGGAAGCCGCGCCTTCTTTCATGAAGCCGTCACGAATCAGGATTGCTTCGGCGCAACCTGCTTCAACGGCTTGCTGGCGGGCGAGGATGTTGGCCAGCAAGGAGATGACTTTGAGGTCACAACGCGCCCATCGCTGGTCGCTGACGGTAATGGCAGCAACGCCCCTGGCGCGAACCTCGGGGGCGGTGGTGACCAGCGGTGCAGCAAAGGCGAAAACAGTCGGGGTTACGCTGGCTGGCGGAAAAGCGTGGTCGCGCTTGTTGTCAGCGCCGCGCGTGACTTGTAGGTAGATCGACTGATCATCCCACGGCGCGCCGGCAATCAGCTTTTCGATAACGGCTTGCCAGCCGGCAAGATCCAGCGGATTGGCCAGTTTGATGCCGTCCAGCGTTGCTTGCAGGCGGTTCAGGTGCTCGTCAAGCCGAAATGCCCGCCGCGAATAAATCGGCACTAGTTCATAAACCCCATCGCCGTAAAGAAAGCCGCGATCCAGCGGTGAAATGCCGGCTGCGGCCAGTGGTAAAAACTGGCCGTTGAGATAAACGGGATCGGCGACGTAGGGTGTCATGGATTTAATTGAACCAAAGGCGAATGCTGTCCCAGATACGAACAAAGATATTGCCGAGCGGCACTTCTTCAAGTGCAAGCACCGGATATTCCCCGTAGGGCTTGCCGTCGAGGCTGACTTTCAGCAGACCAATATTCTGCCCGACGGTAATCGGCGCAATCAGTCTGGTGGCCGGGATGAATTCGGACTTTAATTTATCAGCATAACCCTTGGGCAAAACCACCGAGAAATCATTGTTGAAACCGGCCTTTACCATGTTTTGCGTGCCCTTCCAGACGCGCAGGGAAGCAACTTCCTTGTCCTTGGTAAATAACGTCACCGAATCAAAGGAAAGAAAGCCCCAGTTGAGCAGCTTGAGCGATTCGTTGGCACGTGCGGAGTCCGACTTGGTGCCGAGAACAACCGACAGCAGACGGCGATTTTCACGCAGTGCAGAGGAAATCAGGCAGTAGCCGGCAGCTTCTGTATGGCCGGTCTTGACGCCATCAACGCTGGGGTCGATGTACAGCAGACGGTTGCGATTGGGTTGAGTAATGTTGTTGTAGCGAAATTCCTTCATCGAGTAATACTTTTTGTAATCCTCCGGGAAGTCGCGAATCAACGCGCTGGCCAGCAGCGAAAGGTCACGCGCCGTCGTGTAGAGCTGCGGATCGGGCAGGCCGGTTGAGTTCACGAAATTGCTGTTTTTCATGCCCAGGCGCTGCGCTTCGCGATTCATCATCTGCGCGAAACTTTCTTCGCTGCCGGCGATGGCTTCGGCCAGCGTGACGCAGGCGTCGTTGCCGGACTGGACAATCATGCCCTTGATCAAGTCATCAACCGGCACTTGTGTGTCGACCCGGATGAACATTTTAGAACCGCCGGTGCGCCAGGCTTTTTCCGAAACCGGCAGCGGCTGGTCGATGGCGATGGTTTTCTGTTGCAAGGCCTTGAACGTCAGATAGGCCGTCATCAGTTTGGTCAGCGAGGCTGGTTCAAGACGCTCATCCGGTTTCGTCGAGGTCAGCATCTGGCCCGATCCCATTTCAAGCAACAGCCAGGATTTGGCGGCGAGTTCAGGCGGGACGGGGGCTTGCTGGGCGAGCGATTGGCCGGCGCAAATGAGGGCCAGAAAAATGAAAAATAGTTTACGAAGCTGCATGGTTATCTTTTTTTGGGTCTTGCATTGGGGGGAGCGCATTATACCTCTGCCGAAACTTCGTCCTGTGGCGAAGCAGCACAAAGTACCTCGATGGCAGGGTGGCGAATCCGGCGTTCATTGGAGATAGCGTAAATATGTTCGCTAACACCGCTCATCGCACCAATCACCCGTGCGTCAAGCTGCTCGGCAACCTGGTCGGCCAGCGCCAACGGGGCGGTGAATAGCCCCAGACCCTCACGGCCAAAGGTGTTGGCGAGGGCGCTGTCTTCGAATTCGCCGACAATGCGTGGCCGAACATTGGCGCTTTCCAACCAGCGATCTATTCTTGAGCGTAGGGCGTTGTGGCGAGTGGGTAACAGTATGGGGGCACCATCAAGTGATTGCGGGAAATTTCCTGTGTAGCGGTCAACCAGCGCTGGACTGCCAAAAATGCCGGTGGCGAAATCCCCGAGACGCTTGCTGAATACCTTGAGGTTGCCGCCGACGGGTGCCGGTCTGTCTGTCAGGACAACATCCAGTCGGTGTAGTGCGAGATCGGCGAGCAGGGTTTCAAATTCGCCTTCGTCGCAAATCAGGCGAACATCAACCGGCATTTTGTAAACCGAAGAAAGCAGGCGATAAGCGAGCAGTTTCGGGATGCCGTCTGAAATGCCGACGCGTAGCCGTAGCGTGGATGCGCTGTCGCTGGTGCTTAAGGCTTCGACCATGGCATCGCCCAATTGAAAAATCTGATCGGCGTAACCCAGTGCCAGTCGTCCCGACTCGGTCAAGGCCAAACCGCGACCCTGGGCGATAAACAAGGATTTGCCCAATTGCCGTTCAAGCAAACTTAATTGCCCGCTGATGGTCTGAATGGCGACATCCAGACGTTCGGCGGCGCGTGTCATGCTGCCTTCCTGAGCAACGACCCAGAAGTAGTAAAGGTGCTTGAAATTCAGATTGTTCATAAATTAGTGTCTGTAAAAACCGAAGAGTTGTTCAATTTTCATCCGATTTTGCCGTGCTGTCCAATGCAGTATTATTCGTCCGTAATCTTTAAACCGGAGTTGATCATGAAACGTGTCGTTCTATTTCTCGCTACCAACCTGGCCGTCATGCTGGTGCTCAGCCTGGTCACCAGCCTGCTTGGCGTCAATAAGTTCCTCACGGCCAATGGCTTGAACCTTGGCATGCTGCTCGTCTTCGCTGCTGTTATCGGTTTTGGCGGTTCGCTGATTTCGCTGATGATGTCGAAAATGATGGCGAAGTGGAGTACCGGTGCCCGCGTCATTGAGTCACCGAGCAACTCGACGGAAGTCTGGCTGGTTGATACCGTCGGTCGTCTGGCGCAACGCGCGGGTTTGCCTATGCCGGAAGTGGCAATCTACGACGGTGAACCCAATGCCTTCGCAACGGGTGCGAGCAAGAACAGTTCTCTGGTTGCCGTATCGACCGGTCTCTTGCAAAGCATGACGCGTGAAGAAGCTGAAGCGGTGCTGGCGCACGAAGTGGCGCACATTGCCAACGGTGACATGGTGACACTGACGCTGATTCAGGGCGTGGTCAATACTTTCGTCGTCTTCCTGTCGCGCGTCATCGGCTACGCCGTCGATTCCTTCCTGCGCAAGGGCGAAGAAAACACTGGTCCGGGTATCGGTTATATGGTCACCAGCATCATCTGTGAGATTGTTTTTGGTGTTCTGGCCAGCGTCATCGTCGCCTACTTCTCGCGTCAGCGCGAATTCCGGGCTGATGCCGGTGCGGCGCAGCTGATGGGTAGCGCAACGCCGATGCAGAACGCGCTGCGCCGCCTCGGTGGTTTGCATACCGAACCGTTGCCGCAGAGCATGGCGGCCTCCGGTATTGCTGGCGGTTCGAGCTGGATGGCGCTGTTCTCGACTCACCCGCCGCTGGAAGAGCGCATCGCCGCGCTGAATAGTAGCCGCTGAGCGCCCTAAAGTAGCGTGCCGGCAATTGCTGGCACGCGGCGCCCCGCTCTGACTTTTTTCTCCAATACCCCGTTTTTGACGGGGCAGGTACGGACTTTGCCTTGAAATCGCCATGAACCTTAAAAAAACACTATTCGCAGTGACTCTGGGTCTGAGTACCAGCCTTGCTGTTGCGCAGACAGAGTTCGATCTGCCCAGCCTCGAAACGTTGGCCATGACCTCGAGCCGCTCGCTGTTGGCATCTCGTGATCAGGTGACGGCGGCGCGTTATGCAATTGATAGCGCTGGCGCTTTTCCAAACCCCGAATTGGAGTATCTGAGTGGCAATGCCCGTGCGCGCAGTCCGGGTGGAAACCCGGGGGATGCCCGCAGTGTCACGCTGACCCAGCCGATTGATTTGCCTTGGCGGCGTGCGGCACGGATCGGTGCAGCCGAGGCCGGACTGGAATCGGCAAGCGCCGGCTCGCGCATGTTTGAGGCCGATTTGTTGGCGCGTTTGCGAGTACGTTATTACGAGGTTTTGCGCCGCGAGGCCGAGCTGAGCAATGCCCGGGAAGATGCCGCGCTGATGGAGAAAGTGCGTTCAAAGATTGCTTTGCGTGTTGAGACCGGCGAAGCGCCGCGTTTTGAACTGATCAAGGCTGATGCTGAGTCCCTGAATGCCCAGAAAACAGCACAGGCCGCCGGCTTCCGTCTTGAACAGTCGCGTTCCTTGCTGCGTCAGGCGGTGGGTGGCGGCTTGCCTGCCGAATTCAAATTGAGCAGCCGTCTGCGTGATGTACCGGCCTTGGTGCCGTTGGATACTGTGCGCAGTCAAATGGCCGAATCCAGCCCCGATCTGGCACGCGGACGCGCTGAAATGGTGCGTGCCGAGCGACAACTTGAGCTGGAACGTGCCCAGCGCCTGCCCAGTCTGGCCTTGAAGGCCAGCATGGATGAAGACCCGGACATGCGCGCCTCAAAAATCGGTGTGGTTGTCTCGATTCCAATCTGGGATCGGCGACGTGGACCGGTTGGCGAAGCCGCTGCCCAGTTGTCACGAGCGCGCAATGAGCTGGAGGCGCAACAGTATTCGCTGAGCCAGGGGCTGGAGGTTGCCTATCAGCAATACGAAATTGCGCAGACGCAAGTCACCGCACTGGAGTCCGGGATCGTCCGTCAGGCCGAGTCGGCATTGAGGGTCGCCGAGGCGGCCTACCGTTTCGGTGAACGAGGTTTTCTTGAAGTGCTCGATGCGCAACGGGTATTTCGTGCGGCGCGTAGTGAATTGATTGCAGCGAGATATGAACTGGCTGCGGCCTGGGTTGAAATTGAACGACTGCGGGCGACGCCCGGGGGAAGCAAGTAATGAAAAAAGCACTTATTTTGCTGTTGACCGCAACACTCATTGCCGGATGCAACAAGGATGACAAAAAGGCGGTCGCAGCAGCACCGGCTGATCCGGCACTGGTTGCACCGGCGCCCGAATTGCTTGCCCAGCTCAAACTGGCGCCATTGAGCACGCAGCCGGTGGCCGAAACCTTGCGAGTGGCCGGTCGAATTGACTTTGATGAGCAGCGGCTGGCACGTATCGGCGCGACCATCACCGGTCGGGTCACTGATATTGATGCCTTGCTTGGCCAGGAGGTCAAAAAGGGCGAGGTACTGGCACGTCTGAACAGCAGCGAGCTTTCCACTCAGCAGCTGGCTTATTTGCGGGCGCGAGCCCAGCTTGAACTGAACCGGCGCAATGCCGAGCGCGCCAAATCCCTGTTCGAGGCCGACGTGATCGGTGCTGCCGAATTGCAGCGCCGGCAAAGCGAGTTTCAGATTTCGGTTGCCGAGACGCGTGCCGCTTCAGATCAGCTGCAATTGCTTGGCGTGACACTGGCTTCGATTGAACGCCTCGGCCAGCATGGCGCAGTCAATTCGCTGACGCCGGTTGTCTCGACGTTGAACGGCCATGTGGTAGAACGGAAACTGGCACAGGGGCAGGTGGTTCAGCCTGCTGACGCCTTGTTTGTCGTGGCTGATTTGTCGCGTTTGTGGGCCGTTGCGCAGGTGCCGGAACAGCAGGTGAGTCAGGTCAAGGTCGGACAGTCAGTGAGTATTGAGGTGCCGGCATTGGGTAACGAAAAACTGGTCGGCAAGCTGATTTATGTCGGGCAGACGATCAACCCGGAAACGCGCACGGTACTGGTGCGCACTGAACTGGATAATCGCGACGGACGCCTGAAGCCGGCCATGCTGGCTTCTATGCTGATTGAGGCACGAGCTATAGAGCGTCAGGTGGTGCCGGCCAGCGCCGTGGTGCGCGAGAATGATGAAGATCACGTCTTTGTCGCCCAAGGCGATGGTGCATTTCTCCTGACCAAGGTCAAACTCGCGCCGGAACAGGGTGGGCAGCGCGTGGTGCTTTCCGGCTTGAAGGGTGATGAAAAGCTTGTTGTCGATGGTGCTTTCCATCTCAACAACGAGCGTAATCGCAAAGCCATGGAGGGATCATGATTGAATCCCTGGTACGTGGTGCCCTTTCACAACGCCTTATTGTTGCGGTGGTTGCTGCCATCCTGTTTTTCTTCGGCCTCGATGCGGCACGCAAACTGTCGGTCGATGCTTTTCCGGATGTGACCAATATTCAGGTACAGATCGCCACCGAAGCACCGGGGCGTTCACCTGAGGAAGTCGAGCGTTTTGCCACTGTGCCACTCGAAGTGGCGATGACCGGCCTGCCCGGTCTGGAGGAAATGCGTTCGCTTAACAAGCCCGGGCTGTCGTTGATCACGCTGGTTTTTAATGACAAAATAGATCTCTACTTTGCTCGCCAGTTGGTGATGGAACGTTTGCTGGAAGTCGGCACGCGTCTGCCGCCGGGTATTTCGCCAGTGCTTGGGCCGGTTTCGACTGGTTTGGGCGAGGTTTATCAATACACGCTGGAGCGCCCGGATGATGGTGATCGAGCGCTGACTGAAGAGGAATTGATGCAGCGCCGAACCGCCCAGGATTGGGTGGTGCGTCCACTCCTGCGCTCGATTCCCGGTGTAGCCGAAATCAACTCGCAGGGTGGTTTTGCCAAACAGTATCAGGTGCTGGTCAATCCAGACCGCTTGCGCCATTTCGGGTTGAGCATCGCCGATGTCTATCAGGCGGTTGGGCGAAACAACGCCAATGCCGGTGGTGGTGTGCTGCCGCAATATGCTGAGCAATATCTGATTCGCGGCGTTGGTCTGGTCAAAGATCTGGATGATCTGCGCGTCATCGTGCTTAAGGAAAAGGACGGTGTGCCGGTCTATGTGCGTGATGTCGCCGAGGTGCAGATCGGCCACGAAGTACGTCAGGGTGCGCTGATCAAAAATGGTACGACCGAGTCGGTGGGCGGTATTGTATTGATGCTTTCCGGTGGCAATGCCAAGGCGGTGGTCAGCAAAATCAAGGCACGGGTCGATGAGATCAACGCCAAGGGCATGCTGCCGGATGGCCTGAAGATTGTTGCGTATTATGATCGTTCAGAATTGGTCGATGCGGCGCTGTGGACCGTAACTAAGGTGCTCCTGGAAGGCGTGCTGCTGGTCGTTGTCGTGCTTTTCCTCTTCCTTGGCGATGTGCGCTCTTCGCTGATTGTGGTCGCGACACTGGTGCTGACGCCGCTGCTGACTTTTGTGGCGATGAACAAGCTGGGGATTTCCGCCAACCTGATGTCGCTCGGTGGTCTGGCGATCGCCATCGGTTTGATGGTTGATGGTTCGGTTGTTGTGGTCGAAAACGCTTTTCTGCAACTTGGGCGCAAAGCGAAAACCGGCGAGAGCCAGTTGCGAGTGATATTGCATGCCGTGGTGGAGGTGGCAACACCGGTCATCTTCGGTGTCGGCATCATCATTCTGGTCTTCCTGCCGTTGATGACGTTGCAAGGCATGGAAGGCAAGATGTTCGCCCCGCTCGCCTACACCATCGCGATTGCACTGGCCATTTCGCTGATCCTGTCGCTGACACTGACGCCGGTGATGTCGACTTATCTGCTGAAGCCGCCTGCGCATGATGGCGACCACGACACGCGGCTGATTGCGATCATGAAGCAACACTATCTGAGGATGCTGCACTGGACGCTGGCCAACGAAAAGAAGACGGTGATCGCGGCTGTGGCAGCCTTTGGTTTGACCGTGGCAACCCTGCCTTTCCTTGGTACCGCCTTCATTCCGGAAATGAAAGAAGGTTCGGTGGTGCCGGGTATCAATCGTGTGCCTAACATTTCCCTTGAGGAATCAATCAAGATGGAAATGGAGGCCATGCGCCTGGTCATGCAGGTACCGGGTGTCAAGTCGGCTGTTTCCGGCGTGGGTCGCGGCGAGTCGCCAGCCGACCCGCAGGGACCGAACGAGTCTACGCCGATTGTCAGCCTCAAGCCGCGCAGTGAATGGCCGTCGGGCTGGACACAGGATGACATTCAGGATGCCATGCGTGAGAAGTTGAAGGTCTTGCCTGGCGTCCAGGTGGTCATGGCTCAGCCGATTTCGGACCGGGTCGATGAAATGGTCACCGGTGTGCGTTCAGACATCGCGGTCAAAGTCTTTGGCGACGATCTCGAGCAACTGAAGAAGCTGGCCGGCCAGATCGGCAAGGTCGCCCAGACCTTGCAGGGCGCACAGGATTTGCGTATTGAAAAGGTCAGTGGACAGCAGTATTTGTCGGTTGATATCGACCGCCAGGCCATTGCCCGACTTGGTCTGAATGTTTCCGATGTGAACGATGTTCTGGAGACTGCTATCGGTGGCAAGGTGTTCACGGAAATCTTTGAAGGTGAGCGGCGCTTTCCGGGAGTGGTCCGATTGCCGGAGCGCTTCCGAAATAACGTCGAAGCGATTTCCAATGTCCTGATCACTTCGCCAAACGGGGCGCAGGTGCGTCTGACTGATGTCGCCAAAATACGTGTTCAGGATGGCCCGGCGCAGATTTCGCGTGAATTGGGTAAGCGACGCATCGTTATTGGTGTGAACGTCAAGGATCGAGACCTCGGTAGCTTTGTTGCCGAATTGCAGCAAAAGGTTGAGGCGCAGATCAAGTTGCCGGAAGGCTACTATCTGGAGTGGGGCGGGCAGTTCCAGAATATGGAACGGGCGCTCGGTCACCTGACGATCATCATCCCGATTACCATTGCGGCGATTTTCTTCCTGCTCTTTATCCTGTTCAATTCGCTTCGTTTTGCAACACTGATCATCACCGTGCTGCCATTTGCCTCGATCGGCGGCATCATCGGGCTCTTTGTTTCCGGCGAGTACCTGTCAGTGCCGGCCTCGGTAGGCTTCATTGCACTGTGGGGCATTGCCGTGCTTAACGGGGTGGTCTTGGTGTCTTATATACGCGGTTTGCGTGAAGATGGCAGGACGGTGCAACAAGCCGTGATCGAAGGCGCTACGCTGCGTTTCCGCCCGGTGATGATGACGGCCACCGTCGCCATGCTCGGCCTGATTCCCTTCCTGTTCTCTAGCGGACCAGGTTCGGAAGTCCAACGTCCGCTGGCCATCGTCGTGATTGGCGGTCTGATTACCTGTACCCTGCTTACGCTGCTGGTTTTGCCTACAATTTACCGCTGGTTTGACGAGGAGAAAGTCGAAGCATGAAAGAGATCAAGGCAATTATTCGCCCCAACAAGCTGGCTTCATTGAGGGATGCCCTTGTGGCGCTGCATGAATTTCCTGGTATGACGGTCAGTAAAGTGGAGGGCTGCAGCGCTCCGAACCGGCATCTTGCACATCACAATATCAAGGAGCAACTAACCGACTATACGCCCAAGGTGCGTATCGAAATTGTTGCTCCCGACGAAGTGGCGCAGTTGATTTTTGACCGCATCACCGAGGTTGCAAAGACTGGACATTTTGGTGATGGTCTGGTCTGGATCACCGAGGTGGAGCAAGCGGCTTTCATTTTCAAAACAACTCCTGGTCCCGCTACATAAAATATAACTTTCGTCATGTGCGGATAATTTCACAGTCGAATTTGCTTGCTGTCCATAAAATTGCCGGTGTAGAAACAGATTGCTGTGGCGATCAATATTATCGGTCAATATGGACATAATGCGGAATCCGGGCATCAACCTCAATTTGATGTCCCCTACTGAATTACAGGAAGGCATCGCCCGCCTTTCGCGTGGCGCCTATTTTAAAGAGGCGACGCTGGAAATGACGCTCAGCATCCTCACCGAATCGGCGGCGCAGATGTCTGGCATCGAGCGGGTCAGCATCTGGGCATTGTGTGAGGGGCAAAGCGAATTGCGCAGCCTCGATCTTTACGAGCTTTCCAATCGTCGCCATCTGAGTGGTGAGAGTATTTACGCCCGCGATTATCCAAATTATTTCAGTGCTTTACGCCACGAAGATTGCATTGTTGCCGACGATGCAGCGCTCCACCCTGCGACGAGGGAATTTGCCGGTGGTTACCTGGGGTTGCATGGGATTACTGCCATGCTTGACACGCCAATACACATTCGCGGCAACCTCGAAGGAGTGTTGTGTCTTGAACAGGTCGGAACGCGTCTTTCATGGACGGCCATGCATCGACTATTTGCACATGCGGTCGCCAATCTGGTGACGTTGGCCCTGGTTGAATATGAAGCAGATGAAGCAAGGCATCAAGCGCGCTCGGCAAATGAACGCTTGCGTGCGCTCCTTGATCCCTTGTCCGATTCAAGTGTCGACCGTATCCGTCAGTTTTCTTAGTGCAACAAGTTGAGACAAAACGTGGGCGCGAATTGTTTCACTCTCCAGACTGTTATGTGTGCTTGCCTGCTGCAAGGTTTGCAACAGTTGGCGGGCGGCGTGGATCATGCCGTAGAGTGACAGATGCTCTGCGTGCTCGATCAGTTCGCCAGTCTCGATCAATAGAAGTTTGCCATCCGGCGGTAGAGCCGCCAGTGCGTCGAGCATGCGCTCCAGGCGTTCATGGGTTTCGGCAACAAACAGGCGATCGATGACGGTTGAGCGTACATTCGTTTCCTTGGCGGTTGCTGCACTTTTTTCCAGACGCAGGGCAAAGTGCTGGATACGCTCGGCAAAAGCTGGGTGCTCAAGACCTTCGCCTTCGATCAGGCATTCGCAACAAGCGCTGAGTGCGGCGACGATGTGCGGCGATACCGCTTCTTCCTCAAAGCAGTCGATGGCACTGGCCAGTGCTTCCCCAAGGTGCAGGCAATCGATATCACCTGTTTCCAGTGTCAGGCTGTAAAGCGCGAAAACAGCTGGTCGAATATTGTCTTCAGCGGCGCTATGGCGCTCTGTCCACGCATCATGCAAATGTTGGCAGGCGGCAATCCAGCGCGTATTGAGTGCTGGCGGAAAACGCAGTTTTTGTGGCTTGGCCAGCCAGGGCAGGATGGCAGCAGTGGCCTCCTGCGCGGAAGCCACGGCCATGCTGCTTTCCTCGAGACGCTCCTCGGGGATTTCAGACATCGTCAGGTTTATTGGCTGGCCAGTTTGGCGAAGGCGCTCACTACTTCCGGAGGGGCTTGCACCAATTCGATCAAGACGCCTTCGCCGCCAATCGGCGACTCTTCATTACCCTTCGGGTGCAGAAAAGTGATGTCAAAACCGGCGGCGCCCTTGCGGATGCCGCCTGGTGCGAAACGCACACCGTTGGCCGACAGCCATTCAACGGCCTTGGGTAAATCATCGATCCACAAACCGACGTGGTTCAGGGGGGTGGCGTGCACTGCCGGTTTTTTCTCCGGGTCAAGCGGCTGCATCAGATCGACCTCAACCTTGAACGGACCGCTGCCCATGGCGCAGATGTCTTCATCGACATTCTCGCGCTCGGAAACGAAGGTGCTGGTTACTTCAAGGCCAAACATGTCGACCCACAGGGTGCGCAGCTTTTCCTTGGATGGCCCGCCGATAGCGATTTGCTGAATGCCTAGCACCTTGAATGGACGTTGGCTCATGATTTTTTCTCCTGTTTGCGTTGAGCGAAAATGAGTAAAGCGATACCGATGGCGATCATTGGCAGGGACAGCCATTGTCCCATGCTGATCGTGTAAAAATGAACAAAAATGCCGGCGTCCGGTTCGCGGAAGAATTCTGTAAT
>ERZ724525.1731-NODE-1731-length-12717-cov-5.286290_pt1 | contig 12717 bp, 12 predicted proteins | sample MGYA00376058_ERZ724525 | MGnify/ENA primary metagenome ERZ724525 (study PRJEB28724, sample SAMN07190888) | wastewater metagenome | isolation source: influent of sewage treatment plant in Hong Hong | place: USA: Christiansburg, Virginia | collected 2016-03-01 ... | reverse complement strand
GTCGTGGAGCGGCTTGCGGCGCGATGCGCGCGTGACGCCATCGCCCAACGGCGGCTGGCCCATGGGCGCCATGGCGCTGGCGCTGGGCGTGCATCTTTCCAAGCCCGGTGTGTATCAGCTCAACCCGCAGGGGCGGGGACCGGAGTCTGAGGACTTGCAGAAATCCGTAAAATTAGCATCTAAAGTGATTGCAGCGCAGGTGCTGCTTGCACTGATAGCTATGATTTTTATGGCGCTCTGGATGTGGAAGTTGGTTGGGAATGTTTGATATGAATGTGGCTGCCATGCATGGCGGCACCGATGCGCTGGGCGTGCCTGCGCATGATTTTTCGACCAATCGCAATGCCTGCGGGCCCTGCCCGATGGCGGTGAAAGCGCTGCAGGCGGCCCATGTGGCGCAGTACCCTGATCCCCATTACCTGCAGTTGCAGGCGCAACTGGCGGCCTTTCATGGCGTGGCGGTAGAGCGCATCGTCATTGGCGGCAGCAGCAGTGAGCTGATTCACCGCATCACCCTGCATGCCGTTCGCAGCGGTGCTAAGAACGTCTTTTTTCCGCCGCACCACTATGGCGACTACCTGCAGGCTGCCCGCGTCTGGCGGCTGGCACTGTGTCGCCGCGCTGAAGTGAGCACGCTGCCTGCGCTGAGCTGGGCCTGTGAGCCATCCAGTCCGCTGGGCGTGCAAGAGGATATCTGGCCCGCGTGGAGCAAGGCTCCGTCGCAGCAGGAATGGCGAGCGCTGGACTGCGCCTATCGCCCGCTGTGGCTGGAGGGTGAGTCACCACAGCGATCGTTTGATAGCGTCTGGCAACTGTGGACGCCGAATAAAGCACTGGGCATGACGGGCATACGAGCCGCTTATGCGATTGCACCTGTGCATGCCGCTGCCGCTGAGCTCAAAGCCTTGCGCGATCTGGCTGCATCGTGGGTGGTGGGCTCGCATGGTGTGGCCATGCTGCAGGCCTGGGTCAGCGATGAGGTGCAGCAATGGCTGGCCCAAAGCCTGATGACATTGCGCCGCTGGAAGGCGCAGCAACTGGCGCTGTGTGCCAAGCTGGGCTGGCAGGTGGTGGCAGGCCATCAGGCCAACTACTTTGTGGTGCGCTTGCCGCTGGACGATATTGCTGCGCCACTGGCGGCAATGCGCGCCCAAGGCGTCAAGTTGCGCGACTGTGCCAGTTTCGGCTTGCCCGGTCATGCACGGCTGGGCGTGTTGCCCCCCGTGTCGCAGGCCGCACTGGAGCGGGCGTGGCTGAGTATTCAGGGCGCCTTGAAGAACGCACCCAATGACCTTGCAACGCCGACCCCGCATGCCTGAGACGCTACCATTTCGCATGGACACTGAAACCCTCAAGCTGCGCTCTGTGCTGGTGGAGCGCTACGTCACGCCGCTGCGTGAAGGCGGCTCCATGCCCGCGATTGTCGAGGCCGACGACCTGGGCACCTATGTGCTCAAGTTCCGCGGGGCCGGGCAGGGCGTGCGTGCGCTGATGGCCGAAATCATCTCTGGCGGCATGGCGCGTGCGCTGGGCCTGCCTGTGCCAGAAATTGTGCTGATGCAGCTGAACGGCGATTTGTCTCGCACAGAGTCTGACCCTGAAATTCAAGACCTGATTCGCGCCAGCGACGGGTTGAACGTGGGCTTGGACTATCTGCCCGGCGCCATCAACTTTGACCCGGCTGTCGATGTGGTGGACAGCGACTTTGCCTCGCGTCTGGTGTGGTTTGACACGCTTGTCAGCAATGTGGACCGCACGGCGCGCAACACCAATATGCTGATGTGCAAAAAGCAACCTTGGCTCATCGACCATGGTGCAAGCCTGACGTTTCACCATGCGTGGAATGGAACCGTTGCCGACCCGGCCAAGCCTTTTGCCCCCAGTTCTGAGCATGTGCTGCTGCCGCTGGCCAGCCATATCTTTGAGGTGGATGCTGAACTGGCTGCGCGGCTGACGCCCGAGGTGCTGACTGCTATTTTGGCTGAGGTGCCTGACTGCTTTCTGGAGCAGGCCGCTGCAGACAAAGACGGCGATGCCTTGAGCGATGTGCAGGCCCACCGCGCAGCCTATGTGAATTATTTTGTGGCCCGCCTTGCTGAGCGTGGCCGCTGGTTGCAAGGAGTGATCGATGCCCGCGCATGAGGTGTACGACTACGCAGTCGTGCGGGTAATGCCGCGCGTGGAGCGTGAAGAGTTTGTGAATGCGGGCGTGATCATCTCCTGTCAGCGCACCGGTCATCTGCAGGCCGCCATTGCCCTGGATGAGGCGCGTCTGCTGGCGCTGGACCCGAATGTGGACATGGAAACCGTGCACCGCCACCTGGGCGCGATTGTGGCCATCTGCGAAGGTGCTGCTCATGGCGGCCCCATCGCTCAGTTGCCCATGCGTGCGCGCTATCACTGGCTGACGGCCAAGCGCAGCAGCATCATCCAGACATCGCCCTCGCACATGGGACTGTGCATGCAGCCCGGCGAGGCGCTGGCCCGCATCATGCAGCGCATGGTGCTGCCCATCCAATCAATCTGAGAATTAAAGACATGACAGCACGTTGCATCATGGTGCTGGGCACCAGCAGTGGCGCAGGCAAAAGCTGGGTGGCCACGGCGCTGTGCGCCTACTACCGCAGCCAGGGCCTGAAGGTCGCGCCGTTCAAGGCGCAGAACATGAGCAATAACGCCCGTGTTGTCTCCACGCCCGATGGCCAATGGGGCGAGATCGGCACAGCCCAGTACCTGCAGGCCCTGGCCGCAGGCGCGGTGCCCGATGTGCGTATGAACCCCTTGCTGCTCAAGCCTGAGGCGGATACGCGCAGCCAGGTCGTGCTGTTCGGTCAGGTCAACGACGAGCTGAGTGCCATGCCATGGCGTGGCCGCAGCCTGAAAGTGTGGCCGCAGATTGCTCAGGCGCTGGACGAGTTGTGCGCTGAGAACGATGTGGTGGTGATCGAAGGCGCAGGTTCGCCCGCCGAGATCAATCTGCACGCCAGCGATGTGGTGAACATGCGCGTGGCCAAGCATTGCAACGCGCACTGCCTGCTGGTGTCTGACATTGACCGGGGCGGTGCTTTTGCCCACCTGTACGGCACCTGGGCGCTGCTGCCTGAAGACGAGCAAAAGCTGATCAAAGGCTTTGTGCTCAACAAGTTTCGTGGCGATGCATCGCTGCTGGCACCTGCGCCGCAGATGCTCGAAGAGAAAACCGGCATTCCCACCGTGGCCTGCATCCCCATGCAGTTCGCCCACGGCCTGCCGGAAGAAGATGGCGTGTTCGACGACCGTGGCAGCACGGGAGCAGGGCAGGCCATTCACACTACCATCGCCATCATTGCTTACCCGCGCATCAGTAATCTGGACGAGTTTCAGCCGCTGATGCAGGTGCCCGGCGTGCGCGTGGTCTGGGCGCGCTCACCCGCGCAGATTGCTGATGCCGACTGGGTCATCCTGCCCGGCAGCAAGGCCACAGCGGCAGACTTGGCGTGGATGCGCACGCAAGGGCTGGATGCCGCAATCGTGGCCCATGCCAGCGAAGGCCGGCGCGTGCTGGGCATTTGCGGCGGCCTGCAAATGCTGGGCGAGGCACTGATTGATCTGCATGGTGTGGATGGCAACGCCGCAGGTCTGGGCTTGCTGCCGTTGGCAACGCTGTTTGCGCAAGAAAAGACCGTGCAACCCACCACGCTGACCTTGCCCGTGCTGCAAGCACCGTGGAATGGGCTGAGCAGTGTGCAGGCGCGGGGCTATGAAATCCACCACGGTCAGACCGAGCTGCGTGCGGATATGCAGGCTGGTGCTGAGCAGCCCGCGCAAGAGCTATTGCCCGGCATGTTATGGCAAGGCGGCAACCCGGCCGTGGTTGGCACCTATCTACATGGGCTGTTTGAAAACGCCGAGGTGATTCACGCCTTGTTTGGCCATGATGCACCCAGTCTGGAGCAGGTTTTTGCGCGGCTGGCGCAGGGCGTAGGCCAATGGTTTGAGGCCGGATCTCTGTAGCGAATAGGTGAAGTGTGCATGGGCTTGTGGGATTTATCCTGCAAGCCTATGTGCGCTAAACCGATTATCCGTAACCCTGAGTGCGTGCAAGCTGACAAAGCTATTCACTGTTCAGGAATGGAGTTATCTATGACTTTTTTCAAGATTCGTACCCTTCAAGTGGCCTTGGGCGCTGCCGTTTTGTCGCTGGCGGGTCTGGCCAGCGCTCAGATGGACCAAGCCAAACCGGCTACAGATTCGGCTGCAGCGGCAATGCAGGCTCCAAAGCCTGCTATGAAAAAGCACAATCACCATAAAGGCCAGCACAAGCATCATCACAAGCAGGGTGACAATTCTTCGCGTGAAGCTGCTGCTGCCAATGCTGAGATGAAAAAAGGGCAGCTCGCCGATGGCCAGGGTGTTAATCAGTATGAGCGCAATGCTGTGGCGCGCTGTCAGGTGTTCAAGACCGATGTGGATCGTCTGGCCTGCGTAGAGCGCGTGAAAGCGGGTGCGGTCAGTGGCTCCGTCAAGGACGGCGGCATCTTGCGTGAAGTGACGGTCGAGGAAGTGATTCGTTGATAGCCAGTCAATGAATGCTGGTGATCGCATATGCCACAAAGGCCCTTCGGGGCCTTTTTTCATGGGAAAAATGTGGGATGTCTGCGCTTGCTCTTGAAGGAGCAGCGAAAGCGCGATACTTGCGGGCTCGAATAACGTGCTGTCTGCATCCCGGTGGCGGATGGCACAGGGCTTTGATGCACCGGGGATGACTGCTATGCATGAGTTCCGCTCAATTCTCTGATTCCTCCCTGTCTAGCCTCTGGTCCTGCCCGCAGGTTGCCGATATTCACGACGCAGCGCTGGCCGAGCGTGTTCAGCACAAGCTCGACTTCAAGACCAAGCCGCAAGGATCGCTGGGTGTGCTGGAGCAGCAGGCACTGCGCATCGCCAGCATTGTGGGCAATGAGTCGCCACAGCTGTTGGCTCCGCAGATGGTGGTGTTTGCCGCCGATCATGGTCTGGCGGCGCAGGGCGTGTCGGCTTATCCCGTCGATGTGACCTGGCAGATGGTGGAGAACTTTCTGTCAGGCGGCGCAGCCGTGAGCGTGCTTTCGCGCCAGAACGGGGTGGCGCTCAATGTGGTGGACTGCGGTGTGGCTCGCGACTTTGAAGTGCGTGAGCAAGACCCGGAGCACAAACTGCCCAAGGCCGATGAGCCGCGCCTGTGGCGGCGTAAAGTGGCCTATGGCACGGCTGACTGCAGCCAAGGCCCGGCCATGACAGAGCTGCAATGCGCCATGGCTTTGCGCAATGGTGCTGAGCTGGTCAAAAAACTGCCCGGCAATGCACTGCTGCTGGGTGAGATGGGCATTGCCAATACCTCCAGCGCATCGCTTTTGTTAGCGCGCTTGTGCGGCGAATCGATTGAGACGGTGACGGGCGTGGGCACGGGCCTCTCCAGCGAGGGATTGCTGCGCAAGATTGCCGTGCTCAAGCAGGTGCTGGACTTTCATGCCGATGTGAATGAGCCTCTGGCTGTGCTGGCGGCCATGGGTGGGCTGGAAATTGCTACCATGACTGGCGCCGTGCTGCAGGCCGCCGCAGAGCGCCGCGTGATTGTGGTGGATGGCTTTATCACCACCGCCGCCGTGCTGGTGGCCAGCCTTCTGCAGCCCCATGTGCTGCAGCGCTGTGTGTATGCCCATCGCTCGGGCGAGCCGGGCCACACCCGCATGCTGGCGCATTTGCAGGCCCAGCCCATGCTGGACTGGCAGCTGCGTTTGGGTGAGGGTTCAGGCGCGGCGCTGGCTTGGCCGCTGCTGATGTCGGCCTGCACCATGCTCAATGAAATGGCCAGTTTTGAGTCAGCAGGCGTCAGTACCAAGAGCTGATTGATACTTTAAAAAGAATAGCTGCTAGCGCTTTAGCTGTAAGCGCTATCGACACTTTTAGCTCTTTTTTCCTGCCGTGGGCGCTGGCGTCTTGGGTGAGAAGTCGCAGTAGGGCGATGCCACACATTCCCAGCAGCGCGGCTTGCGCGCCTGGCAGACGTAGCGGCCCAGCAAAATCAGCCAGTGGTGCGAGTCCACCGCGTAGTCATCGGGCACGCGCTTGAGCAACTGCTTTTCCACTTCCAGCGGGTTCTTGCCGGGTGCCAGCCCTGTGCGGTTGCTCACGCGAAAGATATGCGTGTCCACCGCCATGGTGGGTTGGCCAAAGGCGACGTTGAGCACCACATTGGCCGTCTTGCGGCCCACGCCGGGCAGGGCTTCCAGCGCTTCGCGGTTGTCCGGTACCTTGCTGTCGTGCAGCTCGACCAGCATGCGGCAGGTTTCCATCAAGTGCCTGGCCTTGCTGCGGTACAGGCCGATGGTCTTGATATAGCTCTCAAGCCCTTCCAGTCCCAGATCCAGAATCGCCTGCGGCGTGTTGGCGACGGGAAAGAGCTTGCGTGTGGCTTTGTTCACTCCCACATCGGTGGCCTGTGCAGATAGCAGCACGGCAGTCAGCAGTTCAAACACCGTGGTGTATTCCAGCTCGGTTTGCGGTGTGGGATTGGCGGCCTTGAGCACGGCAAAAAACGGCTCGATATCGCTTTTTTTCATGGCGCTATTGTGGCTTGCCGTGGGCAGATCCTGAAAAAGAAAAGCCGCTGCGGCGGGCAGCGGCTTGGCTTGGATGTCTCTTGTAGAAGAGAGGCTTACGGGTCAAGGTTGTAGCTCAGCACCAGGCTGTAGCGTAGCTTGCGGCTGGGGTTGTTAATGGAGCTGTCGCCTTGCGGCTTGCTCATGGCGACATCCAGCGCGTAATAACGGTTGTCGGATACCCGCAGCCCCAGACTGACCGAGCGCAGCGTGTTGCCGCTGATGCCACTGGTTTGCTGGTGCGTGCGGGCCCATTCATAAAGCAGGTAAGGCTCGGCCGATTTGATCCAGAGCTGGTTGATGGGGAGCTGGTAATTCAGCTCGGCACTGGCTCCCATGCCCGAATCGCCCGAGAACTCACCGGCCTGATAGCCACGCCCAAAGCGGGTGGAGCCAAAGGAGATTTTTTCCGGCGTGGGCAGAACGTCGCTGCTGTACTGACCGCCCACGGCAAAGGCGGCCCCCATCTTGTTGGCAAAGCGGTGGCGCTGGGCGTAGTCGGCGCTCACGCGGGTGAAGTCCAGCTTGGCGGGGTTGGTGACTTGGTAAATCTGGCTGCCGACGAACAAGTCGGTATTTTTATAGGCTCCCATGCTGTCCAGCCCGTGGGCCAGCAGCACGGATGCTGAGCGTGTCGTGTTCGACCCAAAAGATGCCCAGGCCATTTGCGCATAGAGCGTGCGAACCTTTTCCTCTCGCAGCAGCGATGCCTGGTTGTCGGCCAGCTCGCGGCTGTAGTTGATGGCATACAGACCTGCGGTGGTGCTCAGCTGAGTGGTGTTGCTCAATATCCAGGGGTGGCTGATATTGAAGTCAAGCTTGCGTTGCTGTGTCAGATCATCAATGCCCGGAATCCGTGTGGCCGGCGGGTTGAAGCTGCGGTAGTCGGAATAGCTGACGCGTGCCTGTGTGCCTTCGGGCGTTAATTGCTGGGTAAAGCCAATGGAGCCGAATCGCTCCTTGTCGGGGTTTTGCAGCATGGCCGAAGCCTGAAGCTGGCTGCCAGCCCACAAAGGGTCATTGAGGGTGACAGATGCGATAAGGCGTGGGGTAGGCTTGCGCGCCTCGCCGCCGATGGTGACGGCTATGGGTTTGTGCTTGGATTTGATGACCAGAGGCACGGCTCCATCCGTGGTGGAGGGCAGGCTGGCCGAGGCGGTGATCTGCACGCCCGGCAGGCGCGCCATTAGCTGGGTCTGGTGCTGAAAGGTCTTGGTCGTAAGTGGCCGCTCATTGAGCAGGGGCTGGGCGAGTTCACGGATCAACTCTTCGGAGCGGCCAAAGTTGCCTTCCAGATTCAGGCTTTGCACAAAGCCTTCCACCACCATCACTTGCACTGCGCCGTTGGCGAAGTCTTGCGGAGGGAGGTAGGCGAAGGACAGCGCATAGCCGTGGCGCTGGTACAGCTCACTGACCTTCTGGGTGGCTGCGTTCAGTTCGCCCACCGTATGTGTGCCGTTGATGAAGGGCGTGAAAAGCGCGCTGACCTCTTCAAATGGGATGGCGGTGCTGCCCTGAACATTCACGCCGCGTACAGCGACCTGAACGCTGGTGATGTCCTGCGGGCTTGGCTGAGGCTTTTCAAGCTGTACTTGTACCGGCTTGGGTGCCGCCTGCAGATGCTTTGCGGATTCTGGGGTCTGAGGCAGGCTGTTGAGCGGGTTGCCGCTCAGCTGTGCCGAGGCCAGAGGCGCCCACGCGACAAAGGCGAAAGCCGGAATCAAGGGGCCGAGATGGCGCGGCTTCATTGTTCTTGAATGCAAAAGTCCCTCCTGTTCTTTTTCTGAATCCGCCAGCACTGCCCTTGATGCGTTGCTACTTGGCCTGACCGTACTGTTGTACTGCCGAAGCTTCGCGCTTCGTATCAGGTCTCGTATCAAGTGCAAACCTCTGGTTTGCAGGGGCGTGCTGGCAGTTTTAATGGTGTTTATTGTTCCCTGCATACCTGAAATTGGGTATGAGGGTTGTCGTTAAAAAGCCCGCCGAAAGGCGGGCTTGATTCAGAAGGCGAAGGGGTGCAGCGCTGACACCACCATCGGTTTTACTTGTTGCTGGCGACAGCGCCGCCGCCCAGGCCTACGGCCAGATTGCCGCCGAGCAGACCACCCAGCAGGCCGCCCGATCCTGCCGCAGCGGCTCCGCCTGCTACACCGGCGCTGGTGCCGCCAGCCGCATTCGTGACGCCGCCAAGGACGCCACCGACCAGACCTGTGACGCCGCCCACCACGCCGCCGACCAGGTTGCCCGCACCCGCGACGGGCCCACCAGGGCTACCGTTGGCACCGCCAGTGACTCCTCCCGTGACACCGCCAACCACCCCGGTGACCGTGCCCAGTACCCCGCCAACCAGGTTGCCAGCGCCAGCGATGGGGCCTCCAGCACTGCCATGCGTGCCACCGCCCACTCCACCGGTGACTCCGCCGACCACGCCAGTGACTGTACCAAGCAGTCCTCCGACAGGGTTGCCTGATCCGCCGGTGCCTCCTGTGACGTTGCCAAGCACACCGCCCAGCAGGCCGCCGTTGGCTGTGGAGCCGTTTGGCGTGCCTGACACGACGCCTCCCAGACTTGCCACGGTCTGGCCGACACCGGAAACAACACCGCCCAGAGGCATCACCACGGGAACGCCTGTACTGGCGACGCTAGCCCCTACATGGTTGACTACGCCCCCCACGGTGCCGAGCAAGCTGTTCACAGGCGGGGCAAGGCCGGTGGTCTGAACCAGATTCTGCGTGGTTCCAATAAGAGTGCTCAGCACGGGTGTCGCGACCTGGCTGACTTGAGAGGTCAGACCCGAGACCAGCTGGCTGTTGGTCAGGTTGGCCACCGTACCCTCGACGCCGGAGACGGTTACACCCAGAACCTGTACGGCGCCGCCTGCCAGGCCTGCGACATCACCGACCAAACCGAGTTGAGGCTTGTCCAGCGCGCTGACGGTCTTGCCTGCGGAGCCGACCGCTGCACCCAGAAAGCCGACCGCCGGTGCCACGCCTTGCAACGTAGTGCCGATGGGGTCGGCCGTTTTACCGATCTGGCCAAGACCTGCGCTCACGCCGCCGTTCACGCTGTTGAGTGCATTGTTGACGTTGCCAAGGATGCCGCTGGCTGGCTGTGCAATGCCGCTCAGCGGTGTGCCGTTGGTGGCGGTGCCCAGAGCAGAAGTCACGATGGTGTTGACGTCACTGATGACTCCCGTGGTGCCGGAGACAGCGCCATTCACATCAGCCACTGTGTCACGTACCGGGGCGAGAGGGCCGCCAGCGACGGGAGGATTGACTGTTCCACCACCACCACCACCATCGCCGCCGCCGCCGCCGTTGTTTCCTCCACCTGTGCCGCCGCCGGTACCACCCCCGGTACCGCCACCTGTGCCTCCGCCGGTACCGCCACCCGCGCCGCCATTGGTCCCGCCGCCTGCAACAATGTCGCCGCCGCCGGATCCATCAGGGCCAAGGTCGCTGCGCAGCGAGCCACTGGAGCTGCAAGCGGCCAGGCTGGCAACCAGCGCCACTGCGCACAGGCTGCGCAGGGCTGTTGGGGTCTTGCCAGTGATCGAGGCATACAGAGCCTTACTGGTAAAAGTGGTGGTACGCATAAATCCTCCATCCCAGAAAAAACTTGCTAAAAAGATCGGTAGACGTATGTTCATTGCGGAGTTGGGCACTGTCCAATTCAAAGTTTGAGACACCAAGTTATGCACAATTAACATTTGCTATCAATATTCAACTATTGGTAGGATTTTGATTACTAAGCACTAGGAATGCCTCCTACAAAAAGCCACTTCTCTCCTCTGACGCGTTTGCCGCGCCACAATGGATGCCTGCCGCTCAAGCAGCGACGTTATTTCTTCAGCGCTTTAACCAAAAAACCGTATGCAATTTGCCAAACGACTCGATAACGTAGAAACCTCTGCGATCCGTGAACTGTTCAAGCTGCTGGGCAAGCCCGGCATCATCAGTTTTGCGGGTGGTTTTCCGGATAGCGCCATGTTTGATGTGGCGGGCATCAGCGCCGCATCGGCCAAGGCGCTGCAGGAAGAGGCGGGCGCTGCGTTGCAGTACGGTGCGACTGAGGGCTACCAGCCGCTGCGCGAGCAGTTGTCCGCATTCATGGCCAGCAAGGGTGCGGCGGATGTGGCCCCTGAGCAGCTCATCGTCACCACCGGCAGCCAGCAGGCGCTGGACTTGCTGGGCAAGACCATGCTGGATGAGGGTGACAAGGTCATCGTTGAAGGCCCGACCTTTCTGGCCACTATTCAGTGTTTTCGCCTCTATGGCGCAGAAGTAATCTCTGCCCCTGTGGACGAGCATGGCGTCAAGACCGACGAGCTGGAAGCGCTAATTGCCGAGCACAAGCCCAAGCTGGTCTATTTGATCCCTACCTTCGGCAATCCCAGTGGTGCCATGCTGAGCCTTGAGCGCCGCAAAAAAGTGCTGGAGCTGGCAGTCAAGTACCAGACCCTGATGGTGGAAGATGACCCCTATGGCGATCTGTACTTTGACAAAGCGCCTCCCGCCAGCCTGATGGCGCTGAGCCGCGAAGTGCCCGGCAGCCGTGAGTGGCTGGCCCATTGCGGCTCGCTCTCCAAGGTGCTCAGCCCCGGTCTGCGTATTGGCTGGCTGATTGCCCATCCAGAACTACTGGCCCGCGCGGTCATGTGCAAGCAGTTCAGCGATGCTCATACCAGCACCTTTGCGCAGGCCACGGCCGCTCAATACCTCAAGAGTGGTGTCATGCCCAAGACCCTGGCCCATGTGCGCGAGGTTTATGCCAAGCGCGCCAAGGCCATGGGCGATGCGCTGCGTGAGCAACTGGGTGATGCCGTCTCGTTTGTCCAGCCCGAGGGCGGTTTGTTCATGTGGGTGCGACTGACGGGCGCGCGCGGCCAGCTGGCCGATGCCGGCGTGCTGGCTAAGAAGGCCATTGCCGAAGGCGTGGCCTTTGTGCCGGGCGCTCCTTTCTTTGCGCAGAATGCCGATAACGCCACCTTCCGCCTCTCGTTTGCCACAGCAGACGAAGACAAAATTCTTGAGGGCGTTGCCCGTCTGGCTAAGGCGCTGAAGGCATGAGTGACGTCAACGAAGCCATGCAAGCAGCGATGCAAGAGCGAATCATGGAGCTGGAGATCAAGGCCAGCTATACCGAAGATTTGCTGGAGCAGCTCAATATGACGATCTATCGTCAGCAGCAGCAAATTGATGCGCTGATCAACGAGGTGCGTGAGCTCAAGCGTCAGGCGCCAGAAGGCGGTGCAGGCCCCTCGCACAACCTGCGCGATGAGTTACCCCCGCACTATTGAGTCGCGAGAGCTTCAAGCAAAAAGGCCAGATCAATGATCTGGCCTTTTTTATGCCTTATTGCCCATAACCGCAGGCAGATATTGCGTTGCGAGCTATGAAATTTGATTATTCAAGAGCTTCAGCGGCAATGGTTTTCATCTTGCCCATAAAGAGCCGAATGAAGAAAACCGCCATGACGAGGATCAGCACAATCACGGCAAGGCTCATCAGCCCATAGTCGGTGGAAAACAGGTCGATCATTAGCTTCATGCGGCCCTCCTGAATAGATTCGTTAAACGTTGTAGGGACTATGGCTGCTATGCGTGTTGGCGGCTTTGTGCTGGGTCAAAGTGGCGGCACCAGCGATCTGTGCCAGGTCAAAGAGGATGCTTCAGGCGCTTGGATGTGGTCGCCGGATCGTGTAATTTATTGCGGCGAAAGTCAAAGCAATGCTGACTTTTAGAGTGGAAAATAGCGTCATCAAGCTTTTTTCATGCCCTGATTTTGAGGACGCCATGAGCATCTGGTCCATCGACGCCCAGACCGTTACCCACAGCATTCAGCTTGCTGTGGCACCGGTATTCTTTTTGACCGCCGTGGCCGGCATGATCGGCTCTGTTGCAGGGAGGCTGGCCCGCATCATTGACCGCGCGCGCAAGCTGGAAGAGAGCTTGCGCACGGCTACCGATCATGAGCTGATTGCCCGCAGCCTGACCGAGCTGCATTACCTGCGCGAGCGAGGCCGACTGGCCAATGTGTCTATTGCGCTGCTGACTATGTGCGGCATGTGTATTGGGCTGACCATTGTGTTGCTGTTT